>Ga0181532_10000007_pt1 | contig 305137 bp, 251 predicted proteins | sample PEATcosm2014_Bin_33_FD_119768 | JGI IMG/M metagenome (GOLD analysis project Ga0181532, IMG submission 119768) | Peatland microbial communities from MTU Mesocosm Facility, Houghton, MI, USA - PEATcosm2014_Bin11_30_metaG | ecosystem: Environmental > Terrestrial > Soil > Wetlands > Peat | place...
AGACGCTAGTCCAACTCTCTTCCCCCGTGTTCGCAGTTATCGACGAACGCTGGATAGCGCAGCGTCGGATGCATGGATTGCGGCGATCTCCGTCATTGGGTTGGTAAGTTGGTGAAATATCGCGTGGCTGTTGAAAAAGTCCCCTCATGGGTAGAAACTGCCGAAATTGGGTGACCGGAAATGTATCCCGAGGTGGAGAAAATCGTTTATAGGGCATCCTAGCGCGTCGAGTTTTCAGGGCGAGGACGCCAAAAGAGTTTTTCAACAGCCACTCGCCTTATCACAATGACCGCAACGCACAACTACGCAGTTACGCTTCACGGAACCGAATATAGGTCTTCGAGAATCTTACGCATGTCGAGCAGCAGCGCTTCTACGGCGACATCCCGGTACCGAACGTCGAATTGTTCCTCGTCATGAACTGCAAGATTACCCGCCCGATATACTTTCTTGGCAGCTTCGATTCGCTCATGGTCTAGTAATGGAGTGCCGCCTTCCGCGGCTTGACCAGCTATTTCGATCAGTTCATTCCAGAGATTATCGGCTCCTAGCTTTTCTTTTAAGGCTGTCTCCAGAATCGCTCGGCACAACACCGCACATGCCCGATTGAGGCCATAGAAATAACATGAGTGAGCTTTCTCGAAAATAACGCTGCACACTTTTTCTCGGGATGGACCCAAGTCCAAGCTCTTGCAGCGACGATGCTTTAGACACGATACTCGGCAATAACTCGACCAGCTCACGAGCATAGCGGGAGTCCAGAGCGTTCAACCCCGAATCTACTTCTGGCACAGCGCCAGCAATTTAGAGTTGTACTATGGGTCAACCGTTACCTTGAGGATGAACGACAACGCCGATTACCCACAGATTCTTGAGGTCATAGAAGAGGTGCCGCTGCCAAAAGCAGAGCGAAAGAAAAAACCAGCAGCGAAAGAGATGTCCTAGAACTCCTAGGAGACAAGAATGAGGTTGTCAGTCATCGCTAGGGCGGCCTTTCGGAACAAATACGCAACAACGCCGAAGGCGGGAACAACACGCGCTCATAGCATAAGTCGATGCGGAAACAGAAAAATGAAGAAGCGTGTCCAGGATGGATTTGCGCCACCGCACGAGATGTACGGTGGCGGCAATCAGAACAATCTGCAACTGGGAGGCGGTTTCGCGAACCTATGCCTAACAGCGCTGCGGCTATTGCGGCAAGGCTACAAAGCCGCTGTTGATCGGGGCCGTACCGAAGAAGCCCACTAGGTCGCCCGCATCATTGATGCCGTTAACGATCGTCGTGCCCACCCCATTGGGGTTGTCAATCGATACAAACTGGCCGCTGCTGATCGTGTAAACAAAACCGTGGGTTAGGCCTGCTGCGTCCATGTAAGCGCCAACCACACTTCCCTTGTTGTTCAATCCCAGCGCCTGGGTGAAGGTGCTGCCAGGGTAGTCAAGCTGTACGAATACTCCGCCGTTGAGCAGCCAGCCGTGGTTCACCATACTGCTGTCGATGAAGAATCCGCACTTCTGCTGCGAGTTGTTGATGCCGGTCGCCTGCGCTCCGCCCACCGCGCCCGGAATGTAGATCACTTCAAACACTCCGCCCACTTCGTCATAGATGTACGGGAAGTCGGGCGTGGTGTTGTTCTGGCTCAAGCTGTAGTAGCCCGCCGCCTGCTGCAGATCGTTCTGGCTCAGCAACTGGTTGAAGGCCGTGTTGGGATAGTCAACGTTGGTGAAGGTGCCGTTGCTAGTGTGGTAGAAGCCGTGGGTAACGCCGTTCTGGTCGACGTAAAAGCCGGACGTCGTGTTGCTGTTGTTGATGCCGATGACCTGCGTCATCGTCGAGTTCGGATAGTTTTCCGTGGTGAATTGGCGCGGCAGGACCAGAGTGAATCCCTGGTTGTTGAAGAAGTTATGGTAGCCGGCGATCACTAGGCTGTTGTTAATTCCCAGCAATTGCGTAAAAGGGCTGGCAGGGTCGTTTGGATTTTGAACGGTTGTGAAGCTATAACTCTGCGCCGAGGCCGGGATGCAAAGTGACAATGCAAACGCGGTCAAAACCATCAGCCGTTTCATGTCATTCTCCTTGTGTAATCTGGAAATAGCGAAGAGCCCAGCGTTAGCGGCGAGCCAGCTCTCGGGCTGGCTTATAAACCAGAGTATGAGAGACTAGCCACTTACCTCTTGTGCCGGGCCGGGCGGGCGAGGGGACCCTCGCACGAATCAAGTTGTCCTCCTTCAAGTTACTTAGCGCAAAGGAAAAGCCAAGCGATATAACTTTTGGCTTGGCGGCACATCAGAGGAGTTGAAGTGTCATGCAGTTGCCACTGGCTCACCGGCATGTTGGGGAATAAACTCCGGAGGGTCGACCGTTCGCGCGGGTAATCTGAAACAAACCAGTAAGCGGGGCCGATTTCATCACGACTCAAATCAAAACGTCAAGTTAATTATTGATTACACCAGAAACACTGTCGTTAGCACCGCCCGGATTGTTCGACCGGTCGCAGGGATGCAATTGACTTTTGAGACTTTCTTGGCAAGTTCAGCCGTAGCAGCTCGTGTGAATGTGATCAGCTTTATGCGAGGTGCCGGATTCTCGGCGAGCAGTTGATCGACCAGGGCCACTACCGTAGCGCTCTTTCCGGTCCCTGGCCCAGCGAGCACGCGCGCGTGACGCTGTCGACCGTGCGCCAGGATCGCCCGCTGTTCTGGTGTTGGATCATAGGGCATATTCGGCCCTGCTGAAAGCCATTATCTACTTGCTCAAGTTGTAATCACAAATGTGGCGGTCTCCTTCGAGGGATGACGGGGACGTTTAAGAGCGTTGCGATTATATGCGAATCATCAGGGGGAACGCCGCGGCCGATCGAAGCTGCCGTCCGTCGACATTGTGCAGCTACTCGGCTGCCACAGTCTTCGAACTTCGAGAGCGATATGCTGTCCTTGTCGTAGTGCCAGGACTCTTTGCTGCGAACGTCACGAAATCAGGAAATGCCCATCTACGCCTTTCCTGCCACTCAACTCGGCCTTTCTGCGTACTTTTTGGCGTCCGCGACAATCTTTTCTAGGTCGCTTCGAGACACATCCCACTCCCCACCGACCCCGTCCCAGATATACAACCGCTTGACGGTATCGTTCACAAAACGTTCATCGAACGGGAAGAATACCGCCAATCTTTTTCCAAACATGCCTTGAAGCATATGTTCTGCCTCGCACCGCTCTAGAACTTACCCTTGCTCTTTTTCCATTGATCGCGAGGTTTGCTCGACGATCAGGGAGTCTTCGTAGCGGAAGATGACCTTCTAGGTCGCCCGCAGAGATTGTCGGAGGGAGGACCCAGAGAACCATCTGGCGGACTCCGACGGCCCCTGCGGGCTTTCGTTTTTCCACGCGACCCGTTCTTATAACCTCTCCATGCATCATTGATTGTCGCAACGACAGGCGAGGCGTATGATTTCGCGGTATCGGCCCTTCTCTTGGTTTGCCGTTGTCACTCGCGCCTGCGGGACAGGTCACTAACAAGCGCGTTCGCACGCGTGAAATTGTGGCGGGGAGTCGCCGCAGAAGCATCCCTACCTGCTGCCTACTCGGGGAGGAATCGTGCATCCCACTGGCCGAGGCCCCACGCGCCGCGCGAATGACCATGCGGGGAAAATTCTCGTCGGCGTCCTCGTAATTGTGGTCGTTGGTGTGATTGCGCTGTACCTGCGCTCCGGCGGTTCGGAGCAATCTGCCGGTTGGTTTTCGTCCGAGTACCGCTGGACAGCACATAGCACCCTCGGCGCTACCTCTCTTGATGACCTCACCCGCATAGACGATTGCATGAAGCTGCGTGACACCGAGTGCATAGACAACATGAGATCCGATCACAAAGTCTATAACGTCCCTTTGCGTACCGAGATAGAGGGCAAGGAAATTGGAAATGGCGTTTTCAGAGGCCAAGTCCGCAAAGTAATCGTCGTGACAGTGCTAGTTGGCAAAGAAATTTATCTCCCCCCTTGCGTTTTTAAACCGGGGCCGGTTGACCCTTCCTCGTATTGCTGGTGACTGTCAGTAGAAGGTTCGCGGCCCCTTGCCCAAAGTCGGGAACCGGCGGGAAAAGGAAAACTTCTATGAACCGCATGTCGGCGTTTCTGCTGCTCGCGTGCTGTGCTATCGGCTTTGGCCGGGCGCAGCAAATCAAAAGCGGTGCCACCGTCTACCTGCCTGTGGCTACCGACAACCGCGTTCCGGCGGTCCCTCATCTGCTTAGGGGAAGTCCTGGGGCGCTCGAACTTCTGTGTCTGCTGGTGGCTCTGTTACTCATGGCCGCCTGCGGCCCGTCTAGTTCGTCGTCTTCAAGCGGGCCTGTCTCGCACCCATCGTTTACGCTCTCCTGTGATCCCGGCTGGATCCATGCCGGGGAAACCTCGCAATGCAGGGCGACCGTCACAGGAACGGGAGGCGACATCTCGGCGGTAAATTGGAGCGTGAGCGGCGTTCAGGGCGGGAACTCGGCCGTCGGCACAATTTCGAGCAGCGGGCTCTACACGGCGCCCAGCTCCATCCCCAAAGAGAGCAACTTTGCCGTGGCCGCCCGAGTTGGGACGCTATCTAACGGCTCATTCGCCGTGACGGGGATCACTGTTACTCCGTGAATCGCCCCCTCCAACGGGTTTCGTCGCAGGCGTGTTGCTCAAATAACGGCGTAAGTCTCTCGTTAGCTGCATTCAGCGGCAAGATGAGCGGTTGTCCCTACCAAAAGTTCGTTCTCTCTGATCCGATTGCACTTATGGCGAGATGTGGCTAGGCTTCTCGGCAATGATCGTGGTCTTGCTTCCTTGCTCATTCTTGTTCGCGATTCGCACTGGCACGGCGCGCTTGCATTCAGGCCTTCTTTCGACCTCGTCCCTTGCGAAAGTTTTGCTCCTTGTACTTCTTGACGCGGCTTACGTCGCGGTCGTTCCACAGCCTGATGTCGAGCCCCGCCTCAACCCGGCGTCGTGGTTCGGGGATTTTGCCGCTATAGAGCCAGCTTAACAGAGTATTTTTGCTGATGCCGACGGTTGCCGCGATTCGCGCCGTTGAGTATATTGCCATAAACTGTATGGTATACCAGTATTTCGGAACTGGTCAACAAAATTTTGGACCTGAGGGAGAAGCTTGCAGCGCTTTGGGAACCGGCTTGAATGAAAACAAGGTCCCCTCTTGCCTCTCCGGTGGTAGCTTAGTTTCGAACCGGATAGCCGCTGACCAATCATCCGTGGCGATTGGGCGCGGCGCCTTTCCGTGCCCGCGTTGATTGCCATTTCTCAATGCGGGATGATTGCGGATGGAGACAGTTGGCTGATGACGCAATTTGCCTGGAACCTGATTGACCACACCTTAGTAGGGCTGAAGTTGTCGGACTTGTCTGAAGAGATGCGGAAGGGCATCAATGATGAGGAACGACAAATTAGGGACGACAATCGTCAAAACCAGAACAGCCAAGCAGTGCCCTCTCTGCTGGTCCAGATGCACGAACGTCGAACGGACGAGTGGGCTGAGAAAACATACAAGGTTTATTGCGATGTTTGGGAGAAACAGGGCTATAGAAAGACGGCTGAATTTGTGCGAGCAGTTTCTGCCCATGCAATCCCGGCAATCATTGCCGCGCGCACGGGGGCCGTAATATCTCAGCTATCAGCGGAACGTAAGCGAACGGGCTCGGTTATGGAGCCGCATAACGCACGGATGGCAAGGTTTAAACAGTCGATGGAACGTCTCGCCGGTCGTTGGGCCAGAAAACTTAAGATTGAAGCGAGAGAGTGCGAACACACAGAGAGCGCCACGCGAAGGAACGCCCATCGTGAACACGATGAGCGACAGACAAATCAAACCGTGCATGAGGGACCGAAGTCGGAAATGAAGACAACAGGTCAGACTGCAATGTCTGCGGCAAAGCTGCCAAATGACACACCCCAGGAACCACCACCCGCAGCAGTTGCCCGCACGGTTGCACCTGGAGTTGCTCAAGTTTCGCTGGCTGACCTCAACGTACCTGTGGGCACAAGTCTGAAGGAGGCGAAACGTGCGTTGCTCAAACTTGGTGCACCAGCTCGCAAGTTGAAAGACCCTCGCATTTTGGAGGCTGCAGACTACAAGATTAAGAACCCAAAATCCAGCTATAAGGAAGTGTCGATTAAGTTCTTCCGGACAGCTGGACGGGCAGACAGTATTCGATCCTGGGTCAACAAACGCAAGCCACCGGACGGTAGAAAGTGAGCCGCTATACCAAGGGTGCTCCCGGTGGCCGTCCTACCGTCTTAGAAGATGGCTATCATCTCTGTGCGCGTTGCGGCACTATTCTCTGCACCGACGACCGAGTCGTGGTCGTGTATCGAGCTCCGTGGTGGGGAGTTTATGCGCACTTCCAAGGGTCCGACTGCCCTGCGAAGGCCGTTTCAGGGTGGCGAGCAGCAGAGCTTGCCTTGGACATGCGGGAGTCGAATGTTCCCACGCCCAGAGAGGCGTGCCGTGTCAATATCGGCGGCTTTACTTTGCCTTTTGTCTCCTTACTTGATGATGAACATTGCAACGTCGAGACGGCCGCCGTAACGATCAGCCAAAAGGACCTTTTACCGATTAACCCCTCTGCCGACGTTGCAGATGAAGGCTTTTTACCTGACGTGATTGGAAACTGGGGTGATCACCGCCACTGGAGGGAGTGGTGGTACGAGGAGCTGAAGATTGTCGAGGCACTAGACCAGGGGATATATGGTGCGTTCGTGAGGTTAGTGCGCGATGTGCTGAACCAGGAGCGGGCCTTCTTATACGTCAACCACAGCGGCCCGTGGACGACCACACGCCTGTCCGAAAAAGACGAGCGCCCGAAGCGGACAACAGTCTCCCCGCCAGCATCATCAAGCCTGCCCCGGCGAAAGAGCAAATCCAGCGTTCACCAGCGCAAATCTCGCCAACACCACCGCCGTTCGAGCGGTGCGTTGGGCCATTCGTTGACTAGAGATGTAACAGGCAGACTTGGTGAAGATGCTTTATACTCCCAGCGAAAGCTAACCGACGGCAAACGTGTTCTTAGGTTCGGGAAGATAGCGCCTCTGGACGAGTTCAGGTATTGGCTGCTTAGCGAACCCAAGCCCCAACCCTCCTCACTGCCCTTTGACAGCCTGCGCTGCCCGGAAATGTTCGACTGGTCTCATGACGGTGTACCCAAGGAACTCGTGGAGCATTGGAGTAATAATCCCAAGACCTCTCCCTACGGGCCAGTAGCCCGATTGAAACCTGGGTTTTTGGCCGCCCTGAGGAAGTCGGAGTAATAGCCCGCGTTAATTCCGCTGTCGGAAGCGGAACGAAAAGGCCGTTTTACTTCCGCTGCGGAACGAAATGCCCCTCTTTGTACCGCTTCCCATAAGTGTGAACAGCCATACAGCGACGCAACCCCGTTTTACCAGCTACACCAAGAGATCGAATTGCGCAGCTATGGACGGTTCACGTAGCTAAGAGCTGGGTGTTCCAAAAACCCGTCGCACAGGGCAGCCGTAAGTGCTTGAACCGTCGAGGGCGGCGCCAGTTGGTGGGATGTGCGGAAATCAGATGATTTAGGAACACGAGTAACTATCTGTGCAGCATGAAACAAGCCGTATCCAATTCGCAGAGCGTCGCCGGAAGAGAGTGGTTCGATCTTCGCGGATTGACGATGTATGCTGCAGTGTCCGAGCGTACCATTCGCGAGTGGCTCCATCGATCGCTGCACCCGTTGCCGGCGGTGCGGGTGGGAACGAAGATTCTGGTTCGGCGTAGCACATTCGATGCGTGGCTGGAAAGGCATCCGCTTATCCCTGCGGATAGCATTAACGTGAACGAGACGGTGAACGAAATCCTCGCAGATATGGCGGCCAAATAATGAGCGTGAAGATTCGCAAGAAGGGCGGTAAATGGTACGTTTTCGTCCACTACCAGGGCAGGCGAAAGGCGAAGTGTGTCGGTACGCGTGCCGCCGCCGAGCAGGTTAAGCGAACTCTGGAAGCGAAGCTCGCTCTCGGGGACCTGAGCTTTCTGAACACCGAGAAGCCCGCGACGTTTGCCGATTATGCCACGGGCTGGGAGAAGCAGTACGTTGACATCAAGCCTTCGACGGCCTCGCGCTATAAGGGACTTCTGAGCCTGCACATCCTGCCATTCTTCGGCTCGAAGCCGATCAATGACATCACGCGGGACGACGTGAAGCGGTTCTTTTCTGAGCTGGCGCTGAAACAGGTACAGCCCAAGAGCAAGAAGCCCGAAAAGATTGACCCCGAGCGCAAGACGCTCGCCGCCAACTCGCTGCAGAATGCGCTCATTTGCCTCAGGGTCATCTTCCAGAGTGCGGTCGAGGACGGAGTGATCATGCAGAATCCGGCTTCAAAAGTCGGCCGCTTCCTGCCGAAAGAAACGGAGAAGTTTGAGGCGGTGTTCCTGTCGCGCGATGAGCTGGAGCGGTTCCTCGCGTCCGTCCGGGCGTTGAGCCCCAAATACGGTCCGCTGTTCCTGACGTTCGCTCGCACCGGACTGCGGCTCGGAGAAGCGCTCGCGCTGCGATGGGGAGACATTCAATTCGGCCAAGATGCAGCAGATCCGAACCGCTATTTGTGGGTCCGGCGGAACTATACCGCGGGCCGGTTCGTCACGCCGAAGAGCGGCAAGTCGCGTCGCGTCGATATGTCACAGCAGCTTCGCGCGGCGCTCCTCGAACTCAGAGACGAACGGCTCCTGGAAGGGATGCTGAAAGGCGAATCCCCGATTTCAGAAGACCTAGTGTTCCCCTCGCCTACTGGAGAACCACTGGACCCCGCGAACCTACACAAGCGTGTGCTCTTGCCGGCGATCCAGCACGCTGGCCTTCGTCGATTCCGGATTCACGACCTGCGGCATACGTTCGCCAGCCTGCTGATTCAGGACGGCGCCAGCCTCGCTTACGTGAAGGAACAGCTCGGGCACTCGACGATCGCTGTGACGGTGGACCTATACGGCCATCTGGTCCCCAGCGCGAACATCGCCTTTGTCGATCGGCTTGATGCGCAAACAAGTCCGCAACAAAACACAACCCAGGCGCAACCGAAGGAACGTAGCGAAGAGATGGAATACTCGGAAGTATCTGAAAACTATGGAGGCCCTGGGCAGAGTCGAACTGCCGACCAACGGTTTAGGAATTGTTGGGCAAGGGCCTCCCCTCAATTGGATCAATTGCTTACGAGTTGGATTGCCTTGCCTCAGTTGGGGTGAATCGTGTGAGTCGGCACTTATCTGTCAACTTAAATGGCAACGCTCTTCAGCTCGATCAGACAATCGAAACGCGGCGCCAGTGTTGAGTGCTCAAATCGGCACACCAGGCCTACTTCTTAGCATCAGAACCTGCAGCATCCCCGCGAGCTGTGGAACCAGAATTTAGGTGTTCTTTCTGCTCCGTGAGGAGGCGCAGAACCTCAGTTTGCTCTTTCTGCAAAACTAAGACGCTTTCCCGCAGGTCTTTGCGGTCGTTCTGCAATGCTTGAAAGGCAACGTACAAGATTGCTAATGCCAGCATGGCGGGAATAATCAAGGACGTATTTGAGGTGACCCACGCCCATTTGATGGCTTCGATGCTTCTCTCCTGAACCTCGCGACTCGTGCCCAATTTCCTTGGCTTGTTACCTTCAGAGAATGCTCTTGATAAGCTTAGGGACGCATCTACTTCGCACGTTATGTAGTCGGCTGAGAGGGTAAGATCGTCGACACTTTGGATCAGCGCGGCTGGTGCGCACTGAGCAAATATGACTTTGAAAACATCCAAGTTATTGTCGAAGAGTTCAACAAGGTCCTTTACACCCGCGACACTCAGTTCCATCGTCATGCTTCCGTAGGTGACGCGATCAATCATGAAGGCGAACCGAGTGGGTCGCCATTTATCTAACGAGACCTGATCGCCTATTAAAGAGGTGATGAGTTTTTCCCGAAGGTTTCTGCAAAAACGCGTCCGAAAATCAGTGGGCTCTGCTGAAAACTCGTAGCCCTTGCCGGTCCGCTTTATTTGCAGCTCGGAGAGATAGCCCCAAAAACTTTTTTCTGTAGCAGTGTCTTCGCTGCCTTCGAGTCGAAACGTGACCCTGAATTGTCGCATCCTGCCTCCCAACCCTGATCAAATGGGAGAAGTTTACCTTACGAGTCAAGCGTCTCCGCAACGGCGTCGGGTTCTCGGCCAGCGGCTGAAAGGCTCACGCGGCTTTCTTCAGTGACAGTCGCAAGTTGGGTTATCAACCAAACGCTCCGATCTAAGTGCCTTGAGCCTAAAGGGCTGCGGCTGCGTGTCCGCGAAATATCCGCTCAATGGCGCGACGATTGATGTCCTTGCTGAAGGATGCAGACAGCTTCGTGGGAGCAGCGGTTTCCTGAATGTACTGAATGGCGCTACGCGACGTAACCCCAACCACTTACAATCGCGCTCCCGTGCCAACAGCCACGCAATGTGACCTCAGTAGTCAGTTATAGGACACCGTTCGGGACACCAACTAAGCCAGCAAGGTACCGCCGCTTGTCGGCAGGTCTCAGCTTTGGAATCTATATCAATCCCGAATGATTCGAAGGCCAACCGCCATGATGAGGGAGGCTCGTTTTCCTGGGCAAACCATCCTGATCGCAAACCCCCGGTTCTCAATCAAGTCCGCTGCTTCCTCTAGAGAATCCACGAACGTAGCATTCTTTATGTGATGCCATTCAGGGCCGAGACGCGGATCAGCAAGCTGATACCCACGTTTAGTGTGCTCGGGATATTCGCCTTTAGGGCAACGCGGTTCGATACGTTCAATCCGCACGCTCATACGCTCCCCTGCTCTCAGTTTGGGTCGCTAACTCGGTGGCCGGGACGCAAACCACGTGACTAGCCAGTTATAGGACACCATTCAGCACAGCAGCAGCAGAGAAACGAGGCCGAATTGCTATATGGGGATTCGAAGCATGCCCGTTCCGCCGAGCAGCCTTGTTCATGGCGTGATCTCCCAGACGACACCATAGCCATAAGCTCCACCGACTTGAGCGGTACCGTAGAGATTGCCTTGAGGGTCAATTAGCACCGTGCTGAGCGGGCGTGCCCCATCCTCGCCTCCGGTAAAATCGTATAGCAACTTATACGTCCAGCCTCCGCTTATGGGGGTCAACTCGAAAACCTCGCCGCATCCGTCGGTGCAGTCTCCTATCCCGCCCCTATCCGTCGTGCCGTACAAATTCCCCGCAGCGTCCATCGTGAGGCCCTGGCCGCCGCTGCCCCACTGCCCAAGTTCGTAAAGTACGGTGAAACTCCACCCTGGCGTCAGCATGAAGACTGTGCCGGGGAAGCCAGAGATCCCATAGAGATTGCCCGATTGGTCGAAAAGCAAGTCCCCGGCCGGTAACCCACCGTCTTGCCCTCCCGTAAAAGCGTAGAGAATGTTCTCCGTCCAGCCTGATGGGGAAGGTACTAGCTGAAAAACCGTGCCGTACCCCAGATCGCCCCCCTGATCGGTCGTTCCGTAGAGGGCACCGCCTGCGTCAAAGATCACCCCACCCCAGGGATCATATCCATCCGTCCCTCCCACAAAACTGTAAGGAACACTTTCCGTCCAACCTCCGCGCGACGGCGACAGTTCATAGACTGTACCTTCGTTGTAGATACCGCCGCCAAGGGTGGTCCCGTAGAGATTGCCCGACCGATCGAAAACGACATCGCTGGCGGGATGCCGGCCATCTACTCCCCCTTGGAACCGGTACAGGAGGGTTTCTTTCCAAGGGCCCGTACTACTGGTAGGAGTTAGCTTAAACACTGTGCCGCAGCCAAAGACGCAGGCGCGCGGGGCGATTCCTCCATCGAAGGTCGTGCCATATAGGCTCCCATCAGGGCCGAATACCAATACGGCGAGTAAGGGGTTCGCTCCGTCCCCTTGCGCCATTCCAGTAAAACTGTGAATCGGAGTCAAAACCCAGCTCGAACGTAGATTCGACAACCTAAAGACAACGCCGCAACCCGGGAACTCGCCGCTGTTTCTGGGACATTTCATAGAGCCGCCGGCGTATGTCGTTCCATAAAGATGGCCTGCGGTATCCATCGTCAAGCCTGCCTGCGGAGCGGCACCATCCGCTCCGCCGGTAAAGTTGTACAGCACTTGGTACGCCTGCGCCTCCGCTGCCTGCGCAGCGAAAGTTATGAACATGATCACGAAGATAAGGGCCGGCAGGACGAGCATGATCGCCAGCACCGCGTTTGCCGGGTCCCAGTGCATGCCGAGAATCGAACTGTGAGGATGTGTCTTGCTGTGCATTGGCTTGCCCTCCTTGCCATGTGGCCAAAACGGAGTTGAAGGTGAAATGAGCGGGCGCAGTCGGACATCCAGGGAGAAGCAGGTCGAAGGTCTTGTTCTCGCGCTGGGGCGATCGGACGGGGCGGGAAAAGGCCAGGGAATCTCCTCCCGAGACACCCGCCAGCATTGCACACTGTCAGCAAAGCTTTGTCAGTGATCTGCAGCCTAGTCCAGGGTGATAGTGAAAAACTTAAGTCGTCTTCAAACCAAAGCCCCACCCAAGGCGAACAAACTGAGTGGAGCAATTTGCGTGGGCAACTGACAACCGGCAACTGCTCTATGGCGAGTACTGCCAGATCATGCCCGTATTCCTCTGCAGCGTTCCGAAGCCGCAGGTCGTCGTCGTCCCGTACAGATTGCCGTTGGCGTCCGAAGCGATGTTCCCGAAAATGTCCGCTTTACCTGTAACCAGTACTTCGCCGGAAGTAATATTGGCGATTTGGCCGCAGTACAACTCAACGAACTCGTTGCAGTTTCCGGCGTTGCAGAAGAATAAGGCACCGCCTTCGGCGGCGTAGAGATTGTCCGCCGCATCCATGGCTAAGCCATTGACAAGGTTCGAGAAGATGCTCCAGTCGTTGTCCGCGCAAGCCTCTGCATCCCAGCCGGCGTTGTAGATGACGCTAAAGTTCCAGCCGTTGTTCCCCGACGGTGTCAGCCTGAAAACCAGGCCGTACTGGATAAAATCGCCGTTGTAGTTGCAACCGCCAGGTTCGTGATCACAAATGCTGTAGCCATACAGATTGCCTTGGCTATCTTGAATCAGCCCGGCAGGCGAGTAGCCGTCTCCCTCGTCGGTGAAACTATGGAGAACGTTTTCCGTCCAGCCGCTCCCTGAGGGCACCAATTGAAAAGCCACACCGCACGGGTAGTAGCCGTTCACGCAATTATTGTTGCCACCGCCTATTGTTGTTCCGTACAGATTTCGGTCGTGGCCCAACAGCAGGCTATTGGGACCGTCGCCATCGTTTCCTCCGGTGAAGCTGTACAGGACCTTCGCCATCCAGCCTCCTTGCGAGGGCGAAAGCTCAAATACAGCGCCGTGTCCGTAGGTTCCGGGGCCGCCGATGCCGTATAGATTCCCGGCCGAGTCGAAGGCAGTGACCCTACCGCCCCCTAAGTCGCCGCTGCCGGTGAACTGGTAGATCGTCGTCTCGTTCCAACTGCACAGAGCGGTCGCGCAGGCAGTTGGTAGGGGCGTCGCCCTGTAGATCAGGTCGTAACCATTTGCCCCCTGCGCTGTCCCGTAAAGCGCGCCTTGCGGGCCAATGATGACACCGTTCGGACTGCCCCCATTGCTGCCTCCCAGGAAGCTATACAGCGTGCTGACAAACCAGCTTCCGGCTCTTTTTGTGAAGTCATAGATCAGCCCCGCGCCATAGCTACCGCCGTTAGCAAACGTCCCGTAGAGGTTCCCCGCACCGCCCGCTACCAGCCCTGAAGTTTGAGCGTTAGAACTGAGCTCATGCAGGTCGTGAAAGCCGGGTTGGGGAGGGGGACAAGCGTAATCACTGTAGGTGGTGCTGGTGGTCGAGGTCGTCCCGTTGCCCAGAATGGTGAACGCCTCCGACGGAATTGAGCCGACCGAATTCTGCGAAGCCTGCGACGGACAGCCCTGCCCCTGACAACTGACACCGGAATTTTCGTCCCAATAGACGGGGTCGCCGCTGGGAACGCTGGCATTTTGCAGATTTACCCAGTAAGTCCCCGCATTCAGTGTGGGACCGTTGAAGGAACCTGTCTCGGTGCAGATGTTGTAGCCGTACTCGTTGAAGGTGCAGTTTCCCTGCGTGAAGTTCACCGTCTGATCGAAATAACTTGTGCCACCGTTTTCCAGGGATGTTATCGAGACTTCGACCGAGGTCAGCGTATCGCCGGAAAACAGCCACGCTCCGAAACTCATGCCGGTGATCTGTGTCTGGTCGCTGGCGATGTTGAAGCTGTCGCTTGTGATGAATGCGTAATTGATCGTCCACGCGTCGGTATTGCCGTTAATGGGACCGTTATCGTAAATGTCGCTGCTGTCAAGCGGACGCGAATGCTTCGTGGCCCGCGCAGATACCTGAGATTTCGGCGCAGGCAGTCGCCTGGCGGGATCAGCCAGTCGCCACGCGTACTGCGGCATCTTCGCTGCCTGCACCGCGGTCGGCGGAACCGAATTCTGTGCCGAGGCGGGGACGATCGCCAGTACCAGCGTCAATGCCACTATCACCGCCAGAAAGATTGTGCGGGACGGTGAACTGAGAAATTGCACTTTGCGGTGCATCGGCTTGTCCTCCTGCTATGCAGCTCGAAAGCAATGTGGGACCTAGAGAAAAAATAAGCGCGCGTGGGCACTTGGAAGAAGGAAGGTCGGAGGTCTTATTTCTCGCCGCGTGGGCACGATCGGAGCGGGTGGGAAAAAGGCCGGGAATCTTCTCCCGAGACACCCGCCAACATTTCACAATCTTCGGTGAACGTTTGTCAGTGATGTGTGGCGCAGTGCGAGGTGACTGTCAGCCGAAACATGGAGCCAAAGGAACGGCTCGTATTGGGCAACGGTTTCGGCAACAGCTTCCCGCTGGTTCATTTTCCGCTCATCACAACGCCCTGCACCAGCCGACACTGACACACACTGGCCCCAAGCTGCAAAATCTCCGCGGCTGCCTTTTACGCGGCGAGAGACACTCGCGTACGGGGCCGTGTTTACGGAAGCTCTGAGCTAGGAGCTTAGGAACTCTCATGAGAATGCCACTCGTCTTCGTGCTGACGATCTTATGCTGTGTCGCAGCCTCCGCACAGCAACAAAGCAATCAAACTCAATATCCGAAGGTTATCTACCTCGGCAAATTTCCGTCGAATACCCGCATGACCGTTAACGATGTTATTCGGTTGTCTAAAGCCGGTATCAGCGACGATGTCATCATTGCCCAGATTCAGAAGACGGGTGAGTACTTTGACCTCACCACGAATGACCTCCTCAAGTTGAAGAATTCAGGCGTGAGTGATCGAGTCATTCAGACAATGGTCGATCCGACCAGCGCAACCGCGACCCCTCAAGTCTCGACGGCTGCACAACCGACGGGGGCACGATCTGTAACTATGCCCCCTCAAGCTGTCAATCCACCAGTTGCTCGACCTTCAGCACCGCAGCCATCAGGGGAGCTTCCAGTCACGGCCTCAGTTCCTGCGGTAGCACCGCCTTCGGCCATGGTATCGCCCACCGTGCAAAATTCAGCTACAGCCGCTCCACCTGCGCAGACGCAGCCTCCTATGGCAGCGCCGCCTCAGCAAGTCTCAGCTCCAAGCACCCCGCCAGACACAGTGTCCAACACTCCAAATGACGGGAAAATACGAGTGTATGTAACGGATCGACCGATCACCGAAGTGATTTCAATGATCCAAGGCGGGGCGTATGGTAGTGCACACGCATCTGGCTACGCGACCGGCAGTCAGGCTTCGTACTCGGCGTCAGCTTATCAAGGGTCACATGTAGGCGGCATAACAAATGACCAGCGTGGTGGTGCCGACCCCAGGACGCTTGAAGTATCGGGTGATCTGTCGCAGGAGTGTCACATACCAAACTTGGTGGTCACGAGCAATCCCGGAGTCGCTGACTACATTTTGGACTTTCGGAGAAGAGGTGGAGCAAGGTCCACCTGGTTCGTTCTTGGCGGTCTAAGCGGGTTGGCGATGTCCGCCGCGGTCAAAGTGGATCACGCAGGATTGTATAAACCAAACGGCGATTTGGTGATCGCTGCCAAGGCTCGCACAGTTGGCGGAGCGGTAAAAGAGCTATGTCCCCATATAGTACCGTAATCCAAAGGAACCGGTGAAGTAGCCTTCAACCTGAGTAGGAGACGAATTGGCAGCCGACTAACCGGCAAGCCCGGCTGCCATCAAGGAAGGGGTCCAAGTATTCGCCTCACATTTCAAATCAAGGCGGATTTTGAGTCCCATCCCGCCCGAGCCTAAGCCCCGCTCTTGTTGCCGGCTTCCGCTTTCAGATCCTTCACGAGCCGCTGAAATGCCTGCTGATACGAGTTGGCGTCATTCCAGTTGCTGAAGTCGGGGATGAAGTACTCGCGTATCTCGCGGGCCAAGTCGATGCCACAGTCGCTACAGCTTCGACTGCGGCGGTCTCTCTCTCGCGCCTTCGTCGGTGCGCAGCGCCCGGATGACGTTATCCACCTGGACCTCGAACTTATGCAGATCCTGTCCCCACCCAGTGAAATCGGCTGCCAGGCGCTGGCGGACGGGCTTCGCTTTCCCGCTCTCCCACTTGAACAGGTGGCCGTCAAGGTTCAACGGAATCAGGGCCAGCACCTTCTGCTTGCGCTCTTTCATCAGCAGGCGTTCTTTTTCGAAGGCGGCATCAATTTCGTTGTCCACCCACCAGCTCGCCAGCGAGTGCTCGGAGCAGCAGAGCAGGACCTTGTCCCACGTCCGGATGCCGCGGTCTACCTGTTCGTAGATGTCGTCGCCGGGCAGCATCTGCTTTTCGTCCAACCAGCAGCGAATGCCGCGACCCTGCAGCGTATCGTGCAGGCGGCGGGCAAACAACTTGTCCTGATGACTGTAGCTGATAAAGCAGGAGTAGAACTCGATGGGATTTGAGGCGAGGGACCTTGCGTAGGTGATAAATTCGTCTGGCACCCCGCAACCACGCAGGAAGGATTCGGGGATCTTGCCTTTTGAGCGGTAGATTGTATTGATGCCGACCATTGAGGGACCGCTATGATTCACGGTCTCAAGGCCCGTCATTTCGCTCAGGTCGTTCGATCCAAGATTTGTGGACCCGAACCATGCCCTGCTGAGGTCCGCCCTGCTGAGGTTCGCTCCGGTGAGGTTCGCCCCAAGCAGATGCGCACCGCTGAGGTCAGCTCCGCTGAGGTCGGCTCCGACGAGGTCGGCTTCCGTGAGGTCGGCTGTGCTCAGGTCGGCCGCGCTGAGGTGGGCGGCGCAGAGGTAGGCCGCGCAGAGGTCGGCCGCACGGAGATTTGCGCCGTGGAGTTTCTCCCCGACGTGGAACATCATGCGTCCCTCCGTCGCGCTGGGGCTCCGGAGCCGGAGCCTCTCCCCGCCGAGGTCCGCCCTCGGTAGGTCCGGGACTATTCCGGGATGCGTCTTCCTCCATTCGTTCCAGGCACTTACATTCTTCTTGAGCATTGCGAGATGTTCGGGGTTTGCCATTGCCGCAAAACCTCACTTGCTTCCCAGATGCTACGGATGATTGTCGAAGGCCACACTGTATGCAACAGTCACCAGCCAGTCAACGTGAAAAGGCGCCTCGTCCTGACGAAGGAGCGGACTGAGCGGAGCGGAAACTCGGTTTTTCCAGCGGGCGCCGGCCGCACGGTCCCGCCAACTTCCTCTTAGACGGCCCGCACGATCCCTGTCCTACACTAGCGTTTCGGCCTCGTCTTACCCTAGTCGAGCCGAGCCTTCCGAACACTCACAACGGTCAAAGATCACTTGTTTTCACGGCTTGGTGCGCTAAACTAGGCGCCTCACGCTATTTATCACCTATCGTGCATGGCACAAGAAACGAAACCGCAAGGCGGCGACCTGTTCATCGTCGATAACAGTGACAAAGACTGGAAGGTCCGCCGCTATCTACACGACTGGGCAGAGATCGCTACGGGCTTGGACATTGCGACCGGCTACTTTGAGATCGGAGCACTCCTCGCACTAGACGGCCAGTGGCAGAAGCTCGGTCACATCCGCATTTTAATGGGCGACGAGGTCTCGAAGCGAACCAAGAAGGTACTCCTCGCCGGGCTGCGAGAAGTTGAGCAGAAGCTCGATCTCAGCATAGAGCTCGAGAAAGAGAAGAATGATTTTCTCGCCGGGGTGCCTGAGATCGTAGAAGCACTCCGTAACAAGGTCATAGAGTGCCGGGTCTACACGAAGGAGAAGTTTCACGCAAAAGCCTACATAACGCATGCTAAACAAGCTGTGGTTGGGTCTTCCGCTCTCGTAGGCTCCAGTAATTTCACAGTCCCCGGCCTGACCAACAATGTCGAATTGAATGTCCAGCTGCGGCGTGAGGTCGAAGTCCTTCAGGAGTGGTACGAACGACACTGGGATCTAGCAGAGGATATCACTTCCGAAATTCTCCGAACCATAGAGCGTCACACCGCTCTCTACTCCCCGTTCGATGTCTATGCCAGGGCACTGCATGAGTTCTTCCGCCGCCATGAGATGACGGATTACGAATGGCTGACGGCCGGCGCCGCAAGCGGATCGAAGATGTATCCCATCCTCGATTACTACCAGCAAGAGGGTTTCCACGAGCTGATCAGCATTGCAGACCAGTATCACGGCGCTTTTATGTGCGACGGGGTAGGTCTAGGAAAGACATTCATCGGTCTTATGCTGATCGAGTATCTCATCAAGAAACACAGGAAGCGAGTAGCACTGTTCGTTCCCAAGGCGGCCCGCGAAGCGGTTTGGGAGGACAAGCTTCGCAAGTATCTGCCGGAGTTATTTGGCGAATACAGCAATCTGGCGATCTACAATCACACGGACCTCCTGCGGGGTGGTACGTACCCGGAGCGACTCCGGCGATTAAGAGAATTAGCTGATGTCATCATCGTCGATGAAGCACACCACTTCCGAAATCCCGGTTTGAAGGGCGATGACCCAAACACCCCTCTTTCGCATTACTGGGGGCTCTTCAATATCTGTGAAGGCAAGGAGGTTTACCTCCTAACCGCAACGCCGATCAACAATCGATTGCTGGACTTGCAGCACATGATCGAGCTGTTTTCCCAGCGGAAAGCCGATTACTTCAAAGCAGCACCGCTTGGCATCCACTCCCTTCCCGGCCATTTCCGAAAAATGGAGAAGGAACTCGAAAAGAAGCTTCTCACCAAGCCTCTGGAAGACGGTGATATCGAGACAAACCAGGTGGAGGCGAGCGAGGTTCTCTCCGATGACGCCCTTTTCCGTGCTCTCGTGGTGCAGCGGAGTCGAGCATACGTGAAGCGGAGCCAGGAACAGCACGCCAGTGGCGCGCAGGCGATTTTTCCGACGCGCGAGCCTCCGAAGGTGGTGGACTTCAATCTGAAAAAGACATACGGCCGGCTGCTCACGATGATCGAGCAGGCGTTTAACAAGGAGAAGCCGCTCTTCTCGCTGGCCATCTATTATCCTTTGGCCTACTACAAAGGGCCGGACCCGAAAATCGACCCCCTCAAATATGGGCGCCAAACCGAGGTGGTCAGCCTCATCCGCATTCAATTTCTTAAGCGATTTGAGAGCTCGGCCCGCGCGTTCGAGCTGTCGTGTGCGGCTTTGATGACAAAGCTCCTTGCGTGGCTGACGAAGAACTGCCAAACCCCACACGAGAAGCACATGTTGCAACGCTGGAAAGACAAATATGCCGACCTCATCGGCTATTGCCGCGACCGGCAGCTTGAGCTCTTTGGGGGTGAACCGGGGGACGAGGACGAAGACGAAGACATTGTAACTCCGGAGATGCTGGAGGCAGTTGAGCAACTGAGTCGCGACGAGTACAGGGTCGAAGACATCATCGGCGACACCATCGAGGATCTCCACAGCATTGCCGACTTCCTCAGGGAACTGCAGAAGTTCAAACCCGAGCAGGACGACAAGCTGAAAGCATTACTCAAGCTCCTGAAATCCGACCCCGTTCTCAAACAGCACAAGGTCATCATTTTCACTGAGTACATGGCGACGGCGCGCTACTTAAAGCAACAACTCGCCAAGGCTGGCCTCGCAGAGATCGATGAGGTCGACAGTGCGGTCGGCCGAAAGCGCGGAGAGATCATCAATCAGTTTGCTCCGTATTACAACGGACTGAGAAGCCAAGAGCTCGCGGAGAAGGGACTGACCGAGACTCGGATCTTGATTTCAACCGATGTCTTATCCGAAGGTCTCAACCTTCAGGATGCCACGCGGCTGATCAACTACGACCTGCACTGGAATCCCGTCAGGCTTATGCAGCGCATCGGACGTGTGGACCGTCGCATGGATCCCGGTGTCGAGAAGCTAATTGCCGCCGATCATCCCGATCGTGCTGCCATTCGAGGCAAGGTCGTTTTTTGGAACTTCCTTCCACCCGACGAACTCGACAGTTTGCTCAAGCTATACAACCGAGTGTCAAAAAAAGTTCTTCGTATTTCGAGAGTATTTGGTATCGAAGGAAAGAAACTGCTTAGGCCAGAGGACGATTTCGAGGCACTCAAGGACTTCACGCACGCTTACGAGGGAACAACTTCTCCCCTAGAAGAGATGAATCTGGAATACCAGAAACTCTTGCAAGACAACCCTGGATTAGCTGATCGTTTGGAGGCGTTACCGGGCCGCGTGTTCAGTGGCAAGCAACATCCGAAAGCGGACTCGCAGGCTGTGTTTTTCTGCTATGCCCTGCCGTCGCCACCTCCGGTATCGCGGGATGACTCCGAGCAGAGTGCAGAGGAGTGGAGCGTCGATGGTGGAACAGCCGCTTGGTATTTGTACGACTTGAATACGGAAAGCATTCTGGACGAGCCCACCAAGATAGTCGGTCATGTGCGCAGCACTCCCGAGACTCCTCGAATGCACGATATGCCCGAGAAGGCGCTCTCCGAGATCCGCGCCAAGATCGAAAAGCACATCAAGAATACTTACCTCAGGCAGGTGCAGGCTCCAATAGGCGTGCGACCAGTTTTGAAAGCATGGATGGAACTTTCCTAGGAGGTCTCAGAGCTAACGGATGCCCGCGAGTGCACAGATCGAGAAGGCTCTCAAGCAGGTTCACAGCCAGGTATCATTCTTCCAAACGTTGCTGGCGACGACGCTTGGTTGGCCAACAGGCGATGTTCGGCAGATCGAGGACATTGCATACGGCTGGTCGCAACAGGATCTGAATGCAGTCGGTCTTGAGAGAAATCTCGTAGAAGGCTCGATTTGGCAGATACAGCCTGCCGCCACTGGCCAGCCTTGGGGAGTCTTTGTCCTTGAGTTTAAGCATGAGGAGGCGCTCTCTCCGCGGCGGGGACTTGCCGGCGTTTTGAGAAAAGTGCTCAAGGGCTTGGTAGGTGCCCGACGCAAAGATCCCAATTTACCTTCCTGGCAACGCGAGCATTTGCTTTTCATCTGCACTTATAAATGGACGCATTTCCGCTTCGCGTACTACCGTTCAAAGCCCGATGATCAGCGCTCAGCCCGGCTCACAACGTTTGGCTGGTCACCGGACACCTCCAACCGGACTGTAGTGGAGTTCAATCTCCCCGCGCTTGAATGGCCGGAAGATATATCCGATGCAGATCGCTGGATAGCCGCTTGGGCTAAGGCGTTCGACAAAGAGCCACTCACAAAAGACTTCTTCAAGCGCTTTGACAATGCCCTCGATGCGATAAAGGCCGATCTCCAGAAATACCAACAACTCTCTTCCGCCGAGGCATACACGCAGTCGCAGCTTTTGCTGGAGCGCCTGATTTTTCTGTACTTCCTTCAAAACCGAGGATGGCTTAATCAGGATCGGCGGTACCTGCCGTCGCGCCTTGGAGAGCACACAAAGAACCCCCAAGGATTCACTTACTATCAAGACTTTCTGGACAAGCTATTTTGGACCCTCAGCACCGCACCATTGGGAGCGGGCCGACTCCCAGGGATTCCTTTCCTCAATGGCGGTCTCTTTGACGATGACGAGTTTGTACAACCCGCAAACCTTCGGAAGACCACACCTCCACTCAAAGTTCGTAATCAGTCGATCCAGTACGTGTTCCAGGAGCTGCTAGAGGCCTTCAACTTCACCGTTACCGAAGATACCCCCCTCAACCAGGAGGTCGCCGTTGACCCGGAGATGCTCGGCAAGGTTTTCGAATCGATCGTGCTGCACGCAGAAGCAGCTGACCCTGATGCGATTGCCCCGGACAAGCGCAAGGCCACCGGCTCGTACTACACACCGAGAATCGTGGTGCACTTCATCTGTCAGGAAACGCTTTACCAATATCTGAAGAATCATCTGCCGGGGGATGGCTGGGGACCGCGACTCAAGGCGCTATTTTCAATCGATCCGACCGAGGGCATCGACGAAGAAGCCAAGCAACTCCTCAAGACGACTATCTCTCCGGAGCAGGCAGTCCAGGTTCGAGGTTTGGTATTGCCCCTGAAGTGCTGTGATCCTGCGGTCGGTTCTGGCGCTTTCCCGGTCGGCCTTATGCACGAGTTGGTTAATCTGCGCCGGCTTTTGGAAACTGCTGCGAATGGTTACAAGGACCCAGTCGTTGGACAAGGTTCTCAGTGGCTTCACGAAGCAAAGGCGCAGATCGTCGAGAACTGTCTCTTTGGCGTTGATATTCAGCAACAGGCGATCGAGATCTGCCGTTTGCGCCTTTGGCTCAGTTTGATTGTGGATTACGACCTAGGCCTTGACCCATTCACTGCTGAAAAGAGCCAATTCAGCGGCGCCATCGAGCACATCTCCCAGCTTCCCAACCTGGAGATGAATTTTCGCCGAGCCGACAGTTTGCACGATCACATCAGCGGTGTGCCGGTAGTCATCCTAACGCACCGTGCTTCGCGGCACGCACCTGAGTTCGCCGTCATCTCGAAGCTAGGCGCGGAGCTTCATAAAGCAAAGAAGGCTGAACGAAAGAAGAACCTTCGGCTTGACATTCTGGAGAAGCGGCTGAACCTGAGCCACAAAATCCTCGACGAAGAACTAAGAGAAATCCGTACGCGAGACTCATCCTTGGACAGCCTCTTTGGGATAGAGGAGTCAAACGCGAAGAAACGCGAACGCAACCAAAGAGAAATCCAACAACTTGAGCGTGCACTTGCCAAGGTCGAGGCAGATCGGAAGGAGATGGAGAAGCTCCGCCGCCGTGACGCTGATTCGCAATTCTATCCTAAGCTACGCAAGCTTGAAGGGGCTGACTTTGATAGTCCTTTCAACTTTGCTTGGCACCTTGACTTCCCAGGGGTCTTCGCAGGCGACGGCGGAGGGTTCGACATAATCGTGGGAAACCCTCCATTTGTCACCGCACGCAACGAACAGAAGCGTGAACTATGGCGACAAAGATGGCCAAGGGTCTGCGCTAGTAAGTATCACCTTTTGTGCCCGTTCTTTGATCTGAGCTTCGGCCTCCTTCGCAATAGCGGCGAGCTTGGGTTCATAGTATCGAATGCTTTCGCCAAACGGGACTTTGGCGAACCGTTGGTACAAAAGCTTTTTCCGACGGTCGAACTTCAGAAAGTAGTCGATTGTTCAGGACTTCTCTTTCCAGGACACGGAACCCCAACTTGCTTAGTGTTTGGATCTGCCAGATCCCCAAATCAGTCCTTCCCGATAAGGGTCACTGGCATCCTGCCCGGTGGTGGCGACTTACGGACTCCCCCTGAGGAGAGCGGTCTCTGGAACACCATAAGCATTCACCATGATTTACCCGACTACGCCGACTCGCGAATTGTAGTAACGGACCGCCTGCGAGCGGAACTTTCCAAGTGGCCATGGAATTTTGACCCAACATCTCAGGAGACCAAGAAAACCATTGATCAGAACACTTCGGCCACGCTACGTTCCGTCTTAGCAACCAATATTGGGTACTCTTGCGTAACCCGCGCAGATGAAATTTACTTTCCGCCGCTGCACCTACTAAGGATTGCGTCGATCCCGATTTCTCAAATTGCTCCACTCACCGTCGGAGACGAACTTCGAAATTGGGGCTGCGTCAGTCGAGATTTTGCCCTGTTCCCATACTCAGCCGACCTCAAGACAATCGCCTTAGCGCGCTTTTCTTCGATCGAACGCTATCTGAAACCGTTTAGACGTCACTTGGAGGACCGCGTTGCGTATGGCAAAACCCAGATCGAACGCGGTTTGCAATGGTTCGAATATTCAATGTTGTTCGCAGATCGCATGCGTATCCTTCCAACCGTGGCGTTTCCGGATATCGTTTCGCATACTCACATGTGCAGGTTTGATTCTCTTCGCGTGTTCAAGGATACGGCGCCGATCTTTTCGCTGGCCGAACCCACTTGTATTGACGCAACGATCGCCGTTTTGAACTCCAGCACAGCTTTGTTCTGGCTAAAGCAGATTTGCTTCAATAAAGGTGCCGGCGAAGCTGAGGAGCGGGATAGGTTCGAATTTATGACCGGCAAGGTCGAGCAACTACCGGTTCCACAATCGTTAGTGAATAGCTCGCCGAGTGCTACCCGGACCAGCAGTCGCCTCTCCGAATTATCTCAGGAGTTGACAAGATTGGGCCGCACATTGCCTGCCTTGTCCATGGGAAAGTTGTTCGACAAAAAGGGAGAAGCGTTCTGCGAGTGGAACGCTTCTCTGACTGGCTTTGTGTCGCGGTCTCCACTATTAGGCAATGCGTTTGCAGACGGTGACTCATTGCGCCGTTCGCTCCGTCAGGCCTGCACACATCGCGACCGCATCAGTGGTCAGATGATTGCTCTTCAGGAGGAGATAGATTGGGTTACCTACGCTGCTTACGGGCTGCTTCCGGAGGATCACCCCGCAGTCAAGGCGCCAGGCGTGCCGGGGATCATCACCCGCGACCAGAGGCCTTTTAGACTCTGTGCGAAAAGCGACTTCGACTACGACAAGACTATCGCTCTGATCCCAGTCGACTGGCCTGCGGAGAGGCGCAAGCTTTGGCAGGAACGTGTGACAGTAATTGTGAGCAACGAGCACATTCGCCGCATCGAGCAGCCAGTTTACAAACGCCGTTGGGACGAACAGTGGAAAACTGGAAATGAGTGGCGCTGCGGCGAGATCGCCTACGCCGCTGAGTTCATCGACGCTTTCGAAGGTTGGTTGAAGGAGAAAGCGGAGTGGTGGCTGGAGCACAAAAGACACGGGGGACCTGTTGAGGTGGGAGAATGGACTCAGGCGTTGTGGAAGGACGATCGAATCCAGGCCGCCTGGCCGGTAGCGGCTGAACAATACGACTACTTGGAATTCGAGAGGGCCCGCGAAAAAGCTGAGGAGGACGGTGACCCCATCCCCCTACGTCCGAAGCTGGCCACCGAATATTCCAGCTTCCTGCGTAAGTTCAAGGAGGTGATGGCAGAAGAGACCGTCCCGGAGGGCTTCCCGTTTGGCGTGGACTACGACGTACTGGAGAAAAAACTGAAGAAGGAACTTCCCGCCAAGCTCAAGAAAGTCCGGGGGAAGCTGAACGTCCCGCGCGAACGATTCCACTCCGTGGGCCCAGGCCAATACCAATGCGCCGGACTGCAATTCAAATAGTTATCCGACGAAAACAGGTCCGTAGCAGAGCTGGTCCAAGTGTTTCGTGAGTAATGCAACTCGATTGGGTGGCAATGAGCAAACAAATCAAGAAGGCGCAGTACGAAAAGCGCCTGCGGATCGCAGTTCGGTTCGACGGGACACATTTTGCCCTGCTGGACTGCAGCCCACTGCCAGCTATTGCCAAAGACGCGGTCTGCGAGCTCGTGTTAAGGCCCGAGCTCCTCCAGAACCCGGCCGATCGCGACCGTCTTGTGCGCGACGAAGTCTTTCCAATCCTCACTCAGGGTACTACAGTGCTACTCGGCGTCAGTCCGCACTCGGTCGGAGACCCCAAGGCACCGGGCTTGATCTGCAACCCGCAGGAGAGAGGAGTACAGACGGAATACTGGCTGGTGGAGGTTCGACTCGAGCAGGACCTCTACATTCGCATCCGCGGCGACCAGGAAGCCAAGCTCGAAAGTTGTAAATGCGTCATACCGGCGCTCAAGCTGGAGGCCACCAGCATAAACCATGCCTTCACTCTCATTTCCGAAGCGTATGAGACAAATCGCCTTTCGCACACAGGCAATGTGTTTGAGCGGACATATACGCCAGTCGGGCCAAAACGATGGCAGACTCTCGACGACCTGCGCATCAAGGCGATTGCGCAATCTCTCCAGACGAAGCTGGAGTTTCCTGCAGGCAAAGAAGGCAAGAAGTAGGGCACGCAATCGATTAGGAACGAGCGAATGGCCATAAAGATTCCAGACCAGTTGAAAGAAGTCGCAGATCAGCTTAGTCAGGGAAACGAGAGAAGCGAGTCTGTACGAACGGTCCTTTCGTGGTTTGGAGCGGCGAGACGGGGCAAGTGGACTGTCGTTGAGGTCCGAAAGGCGCTCCGAAAGCTCAAGCTCGTAACGGAGCCCGACTTCGAAGATGTCTGGATTGATGCCGCCGTTGCCTTTCGCCCCAAACCTGCTAAGCAAAAGATCAAGAACGGCGATTCGGACGGCAAGACCCCGGATGTGGATCAGCCTGAGCCGGAACCCGCGTCAGCGCCAGTGCCGAAGAAACCTGGCGACGACGTGAGCACTCGCATCAGGATTTCCAGATTGGATGCTGCCAACAGGCCGCCGATTTGTATTTCCCCGGATGCAAACATTTCCGAAGCCATCACCCTCATGCTCCAGCACGACTACTCGCAGTTGCCTGTTACCACCAAGCCGCGCGACTTGAAGGGCCTAATAAGCTGGAAGTCACTCGGCTCGCGTCTGGCTCTCGGCAAGCGTTGCAGCAAAGTACGCGAATGTATGGAAGAAGCCGCGGAAGTCGGGGCTGAGGATTCTCTTTTCGATGCTATTCAGAAGATCGTAGCGCGCGATTGCGTCTTAGTGCGGGATGCCACTCGTGCCTTAACAGGGATTGTCACAACTGCCGACTTGAGCGTGCAATTCAAGGATCTGAGTGAACCATTTCTCTTGCTCGGACAGATCGAAGATCATGTACGCAACCTGATCGCAGATAAGTTTCACAAAGCTGAACTGATCAAGGCGTGTGATCCTTCTGACTCCGGGCGTGAGATCGAGGACGTGGCGGACTTGACGCTAGGTGAGTACATACGCCTGCTAGAAAACCCAGCACGCTGGGAGAAGCTGTGCGTTCCTATCGACCGAAAGACCTTCCTCGATGAACTAGAACGGGTTAGGCGAATCAGAAATGACGTGATGCATTTCGACCCTGACGGCGTGGCCCCTGAAGACTTGGCCGTTCTGCGCAAGTTCGCAAGATTCTTGAGTGATCTGGAACAGAAGCTGAATTGAAGGTTCCGCTCAGACGTCGCTGGGTCGGCGCAGCCTATGCATAGATTTTCTTGGCGACCCGGCAAGTTTTGAAGACCAGTCGGCGTAGGTTGATTGGTACTTTACAGCCCATCCATAAGGTTTGCGATCGAGACATCCAAACCGAAGGCAATCTTCTGGAGCATCCGAACGCAGACTTCCTTCTTGCCTGTCTCCAAATCCGAGATGTAATTTTCATTCACACCAGCATGTTCGGCAAGGTCGATCTGCCGCCAGCCTCGCCGCTTCCTCAGCTCTCGGATTCGCTTCCCAAGCAGGATGCAGATGTCTCTTGGCATCCCCACTATGGTCGGACTATGCTTGCATCGCGATTCCGACTATAGGCGGGATAGTGTGCAGAAAATCATCTTGCTGTTCGAGAGCCGACCTGCAACAACGGCGATATTGCCATGACCGAGGACAGCGACGAAGAGGCAATTAAGCCGAAGATCCAAAAGGAAAGGGACGCGCGCTTGTCGAAAGACGAGGACTTCAGCCACCGCGACACCGATCGGAGGAGAATCGAGCTACGAGGGTTCAAGCGAGTGAAGGTTTCGGATATCCACCTCTTACCGGATTTTACCCCAAAGCACGACGAGCGATTCTCGGCATTGCTTGAGGGGGCCGTTTCCGGCGAAGTGCCCGTTTACTTTGCCGCTGTGCCAGTGGCGATCTGCGTTCCCTTCGATCTCGACTATCGGCCGGACCTCCAACCAGTGGGTAAGCAGGCCATCATTCAGATGATTGATGATTGGGGCAAAGGTCAGTTTCACAATCTATCCGTCTATCAGCGGGGCAAGTGGTTTGTCGTGTCCGACGACTACATCCAGCTGTTTGCCGCCCTAGTAGGGCAGCCCGACTATCTTCCGTGCTGGATTCTCGGCAAACCTGACAGCGATCTCGTTCGCGATGTTCAAGGGCCCATGGCGCCCGAGGACGTTCCCAAATTGCTGGGCTTCTCGGATTCCCGGTAGTTTGTCTGAGTGTCAGGCCGACACCTCCAGAACGTGTTGCTCCCACCTGGGTGGTTGTCCCTTCTAGCCAGGACAGGCAAAGGCCATTTCCATCTGAAATCTCAGTGATCGCCAGGAAAACATGACTCGCGTCGTATTAGTACCCGATCACAGCCCAGATTCCTTTCTTTCCTCTTCCGCCAGCATCGCCAAGAGTTCGGCTTCGGCCAGGTCACCGGCTGCAATTCGGTCGGCGACCGACATCTTTGCCCGGCAGCGCGACACCTCGCGAGCGAGGGCGCGAACGAGGAGCGCTGTCGTGGACTCACCCTGAGCGCGGGCGGTCCTTTTGGCATGCTGGAATAGTGCGTCCCTTTCAACCGTTCCTATATAGACTGGGAACAGTCGTGGCTTCTTTAGATGGGATCCCGTGCAGCGCATAATTCTCAGCTAAGATGCTAGCACACAAGGGCTTACCGCCTGTTAAAGTTGGATTGATGTGCGCAAGATTCATTGAAGCTAGTAGCGCTTTCGGGGAGTGGACGTCCTCGATCTTGCACCAATTGTGTGTAATAGACTTAGTTGTCCCTTTCGGCCGGGCGAACTGCCTTGGGCTGGAGTTTCACACGGTTCGGCTCGCCGGGGTCACCTGACACATACCGCGGTTCAGATCGAAATGTGCAAAGCGCCGCAATGGAGCGTCTCGTAGACTACCGCAGTTTGGCGTACTCCGCTTTGGCTTGGATGAGGATGGGAACGTCGGGGTCGGCGTCCTTCCAGAGCGTGAGGAAATTCTGATACGCCAAGCGGGCCTTATCGCGGGCGGCAGGATTCTTGGCGGCATCGAGGGCGTAAGCGCGTGCCAGCCCGAGGCGGGCCAGCGCTCCCCAGGGAAAGTTCCCCACTAGGCCGTAGTGGTCGATGAACTTCTGAAACTCCGCTGCCGCCGCGTTTCCGTCGTGCAGCATGAGATAGGCTTCCCCCCGCAAATAAACCGGGACTAGGCGTATGCCCTCGACCACGCTCAGCTCTAGCGGGCTCGCCACCTTCAGCAGTTCGATTGCCCGATTCGGATCTTTCCGCTCTAACGCGACTGCCGCTTGTATAGTTGGCAGCCAATACCTTTGGACCAGCGTGTCCAGCGGAAATGTCTGGTTGAGTTCGGCTACATGCTTCTCCGCCTCCGCCGGATCGCCCGCCCGGGCCAGAACCACAGCCGCCATTTCCCGTATGTCGCGGTTTGGGGCCAGTTCAAGGGCCGCATCCGCATTGGAATGAGCCTCCTCCACATTCCCCGATTCCACCTCGCGCAACGCTGCAAGCGCTTGATACTCTGCGGCGGCCTCTTTCGCGTCGTTGTGCTCGGCTGAATCCATCGCCCGCCGCGTCAGTTCACGTGCGTTTTTCAACTTCCCGTACCAGGCTTCGGTGTCCGCTTGAGAGGCCAGCAGCAGATCTTCCGTGCCTGGCTTTCCCATGGCGACCGAGATCAACTGCGTCATACTGGCCGCATCGCCCTCCAGGAAGGCCAAATTGTAGCGGTTAGCAAGCAGGTTCTCGCCCTCCAGCCGGCGCTCCACCGCTTGCTTGTACACCGCCTCCGCCTCGGCTGGTCGGTTGAGCGCCATATAGGCGACGCCGAGATTGTTGTAGTTGGCCCAGTCGTTCCGCCCCAAACTCATTGCCACCTGGGTTTCCTGCAATGCCTTTTCCCAGTTTCCAAGACTGCAAGAAACGTACGCCATTCCCATATAAGTCGCATAGTCCCTTGGGTAGGTCTGTTGCCACAGCTCATACGCCTGCGCTGCCTTCTCCAGCTCTCCCGTAGCGTACAAGTAATAGTTTGTTTCTATGGAGAACCGTTCCCGTTCACTCACCTTTGCACGCAGATCATAAGCCTTGCGTGCATTTTCGTTCGCTCGCCCCGGCTCGTTGAGGCGGCGGTAGACCCCCGAAATGGCAGTGTAGGCCCTGGCGAAGTTTGGGTCGAGTTCCACTGCCCGCTGGTAGAAGGGCACAGCGGATGTGTCCCCCTTCGCCGACTGCGTCTTACGCCCCAGGCTATAGGCTTCCAGCGCCTCCAGAGATGGAGTAGTCGCATCCTCCAGCGGCGTGGCGTATTTCTGCACCGAGCTGAGAGATTCGCCCAGCTTGCCGCGCAAGCTGACGGCCGCGGCGTCCAGTGCCTTGAGCACTCCCTCCTTACCCGTTGCTTGCTCCTGCGCTTCAGCCAGCACGTCTCCCGTGTCGCAGTTCACCGCTTTAAGGCCAACCACGTACTGGCTGCCCAGCCCAGCAATCGAGCCAGTCAGCATAGCCTTGCTGCCCGTGCGCCGGCAAACCTCGCGTGTGACCTCCGGCGTCAGCCGGTCACCAGCGTGACGGCCCATCAGCTTTAATGTCTCCATCGCTTTGCGTTCGGAAATCAGGTCGAGAAAGGGCGATTGCTCTAGCTGGATCGAGAGCCCTTGCTTCAGCGTGTCGTCGAAGACGCTGTCGCCCGTGGTGTTCGTGAAATCGGAGAGGATGATATGGTCCTTGTCGGTGAGCTTTGCCGGACGGTGCGAGACGAAATAGCCCGCCACGACTGCGGCTACGATTACGACCGCCGTCGCAGCGAGCCACCAGACTCGCTTTTTCGCAGTCGGCGTCACCCGGGGCACGGGCGCAAAACGATTAGAGTCGGAATCCCGCTTCAGCCGCTGTAAATCCGCCCGCATATCCCCCGCGTGCTGGTACCGCAGCTCCCGGTCCTTTTCCAGCGCGCGATGGATGATGCCTTCCAACTCGGCTGACACACTCGGATTCAACTGCGAAGGCGGCTGCGGATTCTTAGTCAGAATCTCCGAACAAATCACGCCCGAGCTCTCACCCTGGAACGGCATCTTGCCCGTAGCCATCTCGTAGAGCACCACGCCGAACGAGAATAGGTCAGTGCGCGCGTCCAGCTCCTTGGCTCGCACCTGCTCCGGCGACATGTAGGGCACCGTGCCCAGCATGGCCCCCGGGCTGGATAGAAACTCGTCACTGAGCGTACCTGTGTCAGCGGCAACTGCGCCTGCTGCTTGCAGCGCTCGGGTTGCCAAACTTGCCTTCGCCAGGCCGAAGTCGAGAATCTTGGCGTGTCCTCGCTTGGTTACGAAAATATTGGCGGGCTTGATGTCGCGATGAACGATGCCCGCCTGATGTGCGGCGTCCAGCGCATCTGCGATGTCAATAGCCAGCGTCAGCAGCAGTTCCGAATCCATTGGACGGCCGCCGACACGGTACTTCAGAGTCATGCCATCGAGGAATTCCATGGCGATGAACGCTCGACCGTCGTCCTGGTCAATGTCGTAGACCGTACAGATGTTGGGATGGTTCAGAGCAGAGGCGGCACGAGCTTCGCGCCGGAAGCGCTCCAGCGCTTGCCGGTCGTGAGCTAAATCGTCGGGAAGGAATTTGAGGGCGACGAAGCGGGCAAGACGCGCGTCCTCGGCCTTGTACACCACGCCCATCCCCCCCCCGCCAAGTTTCCCGAGGATGCGGTAATGCGAGATGGTGGTGTCGATCACAAGATGGGCAACAAACGCCGGTGAGACTCAGCAAGCGTCGCTGAATAAGGCGAGTCTACGCCCATACCGAGGGATATCAATGAAATTCGGGGTTTAGCTCAAACAAGGTTGGCGGAAAGCCGGAGCTTACAAGAGTCCAACTACATGCTCCCGCGCGCGGATCAGATCGGTCGGCTTCAAGTAGAAGGAACGTGTTACAGGCGAGTAGGCGGCGACTTCTCGAGATCGAGCCCGTATCACGAGCAATCCGGAAGTTATCGATTCGTCCCTCAGATTCGTACCGAGAAACGCACTTGCGTCTGGGAATACGCTCTCGATTGCGGCCTATCAGCTCTGCAGATGGCCGCACTCTATAAATCGCCCTTCGTATGAGCGAAGAAATGTTGTTAGTGTCACCAGAAACAGACGGTTAGTTGAAAATTTTCTCGCGTTACACAAATTTGAAAAAACTGGTGATACGGCAAAAATTTGAGATTTCCGTATGAAATCCTCATCGCGCAGCGACCGCCCGCGGTCGAGGGGGTACCCCTTTACCCGTGATCCGACACACTGTCAACCGCCGCACAATCGTGGAATTCTGCGACGACGGCCGTACAGCTTCGCGAACAGAACTGAATGAACCGCTGCACGAGAATTACAAGACGACATCAATCTGCGCTCGGATCGTGCTGGCCCACTACCGAGCGAATTTTGGACATGCATCGCCGCATGGATGTATTGCGCCCGCTGCAGCAGAATTCAAAATTGAGTGTCGGCGCGCAAAGATAGCAAAATTCTATGCGTAGAGTTCCCGTTCGGGAGCATCGGGATCGGGTATGGTCGCGAAGCTCATCTCGTCGTGGGCCTTGCTCCTAGAATGCCCCGCAATCGCGCAGAAAGAGCCGCTGCACGCGCGAAGGCACAGGGATGACGCTCAGGGCTATCGCAACACTCAGCACGTCGCAATTCGCTCCCGAGAGCCGAAACGCACGCCCGTGAATGCACGCGCAGAAGGCGGACAGCACTTTCTAACGCGCAGAGCCGAAAGCCGATTACAACCGCACGTTTGGTTAGCAACCCGACTCGACCGCGCATCCTTCCGGTTGGGCCGCTATGCTTCTCCACCAATTCAGCAGTGCACCCCTCGCTATGTGTTCGAAAGTGTGAAAGAACATTGGGGTGTCCTCGGCTCTCCACACTCCTCCTCTGGTACTCATGTGGCCCGTAGGTTTTTCTGGGGGGCAGTCAATTTCGGCAGATATCCGGCCCGGTGGCAAACACATAGGCTCAGGGAAAGGCATTCCCTCGTGCAGAACCTTGCTGCGGCATTTGTATATGCTTGTGAGGGATTTTCGCATGGTTTCATTGTCCCAGGCATGCTGAGCCCATTCTGGAGGACGGCTGAGGAGAGGTTCCGGAAGAAACTGCATAACAAAATCGAAAAACGTGCGGGTCACACCTATACGCTTCCTAATGCGACTGGAGACCGTCCACTTGAGCTGTTGAAAGCTCTCGACCAGTGGCCTGTGACGAGCGGCGGCGATGCAATGGCACTTCTTCGAGCTGCACGCCTGTACCAAGATGCTCTGTGGCTTGTCGAGTCCGAGTCGTCACTCGCTTGGCTCATGATGGTTTCTGCGTTGGAAAGCGCCGCGGTGCAATGGCGAAAGGCAAACGGGACACCATTGGACCGGCTCCAAGCTTCGAACGAGAAACTTTATGAATATCTCCAAGCACTCCATCCGAATGCGCCAGGAATAGTAGCGAGGCATATTATCGATTCGCTTGGAGTGCCACTTACGCCTTACCAACTCTGGCTGTGGTCCTCGTGACCATTGAACCGGACGCCCTAGGGGATCGCCGCCCTCATCAAAGCAACGGGTTACGCCCCCGGAGCGCACCCTAATTCCCAAGACCAGCGATGTCAGAGAAGCTATTTCGTCGGGTCAACAGCAGGTAGCCGTCGCCCCAGGTGCCACCTGCATCGCAAAATGATTGCCGGTTGCACAGTATCAGGCGAAGAGAGTGGCACTGTGTTCAAGAAGCCGTAAGGTCCATATTCTACCTCGCCGGTAACGTGCGAGTCCGTGTACAAAGGATATTCTTCGATGCTCGTGTATGGCCTCCCCGCCAGCATTGCTAACCAATTCTGCCGAGACTGGGGTCCATCGTCGTATCCGTCAAACTCGTCTGCTTGATTTGTCATCGCAAGAACCCTCAGCGCTGCACGCTTATGTGTCTCACTTATTACCTTTCCCGAACGCCCCATTTGGGTTTGAGCGTCGTTTGTTCGACTTACGCTTCAGAGGGAAGTTCGGAGTCTGCTTCTGCGGGGTCGCGAGGTTCCCCAACTGAGTCGCCCCTTTTTTCCGAGGCGGTCACGAGAGCCCTAAATTGTTCAATTGCTTCAGATTCTTCAGAAGACGAAACTGCCAAACCGCCATATTCATCAGAGAGCGTCTTTAGCTCGTCAATCGGGAAATAAATAGCCATAGCAGTAAGGGAATCTGCACCCGGGGGACCATCCACAAGCGGGAAGAACTGTCTGACGAATCGGCCAATGTTTGCCGGTTCGGATCGGAACTCCCGCAACAAATATTTGTACACCTGCTCTTTTCCTTCCGGGCCACAGAGTGCCCATCTTCCGAGGGACGCGAGTTGCGCCGAATTTCCGGCAGCTGAGAAAAATGGGGGCCGCTCGCTCAACGATCCATATTTGGCGAACATCCTCTCCCGAAAAACAGTTTCTAACTGGTCCTTGAAAATAGCACTCTTGTCCCTGAGCAGGCGCATATCATTTGAAATGCACTCGTTTAATACCCGCGTGGCGAATATATCTGAAGAGGCCTCTCGTATCGCCTCTTCCAATACCCACTGAGTCCCTGTCGTCGTGCCGAGTTCATTTGCGGCTACGAAAACAATGCTTAACCCTGTCATCGCGTCGAATGCTCCAGCTGCTTCCGCCTGTTCCAATTTGTCCGACAATTGTGCCGTTGCGGTCGCAAGCGCTTGTGTTGCTACAGGATTGAAACTCTTGATCTTCAACTTCACACGGTGAAGAAAATCCCATCGCTTCATGGGCAGATCTTGCAACTCTGCATACTTCGAAACGACGACCCCAATACATCGGCTTAGCTCTTTCTCTGAGTTCATCGCATTAATGAAAGCTAGCAGCTCCACTTCACCAAACAAATCCGCAGGAACGTTGAAGATAAAATATCGAGGAAAAAAATCTGGGTGATACACCCGCCGTTCCTGTTCTGCCATCTCGGCATCCTCTGTCATACTTCCAGACGTGTCGCCTTCGACGTAAGACTTTACGGCTGGAAAAACCTCTCCCAGTAATGCAAGCACGGTGCCCCTGGACGAGCCTTGTACATCTCCGAACAGGATGTCGAAGTAGTCCTTTCGAATCTTGCTCTCCTCCATCTCGTCGGGGTGTACAACGTCCAACCATGCACTCATACGCCAACGCGCAAATATGAAATAGCGGGCATTGCGAAAAATCTCTTCGTAAAGGACCGGGTCCATTACCCGGACCATCTCAAGCAAAACAAAATCAAGGAGGTTAACTTCTTGGCCTATTATTGGTAATGAGCGAGTCAGTCTGTTGCAAAACAACTTGAGACGGCGGAGATTGCTGAAATACCCCTTCAGATGCCTGTGCCAAAGAATCCTGAAATCATCCTTAAACTTGGCCCTTTCTTCCGGTCTAATAAGTAAGTTATTCCGATCGCAGATCGCGTAGAATCTCTTTTCAAATTCAACGGCCAAGCGAGCGTCCTCAATTCCGGGAAGTCCAATCTCTTCTGGAAAAAACTTCTCCAAAAAACGTTCCGCCTCTTCTCGGCCCTTCGATGAATCGTCACCACGCACTATCTCAGCCAAAGAGCCACGATGAAAGGCGCAGACATAGGTAAACTGAGGAAATTCGGGGACGCCGCGGAGCAGTTTGAACAAGACATCAAGTTCTTTTCTGCGCATTCGGTCCATATCGTCCAGGAGCACTGCCACACGGATCGGGAGTTTAGTTAAGTGGCTTCTCAGTTCGCGCAGTTGTTGGTCTTGCGAAGGCTTTGCAACCAAGTCTATTAAGGGGCTCGGAACGCGGGGCAACGAGGCAAAAAATAAGCGGGTAACGGCGAGCAAGTCTCTTTTGATCTTGGGAATAAACAGTCTTGTCTCGATCTCGGCAAGCACTGTGCTCAGGAGCGTGGACACAAGTGTTTTCTCGTCTGTGGGTAGCCAAGAGGAGAAACGAACACAAACAACGTCAGTACGCTGCTCAAGGGCACTTGCAAGTAGGTTTAGCACCGACGATTTTCCATCGCCAAATGCTCCGGTCACTGCGATTACCGATGAGCGATCGTCAATTACCGCACGAACGATACTATTCACCACAGAACCACGGTTCAAAATGTCTTGTTCAGCCGTCTTAATCGGATTATCAGGGTCAGCTTCGGAGTCTGCTTCTGCACCCGCGTCAAGGTTCTGGTTTCTAATAATGATGAGCACAGTGCCGAGTAATCCGGCGCTCAGCCAAAAGAAGTATAGGGGCGATTTATTGGAATTAAAGAAAGCAAAGCTTACAGCTGACGCCAAGAACCAAATGACAGCGATACCTGACACCAGGCCCGAGCGCCATGAAGACCAGATTTTCTTTAAGAATCCGCCTAACCGGAACGCGAGAACAATTGCACCAACGAACAAAATCAACGCTATTGTTTCGAGCGTGCGGTTTGGCCAAGAAGTAAGACCGCCGGGGTTCTTTCTAACAAATGCAGCAGCCTCTCCTGCAATCGCGATTGCTTCTCGACATGCGAAGGGAAAGGCTACTCCGACCACGGCTCCGAGCAGAAACCCTACGAACATTGCCCGCCAATTGTGTACAACGAAACCACCCACGATAGCTGCCATGCGTTTCGGCTTTGCTTTTTGCTGCATTTGATTTCTCACGCCTACTCGCATCTGCAATTCTTGCACTAATCGCTCGGCCCCCTCGGTCATCCGGAGCGAAACCCAACTCGATCCGCTCCACCATTATCTTCAGTGGCTCGCGGTCCTTTGCAGATCATATACCCCACGTGCATCCAAGCGACTGTGCCCGCTGGCTCTTTGAGATTGGCTGCCGTATGTCACCGCATTCGCGGTACAATCCGCTCAGAAAGTGGAAAAATCAATGGCAGGCCGCATTGAAAATAGAATTGGATGATGATAATTCCAGAAGGCACCGCCTTTTGTTGCCTAGCTCTTGAAGGCCCGCACCTGCGGATCAAGCAGGAACAAAGTGTTTTGCCCGGTCTTACGGTAAGCCCTTCCCAAGAAGCCTTCGAACTGGAACAGCATTGGGTCGAATGGTTGGGAACCATTCAGGCAAGCTCATTTCGGCAGAGTTCGCTCTTTATTACTGCATTCCTGGACTCTCACCCTCACAACGGAGAACTGCCAGCCCATCAGTTTCTTGACCATCGCGTGAGATTGTTTCACCATGCCTTAGTACTGCTCGGGTGCGGTCATAACAACGAAGTGCTGATGGTCGGAGGAGAAAAGCATCGCGGTGGGCATTTGCACATCGGCCCGGTTCGCTCAGGCCTGACCCCGTGCTTTCTTCCATATTATCGCAACGGCAGAACGATCGACGCCTCAGACCTCGAACGCGCAGCCGTGATACTTGGTAACTTAGAGCTTATCTATAGCCATGCACCTGGGCGTTTATATCGGAGACTCCGAAAGGGATTCAACGTCTGGATTCGAGGAGCGCAAGAGGGCGAAGAGTGGATAGAACGGCTACATTCGTTTGTGCGCGCCACCGAAGCGGTCTTGAAACCCACCATAAGCAGACAGCGAAGTCAGCGAACGATGAGACAATCGAAAACCGCGAAGAAGCGTTGGAGAGAAGTTACAGCGACGTTCATTAAACGCGGCCAAACAGTAATTGGGCACTCAGCCAAAAGCGTGAGACTCCTGCGGCAACTATATGACATTCGGAGCAGTGTGGAACATATCAAAGACGTGGTACCTGCCGTCAAAAAGGCGCGAGGCATCGTCCCCGAAGAAGCATTTGGGTTTCGCGCCCTCCAATCCGAGATCCTCGCGAGCACGGTTTATTCGCGCATATTGAGCAGCCACGACCTATTGAATGCCTTCTCAACTGAAACCAGCGTGGAGGGGTTCTGGAGCCGTATCGGACACGACCGCCGAGCGCTGTGGGGCGATCCCATTGACATCGACGCGGAATCCCGCCACCAATTCTGCTCCCACAAAGTTCCGGACTTTTATTAGGCGCGAGAGTTTTCTCGCGGTCTCGCGAGTGTTCCTAGTCGGAAGCGTCACTGTCCGTCTTCTGTCCGTGAAGAGGAGCCGAAAGCAGAAAGCAGCCAAAAAGGACCACTTGCGCTGAGCGTTCGTGCATTGTTTGCTTGCGCTTAGTTGGTTGCTGTTGTATGCGCTTGGGGCTGTCTTTCCTACGAACCAGAGCGCCCTCTTCAAAGCGAGGGCGTTCGCGTCGTCCATGAGTCGCCTCCGGTACTACACATTTTTGTGGAGCTCGCCATTTCAACAGAATTCGGAAAATTTCTGTCTGAAACTTCCGTGGCGCGGCGGGCGTGCTGGAAAGCCCCCCGTACCCCTGTACTCGTCATTCCGTGCGAAGCTGCCAACCGGCGCGCAGCAGCAGAGCAACACAGGCGCTCGAAGCCGTGAGTCCACGACGCAATCCGTTTTTCCACTGTTGCTGGCGAGTTCACGCCGCGGCATTGCCGTGATGATCTGTTACGCTGGCAGCATTCGGCTGTACGGAAACAGCAAGAAAACAGGCGCCGTGCAGTGCAAAGAACTCTCTACGCGTAGAATTCCAGCTCGCTCGCCAACTCCAAGGCAATGGCTCTTCGCACGCGCTTTTGATGGTGTGGAAGGCGCCGGGATCGGCCATCGGGGAAGCTGCCATTAAGTGCTGGTAAACAGACAGCTACTCCGCGAAGCGTCACGCGACCGTCTTGACGGGCACCTACCGACCGGATTTATGTTGGTTGTAGAGTCGGCTAGGGTAGCTCCCGAAGGGGCGGGCGCATCCCGGCCCGCCTGCCGACCTCTCGCAACCGGGATGCCACGCGGGAGGTGGCACAATGGCCTTCAAGGATCCTGAAGAGGAACTAGCCGATCTCCTTACGCAGTTACCACCTTGGGCAGAGAATGTCTTGTGGCATAAAGAGTCCTTAGACGAAAGCAAGGCTTGGATAACAAGCCACTTAGAACTCCGATGGAGTGAACGTAAAGAAGAGTACGAAGCCATTCTCAGACGCATTCCTGGGCGCTGGACCGAATATTGCAAGGCGCAGCAAGTCTTTTGGGATCGCTTCGTCGGGTGGGTTAGCCCCTCACGATCCATAGGCCGACCCCGCTTGGACACTTTGGCGGAGGAAGCGGCCGAACTGAAGCAGCAAGGAATGTCCTACGCTAAGATTGCGGCGTATCTCAATCGGAAATACGGTCCTGGCAAGACGAATCAGGAAGCGATTAGAAAACTTGTGAAATCTCGAGAGTCCAAAGCTAACCCGGAGAAAACCTAACATCACTTTCCTCCGCCCGGACAAAAGGTGGATGCGCTTTCTCCAAGGAACAATTCCGTACTAATTTTCTCCATCTTGTCTTATTTCGACGCTTGGTTTCATCTTGTTGCGGACAGAGATGAAACACGAGCACTCGCCTATACAATACCCCAACGCCGAGTCGGAATTGTCCCAGCCGCGGACGCCGCAAACTAAACGACCTTCCATTGAGGTGAGCGATCCATTCCCCTTGTTGGATCCAGGAGAATATGTCGCGCGCTGCAGTGAGGCTACATACGCCTGGGCGCGCCAATGGAAGAAGTGGATCGCACGGCTTGTGCTGGAACCGCAGAATTACACCGGCCGTCCGTACACAGGACGGCTCTGTTGCTTCCTTGGGCTAGGGAAAAATGCAAAGGCGCCTTATGCCGGCCAGCAGAGCCGGTTCCGGCGCCTCCTCGTAGAGGTCAACGGCGATCAGCCGGCAGGGAAGACTGTAGAGATGGAGGTATTCGTCGGTGTTATTTACGACGTTCAAGTCGGCACCGTGAAAACAAAGAGCAACGGCGAGCCGCTCTCGCCCGAGCACTGGTACAGCATTGTGCGAGATATTCATCCGCAAAGAACCGTCTCTCCACACATGCGAACCGTTCAACCCAGCAACCTAGTACCCTTCAACCCATCAACATCTCAAACACTAAGAACACCTGTAACCGACCAACACAGCAACACTGTAAACACACCCCTGGCCAAAGGTGAAAAGAAACGCGGCAATGGAGACGACAAATTCGGGTAGTTAGCTCTCGACCAGAAGCACAACACCCCGAAGGCGGGGCCAGTCACAATGATTGGCCCCTTGGCCAGCCAGAGCAGCGGTTCGCGCAACCGCGGTTCACCGGTAAGTGATTGTGCAACAAAGCCGATATCCGGAGCGTTGACACGATGTTGACAGATAACGGCAGTTACGAAGTTCTTGACGCGGCCGAGCTAGCGAGGCGATGGAACGTTCCCATCAGTTGGGTAAGGGAGCAAACGAGAGATCGTGCTGCCGATCCCCTCCCCTGCGTTCGTCTCGGGAAATATGTGCGCTTTGAGTGGAATAGTCCGAAGTTAATTGCATGGTGGGCGAAACGACGTACGCAGTGAATCGTCTGCGCGGCAAACTTCTGCACGGTCGACCTGAGGGCATCGTAATACTCTGTATTTTAGCAGTTGACATCTAACGTAGCGTGGCGCATGATGCGGACATGGTAGCCAAGAAAAACCCGAACGCAGTAGCTCTTGGCAAACTGGGCGGGAGGGCACGGGCTGCAAGCATGTCCGCGAAGGAACGCTCAAAGTCTGCCAGCAAAGCCGGGAAAGCTCGTAGCAAGAAGCTGTCGGCCGCTGAGCGGTCTCGCATCGCAAAACTTGCAGTGCAGGCGCGAGAACGCAAACGCAAACGTCAACGAAAGGAGAAATCAGAGTGAAAAGAAAACGCCAACAGGCAGGAACGATCTATAAAGCTCGTGGCACGTGGTATGTGCGCTACTTCGAAGATCGTGTGATCGGCGGAGTAGTCCAGCACGTCCGCATTGCCAAGCAGATCGCCGCCGTTACCACACGCGGCAAGCGTCCACCCCGTTGCATCGAAGACCAGGCGTCGGCAATTGTCAAAGATGCTTGCGTCGCCAATTCGCGGCCGGAGCGGGTTCTAACAATCGGTGATTTTGTGGAGCAGGTCTACTTCCCGCATATCGAGCAATACAAGCGGCCATCAACCCGAAAGGGATACCGTGATATTTGGGGGAATCACGTCAAAGCCCGCTGCGCTGACGAGTGGCTCAAGGACGTTCGCACGTTCCACCTCCAAGGCTGGCTCGATTCGATGGGTAAGACTGGCACTCTCGGGCGCAACAGTCTGAAGCACGTCAAATCGTTCATGAGCGCCGTTTTCAAGCTAGCAAAGCAACAGGGCTATTACGGAGGGGAGAACCCCGTCCGAGACACGGCAATCAGCCCACGGGCCACAGAACCGCAAGAAACATATGCGTACAACTTGGATGAGATCCAAGCAATGCTGCGAGTAATGCCTGAGACCGCCGGAACAGCGTTTGCGGTGGCTTCATTCGCCGGCCTACGCAGAGGCGAACTACAGGGACTGCTCTGGGAGAACTATCAGGACGGGGTGATTCGCGTGACCCAGGCGATCTGGGAAGGGCTGGTCACAGAGCCTAAGACAAGGCGCAGTAAAGGCGCCGTACCCGTTATAAAGCCGCTGGCGCAATGTCTGGACATGTACCGGCTGCGCTGCGGAAATCCTAGGAGCGGCCCAATGTTCAGGAACAGTGCCGGAAGGGCCATGAACCTGAATAATCTCCTGCACCGCGAAATTCTGCCTGCTTTGAATCGCTGCAAACACTGCCTCAAAGGCAGTGACAAGCACCTAAAAGCAGACCACGATTTCGAGCGCGACGAGTCCGTACCGCGCTGGCACGGGTGGCACGCTGCTCGCCGTGGGCTTGGTAGCAACCTCTATGCTCTCGGTGTGCCAGACAAGGTAATTCAGGACATTTTGAGGCACTCGAACGTGAGCACCACCAATACCTACTACATCAAGACGGCATCGACGCAGGTCACAGACGCAATGGAAAAGCTGGAGCGGGCATTGCCCGATTCCTTAACTGTCAACTAAGTGTCAACAGAATCTCGGTATCGCCCAACACCCCCTGTCGGAAAACCTAGCGATTCTGAGAGTTAGGATGGAGGCCCTGGGCAGAGTCGAACTGCCGACCAACGGTTTAGGAAACCGCTGCTCTATCCATCTGAGCTACAGGGCCTCTACTTGTAAGTCGCGGAAGAGTCGTGAGTTGTGGCTCTCGTCGCAGTTTGGCGCCTGAGGGTCACCCCACACAACCACGCTTGTTTGCGATCTGAACCCACTGCCTGACTCCTCAACACCATTCTAACAACGCTGCCATTCGCCTTTCGCTTCTCGTTCATCGGCGCCGTGCCGTAGAGCTCAAGCTAGCCGGCTCCCTTGGCGCCGGCGATGGCATCTCTCAACCGATACCAAGGTATCGCCGATACCATCGTGTAATTGTTTTGCTCGACTGCCTCTGGCCTAATCGCACTCGTGCACCGGATTCGCACCAATGCAGATAGGGTCAAGCCAATGTCACGCTAACTGGCGGACAACCGTCGCGTTGCAAATACCACGGGAGCTGTTGGGGTTCTCGTCGTCGTGAATGTCTGTTGCGACAACCGCTGTCTTGATGTCATCGCACGAGTTGAGAAGGGCCTTGTGAATTTCGTAGCTCGGAAGATACTGCCTGCCGATCGTGCAATGTTCTGCAGTAAGCTGATCGCACTCTGCCTGGCTTTGTTCGCAGGAGTTTCCCTTTTCGGACAGGCTGATTCGAGTGCTACCAACCAGCCATCGGTGTCTTATGGTGCCGCTACTTTTGCTGCTCAGGATACTCTTCAGCAGCAGAGTCCCTACCTGGGCGGTGTCCCCACCGGCACAGCCAGCTCAACGCCGTTACAACTTTCACTCGAAGACGCTGTAACTCGTGGTCTGCGGCAAAATCTTGGAGGGCTGCTGTCCAGCGATGCCGTCTCCGGCGCGCAAGGCGAACGCTGGCAGACTCTCAGCGCACTGCTGCCAAACGTGACCACCGCTACTAGTTTCGGCGTTCGCCAGGTTGATACCAAGACGGAGATCGGGCTCATTGTTCCCGGCCATCCGGCCATCCTCGGCCCTTTTGGAGTTTTCGACACACGGGCTAACCTTGATCAGTCTGTTTTCAACTGGGAGTTCATCCAGCGCGCGCGCTCTTCCGCTGCGCAGGTGAAGTCGGCGCAATACAGTTACAAGAATGCCCGCGAACTGATTGTGCTTGTGGTGGTGTCGAATTATCTGCTGGTCATTGCCGATCAGTCGCAAGTCGAGTCCGCTTTAGCTCAGCGCGACACTGCGAAGGTACTCTTCCAGCAGACGACCGACCAGAAGCAAGCCGGGCTTGCGGCTGCGGTTGACGTACTGAGGTCCGATGTTGAGCTTCAAGCGCGCGAACAAAGGTTGATCGTCGCGCGCAATAGTCTGGCAAAGCAGAAGTTGGTTCTGGCGCGAGCGATTGGACTTCCGGCGGGTCAGGTGTTCGACATCACCACCGATGTCGCTTATCAGCCGCTTACGACTTCGACCCTCGATGAAGCGTTGCAGCAGGCGTACAGCACTCGCGCCGACTATAAGAGCCTGACCGAGCAAGTGCATTCCGCTAAGTTGCAAAAGAAGGCCGCTTCCGCCGAGCGTTACCCGGAAGTTTCGGCAGTCGTGGATTACGGAGACACGGGCACCAATCCCGCATCGAGTCATGGCACAGTCGACGCGGCCGGGATACTCCGATTCCCCATCTTCCAGGGCGGCAGGGTTCACGGAGATAACCTTGTCGCAGATTCCATCCTGGCAAGGGCCAGGCAGCGACTGGAAGACCTCCGCGCCAGCATCGACCAGCAGGTTCGTGACGCCTTCCTTGACCTGCAAGATACCGCCCAGGAAGTGTCCGTTACGAAGAATGCCATTCGGCTCGCTACTGAGACCCTGCAGCAATCGCGTGATCGCTTCTCCTCGGGAGTGACCGACAACATCGAAGTGGTTCAGGCGCAGCAATCCCTCGCCGATGCCAACGACGCCTATATTGCCAGCCTTTACCGCTATAACACAGCAAAAGTTTCCCTGGCGCGAGCCATCGGTTTTGCGGAATCGAACTACGCGCTGTATTTGAAAGGACAATAAGATGCCCGACCAGGAGACGCCCAAAGGTCCGGAGAGTTCATCGTCCTCAACGCCCGATACCGCAACCGAAAGCCCAACCACGCCGCCGCCCGTCTCCTATCCGAGACGGCGCTCTCACAAGCGCTTGATTATCGGCGTTGCCCTGGTGGTGGTTCTTGTCGGTGGCATCTTTCTGTGGCACTACTTCTCGGGTTTCGAGAGCACCGACGATGCGCAAGTCGACGTCCACCTCTATCCCGTGAGCGCGCGGATTTCAGGCTACGTGCAAGCGGTCCACGTGGGCGACAACCAGTATGTGCAGGAAGGCGCCACACTGGTCGAGATTGACCCCAAAGACTATCAAGTCGCGTTGGCGAAAGCGCAGGCGAACCTGGAAACCGCGGAGGCCTCTGCTCGTGCCCTCAACATCGATGTACCCGTTAGCTCGGTCGACACGGCCAGCCAACTGAAGTTCACATCTTCCGACATTGAAAACGCCAAAGCCGCAATTGCCGCCGGCGAGAAACAAGTTGCCGCCGCACAGGCGCGCATTCTGGAAGCCGAGGCGGCAAACGTGAAGGCCCAGGACGACGTGCAGCGTTACCACCTTCTGCTGGTTAAGGACGAAGTACCTAAGCAGACTTACGACTATGCGGTAGCCGCAGCACAAACGGGTTCTGCTGCCGTCACCGCCGCCAAGGCGGACGAGGCGACTGCTGAACAAAATGTCGCGGCGGCGCGCAGCCGGCTCGTCGAAGCGATTGCGCGCAATGAATCCGCCCAAGCCGGACCGCAACGGGTAGCGTCCACACGCGCCCACGCGCTTTCAGCCGTTGCCGATGTAGCGCAGAAAAGGGCTGAACTCGCCCAGGCCGAGCTCAATCTGGGATACACCCGGATAATCGCGCCGGTTACCGGTGAGGTGACTAAGACTGTAGTCGTGGGATTGAATGTCGACCCCGGCGAACAGATGCTCACCGTGGTGCCGCTCGATGAAGTGTGGATCACTGCAAACTTCAAAGAGACCCAACTCAAGCACATGCGCGTGGGCCAGAAAGCAGAACTTGTCCTCGACTCGAACGGCCGCACCTACCACGGTCATGTGGACAGCATTGCGGGGGGAACGGGACCGATCTTCAGCTTGCTGCCACCGGAAAACGCCACCGGCAACTACGTGAAAATCGTTCAGCGTGTTCCAGTAAAGATCGTTCTCGAGCCAGGCGAAAATCGTGACCACCAGCTTCGGCCCGGAATGAACGTCGAGGCCAAGGTTTACTTGCGATGAGCACCGCGTCGCTGACGCTTCCATCGGAACAGGTCATCTGGCGCCCCAGGGTGAATCCTTGGGCGATCGCAGCCACTGTGTCGATCGCTGCGTTTGTCGAGGTTCTGGACACCAGCGTTGCCAACGTTGCCTTGCCTTACATCGCCGGAGGCCTGGGAGCCAGCTACGACGACAGCACCTGGGTACTCACTTCGTATCTTGCAGCCAACGCGATCGTGCTGCCCATCAGCGGATGGCTGGCGGAGATGATCGGCCGCAAACGGTATTTCATGTTGTCGCTTAGCATTTTCACGGTGAGTTCACTGCTTTGCGGCTTAGCGCCTAACCTCCCGCTATTGCTGTTTTTTCGAGCTGTGCAAGGCATCGGCGGCGGTGGCTTGCAACCCATGGCGCAAGCGATTCTCAACGATACGTTTCCTCCCGAGCAGCGCGGCCAGGCGTTTGCCGTCTATGGCGTTACTGCAGTTCTCGCCCCCACTGTCGGACCTATGCTTGGAGGCTGGATTACGGACAGCTACTCCTGGCGCTGGATATTTTTCATCACCCTGCCGCCGGTGCTCCTCGCTCTCTATTTGACGCACGTCCTGGTGGAAGATCCGCCGTTCCTCCGCCGCTTGAAGCGAGGGGGCATCCGGGTGGACTACATCGGAATATCCTTCCTGGCTCTGGGAGTGGGCTCGCTACAGATACTCTTGGACAAGGGACAGGAAGACGACTGGTTCGGCTCGCACTTCATCACGACCCTCATCGTAACCGCGACGATTTGCCTTATCTCGCTGGTCATCTGGGAGTGGTACCGCAAAGAGCCGATCATCGATGTCCGCATGTTCAAGAGCTTCAACTTCGCGGCAGCGAACTTGATGATGTTCATGATGGGCTTCATGCTCTTCAGCACCCTGGTTTTGATTCCAGAATTTCTGCAGACGCTAATGGGTTACACCGCAGAGCTTGCAGGTCTCGTCCTGTCCGGCGGCGGAGTTGTCTTGCTGGTGATGATGCCCATCGTCGGACGGCTTACCTCAAAGATCCAAGCCAGATGGCTGATCGCGACCGGATGGCTGTGCATGGCCATTGGACTGTTCTATTCTGCGCATCAGATTGATTTGTACGTCAGCTTCCGCTTTGCGATGTGGCTGCGCGTCACTCAAATTGTAGGAATTGGATTTCTATTTGTCCCCATCACGGCGGCCGGTTACATCGGCATTCCCGAGGAGAAAGGCAACAGCGTCTCCGGCATCATCAACTTCATGCGCAACATCGGTGGCAGTATTGGAACTTCCGTCGTGACCACCATGATTGTCCGGCGGGCTCAGTATCACCAGCAAATCCTTGTCGGCCACCTCACTCCCGGTTCTCCTGAATATCGTTCGGCGCTCCATGCACTGAACGAAAAAATCGCGCACCATGGGCTTCGCGCCGTGGACGCTCGCGACCAGGCAATCGCAAGGTTCTATGAATTGGTGCATCGCCAAGGCGGCGCACTGTCCTATATGGATATCTTTTGGACGTTGGGCGCTCTCTGCTCCCTGATGTTTGTACTTGCGTTTTTCTTGAAGAAGAATGATCCCGGGGCGGGCGGGCAGGTTGCCGCGGGGTAGGTAATGTCATGATGATTCAAGCCGTATCGATCGAACGTGAATTTGGCTGTGGCGGTTCTGCGATTGCTGCAAAGCTAGCCGAAATTCTCGGTTGGAAGCTGTGGGACCACGAACTCACTCAGGAAATCGCGCGCCTGACCCACAGTACGCCGCAAGCGGTCGAGCAGCGGGAATGGAGAAAGGATCCTGAGGTTTATCGCGTCTTTAAGTCTTTCCTTAGCGGAGCATTCGAGGGAGGCCTGCCGCCAACCGATCGGCTGGAATTGCTTGATTCGCGCCGCATCGCCATCGTTTCTGAACAGGCGGTCAACCACGCGCTGTCTGGCGGCCCTTGCGTCATCGTTGGCCGGGGCTCGCAATATTTTCTGCGCAATCGCAAGGATGTGTTTCGGGTCTTCCTCTATGCTTCGCGCAACTTTAAGATCCACCGGCTGATCACTTCTGGAATACCCCAAGAAAAGGCAATCACGGATGTCGATACAATTGACAGCGATCGTGCTGCCTTCGTTAAGAGATACTTGAAGCTGAATTGGCCTGAGATTCACCTGTTTGACGCCATGTTTAGTACCGAGAGGGGCGATGCTTTTGTCGCTGAAATGCTCGCTCACTGCGTCCAGCAGGTTGCTACTCGGACATGAAAGGCCTTGAGGTCCGCCCCTGCTGACGAAACTTCACTCACGACCTGACTTGTTGCTGCTCCTGTCTTTGCTGCTGGTCATCCTGTTGAATCCGGTGATGGACCACGGCGACTGGCGCAGACCGGTGCTCGCAGCCCTCATCTTCATCCCAGTCATTTTGGCCACCGTCAGATTGTCGCAAATAAAGGTGTGGGTATGGCCGTCGGTTCTGTTGATGCTGGGCAGTCTCATCCTCGTGCTGGCGAGTAACATCCTTCACAACCAGGCACTAAATGGAATTCGATGGGGATTTCTGGCTGCATTCTTTGCACTCGCTGCCGTGGGACTTTTCTCTTATCTCAAGAATTCTCGGTTAATCACTCTGGCGCACCTCTTTACTGCCGTCAACATTTATCTGTTGCTAGGGATGCTATGGGCGGCGATCTATTGTGCGATGGATGCTTTTTATCCTGGTTCAATCCAATTGGGAAGTCACCCAACCGACCGTCAGAGTGAACTGCTCTATTTCAGCCTGATAACGCTCTCAACGGTTGGCTATGGCGATGTTGTGCCGGTCGGCGGGGAAGCGCGCATGCTGGCGGCACTGGAGGGGATGACCGGAGTTCTCTACATAGCAATTACCGTGGCGATCTTAGTAAGCAGGTTCATGCACGAGCTTTCAGAGTAGTTCACGCCTCTTGTATCGGGACAAGGAAATTGCTGTCGAGGACATAAGCGTAGAGGTGTCCCCGCGGCAGCGCGAGCCGTAACTGGCGAGCGGACACCAATCCATCCGTATCGTCCCATTCCCAGTCAGTGGCTGACATCCGCTGGATCGCTTCTTCAAGATCCGCCGTGGTCATCGGATAGGCATAGATGCGGACGTTTTTTGCGAGCAGGCGAGACAGAGCCTCAAGAAAGCCGCCCTCCAGCTTGATGTAGCGATCTTCGAACGCCCGGATCACAACCGATAGACCTACGACAACCCGCACCAGTTCCTCGGTGTAGCGGTTCACGTAATCGATTATCGTGTAGAGTTCCTGTTCGCGGAATAGCAATACGTCCCCGCCACGCGCGCGAAGCGCGTCGATACGGTGGAGTAGGTCGGGGACTTCGGGAAGTGGCTCTTTCGCATTCGACGGCGCGAGTGTAAGGCAGAAGAACCCCTTCGGCGCGGTCTTCCCTTCACCTAACTCTCCTTGAAGTTGCCGCATTCCCGAAGCCAACATTCGTGTGTGGATTTCCGCGTGACTTGGATCCATATGCGCGAAGTATCCCGGCGCGAGTACGACAGACTTTCTATGGAGGACTTCCGTCGGCGGAACGGGCGCGCCGCTGGCCGGGAAATAGACTGCTGCAGCGAAGCCTCCGCACACCAGGTGCACCAGAAGCGTGCGTTGGTCCCACGTCTCGAACGCGGGCCCACGCAGCTCCACATAGTCAAGTTCGATTCGGTTCTCGACATCCTGCATCAGGTTCTCAAGAAAGTGTTCACTCGCCTGCACTTGATAACACGCAGCGTAAATCAAGTTCACGCCCAGGATGCCAACCGCCTCCTGCTGAAGGAGATTGGCAGGGTCCCGCAGATTGATATGCAGCAGTATGTCGTTGGGCTGCCCACCTGGCTCCTGCTGAAAGCGCAGCCCCAGCCAACCGTGAGCTTCATTCGTTCCTGCATAGTTTCTTGCGGAGACGGTATCAACAAAGGAAAAGAAACGAGTCCGTGATCCACGAGACGTAGCTAGCTGATTGAGGAGTTGAGTCCACTCGCGATCCAGCATGGCCTCGAGTCGCTGCCTGGATACGTAGCGCGAGCCGGCGCCATACAGGTCATCGCTGACCTCTTTGTCATAGGCAGAGATCGTCTTGGCAACAGTCCCGGAGGCCCCTCCGACAATAAGAAACCAGCGCGCGACCTCCTGGCCGGCGCCGATTTCGGCAAAGGAGCCAAAAGCAGACGCATCGAGATTGAGAGTTAGGGCCTTGTGGTGAGTGTCAAGCTTTTCGATGGCTGCCATAGACCAGCCTTAATCAGCCAGAAACATAAAGGCCCGACAATTGTACGACGGTAGATCGATACCTTGGTACGACGCGCGAAAGGACCGCCCTGATTCTGCGAGAAGCCGGTGACCGCCTTCCGTGCAGAAGAACAACCAGAACAGTCTGCTCAGACCGCTTCACCTGTGGCCGTACGCCGTGAACACGTAGTCTTTTGACTTCACGATCGTGTGGCAGGCGAACCCGCACTTGGCGTCGCTCCCCTGCGGCGGCTTGTCAGTCAAGTTGCCGGGCCTGAAGTTACCGGACGCGGCGTCATACTCGAAGACGCCATATCCCCATCCGCCGCTGTCGGCGAACCTCTTGCTGTCCTTCACCATGAGATCGACGTCATGCTGGGTGCCTGGCACCGTCGGCGGCCCGGGTTGGCTGGCATCCACTTTCGCGTTCCAATGGACCTTCACCATCTTGGCGCCATCCGGAAAGGGCTTGCCGTTGCCGGGGATGCCGGCCTTGTAGGCATCGATCATCACAGGATTGCCGAGGATTGCAGCGACCGTACTTCCGTTATGACTGACGCCGATCACTGGCCAGCTTTCGTATCCCCTGAACTCAGAGAACGCGAGGCCATTCGGTATTTTGAGGGCGTACTTGTCCTGCGTGGAAGTGCCGGCTTGTGCCTGTGACTGCCCAGCTGTGGAGGCGGAGGCAGCGCCGAGGCGGGGAAGGTTGTGGATGAAACGCGCAAGCTTCCAGGTGTCGTTCTCCGAGATGCTCGACTGCCAGGAAGGCATGCCGGTGAGGCGAACTCCGTTCTGTATGATCCAAAACAGTTCCCCATCGCTCCAGTGTTGCACGTGGGCTGACGTCAGGTCCATGGCAGGCGGGTACATCTTGGGCCCGATGTTAGAGTCTCCGCGCCCATCCGCACCGTGGCATTGGGCGCAAGACCCAAGAAACACTTCCTGGCCCTGGCTCACGATCTCATCCGTCTCAGGCAGCGGGTTCTTCTTCTGTCCTGCCTCCAATGGAATCACAACATCTTTCGCTGCATTGGCCACGCTGGTTTCCTCCCGGGAAGGAGGTTTCTCCGCTGTGCAACCTGCAAGCCAAGCGCCCAGCACTGCACTGATCACGCCCAGCATCAACCTGTGTTTTAGCGCCACGGTGCGATCCCCTTTCCCCACCCGCCAATCCACGGCAGGCCCACAGATTCCGTCCTAAGCTCAGCCATGATGCGTTCTCCTTCACAAAAGACTTTTCTAAGCCGATCAACGCCGGTCTCCAACGACTACGATTAAGCCAGTGTGGGGAGAGTAAAACAATTGGACAATGGTATTGATCGATACCTTGGTATCGGTCGACGCGCGGAAGTAGCTTATTAATTCTGTGCCGTGTTCAATCGACTTGCCAATCGAGCCGAAGCTGCAATCGTGACAGCCCGCCAATTTCTCTCCGTAGAAGCGGGCGAGGTGCCGACTACCGCGGACTCGTCGAGCCAGTCCTGCGCTGAAAGCCTGGCCTGCTTCGAACCATATAGTTTCGTCACGGCAGAGATGAAGGAAGATAGCTCACGTTCGGCCAGGTGGGTCTGGTCCTCGCAGATCCAATCGGAAGACGATTCGTGGTCATTCATTGGGCACGCTCACAAGTCTCCAACTCGGGTCCAATCTCTATCAGGTTTGCGAACCACCCTGACCTTATCTTCATCGTCAATGTAAACAGTCATGACTCGACAGCATGAGGAGCACAACCAGACGTGGTCAAAGGCGCGAGACTTACCGCTGTTCTGCAGTTCCGCTTCGGACCTGCTTTAGTTGCTCCTGCTTCGGGTTCGATCAAGAACAGCCTCCCTTCGTGCAGGTAGCGAAATGCATTCAAGCAAGCGGGATTAGCGCACTTAGATAGCATGGAAATTGTGTTGTTCTCCTGAATCTTGAGTGTTGAACCTTCCTGCCCTATTCCGCGCATGACAATGACTACGCCCTACCGGCGTTCCAAACAATTAGCCAATGGTATTGGCGATACCTTCGTATCAGGTGATCCGCAGTGCGGCCGGCGCGAGGACTTGGGATAGCTGAAGGACGGCTGCAACAGCGCTTTGCCGGCCATTTGATTCGCCACACACGTTGCCGGAGCCCTCTATCGTATTCAGAAAATAATTCCGTATTTTTACATGGCGATCGCCGAAAAAAGGCTGTTGACGGGGCCTCTCGGGGAACCGTATCGGAGTTATGATGTATGCCAACTGGCTGGGGGCGAATCTAACCGCATCGAGGAAATCGACTTGCAAGGGGAATCAGCATGAATAAGGCTGCTGCACCCATTTCACTCGCCGGATCCCAGCTCGGCGACGTGCGTCATGTTTGTGCGTTTTTCAACAGTGACGAAGAAGAGTATCGCGTTTTGCTCCCCTTCATTAAGGATGGCTTCGAGAGCGGTGATAAGGCGGTTCATGTCGTTAATCCGTGCCAGCGCGACGATCACATCCGTCGGCTGGCCTCAGTGGGAGTAGACGCAGCCAACGCCGAAAGCAAGGGCCAACTGGAGCTTCGCGTAAACACCGACGTCTACCTTCCAGATGGCCGCTTCAATCCGGATCGCATGATTGCGGTGTTTGAGGGGTTGGCCAGTGGCAACACTACGGGAGGCTTTCCGCTAAGTCGCATTTGTTGTCGTATGGACTGGGCCATCGAGGATCGGTCGCGTGTCGACGATGTCATTGAGTTCGAATCGCGTGTAAACGAGGTCTGGCGTAATCACGACGACGCAGTCATTTGCACCTACCATCTCGGGCAATTTGGCGGCGACGCCGTGATTGACATTATGCGGACGCACCCCATGGTCCTCATCGGCGGCATTCTCCAGCGCAATCCCTTCTATATTCCACCGGAGCAATTCCTGGGGGAGTTTCGTCAACGCCGGGCTCGTCGGAGTACCTCACCCACGGCAGCCTAGCATGGACCTGCAAGAGAAGGACTCGGCTGGAGAGATCACGCGTCTTCAGCGCTGCATCAATGATCTGATCAGCTTGCTCGCTCTGCCTGCCGTCTGGAGCGTCAATGAGCCAAAGCAGATTGTTCATACCTTGCTCGACGCGCTCCTCCGCATGCTCAAGCTTGACTTCGTTTTCGCCCGTTGGGAAGATCCCGTCGCCAAAGCATCCTTGGAGCTCCTTCGTGTTGCTGATTCCTGCAAACTGAAGCTGCCACCGCAGGACATCGGTGGGATGCTCAGCAACTGGCTTGAACGCGACCGGGATGTGTCGCGGCCGCCGGCACCGAACCGATTCGAAGCGGAAGGCATTTCAATCTTTCCCGTACGACTAGACGTGCACGGTGAGATCGGCATGATCGTAGTTGGGTCTGAACGAGCCGACTTTCCTAACCTGACTGAGAGCCTTCTGCTGAGCGTAGCCGCGAATGAGGCGTCAATCGGGCTGCGTGAAGCAAAACTCCTGAGCGAGCAGAAGAGGATTGCCGACGAACTCGATCAACGCGTTGAGCAACGAACTCGAGAACTTGCGGAAAGAAACGAGGAACTCAAAAGGGAGATTGTTGAGCGGGAGCTGATGGCAGAACGCCTTCGTCAGGAAGAGAGTCGATTGACGCAAAGCGAACTGCACAAGTCGGCCATCCTCAACGCGGCACTTGATTGCGTTGTCGCCATGAACCATGAAGGGCGTATCACCGAATTCAATCCCGCGGCGGAACGAACGCTTGGTTATCTCCGGGCGGATGTGCTCGGTCAAAGGCTGGTTGACCTGATTGTCCCACCGTCGCTACGCCAGAAGCACCGTGAAGGATTCGGCCGTTACCTGGCTACGGGGGAATCCCATGTGCTTGGCCGCCGCCTGGAGATGACTGCGCTATGCTCCGATGGACGAGAGATTCCAGTCGAAATAGCCATCACGCGCATTCCGCAGGACGGGCCTCCGGCCTTCACCGGCTACCTGCGCGACATCACCGAACGAAAAAGAAATGAAGATGCCTTGCACCTGGCCCATGCTCAGATCCTGCGTAGTGAAGAGCGGTGGCGCTCGGTCTTCGAAAATTCGGCGGTCGGAGTCGCCCTTACTGACCTGAACGGCCGTTTCATTGCCGCCAATCCGGTTTATCAAAAGATGTTGGGTTACACCGAAGAAGAGTTGCAGCACCTCTCGTTTCTCGATATTACGCAGGAAGAGTTCGTCGAACCTAGTCGGACACTCGTCACTGAGCTATTGGAAGGAAAACGGCAACAATATCAGATTGAGAAAGCATACCGGCGCAAGGATGGCAAGACGGTATGGGTGCGCAACAATGTTTCTCTCGTTCCGGGAACTGAACTAGCGGCCCGGTTCCTCATGGCACTTTCCGAAGACATCACCGAACATAAGCTGTCAGAGGAAGCTCTTGCTAATGCCAGGTCGGAACTGTCGAAGGTGGCAAGGATCACAAGTTTAGGAGTATTGACCGCCTCGATCGCGCACGAAATCAACCAACCATTATCTGGTATCGTCACCAACGCCAGCACGTGTTTGCGGATGCTGTCCGGCGATCCTCCGAATCTGGAGGGTGCTCGCGAGACCGCGCGGCGCACCATTCGCGACGGCAATCGCGCATCGGACGTCGTTACACGATTGCGCACCCTTTACGGCAGGAAGGATATCTTGCCCGAAGCGATGGATTTAAATGAAGCGGCCCGGGAGGTGATTTCCCTGTCGTTGACGGAACTGCAAAGAAACCGTGTGGTTCTGCGAGCCGACCTTGCCCATAACTTGCCGCTCATCGACGGCGACCGAATTCAGTTGCAGCAGGTTATCCTGAACCTCCTGCGCAATGCTTCTGATGCGATGAGCACGGTCGACAATCGGCCGCGAGAACTGCTGATCCGTACCCAGCGGGATGACGGAAATCAAGTGCGTCTGACCATGCGGGACGCAGGTATCGGCTTTGCCCCGGAAACTGCGGCAAACCTTTTCGATGCCTTCTACACGACGAAAAACGACGGCATGGGAATCGGGCTGTCCGTAAGCCGATCCATCGTCGAGGCTCATCGCGGACGCCTCTGGGCTGCGCCCAATGACGGTCCCGGAGCCACTTTCTCATTCACCGTTCCCTGCGCGACAACTAGCGTCTCTGGATTCCAGCCTGGCCAATGAGCAGGGCGATGGTCAGGCGCAGGGGCTTCCTCGAAGACACCCAATACCAAAGTACAATGGCGCGCTCCCTTCGGAGGAGCGCATGATCAATAGGATGGGATGGGTGGTAGAAACTGTGGCGACAGTCGCGAAACGGGGGCTTGGCGAATCAGAGATGGTCGATTGTCCAGCGGTCGCTGTCGTGGATGACGACGAGTCTGTGCGAGAGTCGCTGCCGGACTTACTCAAGGAACTGGGCTTTACAGCCCGGGCGTTCTCGTCGGCGGAAGAGTTCCTCGTCTCCGGTTGCATCGACCAGATCAGGTGCTTGATCCTGGACATTACAATGCCAGGCATGACGGGGCTGGAACTTGAAAGTAGATTGAGGCTGCAGGGGCATCTGACTCCGATCATCTTCATAACCTCCCGCGGGAATGAAAGCGCACGGCCCAAGGCGTTGGAACACGGCGCGGTGGAGTGCCTCTTCAAACCGTTTAGCGACACTGCCCTGCTTGCGGCTCTAAACCTGGCACTCCAGCGCAATTGACTGACTTTTCATGGGCCCATGCTCTCTCGGAGGATTACGATGATTCGCCGCCCGCGCTGAGTAATGGAATGGAATTCTCTCCCACGTCGCAGGTTAAACCGATCGTATTCGTCGTCGATGACGATATCTCCGTGCGGGAATCTTTGGAGTTGTTGATCCGCTCCAAAGGCTGGCAGGTCGAGACCTTCGTGTCTGCCCAGGAGTTTCTCGAACGTCCCCGGGCATTTGTTCCAAGCTGTCTCCTGCTGGACGTCTCGCTTCCCGGTCTCAACGGGCTTGATCTCCAGAAGAGCATTGCCACGGAACGCACGGAGATGCCCATCATCTTCATAACCGGCTACGGGAGTATTCCCATGTCCGTGCAGGCCATGAAGGCAGGAGCCGTCGAGTTTCTAACCAAGCCTTTCAACGACGAGGCGCTGTTAACCGCCATCGAAGCCGCGCTGGCTCGCAGCCAGACTGCTCTTGCGTCAGAACTGGAAGTGCAGGCGCTTCGGGAATGTTACGCCTCGCTGACGCCGCGGGAGCGCGAAGTCATGGTACTGGTGGTCGCCGGATTGTTGAACAAACAAGTTGGTTACGAACTTGGCATCAGCGAAATTACGGTGAAGGCCCATCGTGGCAAGATGATGGAAAAGATGAAGGCCGGCTCTGTCGCCGACCTGGTAAAGAAAGCAGCAAAACTGCACATCGCGCCGTGGTCAAGAACGCTCGCTTAATTGATCCGACACGGTTCGTCTGACCTGATCACCGTATCAGCTGTGGCCTGCCACGCAGTCGAGTTTGTCCCAGAGCAACGACAAGATCGCTTCCAAGCCTGATGCTATCAATTATCTCAACGGGCCAAGAAGTACAAGATGGAGTAGTCTAGGCGTGCGATGAGCTGCTAAGGGCCGCTCACGTCTTTCTTTTGATTCACAAAGACGCCTCTCACGCAACAGACTGCTCTGTCTTGCAGATTAGAAGTTTTCGCAGATCCCAATTCGATCACAGATCCAGGAGGATGAACTTGAAATATTGCACACGCGCGATGACTATGGCTCTGGCACTGGTGATCAGCACAAGTGCCTGGGCGCAGTGGTCATCGGATCCCAGCCAGAATCTCGGGCTCTCCACCTTCCCTCAGGCAGACCAGGTACAGCCCAAGGCGATCGCACTTCCCGACAGCAGCTGGTACGTCAGCTGGTTCAACAACAATCCCGTTATCCCGAACTCTGGCTATAACGTTTACTACCAGTTGCTCAGTCCGAATGGAGACGAGCAGTTCCCGCACAACGGCATTCAAGTCGCCAATGAGACCGGGCTGAGCTCGACGCAAGACTACGGCTTCGCCATCGACAGTGCCGGCAACGCCATTTTAGCTTTTCAGGATCTTCGCCGCTCTCCCTTTAACCCGCAAATCACAGTCATGAAGATGAGTTCCTCGGGCCAGCCGCTCTGGGGACCTCTCGGCATCGCCATGACGTTCGGCTCGAACAGCTACAACGTTCCCAAGGTCACGGTTACCAGCGATGGTTACATCGTGGTGGGCTGGGTTTCCAACAACCAGACTGTCCTGCAGAAGCTCACTCCCAGCGGCAGTCCGGTCTGGGTAGGAACGCCGGTCGGCAATTACGGCGTCATTCTGCAGCAATCTGGGTACAACTACACGCTGGCCGATCTGCATGCCGCCGACAATGGCTCGGTCATTGTCTCCTGGGTCGCGAATCAAGGTTTCGGCAGCAACAGCTACCTCTACGCCAACAAGATCTCGCCCAGCGGCCAGCTGATGTGGGGCGCGAACAATGTCCACGTTTACGATGGCGGTTCGCTGCAGTTCGGCGAATTCCCCTACTTCGTTCCCGACAGCAATGGTGGCGCGGTGTTCGGGTGGTATACGAACAGTCCTACGTTGCAGGTCTACGCCCAGCACATCCTCAGCAACGGCACAGAGGCGTTTGGACATAACGGCTCACAGGGCGCGATCGGCGGCTCGGATGTGAGAGTCAGTCCCAGCGTTTCCTATAATCCCGCCACGCAGGAGACCTTCTTGTTCTGGACCGAAGAAGACTCGCTGCAGAGCGTCCAGGGCATCTACGCGCAGAAGTTCAATTCGACCGGCTCGCTGGAATGGGGCAACGGCGGACTCGTCATTGTTCCCCTCGGCAATGATGCGCAGATCAATCCGCAGAACGTGCAGATTGGCACCGGCGCGCTGGGAGTCTGGGTCGATCAGCAGGTGACCGGTAACGGCACGCTGGAAGCCGTCAAGCTCGACACCAACGGCAACTTTGTCTGCTCGGAATTTCCCGTGTCCACGGCGCCGTCGCCCAAGGCCAGGGTCTGGGAAGCGCTCGCTTCCTCAGGTCTCACTGCTGTCGCCTGGCAGGATTACCGCAACGGTAATGCGGACATCTTCATCCAGAACATCAACTCCGATTGCACGTTGGGTATTGAGGGCAGGAAGTAACTCGGAATAACAGACCCTCCCCTCCTTTGCACCTTGCGCAAAAGGTGCAATCGCCCCGCAGGTTGTCATTAACTGCGGGGCTACCTTTCCTCGACGATCCCAACTCGGCCGCCGCAGCCCTGCCAGCCTGACTTGCCGGCCCGTATAGAATGCAGAAGCGATCTTTGAGCAGGGGCGACAACCAAGATGGCCACTTCCGACGTGATCGATCTGATCACTGATTTGAAGCCTCAGTTTTTCCGCGGATTGATTGCGCCGGAATTGCACGAGGTTGTGAGTGCTGCTGACTACCGGCGCTTCGCGGCAGATTCCGTGATTCTGAACCAGGGGCATCGTGCCAACGCGGTGCTGCTGCTGGTTCGCGGGCAGGCTCGCACCACTTTTACGACCAATGGCGGACAGCGATTGCTGCTGCGCTGGCTTCCCACCGGCGAAGTGTTTGGTCTTGCCGCGCTCCTGCCAACGGCCAAGGACTACATCCTCAGCACCGAAGCGGTCAAAGAAAGCTGGGGATTGGTGTGGGACAGGACGACCATCCGCAAGCTCGCGCTGCGTCATCCCGCGATCTGGGAGAATGCCTTTACGATCGTTTCGGAAGCGCTCGCCGGCTATCTCGCAGTCCACGTTTCCCAGACTCGTCATGCGGCGAAACAGCGACTGGCGCGGACGCTGGTCGACCTGGCTAGCGCTATCGGCAGCAGAACCTCGGCCGGAGTGGAAGTCGGGGTCAGAAACGAAGACTTGGCGAACGCCGCTAACGTCACGCAGTTTACCGCCAGCCGGGTGCTGAACCAGTGGCAGCGCGATGGCTCGTTGATCAAGACGCGGGGCAAGGTTGTACTTCGCTCGCTCGAAAGTCTGCTCTTGCACGAGGTGTGATCTATCCGGCAAACTAGCCAACTCCCAGCTGCACAACAAAAGAGTACCCCTGGGATTCGATGAGCACGCCAGCGCCACCCGACACCGTACTTCGCCTGCCGACAGCGCCAAAAGCGCGGGGATGGATGACGCGATTTTTTTCCCGCGATGGCTCACCCCACGTCTCGCCCCACCACGAGAAGACGTATCCGTGGTACATCGTGCTATGGCTGACGGGCGTCGATTACTTCTCGACCCTCGGATATCAGCCGGGAATTGCCTTACTGGCAGCCGGCGCGCTCGCAGTGCCCGCAACGGTCGTTCTCATTGTCGTCACGTTATTGGGCGCGGTGCCGATCTATGCCGCTGTGGCGCAGCGATCCTATGCCGGACAGGGATCGATCGCCCTGATGGAGAACTTGTTCTCCGGCTGGACGAGCAAGATCCTCGTGCTGGTGTTGCTCGGCTTCGCCGCGACCGACTTCGTCATCACCATGACGCTGTCGGCGGCCGACGCAGCCAAGCACGCTATCAACAACCAGTATCTGCACCCTTTCGCCGGCAGTTCGCAGATGAGAATCACGCTCATCCTCCTGGTGCTGTTGGCGATTGTTTTTCTTGCTGGATTCCGCGAGGCGATACGCGTTGCCAGCTTCATCGCACTTCCCTACCTCTTTCTCAATCTCGTCGTACTGCTGTGGTGCGCAGGAAAAATTCTCTTCCACGTTGAACTGCTGGCCAACTGGCGGCATGCGATTTTCGCCATCAAGCCTGACTGGACCGCGATTTTCATCGCTTCTGCGTTGATTTTCCCTAAGCTCGCTCTCGGCCTCAGCGGATTTGAAACCGGCGTTTCCGTGATGCCACTGGTGAACGGCGCGGAGCCGGGCAAAACCGAGGAGACGATCCCCGGCCGCGTGCGTTCCACGCGCAAGCTTCTGCTATCGGCTGCGCTCATCATGAGCGTGATGCTGTTGCTCTCGAGCTTTGCTGCATCCGTGCTGATCCCGGAGAGCGCTTACCGCGTTGGCGGCCCGGCGGATGGAAGAGCGATCGCTTACCTGGCACATCTGTATCTGGGCAATATCTTTGGAACGGTATACGACATTTCCACGATCCTGATCCTGTGGTTCGCGGGGGCCTCGGCGATGGCCGGGCTGTTGAACCTGATCCCCCGCTACCTGCCGCGCTATGGCATGGCGCCGGAGTGGGTCGCTTATCAACGGCCGTTGGTGCTGGTGTTACTCGTCCTCGACGTATTGGTAACGCTAGTCTTTCGCGCGTCGGTCACAGCACAAGGCGGCGCTTACGCCACCGGCGTGCTGGTGCTGATGCTTTCGGCAGCAGTAGCCGTGACCGTCTCACTCTGGCAGGAAGCGAGCCTGCACAAACCGCAGAATTACCTTCTGTCGTTCTACTTCCTGCTCGTCAGCGTGATGTTCCTCTACACCACAGTCACTAATGTCATTGAGCGTCCCGACGGCGCGATCGTGGCCAGTATCTTCATCTTTCTGCTGCTCACGGCCAGCGGGCTTAGCCGCATTATTCGCTCGACCGAGATGCGCGTCTCCGAAGTAACCTTCGCGGATGCGGCCTCGGCTGAAGTCTGGCAATCGATCCAAGGGAAGAAGGTGAACCTCGTCCCGGTCCGGGTGGATTCGCCTGCGCATCGGAAATTCATATCCGCCAAGGTGCGGGAACATTACAAGGTAGATGGGCCACTCGCATATCTGTTTGTCACGCTGATGGACAACCGCAGTGATTTTCTCTCGCCGCTGTCGCTGCGGGTGGGTCGCGAAGGTGAAGATTTTGTGATCAATGCGACGGGCGCGGTGGCGCTGGCTAACTCCATCGCTTACATCAGCGAACTGCTGGATCCCATCAGCATCGTGCTTGGGCTTACGCACCGTCCGCTCATGCGGCAGTCGCTGGAATATCTCTTCTTCGGCGAAGGCGAAACCGGTCTGCTGGTCTATTCCATCCTGGTGCGCTATTGGGAGACGATCAAGCGCTACTCCGGTTTGCCGCTGATCTTGCTGGTCAGCGAATCGGGTTACAGGCAGGAGTTGGAAGCCGCCAAGAAAATTGCCGCCAGCTGAACAGGCCACTGAAAAGTCGATTGTGGACTGTCTTGAAGGGACGCAGCTTTAGCCATGCCCTGAGCCTGCCGAACGGGTGCGCCGTTGCAAGTCTTTATGTTTTGTCATCACGAGGAGGCCTTCAGGCCGACGAGGGATCTGCTACCCGACTTTTTCAGCAGCCTCTGAAGCGGCTATCCGGCGATTCCGGTGCCAGTTTGACGCACGGTGCCTTAGCGGTGAAGCAAATCAGAAATTGCAGCTAGAAGACCATCCGGACCTTCACCCTTAGAGAGAAAGCCGTCCGCAAACTCCAATCCGTCGGGCGCCTCGGCCGCGGCCGATACGATGAGAATGGGCACCTGAGGTTTCACTTCTTTCATCTCCCGGGCGATCTCGGCTCCAGTCTTACCCGACAGGAAGTGATCGGCGATCACCAGTTCAACCGCGTTCTCCTTGAGCAGCGCCAGCCCTGCTTCTGCCGAAGCAGCCGTGATCACGGAATATCCGGCGCTCGTTAGCAGGAGCTTGCGAACACGCAGGGCTATCTCCGCATCATCAATACAAAGCACGAGCGGATGCTCGGAAACGAAGGCTTTCATAAGAGGGTCGTTCTCAGGAGTATACCTCTGGCGCGAGCAATCGGAGCCCGAAAACTCGGCTTCCGCGACAATGGCTAGTGTGCCGAATCAGAAGTTCGTTCTATAGATCGACGGTTTGTATCAGGGCACGACTCCAGAGTCTGCGTGAGAACTAACGTTGTATTTCGGCAGTGGAGCATAAGGCACGAAAATAGAACCCCGAAGGGGTGGAGTTGCCGTTAGCCCAGGACGCAGCGCAGCGGAGTCCTGGGTAAGTGGGAAAAGAACCCGAGTCCCTTTAGGGACGGCATGGTTCTCACACAGACACCTCAGTCGTGCCGAACCGCGGCGTAAGAAAACATTGGCCTTTAGGCCCTGAGACCAGTCGAAGGCTTGATTCAATTCGTAAATGAATTTCTGATTCAGCAAGCTAGTGCCACGTGTATCCCACCATGACTTGCAGGTTGGCATTCAGTCCGGGATTGTGGTTGCCGATCGACGCGTTGGACAAGTGGTAGGCCTTAAGCATGATGTCCCAGGAGTTCCTTCCCTTGCTGAAGATCTGAGCGCCGATCTCAGGCCCGCTGGTGAAGTTGATCTGCGAGGTATCACCCGGCGGCAGATTGTGGTTGCTGAACAGCGCACCACCCACGGCCGCGAAGTACGGGGCAATCTTGCAGCCGCTGGTGAAGTTCCACTTGAAGACGACGGGATCGATGCCGCCGGAATACTGCCCGCCGTTGATCCAGTACTCGTCGAGCGGAATCACATCGCCCGCGAACTCGAACGTGCCCCGCAAAATCCCCGGGCCATGTTCCTCGGTCATAACTCGTCCCAGGCGGAAGCCGACAACAAGGTTCTGCCCACTGGGCGTGCTATCGACGGTGGTACCGCCGCCGATGAATACCATCTTTTCCCAGCTGCCGGGATGGCGCAGCACATCGACCGGACTGTCGGTGGGACCTTGTGCCATAAGTGGCAAGCAGACGCAGCAGAGCAAAACGACAGGAATGGCTTTCTTCATCATGTTTTTAGGGTAATGGCAGAAGTTATCAGGTTTCGCGGCTAGCACGCAAACCGGATGGACAGCGTTTCGTCCAGCCTGGTATGCGGTGGTCTCAAACGGCGTCGGCTTTTCGATACGGTGGCTATACTCGGACGGGTTGCCGCTTCTGCGAAAGGATTGGGTATGAAGCTGCTCAGTCGGATGTTCCTCCTGAGTGCCTGTTGTTTGCCAATGACGGCCGCTGACGCTTCTCTTAACGCCGACATCCTGAATCGCTGGGTGGGAGGCAAATGGGTCGGCGATGGCCAGTTTGTCGACTCCGCCTTCAGCAAAGCCAACAAAGCCAGCCCGACTACCAAGTGCGTCTGGTCCCCCGATCACGTCTTTGTAATTTGCGACCAGGACATCAATTTCGGCGGAACTCCCATGCGTGAGCTGTCCATTTACACCTTCACGCCCAAGACCGGCAAGTTCTACTTTTACGGCGTTTCTCTCGGCGAAGAGACGCCTCGCCATACCACCCTGGATATCACAGACAACGGCGATCGTTGGCTCTATACCAGCACCAACGAAATCAGCGGCAAGAGTGTGGAGTTTCGTACGACCAATCAATTCCACGGAAACGACGCAGTGGAGTGGTGGACGGAATTTTCCACCGACGGCGGTAAGACCTGGACGAAAACCGGCGCAGGGAAAGAAACACGGGAGAAATAGCTGCGAGCTACGATCGGCGAGCTAAGAGACCTCGAGCTAAGAGACCTCGAGCCACGGCCGGGAAGATTCGCTGCTGTTCTGAGGGAATTAGCTGATGCAGGCGGAACAGCGCAGTTGTTTCTAGCTCGAGGCTCGCGGCTCGGGGCTCGCGGCTCGCACGTTCTCCAGCCGAAAATACCTTCTCGCCTTGTGCACGTCTTTGGCGATTTGCTCGCGCAGCGCGTCCACCGAGGGAAACTTGATCTCGGGCCGCAGCCGCTTCAAAAATGTCAGCTCCAGCTCCGTCTCCGGCAACAGCTCAATCGGGTGAAAGTTCAGCAGGTGGCTCTCGATGGCGAAAGATTCCTCACCGAAGGTCGGGCGCTTGCCGACGTTCGTCACCGCCTCAAAACACTCGCCGCCCACTCGCAGCCAGGTGACGTAGACGCCATCGGCGGGAACCAGTTCGTCGTAACGCGCCAGGTTCACCGTAGGCACCGTGTACTTGTGTCCGTATCCGCGACCTCGCCCTGGATTAGAAATGACGCTGAAGGGCCGACCGAGCAATGCTCTGGCCTTGCTCACATCCCCTACTTGAAGCAGCTTGCGAATTTCGCTGCTGGAGACGTGATAACCGCGCAGGATCATCTCCGAATAAACCTTGGCCTCGAATCCGCAGTGCTTGCCCAGCTCGGCGAGCGTGTTGACGTTGCCCTGCGCCTTATGTCCGAAGTGGAAGTTGTAACCCTCGTGTACTTCCCGCGCGTGCAACACATTAACGAACACCTGACGCGCGAAATCCTCGGCCGTAGTCAGCGAGAGATCGCGCGTAAACGGCAACAGCAGCACGGCGTCGACTCCAATCTGCTCCAGCAGCTTGAGTCTGACCGGTAAGGGAGTGAGCAGCTTAGGCGCGACATCCGGGCGAAGGATGCGGTAGGGATGCGGATCGAAGGTCACTACGACCGCTTTGCCTCCGAAGGAGCGGGCATTCGCGGTCATGTGGCGCACCACTTCCCGATGCGCGCGATGCACTCCGTCAAAGTTCCCCACGCTGACCGTGGTGGGCCCGAAGTCGGCCGGCACTTCCTCGAGGTGGTGAAAGATCTGCATCGTTGTCCGTGGCCCTAGATCTCAAACTCCAACTTCAACCCATCATGTGACAGACGCACATTCTCAGGAAGCCTGGCGTTCGTTGCCGCGTGCGGCAGATCATGCGAAATATGCGTGAAGTAGGTTCGCTTCGGCTTCAGCCGCTCGACAATCTTCAACGAGTTCTCCACCGTCGAGTGCGTGGGATGAGGATGATGCCTCAGCGCGTCCAGGAACAAAATGTCCAACCCTTCCAGCTGCGCCAGCGACTCCTCCGGGATACTGCTGAAGTCGGTCAGATAGGCCGCTCCACCAAAGCGGAAGCCCTCGATCGGCACATCGCCATGCAAGACGGCGACCGGTGTGAACCTTGCCCCAAAGAGTTCGACCGGCCCGTTCATCGGCTGCAGCTCGACCTGCGCCAGGCCACCGTATTTGTAATTCGCTTCGAAGATGTAGCGGAAGACACTGCGCAGGACGTGCGACGTGTTTTCGCTGGCATAGAGCGGAATCTTGTTGCCACCGGTGATGCGGGGAAAACTCAACGGCCGGACATCGTCCAGCCCCAGGATATGGTCGGCGTGACCGTGTGTGTACAGCACGGCGTCAATCTTGCGAATCCGTTCGCGAATGGCCTGCTCGCGGAAATCAGGCGTGGTGTCAATGAGAATTGTGTGGCCGTCCCACTGCACCATGATCGAGGGACGCGTGCGGCGATCATGCGGATCAGCCGACGTGCACACCGCGCAGTCGCAGCCGATGGTGGGCACCCCCATGGAGGTCCCGCTGCCCAGCACGGTGAGCGTGGCTTTCATCCGGCCTGGCCGTCGACGCCGGGACCGCCTTGCGGTGGACGAGTGATCAGGTTGGTGACTTCCAGGTATGCCATGCGCAATTCGTAGAGGCAGTTACGCAGCATGTTGTCTTCCGCCGGCGTGAGATTGCCCTTCGTCTTTTCCTGCAACAGCGCAAGCGTATCGACGGTCTGGCGCGCGCCAATCAGGTCGACCTCGGGCTTGGCGCCTTGCGGAGCAGCCAATCCCAGCTGCATCAGGGCGGTCATATAGATCGAGGCGATGAACTTCTCGAAGGTGATCTCGAAGTCCTGCGCGCGATGCGGCCGGCCCTGCTTGCGCATCTCCTTTTCAATCTGCTCATCGATCTCGCGCGTGGATTCCTGATAAGCGGCGGCCGAGGCCTGCTGCTCCTGCGTATTGGGAACCTGAACCTCCGGTTCCGTGACCGACTCCGTCGCTTGAGCCTCGGGCGCCTGTGCCTGGTGGCTCTGCGCGGCGCGCTCTTCATTCGCCCGCTGCTGCGCTTCCCTCTTCTCCTGCTCGCGTTCCTCGCGGCGCTCCTCGGCTTCCACCACATCCTGGCGCAGCTCACCTTCGCTGCTGAACAGGCGACGATCGGTCACTACAAACTCAGGTTTCTTTTCTTTTTCTGCCATAAGGTTTTGTTGATGCGTTTATTTCACCACGGAGACACTGAGGGCACGGAGTTTTTCAAAACAGTGGGCTACACAACCTCGCACGAACGGCTTCAGCCCCACCACGAGCACTCGGCGCGATTCATTTGCACAATCATCTAGGCCCAGACGCTCCGCCTACAGAGCTTTCGACTACTCCGTGTTCTCCGTGCCTCCGTGGTGAAAAAACTGTCTCAAAATGGAATCGTCCGCACTCTAGCGCTTTGCTCGCCGATTTGCACGACCGCATCGGGAGCAGCGGCTTCACGGCGCAGATATCCCAGCGCTAAAGTTCGCTCGCCATTCGGAAATGGTACCCGGGCGGCGCTGGTAATCTCGCCGACGTCTTTGTCATTGACGCGAACTTTCACTCCTGGTTGGGGCGGTTCACCTTCTATCTCGAAACCGATGAACGTTCGATGCACATTACCGCGCGCCCGAATACGCTCCACAATCTCCTGCCCGATGAAGCAGCCTTTGGTGGAATTCAGCGCGTGCTGCTGGCCTGTCTCTTGCGGAAGATCGCGCTCACGCAGATCGATTCCATATCGCGGAACACCGCGCGCAATGCGATACATCTCCAGAGCATCGCTGCCAACCGGCGCGGCCCCAGCCGCGATCAAGCCCTCCCAAACCTTCTCGGCGTTCTCGCTGGCAAGCCAGATCTCGTAGCCATCCATCTGCGGATGCGAGCTACGCACAACTGAAATCCCAATGCCGCGCCACCCCAAATCCATTACCTGGCCCATCTCGAGTTGCGCAACGTCAATGCCAGCGTCCGATAACACCTCGCGCGCCTTTGGGCCAGCAACTCCAATCGAGCTTAATTTGTCGCTGATGTCCTCGATCTCAACCTGATCCATGATGATGTAACGCTGCAGAGTCGCCGTAATCTTCGGCGCCTGCTCGCGATCCGTCATCGCCAGAAGATAATCACCGCGGTTGTAGGCAACCAGGTCGCCCTGATTATGTCCTTGCGGAGTCAGGATGAGGCAATACACGCCGCGCCCGGCGGCCAGGTCACGAATGTTGTTGGTGACCATGCCATTCATCCAGCGCACACGGTCGCGGCCGCTGAAGATCAGCTTGGACTGCCAGCTCATGTCGAAGACAGCGGCGCCTAGTAAGAGGGCTGCGAACTCCGCTGCCGCATCGCCGAAGCTGGTCGCGGTTTCGGCGCCGCGATAGCTTCCCATTCGCGCGCCCAACGCCGTCAACTTGTCTTGTAAGGTTGCAACCGTCATACCGAATCTTTGATTATAGCGAAGGGGGAAACGACTCGTCGGGTGGCGCGACGTGTCGAAGTACGGGTCGTTGCGTCCAATAGCATCTTCGCCACCGAAGAATCGATCGCGCCCACGGCACTACACGGTTCAACCATATGCTTTCAGAGCACCATTGGGGCGACACTGAGGTCGATATGGCGATCCTGGTTGTATTGTTTGGATCACTGCTGATCTATCGCGGCATAGGCGCGTTGGGCGTAGCTGCCCTCGAAACCTGGCTTGCCTGCGCGCGCTTCGCGCTGGCGACCATGTTCCTGTTTACCGCGATCGCGCATTTCACTTCGACGCGAAAAGACATGATTGCGATGGTGCCACCCTCGTTCCCGAAGCCGGGCTTGCTGGTCACGATCACAGGCATGCTCGAGGCGGCGGGCGCGATTGGACTGCTGTTAGTTCCCACCCGGCAATGGGCAGCGTGGGGATTGATCCTGCTAATGCTGGCGATGTTCCCGGCAAACATCAGTGCCGCACGCCGAGGTGTTCAGCTGCGAGGCAAAGCGCCGACGCCGCTGTGGATTCGCACCCCGGTGCAGATTCTGTTCATCGCGTGGGCGTGGTGGGTGGGGTAAGGCAGCAACTAGCGATTAGAAATTAGCGATTAGCCAAACCGACCTGTCGAGGACGTACCCAAACTGCAAATGAAATCCGCGAGAATGGGACGGAGTGGTTTAGCTAGTTGCTAATCGCTAATTGCTAATCGCTCTTTTCTGTTATCTTCATTTCCCGTGAGCACAAACAAACGCATCGCCGTCGTCGCCGGAGACGGCATCGGCAAGGACGTGATTCCCAACGCTATCGAAGTGGTTCGGGCATCCGGAGCGCCTGTCGAATTCACTCATTTCGACTGGGGCGCCGATCGTCATCTCGCCGACGGCACCACGATTCCACCCGATGGCTTTCAGATGCTGGCGCGCGACTTCGACGCGATCTTCGTCGGCGCCCTCGGCGATCCGCGCGTGCCGAGCAACATTCACGCTAAAGAAATTCTGCTCGGCATGCGTTTCAGGATGGATCTCTACGCTAACGTGCGGCCAGTGCGGCTGCTCGACACTTCCCTCTGCCCGTTGAAAAACGCGACGACTGCCGACATCAACTTCACTGTCATCCGCGAAAACACCGAAGGCGTGTATATGGACATGGGCGGCGTCTTCAAGTTCGGCACGCCCGACGAACTCGCCACGCAGGAAGACATCAACACGCGCAAGGGCGTGGAGCGGGTGATTCGCTTCGCCTTCGACTACGCGCGCAGCAACGGCCGCAAGAAGGTTTTGATGTCGGATAAATCGAACGTAATGACTTACGCCGGCGGCCTATGGCAGCGCGTCTTCAAGGAAGTGGCGAAGGAATATCCCGACATCAAGACGCAGCATATGTACGTGGACGCGCTCTGTCTGCAGATGGTGCGCGAGCCGCAGTCGCTGGACGTCGTGGTCACCAACAACATGTTTGGCGACATCATCACCGACCTCGCCGCGGCACTACAAGGCGGACTGGGCATGGCCGCCAGCGGCAATATTCATCCCGGACGCACGTCGATGTTCGAGCCCGTGCACGGCTCGGCGCCGCCGATCGCGGGAAAGAACATGGCGAACCCGATGGGAGCGATCCTAACCGCTGCGATGATGCTGGCGCACATCGGCCTGAGCACCCAAGCGCAGAAGATCGAAGACGCTGTCACCCAAGCCGTGCGCGAGAAAAAGACGACAGTGGACGTTGGGGGATCGATGGGCACGCGCGAGTGCGCCGCGTGGATTGCGGCGAGGGTTTCAGGCCGATAGGGGTCCTTCGACTGCGTTCGGTCGCGTGGCGACCTCACTCCGCTCAGGATGACACATCAAAAAGTTCAGCGGTAAATAACCTGCGAGTGTCAGGCAATCCGTCACGCCGACAGGGTGGCCTTCTTTTCTGCCTTCGCTTGTTTTTGCGCGGTGCCGAGCTGCTTTTTCAAGATGCGGATTCCGCTGTCGACGTGCTTTTCCTCTAGCAGGAACGGCGTGAGGAAGCGCAGCACGTTGTCCTGTGTGACATTGATCAGCAGGCCGTTGGCAAGCGCGCCGTCCATTACCGGCTTGCCGGGAATGTTCAGCTGCAGCGCCTGGATTGCGCCGACGCCGCGGACTTCCGTTGCGATGTCGAACTTGTCCACGAATTCGCGTAGCTTTTGCGAGAAGTAGGCGCCCACCCGGCGCACTCGCTCCAGCAGGTTTTCGTCTTCCAGGATCGCAAGATATTCCAGCGCCACGCGGCAGGTGAGCGGGCCTCCGCCGAACGTGGTGCCGTGCTTGCCCGGCGTGATGTGCTGGGCAAACTTCTCAGTGGCAAGAAACGCGCCGAGCGGCAATCCTGCAGCGAGCGGCTTGGCAATGCAGACCACATCCGGCTTCACGCCGAAGTGCTCAAAAGCGAAGAGCCTGCCGGTGCGGCCCAAGCCGCATTGGATCTCGTCGTAGATGAGCGCGGCCTGATGCTGGTCGGCCATGGCGCGACAGGCCTGCAGGAATTCGGGCGTCGTCTCCTGAATGCCGCCTTCGCCCTGAATCGGTTCCAGCACAATCGCGCAGACCTTCTCGTCCATCGCGTTGCGCAGCGCTTCGACATCATTGCGCGGAACGAAGCGAACACCTTCCAGCATGGGATCAAAGTCTTTGCGATATTTCGGCTGGCCGGTGAGAGCCAGCGCGCCCATAGTGCGGCCGTGGAAGGAATTGTCGAGCGCAATCACGATGGACTTCTCCGGCGATGTCGCGTGCCCGGCAGCGCGCACCAGCTTCAGCGCGCCTTCAATTGCCTCGGTGCCGCTATTGGAGAAGAAGGCGCGATCCAGTCCCGACGCCGTGCAAAGTTTCTCCGCGAGCAGTCCCTGATACTCGTTGTAATAGAGATTCGAAACGTGGATCACCTTCGCAGCCTGCTCGCGAATGGCCTTCACGATCCGCGGATGGGCGTGACCGAGCGCATTCACTCCCAGTCCGGCAAGGAAGTCGAGATAACGCTTGCCGTCGACGTCGTAAACGTAGACGCCCTTGCCGCGCGCGATGGCCAGCGGATAGCGGGCATAGGTATTCAGCAGGTATTTCTGTTCGCGCTCAACGATCTCTTGATAGGTAGACATGATGACCTCGCAAAAGTTTTATTGTAGCGTCTGCGACAGAAGTGCGCGAAAACCCGCCGGCGGGTGATCCAGATCACAGAAGCGTGTGCGTAGCCGCCGCTAGACTCGAGGTGAGGTTGGCAATGCTAAGCGAAAAACAATTCCGCGAGCGCGCAAAGAGCGAGCTTCGCCAGATCGGCGACCAGGTGCTGGCCCTGGCGACTGACCGCGACATTTACTGGAAGCTGGAGCGCGAGATCGTCCAGAACAACCCGCAGCTTTGCGAGACGCGCAGCGAAGTGCTCGACATGTTGCGCGGTTGCTATGTTGACGCCATGATCGGGCGCGTGCTTCGTCTGCTGGACGGCGAGGAAGCTGGCGTCTCTCTACCCCGAGTATTGGCCCAGCTTGCCGATTATTCGGAGCTGTTGCACGACCGCATCACGGCAAGCGAGTTTGCCGGCGATCGCGGCGCGTTAGAACGGGCGGCCGCGAGGCTCAGGAGCTTCAGCGCGTCGCATGTTGGACGTCACGAGCGCACCCTGTCGGCGCTGGCCTCCACGCATCGCGAGCTGGATGCCGCTCTTACCTTGATCATTGCTGTCGTGGAGACCTACTACTGGATCGTTACCGACGGGTATATCGATCTGGATGTGGAGTACTCCGCAGACCCACTGTCGATCTTTCAGTTTGCGTGGGCGGCGCCGGTGCTGACCCAATAGTGTCGCCAGCTAAGTCGGCTCAGGAATGAAAACGATGCGCCTTGACGCTGGCCTAAAGGCCAGCTCTACTACTCATCGCGCCGAGATCAAAGCAACAGCGACCAGCGCTCCCGCGATGCCGACCGTTTGCATCCGCGAGATGCGCTCCTTCAACAACATTCGCGCAAGGATGACCGTGCTCGCGGGATAGAATGACGACAGCACGGCGGCTACGTCCAGCCGTCCATGACGCGTGGCCGCGATGAACATCGCGTTCGCGCCGGAATCGAACAACCCCGAAAGCAAAATTGGAACAAAGGCCGGACGCAGCGGACGAGGATCGCGCGGCGAGAAGGCCACGATCGTCAGCATCAGCAGCGTTGAGGTGGAGCGCGCGGAGACGAGCGGCCAGAAGACTCCATGTTGACCGGCCTGCTTGCCCGAGACCAGGAACAACCCGAACATCACGCCGGCGAGGATGGCCAGGCCGAGGCCGCGATGCGAATCGATCTCGCCATCCGGCCGTGCGATGAGCCAGATGCTGACCAGCGCCAGACCGAAGCCCAGAAGCTGAAGGCGATCCGGCATGCCTTCCGTCCGAAAGCCGAACAACACCGGCAGAACGGCAGTGATCACCGAGGCGACCGGAGCGATAACTCCCATGCGGCCGATCGCCAGCGCTTTGTATAGGGCGGCGATGCCAAAGGCGCCGGTGATGCCGGCGATGGCTCCCCAGATCAGCGACACCCGAGGCGGCATCGGCTCGCCGGTGGCCCAAGCCAAAGCGAACATCAGAAGCAGGCCGCAGGCGTGAGCGCCGGCAACCACGCGAAAGACGTTGGCGCGCTTCGTGGCAATACCGCCGGCGAAATCGCCGCCTCCCCAGATGGCTGCGGCGCCTAGACTGAGCGCTGCGGTCGTCACGGTTCCGGAATTCATGCCTGACTAGGCTACACGGTTTTGGGCAACGACCGTCGCTTCGCAGTAGCGGCATGGGTGTTGAGGCAATTCGTGAAGATGTGCTCAGAACTACTTATTGAACTGCGGGTTACATAAACTGGAAGCAGGAGTACCTTAGTAACCCAAGTGCCTTCAATAATTCACAGGGAAATACCAAAACCTGTATTTTGGGGCAGATTAGCAATCTATAATTATGGAAGCCACACAAACGGAAGAGCTTAGAGGATCGGCAGGATCTACGTCTTGGCATCGAAGTTGCTCAAGGAAAAGAGGCTCGTGGGAGTTGTCCCACTAGTGCGTCCAAAGCACCAGCCGGTGGCTTTGATGAATCGAGACCTCCAGACGCGCTTCTTCGCGGTTTTCCTGGCGCTGCTCAGCGTCGCAGCCGTCGTATTCGCGTGCATCAACTTCCAGAAAGATCGTGAATATTCTTCCCCATACGACGGGGTCTGGTGGGTAGAAGATGGACAGCATCTTCGTGCCCAACGCGTCGACGCGGACGGTCCCGGTGAGAAGGCCGGCGTCAAGCCCGGCGACCTGCTGGCCGCAGTCGACGACCACAAGATTACGAATGTCGGCAGCCTAGAGCGCGCTCTCTACGGAGCCGGTATCTGGACGAAAGCCACCTACTCCCTACTCCGCCAAGGCGTGCCGCTGGAAGCTCCGCTGATTCTGGTACCAGCGGACCGGTCGCTCTACGCTGGCTTGAGGCTGATCGCGCTGGTCTACCTCGGCATCGGCATGTACGTGTTGCTGAGGCGCTGGACCGCACCCAAGAGTACGCATTTCTACGTCTTCTGCCTGGTCTCGTTCATCTTTTACTCGTTTCACTACACCGGCAAGCTGAACGATTTCGACTGGATCATCTACTGGTCGAATGTCGTCGCGTGGTTGCTGCAGCCGGCGTTGTTCCTGCATTTCTCGCTGACCTTTCCCGAACGCAAAGGGTTGGTCAATCGGCATCGCTGGATCGTGCCCAGCGTCTACGTTCCCGGCGCGCTTCTGCTGGCGATCCACAGCTGCGTGATTTATCTGCTCCAGCCGAGCGAGCTGCTGCGCTGGAATCTGGATCGCCTGGAATGGGTTTATCTTGCCGCGTACTTCGTGATGGCGACGGTCACACTGTGGCACAGCTATCGCCATGCCGAGACCGCAATTTTGCGGCAGCAGATGAAGTGGGTCACGCGCGGCACGATTCTTTCCGTCGCACCGTTCACCATCTTCTACATCATCCCGTACCTGTTCGGAACGCTCCCGGCAATCGGGATGAAGATCTCCGTGCTGTCGCTGGTCTTCCTGCCGCTGACCTTCGGTTACGCCATCTTCCGCTATCGCCTGATGGACGTGGACCTGATCTTCAAGCGCGGCATGGCATACACGATTGCAGCAGGCGCGATAACGGCAGCGTACTTCGCCGCGGTCGGTATGGCTTCGGTGCTCTTTCACCAGAACTTCCCGAATGTCGGCCCGATCGGACTGGTCATTGCCATCGCTGTCACCGCCATCCTTTTCGACCCGTTCAAGAACTGGATTCAGGAGAGCCTCGACAAGTTTTTCTATCGCAAGCGCTATGACTACCGGCGGACGCTCATTGAGTTTGGCCGCGATCTGAACTCCGAAACGGATCTCGACAAGATGCTGAGCTCCATCGTCGATCGGCTCTCGCGCACGTTGCTGGTGGATCGACTTGCGATTTTCGTTTCCGATCCCGACCAGCCGGAGCGGTTTGACCTCGCCAAGTCGTACGGCATCGCCAACACCAGCGAGCTCAGTTTCGACTTTCTGCACGTGGAGCGTCCCGAGTGGCAAGCCGGCCACCTGTTCTTCGACAACACGAATCAGGCTGTCCGCGAGAATCCATCCGCGCGGCAAGCGATTCGCCGGCTGGAACTGAACTATTACATTCCCTGCACCGTAATGAACCGCATCATCGCCGTCCTGGGTCTGGGCAAAACCGTCGAAGGCGACTTCCTCTCCAGCGAAGACGTACAGTTGCTGGAGACGCTGGCCGGCTACATCGGCATCGCAGTGCAGAACGCCCGGCTGTACAAATCGCTGGAAGAGAAAGCCGGTCAGTACGAACGCCTGAAAGAGTTCAGCGAGAACATCGTCGAATCCATCAGCGTAGGTGTGATGGCGGTCGACCTGGAAGACCGCGTCGAGTCGTGGAACTCGCAGATGGAAGTCATGTTCGCCCTGCCGCGGCGCGACGCCGTGGGACGTCCGATGTCTGAGATCCTGCCTCCGGCCTTCATGGAGGAGCACTACCGCGTGCGCCAGATGCAGGGCATTCACAATCTCTACAAATTCCGGCTGCGCACGCCGACAGGCGAGATGCGCGTGACCAACGTCGCCATCGCGCCCCTGGTCAGTAAGGACTTCAGTGTGATCGGCCGGCTGATCATCGTCGACGACATCACCGAGCGCATTGAACTGGAATCGCAGCTGTCGCAGGCGGAGAAACTTTCCTCGATCGGCCTGCTGGCCGCTGGTGTAGCGCACGAGGTCAACACTCCGCTGGCGGTAATCTCGTCGTACGCGCAGATGCTGGCCAAGCAGGTGCATCACGACGACAAGCAATCCGTGCTGCTCGACAAGATCACCAAGCAGACCTTCCGCGCCTCCGAGATCGTGAATAGCCTGTTGAATTTCTCCCGCACATCGGGGTCAGAATTCACCGACGTCGATCTGAATCGCGTCATCAAAGATACGTTGACCTTGTTGGAGCACCAGTTCAAGACCGCGCGCGTCACCGTGCATCAGGACCTGCATTCCGATCTCCCGCCGATCCATGGCAACACCGGCAAACTGCAGCAGGTCTTCCTGAATCTGTTCCTCAACGCCAAAGACGCGATGCCGGGCGGCGGCACGCTGACCATCAGCACCAACAACGGCCATCACGTGCAGGTGAAGGTCGCAGACACGGGCACGGGCATCGCGCAGGAACACATTCATCGCATCTACGATCCCTTCTTCACCACCAAGAGCAAGCCTGCCACCGGACACAGCGGTGGCACCGGGCTTGGCCTCTCGGTCACCTACGGCATCATTCAGGAACACGCCGGCAAGATTCGCGTTGACAGCGCGCCTGGCCGCGGCACGACATTCATCATGGAGTTCCCCCTGATCAGGAAGGCTGTCAGTGCCTGAAGCGACCTTCATTCGAGATACAACCGGCCACGATGAATTTGCCTCGGCCGGAGCGGTGTTGATCATCGACGACGAGGCCGCGATTCGCGAGTCGCTGCAAACCCTGCTGGAGTTCGAAGGCTACTCCGTCGAAGTAGCCAATGACGGCGAGGAGGGGCTGACGCGCATCGCCGAGCGCCCCTTCGATCTAGTGCTGCTGGACTTCGCCCTGCCCGAGCGCAATGGCATCGAGATCCTGCGCGAGATTCGCGAGCGCGACTCCGAGCTGCCGGTCATCATGATCACCGCCTACGGCACGGTGGAGAACGCTGTCAACGCGATGCAGGCCGGCGCTACCAACTTCATTCAGAAGCCCTGGGACAACGAGAAGCTGCTGGCCGACGTGCGCACGGCAGTTGGCCGGCGACGTGCCGAAGAAGAAGTTGTCCAGCTCAAGCGCGCGCTCAAGCAGCGCTACAACTTTGAGCACATTATCGGCAAGAGCGAGCCGATGCTGCGCATCTTCGACCTGGTGGCGCAGGTCGCTCCCAGCCGATCGACCGTGCTGCTGCAAGGTGAAAGTGGAACCGGCAAGGAGCTGATCGCAAAAGCCGTCCACATGAACTCGCCCCGCAAGGACCGCGCCTTTATACCCGTCAATACCGGCTCGGTGCCCGCGGATCTGCTCGAGTCGACACTCTTTGGCCACGTCAAGGGCGCGTTTACCAGCGCGGTGCTCAGCAAGAAAGGGCTGTTCGAGGTCGCCGATCGCGGCACCATCTTCCTCGACGAAATCGGCACCATGAGTCTGGAGACGCAGGCCAAGATCCTGCGCGTCTTGCAGGACAAGAAGTTCATGCATCTGGGCGGCGTGAACGAGATTCAAGTCGATGTGCGCATCATCGCGGCCACCAACGTCGACCTGAAGCAGCAAGTGAAGGAAGGCAAGTTCCGCGAAGACCTGTTCTATCGTCTCAATGTCATCACGATTGATCTGCCACCGCTACGCCAGCGCAAGAATGACATTCCTATGCTGGCGGAACACTTCATCTCAAAGTTTGCGCGAGAGAATGACAAGCCGCCGCTGCATGTCACACCGGAGGCGCTGCGTCCATTAATGGATTACGACTGGCCGGGCAATGTGCGCGAGTTGGAGAATGTGATGGAGCGCGCGGTTGTGTTGGCAACCGGCCCAACCTTGACGGCGGAGCTGCTTCCCGAGGACCTGACCGGCCGCGGCAGCCGATTCGCGCTGATGGAACATCGGCCCGACGCGTCGCTCTTCGAGATCATCGAAGAACTGGAACGGCGTGTCATCAGCGAGATGCTGGAGAAGTGCGCCTGGAACCAGACCGAAGCCGCTGACCGCTTCCGTATTCCTCTGTCAACCCTGAATCAGAAGATCAAACGCCTGAATATCGAGATCAAGAAGCGCGGCAAAGAGAACGGAAGCAGCTAGCTTCGAGCCCCGAGCCGCGAGCATCCCCGCTCACATCCTTCTAACCGACACGCAGTTGACCTGCAATTCGCAACGTTTTAACCGCAGCTTAAACTTGCGGATCAACGAAGCTGCACCCTAACTGCTATCTGCGAAGTCCAATCGACATGAGGATTCATAAGGCTTGTAACGCGCACAGGTTTCCGCCTAGCACATCTTTTTATTGGTCGGTTAGCAGACCCGTACCACATCATTCAACCTCATATTCATCATTCTGCAATGAAGCTCGGCGATACTAAAGGGACCAACAACAACTTGCCTCGGAAACAATTCGTCAGGGGAAAACGTACTCAAGGATAAGGGAGACTTTACGGGGTTCGATATGTTGAGAGTTGAGATTCGAAGCGTGCCACCGATTGCGAAATTGTACTGCTCGGGGCGGATTGTGTTGGGAGTGGAAGCCGAAACGTTGCGCTGCATGGCCGGATCGCGTCCGGAGCGAAGCTTGGTTGTAGATTTGCACCAGGTTCATGCTATCGACGCCGCCGGACTAGGGCTGCTGGTAGAGTTGCACCGCCGGGCGCTGGAAAACGACGGCGACTTCAGTCTGGCCAATCCGTCACCATGGGTGCGCCGGCTGATGACGCTGACTAATCTGGAGTCCGTCCTGCAATTTGAGGACAGCGCTGGGTTCGAGCTGGCCTGCTGTGATGAACGCGCCATGACCGCCTAGGGGGCAGATTGCACGACGCCGGGCAAACCGTGGAGTCGCGAGCTTCGGCTTTGGAGCTCGTGCTCACGGGTGATTCCATGGCCGTGGCGGCTGCCCGCGACCGCATCATGGACTTCCTGGAGGAGCAGGGCGTCGCCGACGAGGAGGCGATTGACATCCTGGTGGCGCTGCAGGAAGCTCTCGTCAACGCCGTACTTCACGGCTGCAAGAACGATCCCAGCCAGGTCATTCGATGCTCGGTTGAAGTCGATGCCGAGGCCATCACCATCGTCATCAAGGATCCCGGCGTGGGATTTGACACCGCTGCAGTAACCGACGTCAGCGATGACGGCATCAATCTTACCAATCACGGTCGCGGTATTTTCCTGATGCGCGGCTTGATGGATGAAGTCAGTTACTCGCACGGCGGTTCGGAGCTCACGCTGAAGAAGCAGCGCCAACCGCAAGGATGAAAGCAGTCATTTCTTCTCGCCCAGTTCGCGAGCGACGCTGTCCAATACTCCATTAATAAACTGAACAGACTCCGGCGTGGAAAATCGCCGGGCGATTTCCAGCGCTTCGTTGATGATCACGGCCGGCGGCGTCTTGGGATAGCCGAGGAACTCGGCTATGCCTGCACGCAACAGGTTGCGGTCGACGGCAGCCATGCGATCCATGCGCCAATGCTCAGCGTTGCGCTCGATGAGCTCGCCGATTTCATGTTGCCGCTCGCAGGCGATGTTGAAGAGAGTGTCGGCAAAGCTGCGGACCTTTTCGTCCAGATCCTTGCGCTCACTCCAGAACGTGCGCCGGACATCTTCCGGCTCCTGTTTGCCCATCTCCAGCTGAAAAAGCATCTGGAGCGCCAGTTCGCGCGACTTGCGGCGAGTCCCCGACTTACTCATCGCGAACCGTCCGTCGTCTTCGCACCTGAGCTTGCCGCCAACCCGCGCAGGCAGGCCATCTCCACGGCCGTCAATCCCGCCTCGAAGCCCGTGTTGCCGGCCTTTAATCCAGCGCGGTCGATCGCCTGTTGCAGCGTGTCGCAGGTGAGGACGCCAAAGGCGTGCGGCACCCCGGTCTCCTGCGCCGACTGGCCGACGCCGCGTGTGACTTCGTTGGCAATCACCTCGTAGTGCAGCGTGTCGCCGCGCAGCAGACATCCCAGACAGATGATCGCGTCGTACTTTCTGGTTTCGGCAAGCTGGCGCGCGGCAGATGGGATTTCGAACGCGCCCGGAACGTGGGCGATGGTTAGGACGGATTCGCTAGTCCCACATTGTCGGAGGGCTTGCAATGCCCCGTCCAGCAGGCGTTCCGTGATGAAGGAGTTGAAACGGCTGACAACCAGCGCGAAACGTTTTCCGTGGCCATCGAGCTTACCTTCCAGCCCCTGGCTGTCGCCTGGCTTCTTCGCGTAGGTCAGAAATCCGATGCGCAGGCCGCTGATGTCGACTTCAAACAGCCGGGCTCCGTAGGGCGTATCACCGATCTCTTTTTGTATTTTGACGTTCAGCTTCTTCGCGATCACCCAGGCAGCATCGGCATCCGAGACCTCGACCATCGCATCGATGCTCGGAGCGTCGGCGGCTGCGATGAACTCGATGCCGCCACTGGGCGCCAGCATCTCGACGCCGTGATTTCCGCCTTCATGCCACTCATTGCCCGGCGCAAAGCCAAGCGCCCGAAAGAGCTCGAGCGCGGGCTGCAAGTCTTCCAGAGATTTCCCGAGTCGCCGGGGAAAAACGATCGATCGGATCATAAGGATTTATTGTAGCTGCGAGACGATCCTCACCGCTGCGGAGAGTGTTTCATCGCGTTTGGCCAGATGCAATAGCCGTCAGCATCAGACAAACCGCTAGCGCTGCGACAATTCGGTTCCCACGGATCATCATCATCATGTGATTCCCCTCTACGTGGCGCAGAATGTTTCGGTGACTGGAATTGTACAGCCTGCACACAAATCGTCAGGTGGGCGAGGTTAAAGCACAAATCTCGCTGAACTGATCCTCGGACGTCGCTCGGCTCGCAGGCAGCAATTCCCATTTTTCAGGCGAAAGTTCCGAAAGTGTTGCAACGGCTGTATTCGGCAACTTCGCGGTTTCCGCTGGGTTCCTGTTACTGGCTTCGCGAAAACTATAGGATAGGTGTGCCCAAACAACCGATCCCTGACGTCGCAAGGAGACTCGTGTCATCATCATGTCAACGCTGGCTTGCTCCGGCGATTTTCCTGCTTCTCATAAGCCCTTTGCTGCGCTGCCAGCAGCAGACTCCGCCGCCAACCTTTTCGTCCGACGTCAAAGTCGTTAACGTGCTCGCCACGGTGCGCGACAAGCACGGCCAGATCGTCAACAATCTGACCAAGGACGACTTCAAGCTGGCGCAGGATGGACATCCGCAGATCATCGGCTACTTCTCTCGCGATACCGATCTGCCACTCACGCTCGGGCTGCTGGTGGACACCAGCATGAGCCAGCGGCGGCTGATCGATCAGGAGCGCATTGCCAGCTACGGATTTCTCAACGACCTGATGCGCGTGGAGAAGGACAAAGCCTTTGTTATTCATTTCGATTGGGAGATTGAGTTGCTGCAGGACTTGACCCCATCGCACGAGAAGCTGGAGGCGGCGCTGGACAAGCTCAACACGCCGCAGTTTAACGATGCCAGTTCCAGCGGAGGGGGCGGCGGACATCGCGGCGGCGGAGGTACCACATTGTATGACGCCATCTTCCTCGCCTCCGACGAGCTCATGCGCAAGCAGGAGGGCCGCAAGGCGATCATCCTGCTGACCGACGGCGTAGATAATGCCAGCAAGGTCAGTCTGGATCGCGCGATCGAATCCGCACAGCGCGCCAATACGCTGGTGTACTCGATTCTGTATGCCGATCCCGATGCATATGGGCACCAGGGCTTTGGCGGTCCGGGAATGGGCCGTCATGGTGGTATGGGCGGAGGCGGTATGGGTCGCTATCCCGGAGGCGGCGGAGGCTATCCCGGCGGCGGAGGTGGATATCCGCAACAGCAGCAGCATCCGGACGGCAAGAAAGTTCTGCAGCGAATTTCCAAAGAAACCGGCGGGAGATTCTTTGAGGTGTCGAAGAAAGAACCCATCGACCAGATCTACAAGCAGATCGAAGACGAGCTGCGCAATCAATACAACCTGGGCTACACGCCGGACAAAGCCGACGCGACTCCGGGCTACCACTCGATCACCCTGACCACGACGAACAAGGACTACATCGTGCAGACCCGCGAGGGCTATTACGCGGGGCAGTAAACGGCACCACCCGTATCGCGATTTCGACTACTTCTGCAGCACAGCCAGCTCCGTCAGCACCTCGTCGCTGTGCTTGGTGGGATCGACGCCAATATATTCCTTCACAATCTTGCCCTGCGGATCGATGATGAAGGTGTTGCGCGCGGAGAGCTTCATCACGCCATAATTCTTTAGTGATCCGTACTCCTCGGAGACCTTCTGGTTGGTATCGGCCAGCAGCTTGAAGGTCAGACCATCTTTCGCGCAAAACTCCTGGTGCGATTGCACGTCCTGCACACTGACGCCGAGAACAATCGCATTGGCCGCGTCGTACTTCGCCTGATCGCGCTGGAAGTTGTGCGCCTCAATGGTGCAGCCGGAGGTCATGTCTTTGGGATAGAAGTACAGCACTACCCACTTGCCGCGATATTGCGACAGCGAGACCGGCTTGCCTTCCTGCGAGTTGAGGGTGAAGTCCGGGGCCATGGTGCCGACCCCGGGGACATCGGCAGCTCGCGTCAGCCGAGGCGCGATCAGGGCGACGGCCGCGATGAGGGTCACGATTCCAAGAATTTTGCGCATAGAGAGTTCCTCCCATGATTGCGACCACAATTGGATGCTACATGAGGCCGGAGGCATCAAGATTTAATAAGCGCCAGAATTAGGGGTGCTTCGCCTCCGGCGGCCAAATGCCCGCCGCCTGCGCCTCAAGATGACCAGGCGAATCGCGAAGAGCGTCGTTTTGGCTGACGACTGAAAGCTGACGGCTGACGGCTCCCCGAAGTGACAACCTTCACGCTTCCCGCTAGCATTAAAGATTCGGACTATTACGCAGGAGGCATTCGTTTATGGCGACGATGGAACAAAAGGCACCGAGCATTCATACCGGCGCTCAGCCCAAAACATTCAAGAACTTCATTGGCGGCGAGTGGGTCGAGAGCCGCACTGGCCGCACCTTCGAGAATCTCAATCCGGCTGACACCCGCGACGTCGTCGGCATCTTCCAGAAGTCCGACCGCGAAGACGTCAACATGGCGATCGATGCAGCCAAGCAGGCGTACAAGAAGTGGCGCCTGGTGCCGGCGCCGCGCCGCGCGGAGATGCTGTACAAGGCGGCGGAGATCCTGATCTCACGCAGAGAAGAGTACTCGCAACAGATGACGCGCGAGATGGGCAAGGTGATCAAAGAGACGCGCGGCGATGTGCAGGAAGCCATCGATTGCGGCTATTACACGGCCGGTGAAGGCCGTCGTCTGTTCGGCCCGACCGTCCCGTCGGAGCTGCCCAATAAGTTTGCCATGGCGGTGCGCCAGCCGCTGGGCGTTTGCTGCATGATCACGCCGTGGAATTTCCCCATGGCGATTCCCTCGTGGAAGCTCTTCCCTGCTCTGGTCGCGGGCAATACCGCGGTGATCAAGCCGGCGCAAGACACGCCGCTCTCGACGCTGAACCTCGTGCAAGCCCTCACTGATGGCGGGATTCCGTCCGGCGTGGTGAATATCGTTACCGGGTTTGGTGGCGACGTCGGGACACCGATGGTCGAGCATCCCGACGTGCGTGCGGTCTCGCTGACAGGATCGACCGCGGTCGGGCGCATTGTGGGACAGGAAGCGGCGAAGACCTTTAAGCATTGCTCGCTCGAACTGGGCGGCAAGAATCCGATGATCGTACTCGACGACGCGAATCTCGATCTCGCGCTGGATGGCGCGCTGTGGGGCGCATTCGGCACAACGGGACAGCGCTGCACCGCGACCAGTCGCATCATCGTGCAGAAGGGCGTCTACAAGAAGTTCGTCGGTGAACTGGTGGCACGTGCGCAGAAGCTGAAGGTCGGCAACGGCCTGGACGAGAGCGTCGACATGGGACCGGCGGTGAACTCGTCGCAGATGGAGACCGACCTGAAGTACATCAAGATCGGCAAGGACGAAGGCGCCAAGATGCTGTGCGGCGGCCGTCGACTGGAAGGCGAGCCGTACAACCACGGATGGTTCGTTGCGCCGACGGTGTTCAGCGATGTAGACCCCAAGATGCGCATTGCGCAGGAAGAAATCTTCGGGCCAGTGGTGTCGATCATCCCGTGCGACGGTCTGGAGAGCGCCATCGAGATCGCCAACGACATCGAGTACGGTCTGTCATCGTCGATTTACACCAAGGACGTTAACAAGGCGTTCACCGCGATGCGAGATCTGTATGCCGGCATCACCTACATCAATGCGCCGACGATTGGCGCCGAGGTGCACCTGCCGTTTGGCGGCGTAAAGGCCACGGGCAATGGCCATCGCGAGGGTGGAATCGGCGCGATTGATTTCTACACCGAGTGGAAGTCGGTCTACGTCGATTATTCCGACAAGCTGCAGAAGGCGCAGATCGATCGACCGGAGTAACAACTTTTAGACCCATCCTGTCCGCAACACTGGCGGGCAAGGATGGGGCACCCGGACGGGAAGAGGGGCGTCGTGGGTATCGCAGGTTTGTTTCGGCTGACGGCTGAGAGCTGACGGCTGACAGCTACAAGGACGCACTTATGGCAACAAAAGCCGTTGCGGAAGTGATGGCGGCGAGCCGCATGGTGAACGTGCGGTATGCGATTCGCGACCTGGTGGTCACCGCCGAGGAAGTGGCGCGGGACGGTCATCAGATCCTTTACCTCAACATAGGCGACCCGTGCAAATTCGACTTTCACACACCGCCGCACATGATCGAGGCAGTGTTGAAGGCAATGGTCGACGGCTGTAACGGGTACGCTGAGTCGCTCGGGATCAAGCCCGCGATCGACGCGATCCGCAATGAAGCGGAACGCAACGGCTTTCGCGACATTCAGAGCATCTTCATCGGCTACGGTAGCGGCGAGGTCATCGACAGCTGCCTCACTGCGCTGCTCAATCCCGGCGACAACGTGCTGACGCCAAGCCCTGAATATCCGCTGTACGGTGCGATCCTGGCCAAGCTGGATTGTCCGGTGAATGCCTACGATCTCGACGAAAACCATGGCTGGGAGCCCGATGTCGAGGACATGGCGCGCAAGATCAATTCGCGCACGCGCGCAATTCTGCTGATCACGCCCAACAACCCCACTGGCGCGGTTTATTCCAAGCGAACGCTCGAGAAAATCCTGGAGCTGGCGAGGCAGCACGGGCTCATCATTTTTGCCGACGAGATTTACGACAAGCTGATCTTCGATCCCGATGAAAAGCACGTCTCGATTGCGACGCTGGCGACGGATGTTCCCATCGTGACGTTCAATGGATTATCGAAGGCGTATCTCGTTCCTGGCTGGCGCATTGGGTGGGCCATCGGCACCGGTCCGCGCGAGGTGCTGCGTCCGTATATGGAGTCGGTGCACCGGCTGTTGCGAGCGCGATTGTCAGCGCCACATCCGTTCCAGCACGCAATCAAGCCGGCGCTGGAAGGTCCGCAGGATCATCTGCAAGAAGTGTTGCGCAAGCTGAAGCGCCGCGCCGATCTCACCGCGTCGTGGGCGAAGCGGACTCCAAAGGTGAAGCTGGTTACACCGAAAGGCGCGTTCTATGCTTACCCAACGCTGGAGATTCCCGACGACGATCTATCCTTCGTGACCGATTTGTTGAAGCAAAAGCACGTGCTGGTAGTGCACGGATCGGGCTTCGGACAGAAGTCGGGCACGAAACACATGCGCATAGTTTTTCTGCCGCCTGAGCCGGTGTTGAGCGAGGCGTATGACGCGATAACGGAGTTCATGCGGGAGCGGTATTAACAGCAGTTTCGAGTTTCAAGTTTCGAGTTTTTGCTCAGACGACTTGAAACTCGAAACTGAGCCGACGGCAGTTTGGAGTTCCTGTTCGTGCCACTGGGAACTCTAAACTGATTCGGCGACTTGAAACTTGAAACTCGAAACTGACTCAATGGTTGATATTCATTGCCACATACTGCCCGGGATCGATGATGGCTCGAAGTCGTGGGAGATGACGGCGGAGATGTGCCGCGTCGCCATCGCCGACGGCATCACCCACATCGTCGCCACGCCGCATAGCAACGACATGTACGAATACAATCGCGAGCGCTACACCGAGATGCTCGGACAGCTGAGCGATGCGGCGGAAGGCAAGCTGGCGTTCAGCCTGGGCTGCGATTTCCATTTTTCCTACGACAACATTCAGGATGCGCTGGCGAATCCGCGGCGTTACACCATCGGCGAGTCGCAATACCTGCTGATTGAGTTCAGCGACTACGGTATTCCACCCAGTGTCGAGCAGGATTTGTTTGCCTTCTCGAGCCGGGGCCTGGTGCCGATCATCACTCATCCCGAGCGTAATCAGCCGCTGATGAAGAATCCGGAGATGGTGCTGAAGTTTGTGGAGCAGGGCTGCCTGGTGCAGGTGACAGCGAACGCTGTAACCGGCGCATGGGGCAGCCGCTCGAAGAGGCTGGTGGAATGGATGCTTGAGCGCGAAGTCGTGCACGTGATCGCTAGCGATGCCCACGATCCTGTTCGCCGCAAGCCGGTGATGTCGGAGGCGCGCGATGCCGTGGCGAAGCTGGCGGGTGCGGATGTCGCCGAGGCTCTCGTCACGGGTAATCCTGAAGCAATTGTGGAAGGCAAGGGCGTGCCGTATCAGCCGATGCTGAGTTAGGGGCAGCACTCGAAATCGGTTGCCCATCTATAATCGAAGTTCCCCATGGCTCTTGTCGCTTCTCCGGTTCGTCGCAAGAAATCCAAAATCATCTTTCGGTTAGTCGTCGCTGTTCTGATCCTGCTGCTGATTGCGTTTCTCGGCTTTGATTGGTGGCTCTATCGCGCGGTGAGGGCCTCGCTGCCGCAACGTGATGGGACGGTTAAACTCGCAGGACTCTCAGCTCCGGTAATCGTGACCTACGACTCGCTGGGAGTGCCGAATATTTCCGCTCCCAACTTGCCTGATCTCTTCTTTGCGCAGGGCTACATCACTGCGCAGGATCGCCTGTGGCAGATGGACATGACGCGCCGCTTTGCGTCCGGCGACTTGGCGGTGATCGTTGGGCCGAAGTATCTGAAGTATGACCGGGAGCAGCGCATTCTTGGTTTGCGCCAGGTTGCTGAAAAAGCGGCGGCGATGATGAATGCGCAACAGCGTGAACATTTCGACGCTTATGCTGCCGGCGTCAACGCCTACATCGATCAGCACCGCAAGACGCTGCCGCTGGAGTTTCGTTTTCTGGGTTATGCGCCCCATGTCTGGACGGTCGAAGATTCCCTGCTCGTCGGTTTGTCGATGACCGAGTTTCTGAATCACGGACTATACAAGGACAAGCTGGAAAAAGAGAAGGTGCTGGCGAAGCTCGGTCCGGAGCTGACAGCGGATTTGTTCGTCAACACGTCGTGGCGGGATCATCCGCCGGGCGCGGACCGCAGCAATATTGAGAATGAGGTTCCGCAGGAGAGCACGCCGGACGAGGAGCAAGAGCGAGGCGGTAGTGCGAGGGTTCGACGGGTTCTTCCTCCGAAGCTGTTATCAGGGTGCTGCACTCAGGATGACACTTTGTTGGGAAATGTCGCTGAGCCGCATCTTCGTCCCGGCTCGAACAACTGGGTTCTCTCTGGCGCGCATACGGTCACGGGCGAGCCGCTGCTGTCGAACGATATGCATCTTGATCTGGAGCTTCCCAACGTCTGGTACGAAGCCCATCTCACCGCCGGCGACTTCGATGTTGCCGGCGTGACGCTGCCCGGCATGCCCTACGTCATTGTCGGGCACAATCAGCGCATTGCTTGGGGATTTACAAATCTCGGACCGAATGTCGAAGACGTCTACATTGAGAAGTTCAATGACAACGGCGAGTACCTGACGCCGCAGGGATGGGTCAAACCGGAGCATCGCCAGGAGATCATTCGCGTGAAAGGCGAGCCAGAGATAACGCTGGACATCGAGAGCACGCGGCATGGGCCAATCATCGCTGACCTCATCCCCGGCGAGCAGCGCAAGCTAGCGTTGAAGTGGACGGCGTTGGATCCTGCGACTCTGAACATTCCGTTCTTCGCCGTCGGCTTGGCGAAGAACTGGCAGGATTTCCAGGCGGCGTTCGCGCATTTCGGCGCACCGGGACAGAATGTGGTCTACGCGGACGTCGACGGCCACATTGGCTATCAGGCGACGGGATTCATTCCGATTCGCGCCAGCGGCGATGGCGATGTTCCCGAGCCCGGTGAGGACGACGCGCATGAGTGGACCGGTTACATTCCCTACGAACAGCTTCCCAGTGTCTACGATCCACCGTCCGGAATTCTTGCGACGGCGAATGGGCGCGTCACGCCGGACGGCTATCCTTACGAACTCAGCACCGAGTGGATGTCTCCTTACCGCACGCAACGCCTGTACAAGCTGCTGACTGCACCGAAGAAGTTTACGCCGGCTGACATGCTAAACATCCAGGCCGACGTTGTCTCTCCATTCGATCGCTTCTGCGCGGAGCGGTTCGTGTATGCGGTGGATCACACGCCGCAGGCATCGCAGCGCGCGAAGGAAGCTGCCGAGCTGATGCGCAAGTGGGACGGCAGCATGGCTACGGATTCGGCCGCGGCGACCATCGCGGTATTTTCGCGCGAGAAGCTGAAGGAACTTCTCCTGCAGCCTCGGCTGGGCGATGAGTGGGAGGAATATCGGTCGTTCATGAGCCCAGTGTGGCTGGAGAATGTGCTGACGCATCAGCCGGAGCGCTGGCTGCCGCCTGGCTATTCCAGCTACGATCGCCTGCTGGCAGCCGCTGTCGAAGATGCGATCAACGACGCCAGTGCAACCAGTGCAATCGCTTTGTGGAAGTGGGGGCGCGTCCATCGCACCGACATCACCCATCCCTTCTGGAGCCACGTCCCTATCCTGAAGAAAGGCGCTGGCCCGGGAAGCCTGCCGCTGTCAGGCGATACCGAGACCATCAAGCAAGTGGCGCCGCACTTCGGACCATCTGAGCGGTTGGCCGTCGAGTTCGCGAATCTTGACGCCACCACGCTCGACATTGTCAATGGGCAGTCCGGCAACATCTTCGACGAGCACTACAACGATCAGTGGGACGCGTATTACCAGGGGCGCACGTTTACGCTGCCGTTCTCTACCGGTGCGGTGCAACAGGCGGGAACGCATCATCTACGGCTGGAGCCGTGAAGCAGCGGTTAGTGGCTAGAAGCTAGTACTGCCTGGTACGGCGATTAATCCACCTGCACAATGCCGTAGAGCGCGCCCGTGAAGATGATCTGAGTGCCCTGAGGCGTGTCGGTGGTGGTGTCGTAGATTACCAGGTACCCGCCCTCAATCGCGTAGACAACGTTGCGCTTGGTGATAGCCAGCAGGCTGGTGATGGGGCCGCGTGGCGGCAGGGGCGGATCGGCGGTGTTGCTGGCGACATTCACGACGGAGAGACATCCCGTCGTAGTGTTGCTGCACTGGTTGGCGCCGATATAGAGCTTGTTGTTCTGCGCCAGCGCCATCGTGGTGTGAAAGCCGTCGCTGATAGGCACCGAGGTAGTGGTGATGCGTGTCATGTTGCTGATGTTGACCGCATCGTACGTGGACGAGGTTCCCGGAGGAACGGGGCTGCCCGCCACATAAAGGGTTGTGTTATTCAGCAAGCCGACGCTGGCACCGCCAACCGGAACGGTAGCCACAATGGTTTGGGAAGGAATATTCAGCTGCGCCACCGATGCGGGATTGCTGGAGCCGCATTCCGGACCGCAATTCAAAACATAAGCAGTATTGCCATCGCTGCTGAAGAATGCATTGACCGGACGCGCAAAACCGGAAATGCTGCTGTACGTTACAGGGCTAGCGCTGAGGTTGATCACCGTTAGCGCATCGGAGTTGCTGGAGAACACCAGCAGGTAGTTTCCATTCGGGCTGACAGCGACCGCGCTTGCGCCTGCCACCGGGTAGTTGGCGGAATTCGCAAGAGTAGAAATAGTCCACGCCTGCACTATGCCCGGATGCGAGCCGCTCACTCCCGCGCTGGGCACGGGGGCATAGACGGTGCTGCCATCGGGCGAGAATGCGGCCATGGACGCCGGACCGGCCAGCGGCAGCGAGCCCGATACCGTCTGCGAGGAGTTGGAGACCACAAACAGGGCGTCGGTGCTGGGATCGTAAACCAGAGTATTGGCCTTACCGGGAGCGAGTACCTCGTAAGACACAGTAGTCGAGACGTCGATGGCCACCGGCTGCCCTTGAACTACTTGCCCTGCCGAGTTGGTGCTCTCTTGCGTATAGCTGGTGGTGTCGTTCTGCGTGTCGACAATCTGCAGATCGCCCGAAAAGGTGTTGCTGATGAAAGCCGCATTGGGGACATTGGCAACCGATGGCGCGTTGGGGTTGGGTGAACCACCGCAGGCTGCCATTGTGAGTACGGCGATCAGCGAGGGAATGACAAGGGCGAGCCGCGTCCAGCGGCTACCTGTGAGCACACTATGATTTGACATGAGCTACTGTGAACGCTTGGATTATAACAGAGCACGGCACCGCGTTTTGTGCACCGCTCTGATGGCACTTTGCCCCGATTTGCGATAAAGTTCCAATCAAGCTTTCCTTTCTATCGCCGTTTGAGATCACCATGTCAACAGGATTCCTCTCCCGGTTGCAGAAGGGCGCTGTTTTATGTGATGGCGCCATGGGTACCCTGCTCTATGCCAAAGGTATCTTCATCAATCGCTGTTACGACGAACTGAATCTCTCCGCTCCCGACCTCATACGCGGCATTCATCAGGACTACCTGAAGGCGGGAGCCGAGGTCATTGAAACAAACACCTTTGGCGCGAATTCGTTTCGGTTATCGAGACACGGATGTGTGGACAAGTTGGTCGAAATCAATCGCCAGGGCGCACGGTTGGCCCGCGAGGCGACGAAGAACTTTGATGCGCTGGTCGCCGGAGCAGTGGGACCACTAGGAGTGAGGATTGAGCCGCTGGGCAAGATCGCCCTGGCCGAAGCACGAGATGCCTTTCGCCGGCAGATTGCCGCGCTGAATCAGGAAGGCGTGGATCTGTTGATCCTGGAAACATTTGGCTATCTGGAGGAACTGCATCAGGCCATTCTCGCTGCCCGCGATGTGAATCCCGAGCTGCCAGTCGTCGCACAGGTCACGATCGACGAAGACGGCAATTGCCTGGACGGGTCGAGTCCGGAGCATTACGGGCCGCAGCTGGAAGCTTGGGGAGCTGAGGTCATCGGCTGTAACTGCAGTGTTGGACCGGTGGCAATGCTGGATGCGCTGGAGCGGGTTCGCGCGGTGACGACCAAACCGCTGTCGGCGCAGCCGAATGCCGGCATTCCGCGCTCGGTTGAAGGTCGCAATATCTATCTGTGCTCGCCTGAGTACATGGCGAACTACATGGAGCCGTTCGTGAATGTTGGCGTGCGGCTGATCGGCGGCTGCTGTGGCACGACGCCGGAGCACATTCACACCATGAAGCTGTTCCTGAAGGTGGGAGCGGCGCGGGCATCGTCGTACAAGGTCTCCAGGACAACGGAAACCAAGCCGGTCGAACCTCCTCCGTTGAGCGAACGCTCTGCCATGGGCCGCAAGGTCGCAAATGGCGAGTTCATCACCATGGTGGAGATCGTACCGCCGCGCGGCATCGATGCCAGGCGGGAGCTGGAAGGCGCGAAGTTTCTCAAGTCGGTTGGGGTGGACGCGATCAATATTCCCGACAGTCCTCGGGCCTCGGCCCGCCTCAGCAATCAGGCGCTGTGCCTGCTGGTGAAGCAGGAAGTGGGCATCGAGCCGGTTCTGCACTACACCTGTCGCGATCGCAACGTGCTGGGCATTCAGTCAGACCTACTGGGCGCAAGCGCGGTCGGCATTCGCAACCTGATCTGCATTACCGGCGATCCGCCGAAGATGGGCGATTATCCTGACGCGACGGCGGTCTTCGATGTCGATTCGATCGGGCTGGTCAACATCGTTCGCAATCTCAACCGCGGCCTCGACATCGGCGGCAATCCGACAGGAAGCTCAACAGCCTTCGTGATTGCCGTGGGCGCGAATCCCGGCAGCCCCAACATCGACGAAGAGATTCGCCGCTTCGAATACAAGGTCGAAGCGGGAGCCGAACTGGCGGTTACGCAGCCGGTCTTCGACATTCGCCTGCTGGAGGATTTCCTGCGCCGCATCGAGCATTGCCACGTGCCGGTGGTCGCCGGAATCTGGCCGCTGACCTCGACGCGCAATGCGGAGTTTATGAAGAACGAGTTGCGAGTTTCGATCCCCGACGAGATCTTCGCTCGCATGGCCAAAGCCACAACCGCCGACGCGGCACGCGCCGAGGGCGTTGCCATTGCGCGCGACATGTTGGCCGCGGTCAAAGATATGGTGCAAGGCGCGCAGATCAGCGCGCCGTTTGGGCGATATTCCTGCGCCGTGGACGTGTTGGAAGCGTTAGGGAGCGGTGGTACCAACAAGCGCGCCGCGGTGTAAAGGCAAACTCCAGAAGCTGGAAACAGGGTTCCGCTTTCTTACCGGTTAGTCCGGTTTTCTAGCGTTTTACATTGAATACGACTTTTCCATGGCGCCGATAACCTCCTCCCTTTCAATCGTTTAGGTCGTCTACCTCGGTCGGGGCCCTTGCAACCTTTCAGATTTTCTTACTTTACTGACTTTCTGCATCTGTCTTACTTTACTTACTTTCGTCAAGAGTAAGATAATCTTACTTCAGCTTCGCAAGCTTCACCCCAACTTTCACCCTCTCCAATCTAAGCGCAGCCTGATAGAATTCCTCCCATTCGTAGTACCGCGTCACTTTGGGGCGATGAAACGATCCAACAGAGCTGGCCTATTCTGTTTGGTTCTTGCGGCGGCGTGCGCGCTTCCCGCATTCGCGCAACTTCGCGGCGAGTACTCGCCGGGCTCCTATATTGCCGGCGCCGGTACTGTCCCTGATCCTGGCTTCTCCTACTCAAACCAGTTCTGGTACAACACGGCCGACCGATTGTATGGTCCAAAAGGCAAGCTCAAGAACGATGACGATAATTTCTTCGCCCTCACCGATAACAATTCCTTCACTTTTGTTCCCAAAGCAAAGCTGTGGGGCGCCAAGCTCGAATTCATGGTTGACGTGGCGATCTCCAGCAGTCGCTTCGTAACCATAGATGCCGCCGTCGCCAAGAAAAAGGCTGACGACGCCCCGCCTGCACCACTGGTGAAGGCTCCCGTGGAAGTCGGCGCTGTCGGCATCAGCGATACCAATTTTGTGCCTTTCGACCTGGGATGGAGTTTCCCGCGCCTGGACCTGCAAGCCGGGCTGAGCGTTTACGCGACTACGGGCCGCTATCAGCCCGGTGCTGAGGACAATCTTGCCTCCGGCTTCTGGTCGATCGGTCCGCAGATCGGATCAACCATTTATCTGACGAAAAACAAGTCCAATCAGGTGAGCCTCTATGCGTACTACGCCTGGAACACGCACCAGCAGCGAACCCTAAACATCCCAGGACAAGACATTTCCTTCGATTACTCGCTCTCGCACACGTTTACCTTCGGGAAAGACGGCAAGTGGACAGTGCTGGCCGGACCGGCAGGGTACGGACAATGGCAAACGACGGCCAACCACCGTCCGGATAGCCTGGGCAACCGCTACACGATCGATGGTGTCGGCTTCACTACCAACCTCACGACCCCGTACAAGGGCATTTACTTCGGCACCAGCCAACTGTGGGAATATGACGCCAAGGCAACGTACGAAGGCCGGACGAGCGTCATCACCGGCGGCGTGAATTTCTGACCATAATCCGCGCTCCCGGCCAAAAGCGGTGAAATTTTCATTTCCGTTGAGGAAATCTGGATTAAAATCGGCTCAAAGGGGTTCGAATTTGCCGAAGTTTGAAGAGTGTCTGGAGCGGCTGGAGAAAATCGTAGCGGAGTTGGAAAAGGGCGATGTCCCGCTCGACCGCGCACTGGAACTCTTCAACGAGGGCATGAAGCTTTCAGGCTCCTGCCGGAAAGAATTGGAAGAAGCCGAAGGCAAAGTAGAGATTCTGCTGAAGCGTAATGGCAAACTTCAGCCGGAACCCTTCGAGACCGCCAACGACGCCACCAAGTAGCGCTGGTAAGTTGTTCGTCTGGCCCGGTATATCGCGTACCCAAGTAATTAAATTCAAATGGATGGCGTTGCGCCATCATTCCTAGCCAAGAGGTTTGTCATGCGGCCTATCAATGTTGTCCTCGCTCACCACGACGCAGTATCGGCCGAGCGCCTGGCTGCATCGCTGGGAAAGGAATTTCGCCATCTGGTGGTTGCGAAGTCAGCCGACGAAACCCGTTCCGCCGTGGCGCGGTTTCGCGCGCCTTTCGCGGTGGTTGATTTGGACTTGATTGGCATGGCGGAGTTGAGAGAACTCTGCACACACTTCCCTGCCACGGCTTTCGTCTGCATTCACCGCCTGGCGGACGACCGGATGTGGACGCAGGCGTTGACAAACGGCGCGGTCGATTGCTGTCACTGCAATGATCTGCGCGGTATTCTGCAGGCGTCGGAACGGTACGTCGTGATCAGCCGTGGCCGCAGCGCGGCGGCGTGAGGAAATGGCTGTCGGCTGTCAGCTCTCAGCCGTCAGCCAAGTAACTCTGGCGAAAAGTCCACGACTCTTCCAAATACAGTAGTGGTGTGCCTCAACCGGTCGCTCGTGGCTTCATGGTCTTAGCTGACAGCTGACGGCTGACAGCTGACGGCCCCCTCTTACGCTGCCAGGATTCTTTCCAATCCAACTTTGCTGCGACCGACTGAAAGTTGGTCATACGTGCACGCGCGCGGATATTTGTCCGGACGCCAGCGCAGAAACTTGGTTCCGTGACGGAATCGGCCACCGGAGAAGTGATCGTAACGGACTTCGCACACGAGTTTCAGCGCAAGCGGCTCCCACTCGCCGGTGCGCTCCGTGCTCCAGCGGCTGGGCCCGCCGGGGGCGTGGCCAGTGAATCCCGATCCACCCATGTATGGCTTTAGCACGGCTTTGAGTTTCTTGCGTTCGGCAGCGGCGAAGCTGGAGGTGAATCCGACGTGATTGAGCTTGCCGTCTTTGTCATATAGTCCGAGCAGCAGTGAGCCCACTTCCCCGCCTCGGCTGGCATAACGGAATCCTCCGACTACGCAATCTGCAGTGCGAATGCGCTTGATCTTGCGCATGGCCGAGCGGTCGCCTGATGCATAGACGCAATCAAGCTCCTTGGCGACTACGCCGTCGAAACCGCTGGCGGCAAGGTCCTTCATCCAGCGCTGCGCTGTCGTGTAGTCACGCGTCTCGGGAGAGAGGCGGATCATTTCTTGCTTGCCGATTGTTTTGACGAATTGTTCGAGACGCTGGCGGCGCTCGCTAAGCGGGCGGTTGGCGAACGACTTCCCTTCTCCGTCGACGAGAAGATCGAAGAGGAGGTAGGTTGCAGGTGTTTCGTGCGACAGTTTCTGAATGCGACTGGCGGCGGGATGGATGCGCAACAACAGATCGTCAAACGACAGGTGTCCGTTTTTCAGAATGACGATTTCGCCATCGAGAACAAACTGCTTAGGCTTGAGTTTGAGCAGCGCGTCGACGAGTTCCGGGAAGTAGCGCCCGAGCGGCTGGCCAGCCTTCGATTGCAAGAGCACGGTGTCGCCTTTGCGAAACGCCAGGCAGCGGAAGCCGTCCCACTTGGGCTCGCACTGCCAGTTGTCGCCACGCGGGATCTCCTCGACCAGCTTGGCTTCCATCGGCGGATAGGGAGGACGGATGGGCAGTGCGATGCGCGGAAAGGAGTGTTTGAGTTTCTCCGCGGGGATGGCTCCTTCGCTGACTTGGTGCGGTTGCGATGAGTTTCGGCGAGGCACTGCGGATTAGATGCGCCGCATCGCAAGGAAGCGGCAGCTTCGGATTGCCGTTAATCTGCTTTCGGCACGAAGTCCGCAAAAGCGAATCGTTCGCGGATCACGATCTCGCCTGCTTCGAGATCAATGGGCGCATTGAACATTGGTCCGGAATAGACGCAGGTGTGGAACTCACCGCGCTCGCCGCAGGGATCAACCTCGCCCGGCAGGTCGAGTAGCAGCCGCTCATCAAAATCTCTGCCGACAAAATCCTGGGACAACTGCTGCGTATCGACGCAGCTCAGCTTAGCACGCAGGCCGCCGGCGATCATCTCTCTGGCCAGAGCTGCTGTCGGCATCTGCCATAGCGGGAAGAGAGGCTGCAGACCAGTGTCTCGCAGCTGCGTTTCGCGATAGGCTCGCACGTCCTCCAGGAACAGATCGCCGAAGGCGACAGCGCTGATGTTTTCGCTGACCGCGCGAGCGCAGACCTCGCGCATTCGCGCCTCGTAATCTGCATTGGAGCACGGCCATGGCAGAAGAACATCCCACAACGGCAGCCCCGCTGCCCTCGCCTGCGCTTCGAGCACAGATCGCCGCGTGCCATGCATGGCGACACGATCGAACTCGCTATTCAGCGTGGTCAGCAAGCCCACAATCTCGTAATCCGGACGCTGACGGAGAACGTGCAGGGCCCAGGCGCTGTCTTTGCCACTGCTCCAGGAGAGAAGAATGCGCGTCATGGAATCCTAGCTGTCTCTGAAGGAAAACATGAATAACCAAATTGTCATCACGACGAGGGCTTCAGTCCGAGGAGGGATCTGTTTTTCGTCACGGACAACAGATCCCTCCTCCCGCTGAAGCGGTCGTCGTGATGACAATTCTTCCGGTCCGATCCTTGATGCTGAACGCGAGCGCCGCTCGGCATCACGCCACGAAATACTTGGCCGCGGGATGGTGCACGATGATCGCCGAGGTACTCTGCTCGGGGTCCAGCAGGAATCCGGTCGTCAGATGCACGCCGATGTTTTCGTCGGGATGAATCATCGCGAACAGCTTCGTCTGGTCTTCGAGATTCGGGCACGCGGGATAGCCGAAGGAGTAGCGCGAGCCGCGATACTTTTGGTGGAAGAGATCGCGGATGTGTGGCGAATCGTCGCCGGCGATACCAAGTTCTTCGCGGATGCGTTTGTGCCCAAGCTCGGCCAGTGCCTCGGCTGACTCCACGCTCAGGCCGTGCAGATAGAGATACTTGGTATACTCGCCGCCTTCGAACAGCTTCTGCGTCTCGTGGGAAGCCTTGTCGCCGATGGTCACGCACGACATGCCGATGACGTCCACCTTGCCACTGGACTTCGGCAGGAAGAAGTCCGAGATGCACAGATGCCGCCCTTCGCGCTGGCGCGGGAAGGTAAAGCGCAGGGCTTCTGGCGGAATCGGATCGCCCTGCTTCCAGCCTTCCGGCAGGTTGTAAACGACGGTGTCGTTGCCGTCGCCCTGCGCGCCGAAGTAGCCGTAGACGATCTTCGGCTCGAACCAGCCGGCGGCGATCACTTCCTCTTCGAGGTCTTTCAGGATGGGGCGATATTTGGTCTCGACCAGACGCCCGTAATCCTCCTGCGAGGCGGTTTTCAGCTGCCACTGATTCTTGAACAGCGCGGTGTGGTTGATGTACTGGAAGATTTCCCGCAGATCGAAGTCGTGCGGCTTGAGCACGCGCACACCCCAGAACGGCGGCCGCGGAATGTTCGGCGGTGCGGGAATTTCGATGCTCGGGCTCGTCGGCGCTTCGGCATCGAGGACACCGGCCGCAGCCGCGCGAGCAAACTCCTTCACCACGCGACCATCTGCAATGCGCTCCTCTCGCGCGCCATTCGGTGAAGACAGATCCTCCATCAGGTGCAGGCCTGCGAAAGCGTCGTCGGCATAGAAGATGCCTCCGTTGTACTCGCGACGCAGATCGTCCTCGACGTATCTGCGTGTGAGTGCAGCGCCTCCGCAGATCACCGGGAAGTCCAGCTTCTGGTGATGCAGATCCTGGACGACGTACTTCATCTCCAGCGTCGACTTGACCAGCAGGCCGCTGAGGCCGATCGCGTCAGCTTTCTCTTCCAGCGCGGCCTTGATGATCGCATCCGACGGCTGCTTGATACCGAGATTGACCACGCGATAACCGTTGTTGCTGAGGATGATGTCGACCAGATTCTTGCCGATATCGTGGACGTCGCCCTTCACGGTCGCGAGAACGATGGTTCCCTTCTGCGAGCCCTCTTTCTTTTCCATCTTCGGCTCGAGGTACGCGACGGCGGCTTTCATCACGCCGGCCGAATCGAGCACCGAAGGCAACTGCATCTTGCGTGCGCCGAAGAGGTCGCCGACCGTCCTCATGCCATCCAGCAGGACGTTATTGATAAGATCTAGCGGCGAGTACGTGCCAAGCGCTTCTTCCAGAATCTCGTCGAGCGACTTCTTGCTGGCGCCATCTCCCACGGACTTTTCGCCGTTGATGATCGCCCACTTCAGTTTGTCTTCAACCGAGAGCGTATCGACGTGCGCGGTGGTCTTCTCTTCCTTGCCCTTGGTTCCGGCGAAGTGCGCCATGTAAACCTGGAGCGGATCGCCGTTGGACTGGTCGTAGAAAATCAGCTTACGTGCGAGATCAACTTCCGCTTCAGGAATCTTGTACAACGGATAGATTTTGCTGTAGTTAACGATGGCCATGTCGAGGCCGTGATCCACCGCTTCGTGCATGAAGACGCTGTTCAGGATGCGCCGCGAATAGACATTCAGCCCGAAGGAAATATTGCTGACACCGAGGATCGTCTTCACCTCGGGCAGCTCCTGCTTGATGGCTTTTACCGCTTTCAGCGTCTCGATGCCCGCAGTGCGATAGTCGTCCTGGCCGGTCGAGATGGGCAATGTGAGCGCGTCGAAGATCAGATCGCACGGACGAATACCGTACTTGTTGACCGCGAGATCGAAGATGCGCTTGGCGATGGCCAGCTTTTTCTGCCAGGTCAGCGCCATGCCGTCTTCGTCGATGGTGAGAGCGATAACGGCCGCGCCATAGCGCTTAGCCATCGGCAGAACCTTCGATGTGCGCTTCTCGCCGTCCTCCAGATTGATGGAGTTGATAATGGCCTTGCCCGGGATGCGCTTCAGAGCCTCTTCGATCACTTCGGCCTCGGTGGAGTCGACAGTGATGGGCGCGGGCACGCGCGTGGCGATCTTCTCGAGGATGTTCGAGATGTAGGCCTTCTCGTCTTCGCCGACGATGGCGCAGCACAGGTCGAGCATGTGCGAGCCTTCGTTCACCAGCTTCTTGGCCAGGGTGAGGATGCCGTCGTAGTCCTGCGCGCGGACCATGTTCTTGAAGTGCTCGACGCGCGTGGTCGTGTTCATCTCCTCGGCCACGATCAGCGGCTTGGGATCGAGGTCGAGCGGCACCATCGAGTACGCGCTGGCCGCAGCGGCGACGGACTTCACATCGCGCTTGGCGGGTTCGAGATTCGCACAAGTATCGGCGACGGACTTGATGTGTTCGTATGTCGTGCCGCAACATCCGCCGACGATGCGCACACCGTATTCGGTGATGAACTGCTTGTGGTAGTCGGCCAGCTCCTGCGGTTGCAGGCCGTAGACTGCGCGGCCGCCGACGTTCTGCGGCAATCCCGCGTTCGGCAGGACAGAGACGGGCCGCGGCGAATTCGCGCCGAGATAGCGCACACCGTCGTTCATTTCCTTTGGGCCGGTGGCGCAGTTCATGCCGATGACAGCAACGTCGAACATCTCCAGCGTCGTGAGCGCCGCGCCCATCTCAGTGCCCAGCAGCATCAGGCCGGTCGCTTCCAGCGTGACCTGAACCTGCACGGGAATGTTCTTGCCGGACTTCTTTAATGCATCGAAGATGCCGACCAGTCCGGCTTTGGCTTGCAGTATGTCCTGGCAGGTTTCGAGCAGCAGAACGTCAACATCGCCCTCGATCAGGCCGAGTGCCTGCTCGGTATACCCAGCGGCCATTTCATCGAAGCTGATGTTTCCGAGCGACGGCAGTTTCCGGGTGGGGCCCATCGATCCGGCCACGAAGCGCTTGCGCCCCTTGTTGGAATAGCCGCTCGTCACTTCACGCGCAAGCTTAGCAGCGGCTGCATTGATCTTCCGCACCTGGTCCAGCATGTCGTACTCGGCCATATCCATCGGGCTGGAGTTGAAGGTATTGGTCTCGACGACGTCGGCTCCGGCGGTCAGGTACGAAGCGTGGATTTCCTTGACGACATCGGGACGGCTGAGCACCAGAATGTCGTTGTAGCCGTCCTTGCCCCAGAACTCGTCGAGCGGCAGGTTGTAGCCCTGGACGGCAGTTCCCATCGCGCCGTCGTAGATGACGACGCGTTCCTGCACGGCTTTGAGGTAGTCGCTCATTCCTGTTTAGCGCTTGCCCAGGTCAGCGTCCAAACGAAGGACGCGAACCTGGGGCACCGGATCATAACCATTCCGGGTACATGCCAGCGAGTGCGAGATTTGATGAGCCTCTCCGGACGCCCGATTCAGGCGGCCCAACGTTTCACATGGCTTGCGGAGGAGAGGAGAAAACTCGCAGCTTAGTTATTCAGTATCGCAGTTTTGCCGCGGTTTGGAAAAGCTCGCGGCAGCAAATGGCGAGGTTCGCGGGCCAGCGGATGCTATTGAGTATTGAGCAGCGTAGGCGTCGCCCGCAGAATCGACCGGCAGATTGCGCGCCGTCCCGGAAGGACTCGCGCGGGCGCTTACGCTGCGAAGCGGAGACGATCATCCCTCCGGGGCGAAGGAGGAATGGGTCCCATGTTTTCGCAGTGCTACATCGGTTGATTACTGTTGCGGAGGCGCCTGTTGTGGCTGGCCTTGGCCCTGGCCCATTCCACCGCCCTGACCCATTCCGCCATGTTGGCCCATGTGCTCCATCTGGCGATCCTGCATCTGGGTGAACTTGGTTTGCTGATCGGGAGTCAGCACGGACTTGATCTGGTCGTTGGTGCCCTCGCGGATGGTCTTGGCCTTAGCCCATTTGTCCTGTTGCGCCATGGAGGTGTCCTGATGCAACGACTGCATTTGGGTCTGCTCCTGCTCCAGCATCGGTTTGATCTTCTGCTGCTGGTCGGGCGTGAGGTTGAGCGTCTTGGTCAGGTGCTGTAGGCGCTGGTCGGGTGACATCATTCCACGATGGCCGCCGCCGGGGCCCATCTGGCCTTGGCCCGTCTGACCCTGGCCCTGGCCCGTCTGGCCTTGACCCATATTGTCCTGTGCGTAGAGCGCGGTTCCGCAGCAAGCCATGGCGATGGCAAGCAGCCCGCAGATTAACACTTTCTTCATTCGGTATAGCTCCTTGGACACTCGCTGCCAGGCGCTGGTGGCCATCAACATCGCGGCCATCGAGAATGGTGAATTCGACGTGGTCATCAGCACGGTTACAGCTTGCAGCTTTCGGAACATTCGTGATGGATTCATGGCCCGCAATCGAGTGTGTATTTGGTTAAGTCCGAGTGCTGAAACCCCGCGACGCGCGAGAAGTTTTCCATTCCGGCGCGCAAAGAAGTATTGGAACTTAGTATAGAGATGCGCGGAAGGCGGCGACAGAGGTGCGAGATTCTCGCACCTCGTATCGCAGATTAGTTGCCGGATTCGGCTACTGGCCGCGGCTGGCGGGTGGAACGATGCCGTTCATGCGCAGGTAGACCGCCATCTGGCCGTAGTGATCGAAGGGATGGCTGATCGCGATGTTGGTCAGTCCAAGACGGCTGATTGTGTTAGGGCCAAATGGACTCTGCACCTGGCCGAGAATGTTGTTCTCATCGAGCGTCGCGAGCGCCTTGTGCAGATAGGCGAATGAGTCCTTCAGGAACTTCACGATGTCGGCCTTCGAGGTGAGATTGTCAGGTCCATTCTCGCTGCCGAGGTTGACCGGCGGCTTCTCGGACATGATCGCGGCGCCGAACATGTAGTTGACGGCAGCGACGTGTTTGACCTGCTGGGCAAATGTCCGCACGCCCTTGAATTCGCCCTGCGTCGGAGCGAAGTTGAACTTGTCGTCCGGCATCGCTTCAGCCCCAGAGACGAACTCCTTCTCAACACCGCTGAGCGTGTGATCGTAAACTGCGGCAAAGGTGATCTTCTGGTCCGTCTTGCCCTGCGCACTGGCCAAAGCCGATCCGCCTGTGCCCAAAGCCAACATCAAGATTGCGGTGACAACTTCTTTCCTCATCCAAGTCCTCCACAGAGAATTGTCGTGAAATCTGGCCCCAATTGCGTAGGAGAATTCTAGTCCATTCCGGCGGTTGTCGGTTGCAGATTGCCGGCATGCAACCTGAACCATGCCGCTGCAGGAAGGCCAATCAGCAATCCCAACGCGGCAAATGATAGCGAGCGCGGCGTGCCGACGCGCTCGGCGATTGCTCCCCACAGGGTCGCGCCTCCAGCAAGTCCACCTTGCAGGACGAGCAGGTACATGGAGATCGCGCGGGCACGCATGTGGCTCGGACACATGGTCTGCGCCGAGACGTTCAGGCTGGCGAGGATCTGGATCCACGCGACGCCGGCGATGAACATCGTCATCGAGAGTAGTGGAAAGGTGCACCATTGCGGTGCGGCAAAGGTGGTGAAGGCAAATACGGCAGTAGAAACGGAAACCAGGGAGTCGGCGGAAACTCTATGGCGCAGAGTCGGCATCAGCGTCGCGCCGGCAAGCGCGCCGGTTCCGAAGAAGCCCAGCAGCAAGCCGTAGCCTTGCGATCCGAACGGATGCGCCAGCAGCGGCAGCAGCGTCGGCAATGCGCTGGCACCGATGCTGAATACCGCGGTGCGAACCAGCACAGCCTTCACCAGTTGCGAGTCCCGCGTATGGCGAATGCCCTCGAACATCGCGCGCATCATGTGGCCAGTTTGGAAGGGCACGCACCCGGCAGCTCCGCGCCATCGATACAGGAAGTAGATGACACCAAAAAACGAGACCGCATTGAGCAAAAAAGCAATTCCCGACCCCGCGGCAGCGATCAGCAGTCCTCCGAACGCCGGACCAATTGCGCGCGCCACGTTATATCCGGCGGAGTTCAAGGCAACGCCGGCGGCAAAGTTCTGCTGCGAAACCGTCTCAGGAGTAATCGCCTGCCACGCGGGATCATTCAGCACCGCGCCGAATCCCATCAGCAAGGTCAACAGTAGAAGCAGCGTTGGCGTTGTTTTGCCGGCCAGCGTCAAAGCTCCGAGCGCAACTGCGGCCAGCACCATCCATGTCTGCGTGAAGAGCAGCAGCTTGCGGCGATCGACCATGTCGGCAATCGCGCCTGCTGGAAGTACGACGAGAAAGACCGCGATGCTGCCGGCCGCCTGCACCAGTCCGACCATTAGCGGCGACATGGTGAGCGAGGTCATCAACCACGCGGCCCCGACGTTCTGCATCCACGTTCCGGTGTAGCTGATGACGGATGCGATCCAGAGCGATCGGAAGAGCGGTTCGTGCAGCGGGCCAAGTGCGCCATGACGACGGGGAGGCGCGATGGGCACCTGTGGCAGCGAGCTCAGTTCGGCCATGGAATCAGATCTCTGGAGCCCGCCGAACTTCAGTTCACGCGGCTGTTGGGCTGCCGGCGCTGGAACGGTCCGATCCTGCCATGCTCCGCTCGTGGCCATCGCCCAAGAGACTTGGGATTCAGGACAAAGGTAAGCGGCGAGCAGGAGGCTTTTGTCATCAACGTTCCGAGCGGCTTTGAATTCGTGACCAGTTGCGGTGAATGGCTTGGCTTATCCCGCAGCCCCGGCATTCGGCAGCCTCATCGCAAATGGCCACTCGCGCCGCTTCCATGATCGCACCAGATAAATCGCCAGGCCCAGGATCAGAATGGCGATTGCATATCGAATCTCGCGCAGGTAATTCTTTCTGGCCAGCAGAATGAATGTGAATCCCGCAATCGCCAGCAGCGCCGGAATCGGATACAGCCACATGCGAAACGGCCGCGGCATCTCCGGACGCCGCTGGCGCAGCACCATCACTCCAATGGCTTGCACGATGAACTGCAATAGGAGCTTTATGACTACCATCGCGGCGATCACGTCCGCCAGCCTCAGGAAGCAGCACAGCATCGCGACAAAGCCCAGCGCCAGCAGCGACACGGTCGGCAAACGGCGCTTGGGGTCGACTCGCGCAAAGACGCGGAAGTAGTTACCGTCCAGCGCTGCCGCATAGGGCACGCGCGAATAGGCCAGCAACGTCGAAAACACCGACGCAAACGCTGTCCAAATGATCAGGCCGGTGATTACTCGTCCCGCCCATGCGCCGTAGATCCGCTGCATGAACACCGAGATGACGAAGTTGGTCTGCCCGCCCGAATGCGACACCATCTCTCGCCACGGAATCACGCCCAGCACGGCGACGTTCATCGTCAGATAAATCGCCGCTATGACGCAGATGGAAATGATCACCGCGCGCGGAATCGTTCGTCCCGGATTCTTCACCTCACCGCCGAGGAAGCAGACGTTGTAGTAGCCCCAATAGTCGTAGGTGGTGATCAGTATCGCCGACCCCATGCCGGTGAAGAACGCGGGCGAGAGCGTAAACGCGCCTGCGGGAAAGTCGAAGGCACGTGCTGCGCTGAAGTGCGTCAGTCCAGCAACAATCACCCAGACAATCGTGATCGCGACACCGATCCACAGCAGCTCCGCAAGCTTGCCCAGTACGGTGATGCGACGATAGAGCAGAAAGGTCACGAACGCCGCAGTCGCGATCGCAATCCACGTTGCCGGCATCACCAGCACATTCAGTTCCAGCGTGCCGATCAGCGGCAACGGGAGATGAAATGTGTGCGCGAGAAGGATGTGCTCAAGGCTCGGCCGAAGATAACCCGCATAACTCGCCATGCCGATGCAGCCCGACGCAATCGACAGAGGCGCGCTGAACGAAAGCTGCCAGATGAAGAGAAACGACAGCAACCGCCCCAGCGAATTGGGTCCGTAGATTTCTTTCAGGTAGCGATACGAGCCGCCGGCTTCAGGCATCGCCGCGCCCAGCTCGGCCCACACCAGCCCATCGCACAGCGCGAAGATCGCTCCGAAGATCCAGCCCAGCAACGCCTGCGGTCCACCGGCGGCGGCAATCACCAGCGGGAGCGTGATGAACGGTCCCACGCCCACCATGTCGATCATGTTCAGCGTGGTCGCTTCGGTCAGGCCAATGCCGCGGACGAGTTGGTGGTCGTCCGTTCCTGCAGACGGGACGCGGCGCGAGGATTCCGGCGGTTGCTCCGGACTATCTTGGCACATGGCCTACGCTCAGCAGATTCACATAAACACGAATCGCTCCCGGAACTCCAAACGGCAGCTGCCGGAAGAATGCGTAGCCCGTGTAAAGGTAATACCCCTTGCCATACGGTGCCAGCAGCAGACCGCCCTTCTGCGGTTGCTCGCCGGGATCATTGCACGCCAGCAGCGGCGTGAAGTGCGAATCCCATTGATCCATGAAGTACAGCCCGCGCTCCTGCACCCAGCCATCGAAATCATGTTCCGTGATCGGATTGGGATAATGAAAGACGGGATTCTGCGGATCGAGGATCGTCACCGGCGCCTGCTCTACCGTCACGCGCTCGCGGCTGAGCTGTGCCGGATAGGGCGTGTAATGCCCGTCGTTGAAATCGCTAGGCGAGGTGTTGTACTGCACCAGCAGCGTGCCGCCGTTCTTCGCATAATCCAGCAGCCGCTGATTGTTCTTCTTCACGTCGTCGCGCGTATCGTAGGCGCGAATGCCCAGAACGATCGTCCCGTACTGACTCAGATTGCCGCTTGCCACTTCCTCGGGCGTGAGGATCGTGACGTTTAGTCCCAACTCGCGCAGCACCTCGGGAATATCGTCGCCCGCGCCCATGATGTAGCCAATCTTCAGCCCCTGCGCGACTTTGACATTGACAATGCTGGCGCGTTGCAGCGCCGGCTGATAGTAGAAGAAGCCGCCGAGATCAGGTCGCGTGACCAGCGCGTAGCCATCGCTGTAATCACGGCCATCGGCACTCAACAGCGCGTGCACTTCATAGCGAGCTTCCTTCGCGCCATCCGGCAACTCCTTAAAGTCGACACTCTTCTGCCCGGGCGCAGCAAAGGACGCATTCGCCGACTGCGGGTCCGTCGCCCAGCCCTTTGGCGCTTCGGGATGAACCACACTGTCGCCGCGATCTGCCGTCGTGCGCACTCCCACGCTCAACTGCGCCGACGGATTCGCACCGGCAAGCATGATCTGAGTCGCCGGCAGAGCCTCCACCGAAAACGGTGGAACAACGGCCAGCGGCATCGACCACTTCTCGCCCTTGTCGTCATGCATCGGCGTTCGTGCCACGCTGCGGATCTCGCCTTCAGCGCCGCTGATCGTGTACTCCACGCGCGCTGAAACCGGCGGCGGCGGCAAGGCCAGCGTCAGATACTTCGGATTATCGATCCTGTAGATCGCGTCAATGTCCGGATCGTTGCGGTGGAAGTAAGCCTTCGTGGGCTGCGCATCGATTGGAGGCGTCACGCGAAAAGTCAGCGCGCAGCCATCGCCCGCGGCGATGCTCTTTGGCAGCTTATCCATGAAGAGCTCCGACTTCCAGCCATCGGGAACATCGACTGCAAACTGCCTGATCATCAGCGGCGCTGCGCTGCCGTTGTGCAGCGTCGCTCGCAACAGAAATGGTTTGCCAGCGGTAATCACCGCAGCCAGCACATCGCCCTGGTCGGTGGGAAACTTCGCAGCCATCGGCCGTCCGTCAGGTGTGCCGGGCCCGAGCTGTAGATCCATTCCCAACGCCAGGTTCGCTGCTTCTTCAAACTGCTCTTCCTTTGTGCGCAAGCTCGCCAGCAGATCAGCCTTTTCCGCGGCCGACAATTGCGATGCTTCGACACGCTTGATCAGGGCGCGCATAAGATCCAATCCTTGCAGCAGCGCCCCGCCTGCTGCTTGCTGATCTTTGTCAGCCGCCTCTGTGGCTTCATCAACCGTCTTCGCGATCGCCTGCAACTGCGGACGAAGCCACGGGACCTTTGCTTGATCTCCGCCCAGCCGCGCCGCCAGTCCCGGTAACGTGGTGTCAATACCGTCGAAGAAATCCGCCTCGTGCGCTCCCGCTGCCGGAGGATTGGGCATTGCGGAATCGATCAGCTTGTAATAGCTGAAGCGCTGCCCTTCGCGATAGGTCCATCCCCCTGCACCTTGCGACAGCTGATGCTTCAGTCCCTTCCAGGCAAACTGCACGTAACTCTCGCCCAGCAATGGATCGTTCTGCGACGTTTCCAGCTTGATCGTCCATTGCTCGTCGGCGCCGACGTTGTCCATGTAGAGCTTCTTCGCCTGCCAGGGCTGCAAGCCTTCGCGAATCTGATCCGGAAAGCGCGTCGGATCGGCGGCGGCACGAAACGCCTCGCGCGTCAGAATTCCCGACGCCTGATGATGGCCGTGTCCATCGCGCCAGTTCCCTTGGAACCGGGTGCAGATAATGTCGGGGCGAAACGTGCGGATCACGCGCACCATGTCGCCCAGCGCGATATCGTGACCGCCCCACTTCTCGAACGTCTCCTCGGGCGTCTTGGAAAACCCGAAATCGGCCACGCGGGTGAAGCGCTGCTCCACGCCGTAGTAGCGATCGGCCGCCAGCAACTCCAGCGTGCGAATGATCCCCAGCTCATCAAAGAGATTGCTGCCGAGCTTATTCTGTCCGCCCTCGCCGCGATTCAGCGTGAGTTGCAACACCGTGTCGCCGTGACCGCGAGACTCCAGCGTCAACATGCCGCCGTCTTCGTCGTCGGGATGCGCGACCGTGTGCATCAGCCGTGCCGTCGTATGCAGGCGGCGCAGCATCAGCTTCAGTCCGGTGGTTCCGGTGTCGACGGAGAGTGGCTTGGTGTCGACCCACGGCGATGGAACCTGTGCTGGCGCCGATGTCCAGCCGAGCGCCAGCAAAATAGCGGAGACCACGCCGATCTGCAAGCCTCGGCGTATGGTGCGAATCGGAAAGATCATCGGTTATCGAAGGTTATCCAACAGCCCCTACAGAGTACACAAAAGAACCGCGAATCGCGATTGGATGCCACGGCTCGCTTTTCGCTCTTCGCCAGAGGCGCTGGACGCTTACCACTTAGCTGGCCCCGGCCCCGGCCCTTGTTTGCTAAAAGCTAAGAGCCCAAAGCGAATAGCGAAAGGCGAGAAGCGAACAGCGTCCTTCCTACACATACGCCTCATGCACGTAACACCACTTCCATTCTCCCGACTGAAACGCCTGCATCACCGCATGTCCGGTCTCGCGGAAGTGCTTGTTCGCGTGCTGACCCGGCGACGAATCGCAGCAACCGACGTGTCCGCAGGTTAGGCATTTGCGCAATTGCACCCAGCGCTCGCCTGTCTGCAGGCATTCCGCGCAGCCGTCGTGACTCGCCGGAACATTTGGATCCGCTTGCTTCATGTGCTCGCACTTCGCCATTTTTGGCCCTCCTGGGAATAAGTTCTTTGGATGACTTGCCGCTGGCGACGGATTCCCGCGAATGTCACGCCGTGTGTCTGCCTCCCTTGTCTATAATTGTTGGTTACACGACAGTTTGCAGCGCACAGCGCGATTCGGCGCCTTTACTTTCACCGCAGGCTTTTAGCGATTAGCTCTTGGCTTGTGGCCGGCAAGCTTGAGCCGTTCGGCTAACAGCTAAGAGCTAACAGCTTTCTATGATCCAGACCCTGTTCGGCAGCACCGAAGAAAAACCCAGCTTTCTGCAACGCATGAAAGAGGCGGTCACGCGCACGCGTGAAAGCCTCAGCGAGCGCATTGACGACGTCGTCGCTTTCCGCAAGGAAATCGACCGCGAAACCCTCGACGATCTCGAAGCCACGCTCATCTCCGCCGATCTCGGTACCGCAACGACAACTGCTGTTCTCGCCGCGCTGCGCGAGAAAGTCGATCGCCGGCAGGTCGCCAACGTCGAAGAGCTTAAGCGTGTCCTGAAGGACGAACTGCTGGCGATTCTGAATGCCGCCGATAACCGGCCGGTGCAGAAGGTCGACGGCGAGCCTGAAGTGATTCTCGTCGTCGGCGTGAACGGCACCGGCAAAACCACCTCCATCGGCAAACTCACTTACCTGCTGCGCTCGCAGGGCAAGACCGTTCTACTGGCAGCCGCCGATACCTTTCGCGCCGCCGCCATCGAGCAGTTGGAAATCTGGGGCGATCGCACCGGAACCGAAGTCATCAAGAACAAGCCCGGTGGCGATCCCGCGGCCGTACTCTTCGACGCGCTGCAAGCCGCCAAGGCGCGCAACACCGACTACGTCATCGTCGATACCGCCGGCCGCCTGCACACGAAGAGCAGCCTGATGGAAGAGCTGGCCAAGATGCGACGCACGGCGCAGCGCTTGAGCGCCAACGCCCCGCATGAGACGCTGCTGGTCATGGACGCCACAACTGGCCAGAACGGCCTGCAGCAGGCACGCCTGTTCACGCAATCGGCGGGAGTCACCGGCATCGTGCTCACCAAGCTGGACGGAACGGCCAAAGGCGGAGTCGTCGTTGCCATCTGCAAGGAGCTGGGCCTGCCTGTGCGCTACGTTGGCGTCGGCGAGAAGGTGGGCGACCTGCTGCCCTTCAACCCGCAGGATTTCGTGAACTCACTTTTCGACTGAGCCACATGACTTGTAGGACCAGGCAACGTCAAATCGTACACGCCATCATCTACCCGAGCGACGATGTGTACGTCGGAGAGTGCGTGGAGGTAGCCGTAATCACGCAAGGGCGCACGCTGGCTAAGGCGGTCGCCAATCTCCAACAAGCGGCCACTCTATACTTTGAGGGAGAGGACTTGGCGGCTCTGGGCTTTTCGAGCCCCCTGCGACTTCGAATACGCTTCGACGTTCCACTCAATCTATAACCAAGACGCGAATCAAGTGTCGAATCAGACCCCCGTCACCGACGAGCAGTTCATGCAGCAAGCCCTGGAGCTTGCCCGGCAAAGCGTCGGGCAGGCTTCGCCCAATCCTTGCGTTGGCGCGATACTCGTCGCGCCCAATCGCGAGATCGTCGGCCGCGGATCGCATACTTATGCAGGCAAGAGGCACGCCGAGGTCCTCGCGATCGAGCAAGCCGGCAAACGCGCGCGCGGTGCGACACTCTACCTCAATCTCGAGCCTTGCTCTCATGTCGGCCGCACCGGTCCCTGCGTCGACGCCGTCATCGCCGCGGGAATCAAGCGCGTCTTCGCCGCCATGCGCGACCCGAATCCTGCCGTGAGTGGCCGCGGCTTTGCCAAGCTTCGCGCCGCTGGCATCGAGGTCCACGAGGGTCTGTGCGAATCCGAAGCGAAAATGCTCAACGAGGCTTTCGCGAAATACATTCGCCACAAGGTTCCCTTCGTCACGTTGAAGACGGCGATGACGCTGGACGGCAAGATCGCGCCGCCTCCCAATGAGGCAGATATCGATTCGACGTCGGCCGCGCCCAGTGGCGGCTGGATCACGAGCGAGACCGCCCGCGCCCATGTTCACCAGATGCGTCATGCCAGCGACGCCATCATGGTCGGAGTGGGCACGGTAATCGCCGATGATCCGCTGCTGACCGACCGCACCGGTCTCCCGCGCCGCCGTCCGCTGCTGCGCGTCATCCTCGATTCGCGCCTGCGCCTACCGCTGGATTCCCGCGTGGTGAAGACGGCGCGCCAGGATCTCATCGTTTTCTGCTGCTTCGCGGAGGAGAACAAGCGGCGTGAGTTGGAATCGCGCGGCGTGATGGTTGAGCAGGTTCCCATGCAGCGTCCCGCGCCTGACGGCACCATTGTCTTCCCCAGTGGCTCGCTCGCGGTCGAAGGCCGTCCCGACCTCGACCGTGTGATGCATAACCTTGGCGAGCGTGACATCACCAGCCTTATCATCGAGGGTGGCGCCATGGTGAATTGGGCGACACTTGCTGCCGGCATCGTGGACAAGATTTTCTTCTACTATGCGCCGAAGATTCTGGCGGGAACGGGCTCGATTCCGTTTGCGCTGGGCGCAGGCTACCGTCGCATCAGCGAGGCCGCGTCGGTGAAGTCACTCACGCTGCATCGCTTCGGAGAAGATTTCGCGGTGGAGGGATATTTGCGCGATGTGTACGAAGAAGGCAGCACTTAGCAATTGGCAATTAGCATTTAGCGCTTAGCATCTGGGTTTGGCTAAATGCTAAGTGCTAACTGCTAATTGCGAGGCTACCCATGTTTACCGGACTCATTGAAGAAGTTGGAACCATTGCCAGCATTGTGGAACGGGGCGGCAATCACCGTATTACCATCAACGCTCCAAACACCGCGAAGGAGCTGCACATCGGCAACAGCGTCGCCGTCAGCGGGGTCTGTCTAACCGCTCTCGACATTACGCCGAAGTCTTTCTGCGCCGATCTCGCCGCCGAAACCTGGGCGCGCACTTCCCTGTCGCGGATCACCCAAGGCGCGCAGATCAACCTTGAACTGCCGCTGAAAGCCGACGGGCGCATGGGCGGGCACATGGTGCAAGGCCACGTCGACGGTGTAGCGCGGTTCGTCGGCCTCGATCCCATCCCCAACGCTGACGACTTCTGGCTGCATCTCGACATCCCTGAAGACCTTGAGAAGTACGTCGTCTTCAAGGGATCGATCGCGATCGAAGGCATCAGCCTAACGGTTGCGAAGCTGGAAGGTCTGCGGCTCACCATCGCCATCATTCCTCACACCGTGAAGATGACGAACCTGGGTTCGCTGAAGGCCGGCGACCCGGTCAACATCGAGACCGACATCGTCGCGAAGTATCTGGAGAAGTGGACGCACCGCGACGAACAAACTGGATCGCTGACTGTGGATCGGCTGGTCGCGCAGGGATTCTAGTACGCCGCTCTGCCGCAGTTGGGACAAAACCTGCTACCCACAGGCATCGGCGTACCACAAACGCTACAAAAGCTCAGGGAACTCTGGCCGCCGGGCAGTGCAGCGCCAGCGCTAGCGGTACGCGTCATCGATTGCGTTCCATAAGGCGTGATCGACTGACTCCCATAGAGAGAATACGGGCTTGCGTATCCAGCGCGGCCGCGGGCTTTCGGATTCGGTCCATATCGGTTCGGGCCTGGCGTGCTGTCCAGCACATGGAAGACCAGCAATACGATGCCGCCCGCCGGAACGAAACCAACCAGCACCCACAACCCGCTGAGGTCCGCGTCATGAAGCCGTCGCACGGATACCGCCAGGCCAGGAATGATCGTCGCTAGCGCATAGACGCACATGAAAACACAGAGAAACAATATGAGAAAACTCTGGGTATGGGCGATCAGAGGGGGAATGAGGGCCGCGAGCAGGAGGGTGAAGATGACGATGTTAATCAGCTGAAACATCCAGTATTCTTTGCGCCTGGCCCGTCCGCTGAAGACGGCGTACTTCCTCATTACCTCCAGATACCAGTACACGATTCCTCCTGTGGCGCTTGCTCTGGTTCGAGATTGTCCGCTGTTATCGTACGCGAGGCAATAGAAAACAGCGCCTGGCTCAAGCGCTAATTCACGAGAAGACCGTTCGCGACACGCAGGTTTACAGTGACCCAAAATGCGGCTGGTGAGCTGGCCGTTGCGCGCCGAAGTAGTGCTCGAAGTCCATGGAGTCGAGTTCGAGGAACTCCTGGACGATCGGCTCCTGGCAGGCGGCCATCTCTTTGAAGGTTCCGAAGAAGATTGCCTTGGCCTCGTGCAGAAACAAGAGGCGATCGGCCAGCTTCTTGGCAAGCGCCATGTCGTGGGTGACGACGATGCTGGTCAGCTTCAACTGTTTCTTTAACTTTTGGATCAAATCACCCAGCAGATGGGCCATTAGCGGATCGACCATCGTCGTCGGCTCGTCGTACAGAACAGCGTCCGGCTGGGCCGCCAAGGCGCGCGCAATCGCCACCGAACGCTTCATCCCGGTAGACAAGTCTGATGGCAGCAGATCGCGAAATTCGCGCACTCCCACCATATCGAGCAGACCATCGATGATCTGATAGATCTGCTCTTCTTCCAGACCTCCTCGCTCGCGCAACGGGAACGCCACGTTCTCGCCAACGGTCAGCGAGTCGAAGAGCGCGCCGTTCTGAAACACCATCGTCACCTTCTTGCGAATGCGCTCCATCTCCGCTTCGGGGTAATCCGTGACGTCTTCGTAGGCCACCCAGATTCGTCCGCTGTCGGGTTTGAGAAAGCCCATGATTTGGTGCAGGGAGACTGACTTGCCGACGCCGCTTCGGCCCAGGATACAGACCGTCTCGCCGGGCATGACGTCAAAGCTCACGCCGTCCAGCACCACGTTGCTGCCGAACGCTTTATATACGTTCTGGAACTCGATGTAGGGCTTCTGCTCAGGCATCGCCGATTTCTTTTCATTCTCCCTGGATTGCGGCTCGGCTGCCGGTGCTTTCTGGTTTACCAACTCTCCATACTCTTCGGAGGTGTTGACGTTTTGGAACAGGTCCGCCGAAAACCCTGCCGCTACGATCTCCTGCAACGGTATCTCGTGCGTTGGGACCGCTGCGAACAAATGACTGATCTTGTAGTCGCCTCGTTTCAGCGCTTCCTCAGCGACCGTTCGCACCTGCGGGCGATAGATCGCGCATAGCGGCTGCAAACCGCCCAGAGCATTTGGAACCACCACCAGATCCCGCGTTGCCTGCGCTTGCCGCAACAGCCATTGCAGAAAGCTTGGCGTCATCAACGGCATGTCGACCGAGAGCACTAAATTCAAGTCGGTCTCTGTCGTGCTCAGGGCCGCGTGAATCCCGCCCAACGGCCCGGAATCGGGATAGACATCCTCGATGACAACGCCGAATGGCTCGTATCGCTGCCTGGGGCCAACGATGTATGCCCTGTCAGCCACGGCTCGAGCCGTCTGCAGCGCACGCTCCAGCAAAGTCAATCCACCCAGCTGCAAGAGAGCCTTGTCGGAGCCCATACGCGAGCTGCGGCCGCCGGCAAGCACAAATGCAGTGACGCCATCCACGACCACATGATATTGACTTATGCGGTTGGTCGCAATTCGCTTTTCGCTCTTCGCTTTTCGCCAGAGAGTTCGAAACCAAACTAATGAATTTGGGCGGCCCTTACGGACCTGCCGCAACAGGCTTTGCAAGCATGCGTCGGAATTGAACCTCTTGCTCTTCCATCTGGCGAAAAGCGAAGAGCGAAAGCCGAAGAGCGATCCTACGCATGCGCAGGCTTAAACGTGCTGGTCTTGGGAATGCACCCGTTAATCTCGACAGCGACGATGCGTCCGGCGTGATCCAGCTCCAGCGTTGCGGGAGCGTTGAAAACGGCATCGCCGCTTAGTCCGGGCAGCGAGATGAATACGCGGTTCTCAACGCAGGTCGCCGTCGGATCACGCTTGAGAAAGGAAAGTGCATAGTCGTTGCGGCACATCTTGGGCAACATGAAACTCAGGTCAGCGACGTCGCCGGTTTCGGAGACGGATACCGCGACCTCGATCGAAATGCGCGACGTGACCTCATCACCTTCCACTTCAACCTGGGGCTTGAAGCAGATGTAATACTCGAACCCGGACTCGGGATCGAATGGGCTTCGATCCACTTGAAATGCCATGAGTGCGCCTCCCTGCTCGCGCACGACTTGGACAAGCATACTAAATCACATGAGTGCCCCCTGCAATATCACAAAGGTTTCATTCCAGCCGCCGCACGAAATCAAACTGAAGCCTGTCGCAATCGCCCGCTCTGGTATATTGCGGTGATAGCCGTTTTGCCCAAAGCATGCCACTGTTTTCGCCCACGGAGTTTGCGAAGGACCAAGTGCTGGCGGTGCAGGAGTACTCCCTGCTGGCCGGGCGCTCGCTTTCTAATGTCTTCGCGAAACCGCGGTACCTCGACGACACTCTGCAGCAAGCCGACCAGATCGGCGTAGGTTCGTTGCCAATCGTTGTCCTCACGGGCTTTTTCACCGGCGCCGTGCTGGCGTTGCAGACCTCCGGCACGCTGGAACAATTCGGATCGCTCTCGTTGACCGGCAAACTGGTGGCGTTCTCGATGGTTCGCGAACTCGGCCCGGTGCTGACCGGCTTGATGGTGGCGGGCCGCAATTCCAGCGGCATGGCCAGCGAACTCGGCTCCATGAAGGTGACCGAACAGATTGACGCCATGCGCGCTATGGGGGTCGATCCCTCGAAGAAACTGGTGACTCCCCGCGTAGTCGCGACGGTCGTCATGCTGTTCTTCCTCAGCATCATTTCCGACTTGGTGGGGCTCACCGGCGGCTTCATGATTTCCTATCTGCTGCTGGGGCTCGATGCCAACCAGTACTGGACCACGGCGTACCAGGGTCTGCGCTTCGGCGATGTGCTGATGGGGTTGAGCAAGCCGGTCATCTTCGGTTTCATCATTGCCAGCATTGGTTGCTATTACGGCTTGTCGGCCAAAGGAGGCACGCAAGGCGTGGGACGCGCCACCACGCAGGCGGTCGTTGCTGCGTCCGTCCTGATCCTGGTTAGCGATTTCTTTCTCACCCGGCTGCTCATGGGATTCTTCCAATACTGACCATGCCAATCCTTGCCCCACCACAAGAGAATCCCTTGTCATCGCCTCCTCCACCGGCGGACGGATGCGTGATGAGCTTCGAAGATGTTGCCATTGCCTTTGATCATCCCGTGCTCGAAAGCATCTCATTTCAGCTTCCGCGCGGCGAGACCAAGATCCTGATGGGCGTGGCCGGTACGGGCAAGACTCTGATCTTGAAACTGGCGCTGGGCTTGCTGAAACCCGATTCCGGACACATCAACGTGCTGGATAACGAGGTCACGGCCATGCGGGAGCAGGATCTCTTCGCCTTCCGCCGTAACATCGGGATGGTCTTTCAGGAGAGTGCGCTCTTCGATTCGATGACGGTGGAGGAGAACGTCGCCTATCGCTTGATCGAAGAGACGGGGAGGGTTACCGAAGAGATCCACCAGCGCGTGCTGGAAGCTCTGCGATTCGTCGAACTGGAGCACACGGTCGCCCTGTCTCCCGGTGAGCTTTCCGGCGGCATGCGACGACGGGTCGCCATCGCGCGCGCCATCATCACGCAACCGGAAGTCTTGTTATACGACTCACCCACCGGCGGTCTGGATCCGGTCACATCCAACACGATCATCGAGTTGATCGTGAAGCAGCGCGATGTTTATCACACCAGCTCTCTCATGGTGACGCATCGCCTGCAGGATGCCTTCACCATGGCCAGTCACTATTTCGACCGCCAACAGAACAAGATGGTGCCGGTTGGAGATGGAGTGGACTGCGGTGATCTAAATACCAGGTTCCTGATTCTTCGTGACGGCAAGATTATCTTTGAAGGCAAGGCTGCTGAGCTCTTGCGCTGCGATGATCCGTACATCCGGGAGTATTTGAGCTGACAAAGATTCGGGCTTCAGCTTTGGGCTGAAGCCCTGGTTGCAAATCCGACCCTGTTTCCTAGCCCTGTTTCGCAGCCGCTGCGCGCATCTTTGCGAACTCTGCCATACGCGCCTGCATTCGCTTCAGCCGTTCGCGCCCCTCGGGAGTTCCCTCAATCACCTTCTCCATGTTCTGCAGAAACTCCGGCGATATCATCTTCTCGCGCATCCCTTTGAGGAATGGCTGAACCTTGGCATACACAAAGTTCATCTCGCCGAGGGTATCCTGCGCGAGCGCGGCGTTGAGCGTGCCGTGGACAATCAGGGACGCAACCATCTCCCAATACCCCAGCACCTGCCGCACGTAGGCGTTTTCCTTGGTGCCGAATGCACCGACGACAGCCATTAATTCTTCAAATGAAGACGGTGAAAACTGGGCGACAAAATCCCGCGCCTGCCGCATAACCGCTTCGCGGCGAAGATCGTAAAGCTTCAAAACCAGTTCGGCATCGTAATGCGTGGCTTGCGGATTGCTCATGAGTCCTCCGGATGAATGGGATAAGAAAAGCCGTCGATCGACGACGGCTCCTCGTGTGTTTGGATGTGGAAAAGCGAAACCGGCTTCAGGGAATTACTGATTCGCCATCTCTGCCATCTTGGAGAAGGCTTCTTTCGCACGACGTTCCATCTCGGCTGGTGCAACATCTTCAACATGCTGTCCGAGTGCCCAGCGATGACCAAAAGGATCGGTGATCTGGCCGTAGCGATCGCCCCAGAACTGGTTCGCCAGCGGCATGTCCACCTTCGCGCCTGCAGCTACGGCCTGATTGAACAGGCTGTCGACATCTTCCTTCACGTAGAGATTCAGCACCACCGGGCTGCCGCCAAGAGTCTTGGGCGAGCCGCAGCCAAAACCGGGGAATGCATCGGCCAGCATCAATCTCGCGCCGCCGACGTTCAGCTCCGCATGCATCACCTTGCCGTCCGGCGTTTTGTGGACCCCGAGAATATCCGCTCCGAATGCGATCTTGTAAAATTCACAAGCTTTTACGCCGTCGTCAACGACCAGGTGAGCAATGATGGTCGCATCTTTCAATTGTCCTGCCATGAATTCACCCCTTTTCACGTAAATGCCCGGCGTTTGGGCCGGGCGGGTTGGATTGACAATCATTCTATTATGCAACGGCCTCAGGCTTCAGTTCGCGCGAGTAGTCACATTTAACATTGCTTTCATCCTCGGCTTTCTTCTTCCCGCGGCGCTTTGGTTCGGCATCGGCGGTGTCAGTGCGCTTGTTGTTCGGGCAGACGACGAAGCTGCCTGACTTCAGGTTCTTCTCCAGCAGATACGGGCTGCCGCACTCCGGACAGGCCTCGGCTATCGGCTTGTAGGCGGCAGTGAACTTGCACTTGGGATAGTTCGAGCAGCCGTAGAAGATGTTGCCCCGGCGTGCCTTTTTCTCCGCCAGATCGCCGGTTTTGCACTCCGGACACTTCACTCCGATGTAATTCTGCTTCACCCATTTGCAGTCGGGATATCCGCTGCAGGAGATGAACTCGCCGAAACGGCCGTGCCGCAGCAGTAGACTCCGTCCGCACTGCGGACACTTCTCGCCGAGCGGGATGTCGGGAACCTTCTTGCCCTGATCGAGCCGGCGCGTGGTCTTGCAATCCGGATAACCGGTGCAAGCCATGAACTGCCCAAAACGCCCGCGCTTCAGCACCATCGGACGTCCGCAATTCTCGCAATACTCCTCCTGCGTTGTCTCCTGCACATCGGCCGAGTCCAGGTCGGGCAGGTCAATGGGGTTTTCCTTAGTGAAGGTGCAGCTGTTGGGATCGGTCTTGTCATACGAGCTGCAAGCGAAGAACGATCCGTGCTTACCCCACTTGATGACCAGCGGCGAGCCGCACCGTTCGCACTTCTCGTCGGTCGGCTTTTCCATCCGCTTTACGTTCTCCATGTGTTTTTCGGCGTAATGGAGATCCTTTTCGAACTTCTTGTAGAAGTCCTTCAGCGCATCGGTCCAGCGCTCTTTGCCGTCCTCAATCTCGTCGAGCTCTTCTTCCAGCCGCGCCGTGTACATGGGATCGAAGATGTCTTTGAAGTTCTCCACCAGCAGATCGGTGACGACCATGCCGATTTCGGTAGGAATGAACTTCCCACCCGACTTCTGCACGTACTGCCGCTCCTGAATGGTGCTGATGATCGCCGAATACGTCGAAGGCCGGCCAATTCCCCGCTCTTCCAGCTCTTTTACCAGCGACGCTTCGTTGAAGCGCGGTGGAGGTTCGGTGAAGTGCTGCTCCGGGTTCAGACCCTTCAGCGTCAGCTTCTGGCCTTCGGTTAGTACCGGCAGCTTATGCTTCAGCGCCTCGTCTTCTTCGTCTTTGGTGTCCTTCGACTCCTCGTAGACCTTCAGGAAGCCTTCGAACTTCAGCACGGAACCAGTCACGCGGAAGCGATAGCGGGTGTCGCCAGTCTTTGGAATGGCATCAATGTCGACCGTGGTCTGATCGAAAACCGCGGGATTCATCTGCGACGCGACAAAGCGCTGCCAGATCAGCTTGTAGACCTTGTACTCGTCTTCCTGCAGATACTGCTTCATCTCGTCAGGATGGCGCGCGACCGATGTCGGACGAATCGCCTCGTGTGCCTCCTGAGCGGTCTTCTTTGATTTGTAGGTATTCGGCGACTCGGGTAGGAATTCTTTGCCAAAATCTTTGCCGATCAGCTCGCGCACCTCGGCCAGCGCATCGTTCGACACCTGCGGCGAATCAGTACGCATGTAGGTAATGAGACCAACCGTGCCTTCTTCGCCGCCCAGATCGATGCCTTCATATAACCGCTGAGCGATCATCATCGCGCGCTTCACGCTGAAGCGCAGCTTGCGCGAGGCATCCTGCTGGAACTTGCTGGTGGTGAAAGGTGCGGCCGCACTGCGCCGGCGCTCGCGCGTTTCAACCGAGCGAACCGCCCAGTCGGCTTGCTCCAGCGCGGCTTTAATCTTCTCGGCTTCTTCGCCGTTGGGAATCGGCGTCTTCTCGTCGCCAATGCCGACAAATCGCGCGTCGAAAGCAGGCGGCTTCTGCCCTTGCAGGTGCGCGTCGATCGTCCAATACTCTTCCTTATTGAATGCCTTGATTTCGCGGTCGCGCTCAACGATCAGACGTAGCGCGACGGTCTGCACACGTCCAGCTGACAGACCACGACGGACTTTGTCCCAGAGCAGCGGCGAAACCTGATAACCGACCAGCCGGTCCAACACGCGCCGCGTCTGCTGCGCATCGACCAGGTTGACGTCGATGTCGCGTGGATGTTTGAACGCTTCCTGCACCGCGCGCTTGGTGATCTCGTTGAAGGTCACGCGCCGGATGGAGATCGGGTTCTTCTTTTTCTTCTTGCCGTCGACACTGTCGCCACCCAGCTCTTCGGCCAGGTGAGCGGCGATGGCTTCGCCTTCGCGATCCGGGTCGGGCGCCAGATAGATGGCATCCGCCGACTTCGCCAGCTTCTTCAGCTTGGCGACTACCTTCTCCTTGCCCGGGATGACGACGTACTCTGTCTCAAAGTCGTTATCGAGATCGACACCCAGCGACTTCTTGGGCAAATCTTTGATGTGCCCGAGCGAGGCTTCTACGTCATAACCCGAGCCGAGATATTTTTGGATCGTCTTCGCCTTTGCCGGCGATTCGACGATGACTAAACCTTTTGCCAATGGAACCTCAATCTTTGCGAATTACGTTTATGAAGCTAGCACGGTGCGCCCGTCGCGGCAAAACCGCTTGCGGGCGCGCCCTTCGCTTTTCGCTTTCGCTATTCGCCAGAAACGCTGGCACGACTACTCACGCGAATACCGCGCAGCCTCTGTAAGAAAGCCGTCAACATCTGGCGAACACTGCTTAAGTCCTTCAACAGACTGCCACATCCATCCGCCTCCAAGAATCCTAAGTCCTTCGCTAAACGCAGGTGATTCTGGAGTTCGCTCGCCGAACCCATTGCGATCTGGACGTACCGAGCTAGCGAAAGGCGAAGACGGCGCGCCCCCGCGCCGCCCTACATCGCCCTCACGTAGTACTTCCCAGGCAGCGCCTTAATGCGGCCGCTCAGCTCCAGCTCAAACAATGCCGCGAATATCTCTGAGGAGGACAAGTGCGCGCACAGGCGCTCTACCAGCTGATCAAGGTGGGTCGATTCATCCGATTTCAGCAACCCAGCACCCTTTTTTCGTGGGGCGACAGCTCCGCGCCCTGAAACAATGATGCCGAACCGGGCTCGGTCGATGCAGGTTGCTCCACCGGCGTCAGCGCCAGACGCGTATCCGTGGGCAGCCCTTCCCATACGTCTTCCCAAGTCGCCACCAGCGCAGCACCCTGCTTTATCAATGTGTTAGGACCCCAGGACATCTTGTTGGTCACGTTGCCCGGGACCGCGCAAACTTCCCTGCCTTGCTCCAGAGCGCAGCGCGCCGTTACGCGGGTGCCGCTGTATTCGCCCGCTTCAATCACCAGCACCCCGATGGAGATGCCGCTAATCAGGCGGTTGCGAATGGGGAAATTCTGCGGCGCCGGAAACGTGCCCAACGGAAATTCCGTAATGATGGCTCCTCCCGACCCGAGAATCTGATCCGTGATTTTCTGGTTTTCCTTGGGATAAACGACGTCGATTCCAGTTCCCCAGATCGCTACCGTTTGCCCACGTCCGTTGAGCGCACCTCGATGGGCGGCGCTGTCGATGCCGCGGGCCATGCCGCTAAAGATAACCAGCCCACGAGCCGCAAGATCGCACGCCAGGCGCTCCGCCATGCCGACTCCATAGGGCGTCGGGTGTCGCGTACCAACTACCGCAATTCCCCGCTTGTCGATGACCTCGGCATTCCCCAGCAGATAGAGGACGAGCGGAGGATCGTAGATCTCTCGCAGCTGTTTGGGAAATTCCGCATCCTCGGGCGAGATGATCGTCGCCCCTGCTTCGCGGACGTGGTCATATTCGGTTGCCGCGAGTTCCAGCGACTTGCCTGAGGCGATGCTCTGGGCCGCGGCGGCGGATAATCCTGACGCCTCAAGCTCGGTTAACGATGCGGCGAAGAGTCGGTCGATTGCTCCAAAGCGCTCGACCAGTTTGCGGCCTCGTCCTGCTCCTACGCCTGGGGTCAAAGAAAGCGCCAGCCACTGCAGCTTACGCGCCAGGGCGAAATCCTCCGCCCGGGGCAGCGATTCGGTTTCCATGGGGACTCCGGAGTCCGGCTGGGCTCCAGACGAGCGCAGGGTAACCTATGGTTACCGTCAAGGGCGGGCGTCACTAACCCATAGGCTGAATCAAGGAATTTGTCGGCTTGTCCGAGCGCCGGTACCGTCCAAGTAATCGCGCTTCGAGGCAGGGGCAACAGTCACACAGGACATTTCTCGGTGCTCAGGCGGCGCGCGCGGATTTTGCGGCCGTTCTTGAGCGTCAGCAAGAGGTCCTTACCCTTCTCAACAAAATCGACCGGCTGGCCATTACTGGCCATCAAGTCGTTGGCCTCGGTAGCGTCGGTGGTCGTCAGCTCCCCGCAAAAGACAGCGCTGTCCTTCACCGCAAAGTCGATGGTGAACTCGCGTACCAGGAACCATCGCCCGCTCTGGACCACGCGCTTATCGGCATGCAGGTTTCCCAACGTGCCGCTGGTCACGGTCTCGGAAACTGGAGTAAGCGATTGGCTGCCAAGCTGCAGCGGCAAGGCGAAGAAAATCAGCGGCGCAAAGACGAACAATAGCCTGGAGCTCTTCCTACGCCTGCATTCCGGAATGTCGTCACCGCTCATCGACGTTTCCGTTCCCGAATACCCTACATCATAGGACGCTCGATGCCGATTGCGGACATGTTAATCTGTGTTCTGCCGTCGTTTGGTACCGTTTCGAGGTGCCCCCCATGCGGCACGGCTCCCTGGCGGATTCCGGCTCTCGGATTCGACTGGCGCGGCCCGCCCACATGCAGCTCGATTAGGCTTGGGCGACCGGTTGTGTCGTCGCTCTATCTGAATTGCAAGGGTGAAGAAATCGTACTGATCGTCATCAGCAAAGTCACATTCGTCATGGAAGAAGAACATCCGTCATCTCAGTTTCTCTAGCCCTTCTACAACTCCCTTGCCACAAAGCCTCGCTCTGCCGTTGTCACTTCTCCCTTGTAAATACATGATACGCCTTCGGCGCCCTGCCGTTGAATGCCTATTTCCAGCGGCTTTAGTTGCCCAAGAACGCCCTGATCTCGTCTGGAAACACCTCGCCGCGGGTGTGCGTACCAGCCCAAATCCAACCTTGCCCGCCGGTTATCCGGCCTGTGGCCGTCTACTTCTCGACCAGACAATATTCGCCGATTTTCTGATCTCTGTCGGGATCGGCCGTGGCCGCGTACAGATCCACATTCGCGCAGTCGTACATGCCCCAATTCTTGGGCAGACGAACCATGATGTAGGTTCCTGCTTCCGGAGCCTTACAACTGCTCGCATCTTTGTTGCAGTTCAGCTCAAAAGAAGCTTTCGCCTGAGCTCCTTGCGGAATGGCGGTCAGGATCACGGTTTCTTTGCTGACATCACTTTTCTTAACCGTGATGGTCGATCTGTCCTGCGCCACCAATTGGACGCATGCCGCGAGCACGAGGAGAATGATTGCTCGTTTCATATCCGGAAACCTCCTCACCAGAATGTCCCGATCGACAGCCCAATCTTTGGGGCAGCATAGCCGGAAGCAGCTTTCCCAATTCCCGATTGCCTTGACGGGCTGCCTACGAACTTATGATTGCTCAGCTATTTGTGGATTGTCTGTGACCGGTAACCGCCAGGCTAGTGTGATGAAGCGTGAGAGCCACCATCGGTGACGGCGAACCAGCGGCGTAGGATTTAGAACTGCATGGATAGACTTTCGCCCAAGAACGCATTTATGATGTAGGAGCATCGACATGGCCATCCGGATTACAGGTCGCCCCGTCACGCCAGAACAGGTAGCGAAGCTGCTGCAGATTTCGCCTCAGCGTGAACAGGCGATCGCCGAGTTGACTGGCTACAGAATTGACGAGGCAAAGCCGCATGCCCGCAGGGCGCGTTCCAAGAAGGGAACCTACAGGTTCTCGGTCAAGAGGGCGGCAAAGCAACGCTAAGGCTGTCTTCCTCAACATTCCCTACGACCAGAAGTTCAAATCCCTCTATTTAGCCTACATTGTGGGGCTGTCAGCTCTTGGCCTTGTTCCAGTAGCGACGCTGGGCACTCCTGGTGATCGCCGCCTTGATCGCATTTTCTCCCTCCTGCGATCGTGCAAGTACTCGATCCATGATTTGTCTCGTGTCGAGGTTGATGCCAGTCCCCCTAGAACGCCGCGTTTCAACATGCCACTTGAGCTCGGGTTGGCAATAGCGTGGAGGCGTGTGGGGTCGTCGTCACACACCTGGTTTATTTTTGAGTCGCAATTGCGGCGGCCCGAAAAATCATGTCTCGGACATAAGCGGCACAGACGTCTATATTCATGATGCCGATGTGCGAGGCGTATTCAGACAGCTGCGTAACGCACTGGTTCGACCGAGCGGTCAGCCTAACGTTCCACAAATGATGACAGTTTACGAAGATCTTAAGCCGGTTGTTCGACAGATCCTACGGAATGCAGGGACGAAGGACATTTACCAAGCTCAAGTATTTTCTGAGATCAGGCTCGCTGCTCAGCAGCTTGCGTCGAAGCAACTCGGACGGCATTGAGTAAGGCTGCCTGCATCGAAACTCGGATCGCAAAGATAGTCCTGTCGTTTCGGAAGGCACTAATGCCGGAATAGCTTTACCACAGCGGGCTTGGTGACTTTGCCCATTGCATTGCGCGGGAGTGCCTCCAGCACAAGCAGCCGTGTTGGCACCTTGTGCGCGGCCAATCGCTGCTTGCACCACGCGCGAAGCTCCTCAAGCTCAATCACGTTCCCATCGCACAGCACGACAGCGACAGCAACACGCTCGCCCCACTCCGCATCCGGAACTCCGACCACGGCACATTCGGCAATGGCAGTGTGTTCGCGCAGAGTTTCCTCAATCTCCAGCGCAGAAACCTTGTGCCCACCGGTCTTGAGAATGTCGATGTTGGTGCGCCCCAGAATGCGATAGACACCGTTCTCGACGATCGCGGTGTCGCCTGTTCGAAACCACCCATCGCGAAACGCCTCGCGCGTCGCCTCGGGCTTGCGCCAGTATTCGAGAAACACGTTCGGTCCGCGCACTTCAATCTCGCCCGGCGCGCCTGCCCGAACGTCCTGACCACTCTCGTCGGTCAACCGCACTTCCACACCAGGTAGTGGCCGACCGACGCTGCCCGGCACGCGTGTGCCGCGATAGAGATTCGAAATCGCCATGCCGATCTCCGTCATTCCGTAACGCTCCAGCAACGTGTGGCCGGTGATCTCCTTCCAACGCTCCAGCGTGCTGACCGGCAGCGCGGCCGAACCTGAGACCATGAGCCGCAAGTTTGCAGCGGCTTTGCTCAACGCAGCGCGACGTTCTGGCGAGGCGGCTTCCCACGCTGCGATGAGTTTCACGTAGATCGTCGGCACCGCCATGAAGAGTGTCAGGCGTTCGCCGGCAATCAGCTCCCAGACGGCATTTGCGTCGAAGCGCGGCAGCATCTCGCAGACTGCGCCCGACCACAATGCGCAGGAGACCACGTTGATGATGCCGTGCACGTGATGCAACGGCAGGCAGAGCACGATGCGATCGTCGGCTGACCACTCCCACGCCTTAATCAGGCTTTCGATCTGCGCCGTGATGTTGGCGTGCGTCGTCACCACGCCCTTGGGCCGGCTGGTGGTGCCACTGGTGTAGAGAATCATCGCTCGCCGATGGCTGGCGATCTCGGGATGCTTGCCCGGCGCGCGCGAGAGCATGTCGCGATATGCGTAAGCGTGAATGCCGCACGCAGCTGAGACTGCAGCCGCAATCGATTCATTGCTCGAATCGTGGATGAGCGTCGAAGCCTGCGTGTCGTTGACGTAGTACTCGAGCTCCGCTACAGGAGTGTTGAGCGGCAGCGGTACCGCAATGCCGCCTGCTCGCCAGATTCCCCATTGCACCGCGACCCACGGAAATCCCGGCGCAACGAGAAACGCAACGCGCTCTTCCTTCAGATCTTCCAGATTTTGGCGGCCGGCCAGCAGCGCTGCAGCAATTCGCGAGGAAGCACCGAGCAAATCGTCGTACGAGTAAGCCCCCTCGCAATCGACAATGGCGGTGCGAGCGCGGAAGTGCTCAGCACGAGAGATCAGAGGGAGGCCGTTGTCACCCATGGTTAGTTTTCGCAGGCTTTGTGTCAGGGCATGACTTCAGTCGTGCCGAACATGATGCCGATGAGCACGGGCTTTAGCCCCTGCAGAATATCCCTTCAGAGGCTAAAGCCCAAGATTTTTTGAGGAGCTGAGTCGGCACGACAGAACAGGCTGCTAATAAACTCGTAGCGCGACTCGCGTGTCGTCGGCTGAAGCCGACTCAGAAAATGAAAGAAACGGCTAGGACGCTGGCCTGAAGGCCAGCTCTACCCGGAGTTCGGATTACGACTACCCTCTCGCTGTCTTCTGATCGCTGAAGACCTGGCCGTCGCGGATGTGAATGACGCGATGCGCGTACTCGGCGATGTCGTGTTCGTGAGTGACGAGAACGATGGTGTTGCCCGCCTCGTGCAGCTTGTCGAAGAGCGCCATGATCTCAATGCCGGTCTGGGAATCGAGATTGCCGGTAGGCTCGTCAGCGAGGATGATCGATGGATCGTTGACCAGCGCGCGGGCAATGGCTACGCGCTGCCGCTGGCCGCCCGACAGCTCGTTGGGCTTGTGATTCATGCGCGATTCCATGCCCACGGAACTCAAAGTTTTCTTGGCCCGCTCAATGCGCTCGTCGGCGGGCATGCCAGCGTAAATCAACGGCAACTCGACATTGTGCAGCGACGTCGCCCGCGCCAGCAGATTGAAGGTCTGGAAAACGAAACCGATTTCCTTGTTGCGTATGCGCGCCAGCTCATCGTCATCGAGTTCGCTGACCAGCTGTCCGTTCAGCCAGTAGTTGCCTTTGCTGGGCGTATCGAGGCAGCCGATCAGGTTCATCAGCGTCGACTTGCCGGAACCGGACGGACCCATGATGGCGACGTATTCGTTGCGCTGAATGCGGATGTTGACGCCGCGCAGCGCATGCACCTGCTGCTCCGATCCCATGTCGTAGGTCTTCCACAGGTCGTCGGTGCAGATGATGCAGCTATCTGGAACCGCAACCTTCTGTGGCTCGATCAAGCTCGCCAATTCCGTTGCCATTTTTTTCTCCTCGGGCGGTAACTGATTCTGATTGCTCATGCGACGGGATCGGCCGCTCTTACCGCGCGCCAGCTTGTTGCTCGAAAAACCAGCAATTCACCACGGAGGCACGGAGAACACAGAGTTTCTTTTTCCCTTTCATTCTCAGTATCCTCAGTGTCTCCGTGGTGAAAAATGATCTTGCAGGTTCCATGTACGCTACGACTCGTCCGCTTCCTTCGGCTTGACCGTGTTGTCCACTTTGACGCTGGCGCCGTTGCGCAGCGTCCGCAGCACCTTATAGCTGCCGGTGACGATCTCGTCGCCTTCCTTGAGCCCGCTCAGCACTTCAATGTCAGTCGTGCCGCTGATGCCGGTCGTTACCGGTACGAAAACCGCATCTTTCTTGTTTCTCAGGATGAATACGCCTTGTAAGTCTTCCTTGGCATCTCCACCCGATGGCGCCGCTGCCTGCACGTTCTTCTTGTCTTTCTCGGGCGTGAGGTCGCCGCGCTCGCGAATGGTCAAAGCCTGAATCGGAATGGCAAGAACGTCAGCCTTCTTGGCCGTCGTAATACGGGCGGTCGCCGACAAGCCCGGATGCAGGTTCGGCGGGGGATCCTGGATAGCGATTACCACCTTGAAGTCCTTGGCTTCCTGTCCGCTGGAGGTAGTCTGCGACGTGGATACTCCGGTGGAGCGCAGCACAGCGTTCCCGCCGATCTCCGTCACGGTACCCTTGAACTTCTGCTTCTGCATGGCGTCGATGGTGATCTCTGCGGGCTGGCCGATCTGCACGTTGACGATGTCGCTTTCATCCACCTTCACCTCGGCCGTAATCAGCGAGGTATCGGCTACCGTCATCAGCGTACTGCCGGGTGAGTTCTGGATACCGGGAACCACCGTCTCACCTTCGCGAACCGGAAGATTGGTGACCACGCCATCGAAGGGAGCGCGGTACTCGGTCTTGCTCAACACATCGCTGGCGTGCCGCAGACTCGCGGCGTTCTGTCCAATGTGTCCCTGAGCCGAATCGAGATTGGCCTTGGCCTGCGCCAGCTTGGCCTTCGACTGGTTCAACTGGGCAGCGGCGGTGTCGAAGGCTGCTTTCTTGGTATCGTAGTCGGCTTTGGAAATCAGCTGCGCGTCGTAAAGCGCTTTGGTGCGGTTGTAGTCGAGCGTGGCGCGCTCGTTCTCTGCCTGCGCCTGCTTCAAATCAGCCGCTGCGGTGTTGACGGCTGCCTTAGCCGCATCTGCATCCATGCGCGAGGCGTTCAGCATGGCATCGGTCATGGCAACATCGGCGGCCGGCTGGATGTTATCCAGCGAGGCCAGCAGCTGTCCCTGCTTAACGTGGTCGCCTTCCTTGACATACAAACGCGTGATCTTCGCTTGCAGGATGGCGCCGATGTTCACGTAGACCTTGGGTTTGATTTCGCCCGACGCGGTCACTACCGACGACAGATTCTCGCGAATGACCTTGCCGGTCTGTACCGCGACGACGCCTTTGCGGCTCTGCTGCACCGTGAAACCCACGATGGCCAGCAGAACCACAACTCCGCCAGCGATGAGTGCTAATTTCTTCCAGCCTTTCATCAGACCTCAACCCGGATTACGGTTATTGCGCAGATCAAAACTGTTTATGTTACGTAGTGAGACGGTCTAAGGTTCCTTGCGAGAGCAACTTTCGCCGTCCCCCGCCTCCAAATCCATTCTTGGGGCCTTTGGAGAGCTGGTCTTGGCGCTGGCAGTTTTTCTGGCGAGTTTCAGAAGCTGCGGTCCGGACGAAGACAGCGCTTCCTCGCAATGCTTTCCGGATACTCAGATTATAGCCGTTAATCCCGAACGGCGGGTACGCGATCCGTTGCCGAGGGAGGAACTTCCGGCGGCAACAACGCGCTTTGCCGGGCGGCATGAAAAGTGACAATAAACCCGTATTCTTGAGCAACTTAAATCGTGAAGCAGGGTTGTCAACTTGAGAGGTGTATTTCGTCCCATCGGCGCGGAATTTCGCCCCGCGATCCTTGCCTTCAGGGCTGGCCAGAACATACAATTTTAAAAGCGATACGTGTCTGCGAGGAATAGTTGGTACCAATGAAGTTGCGCGCGCTGCTGTACTGTTTTGCATTATCGTTCGTCTTCGCTTTGTCTACGACTTTTGCCGCAGCGCAGAGCTCGCCGGCTGCTGCCAACAGTACGTCAGGCCAAGCCGGCGCTCCGGCGGCGTCGGGCCAGAACACCACCTCCCAGAGCCCGGCCAGCGCTCCGGCGGCGTCAGGCCAGAACACCACCTCCCAGACCCCGGCCAATGGCCAATCCAGCGATCCGCTCAAGCGTCCGCTAACCGAGCAGGAAAAGAAGAAAAGCTCCAAAGCGCTGAAACAGGAGTTGAGCAGCACCTACAAGAAGTGGCTCAACCAGGACGTGGTGTACATCATCACGCCGGAAGAGAAATCGGCCTTCAAACAGCTCTCCAACGACGAGGAGCGCGACCAGTTTATCGAGCAATTCTGGCTGCGCCGCGATCCCACGCCAGACACACCGGAAAACGAGTACAAGGAAGAGCACTACCGCCGCATCGCCTACGCGAACGAGCACTTCTCCGCCGGCATCCCTGGCTGGAAGACGGACCGCGGCCGTATCTACATCGTGTGGGGACCGGCAGACCAGATAACATCCCACGCCAGCGGTGGCACCTACGACCGACCCCAGTCTGAAGGCGGAGGCACAACCAGCACCTATCCCTTTGAAGATTGGCGCTATCGCTACCTGGAAGGTGTTGGTGAGAACATAGAACTCGAGTTCGTCGATCAATGCATGTGCGGCAACTACACGCTTGCTCAAAGTCCAAACGACAAGGACGCCCTGCTGCATACTCCGGGCGGCGCGACGCAGTACGAGCAGATGGGGCTGTCCAACAAGACCGACCGTATGGACCCGTTCGCTTCCAATCCTGGCACCATGCAGGCGCTGCAGAATTCCCACGAATTCGACAAGATGGAGATGCTGGCGAAGGTGCAGGCACCTCCTCCCGTCAAGTTTAAGGATCTGGAAGAAGTCGTCAGCCACAAGATCAACGTCAATCTGATGCCCTTCGAAGTTCGTACCGATTTCGTGAAGATCACGGATGACACCGTGCTCGTTCCAGTGACGTTGAAGGTGCAGAACAAGGACATCACCTTTGCTTCCAAAGACGGTATTCAGCGCGGGACGGTCAACATCTTCGGACGTGTAACCGGCATTACGGGAAAGGTTGCGCAGACTTTTGAGGACACCGTACAGGTGGACGTGCCGCAGGAACTGCTGGAGCAGGAAATGAATTATTCCAAGCTCTACTGGAAGGCAATTCCCCTGCGTCCCGGCCGCTACCGCCTGGACATCGTGGTGAAGGATGTCAACGGCGATCGCGTGGGCACCTGGACTCGTGGGATCATGGTTCCCGAATACGCCGACGACAAGCTGTCGGCTTCGTCGCTGATTCTCGCCGACAAGATGGAAAAGGTCGCTACCAAGGATGTGGGCTCGGGCAACTTCGTGATCGGGGAAACCAAGCTGGCTTATCCCCATCTGGATGGCGCTGACGGCAAGCCCGCGACCTTCAACAAAGATCAGCGCATGAGCCTGTGGATGCAGGTCTATAATCTTCAGGCAGACGATAAAACGAAGAAGCCGTCGGCCAACATCGACTACGAGATTGTGAACCTGGCCAATAATCAGGCGGTGTTGCACTCGTCCGAATCGACCGACACAATGGGCGGCAAGGTAGGAGAGCAGATCACGCTGGAGAAGAGTTTGTCGTTGAATACCTTTCCGCCGGGTCTCTACAAGCTGACGGTGAAGGTGGACGACAACGTCTCCAAGCAGCAGATTGCGCCTTCGGTGCGCTTTGCTGTCCAGTAGTTTGCGAATTGGGAGCTGCGAGCCCTGGTTTGGTTCGCAGTATTTTGATCCTGGAACCTCTGACAGGGGGCTAACACAATGACCCGAATCCTGGGATGGTGTGTAGTGATGGCCTCGCTGTGTGCTACCGCCGCAGCTGGGGTCAATCCGGGCTCAATTTCGGGATACGTCAGGAATACAGCCGGTGTGCCGCAGATGGGCGTGACCATCGAACTCCTGTGCTCGAGTGGCCAGCCTCAGGTTACTTACACCGACGCGAAGGGATTCTTCAACCTGGCCGGCCTGACTCCCGGCAACTACGACGTATATGCCTCTGCTCCATCTTTCCTCAGTACGCTGCGCCAGGATGTCGTCCTTGCGGCCGGCGGCAGCAAAGTCCTCAACGTCACCTTGAAGACCTTGTTCGAAGCGGTGAGCATGCTGCCAGCCGCCAAGAAAAGTGACAGTGATGACGATAGCTGGAAGTGGACGCTGCGTTCCACCGCGAATCGTCCCGTCCTGCGCTTCGATGGCGACACGGCCATCGTCGTGGAAAAGGCTGAGGACGGTCAGCCCCTGAAGGCAACGTTAGCCATGATGGCCGGCGCGGCCAGCGAGGGCTATGCGAGCGGCTCCGACCTCGGCACCGCCTTCAACATCGAGCAGTCGCTGTTCCACACCGGCACGCTTGGCATCACCGGCGATCTGGGATATGGCAACGGCGTTCCCGATGGCGTGGTTCGCACCTCCTACACGCGCAACGCCAATAACGGGTGGTCTCCTTCGGTCGCTCTGATCGTGCGACGTTTCGCAGCTCCCGACACCGTGCCCCGCGGCGGAGCTCTGGAAGCCATCGCGATGTCCTACTCGGACGGCTTCTCGGTAGGCAATCTGATGGATTTCAAGGTCGACAGCGAAGGCCAGGCGATCCAGTTCCTGGGGCGCGAGGTTAACGCCTTCCGGCCCTCGGCTACCGGTGATCTGCATCTGGGCGCCAACACGATTCTGGAATATCGCTACGCGACCTCCGAGCCCGATTCGCGCGCCAGCAAGGGCTTTGACTCCGCCCCGGCCGACCTCTCGGAGACCGGTCCGCGGATGAGCATGGTCGACGGCAATCCTCTGCTGGAGAATGCCCATCACCATGAGATCTCGCTTTCGCAGCGCAAGGGCGCCAATAAGTTTCAACTGGCGTATTACAACGATCGCGTGAAGGACCCTGCCCTGCTTGGTGTTGGCGAGGTCGGCGCAATTAACGGGGACATTCTGCCGGATATTTACTCCGGCACGTTCAACTACAACGGTGGCGAGTTAAAAGCGCAGGGCGTGCGGTTCGTCTATCAACGCAGGCTGTCGAACAACCTCACAGCAAGCCTGGATTACGCTTATGGCGGCGTGCTGGAATTGCAGCAGCCCGGGGTCAACTGGAGCGCCGTGCCGGGCGAATTGGACCACGCGTGGAGGCACTCAGCTGCGCTCAAGCTGAACGGTTCTATACCGCGATACAAGACCAAGTGGATTGCCTCGTATCGCTGGACCAGCGGCCAGACGCTGGTTCCGGTCGATCTGTTCAACGCCTCGGCTGGACAGACCGATCCTTTCTTCAATCTCTTCATTCGCCAACCGCTGCCCCGCTTCCACGGTATGCCGGGCAGTATGGAAGCGCTGATCGACGTGCGCAACTTGCTGGCGCAAGGCTATGTGCCGGTGATCGGCCCCGATGGCAGCACCGTCTATCTGGTGCAATCGGCCCGCAGCGTCAGGGGCGGATTGGCGTTTACGTTCTAGCGATTAGCCGCGAGCTTCGAGCCCCGAGCTTAAACCCAATTTGAGCCCGCTTTCAGGGTGGGCTTCTACTTCTCGTATTCGACCAGCGAACGGCGTGCCCGCGGCTTGTAGCTCGCGGCTCGCAGCTCGCAGCTTCATTCCCCCATCACTTTAATAACCAGCCGCTTTCTTCTTTGTCCGTCGAACCCGGCGTAGAAGATCCGTTGCCACGGCCCGAGGTCGAGTTTTCCAGCCGTCACTGGCACAATCACTTCATGGTGTACGAGCAGCGATTTCAGATGCGAGTCGCCGTTGGTTTCGCCGGTCTGGTGATGTTCGTAGTCCTCGCGGAATGGCGCCAGCTCCTCCAGCCATTTGTCGATGTCGTGAATCAGTCCGCTCTCGTTGTCGTTCACATAGACGCCGGCGGTGATGTGCATCGCCGAAACCAGTACCATGCCCTCCTGGATGCCGCTCTTGCGCAACGCGGCTTCCACCTCCGGCGTGATGTGGATGTACTCACGATGCTTCTTCGTATTGAAGGTCAAATATTCGGTATGAAATCTCATTCCAATTGGTTCCTCTTAAGGAAGGTCTTTCACAAAGCTAATTGCTAATCGCTAATTGCTGTCTTTGCTTGGTGCTTGACTTTGGCGTATTGTAAGCGCTTACCGAAGAGCCTGCGTGACCGATCTCAGCCAATCCGCTGAGCTGCAGCAGCTGCGCGAGCAGCTCGCAGCGCTGACACGTCGCGTCTACCAACTGGAGACGCAAGGACGCACAACCCAGCCGCCAGCTGCGGCTGGCGTACAGACGTTGCAGTTCGAACCGGCTTCAGTCTCCGAACCCCAAGCCGTTCTTCCACCGGTCGCGCAGCCGTCGCCGCCAGGTAGCGAAGTTGTGCCCACGGTCTCGCAGGGATCGTGGCCTCCTGCTCCGACGGCTCCGGCTCCGGCAGCGAAACCGGCACCAGCCCCTTCGCTCGAATCGCGCGTTGGTGGCCAATTGCTGAACCGCATCGGCATCATTGCCGTCCTCGTCGGCTTGTCGTACTTCCTCAAGCTGGCGTTTGACAACGGCTGGATCGGCCCGCCAGCCCAGGTGATCATCGGCCTGCTCGCCGGCGTTGGCCTTCTGTTCTGGAGCGAGCGCTTCCGCGCCAAAAACTATGCCGCCTTTGCCTACTCATTAAAGGCTATCGGCTTCGGTGCTCTGTATCTCTCGCTTTGGGCAGCATCGCAGTATTACCACCTCATTCCGCCGACGGTCGCGTTCTTTGGCATGTGCCTCGTCACCCTGACCTCGGCCGCGCTGTCGCTGCGGCAGAATTCCGAGCTGCTCGCCGCCTTCGCTCTCGTCGGCGGCCTCCTCACGCCCATCCTCGTGTCGACGGGCGAGAATCACGAGATCGCGCTCTTCAGCTATCTGGGACTGCTTGCTCTCGGCACCCTGTGGCTCGCCGCCATCAAGTCATGGCGGCGTCTGCTGCTTGGCAGCTTCCTCGGCACCACGGCGCTGTTTGCGGAATGGGCAACGACCTACTACACCGAGCCGCAACTCGCCACCACATTCGCGTTCGCGACATTCTTTTTCCTGCTGTTTGCGCTGGCGCCGATCACCGGCAAATCAGCGGAGTCCGATCGCGATGTAACGATGCTGCTCACGCTGCTCGATGCCGGCGCGTAATTCGCGGCCTGTTACCTCATGCTGCAGGAGCGCTATCGCCCTAATCTGCCATGGTTGATGATCGCGACTGCGATCTTCTACTTCGTCCTGACTCGCGTGTTGCAACGCCGAGGCGGAGCTGCGGCCAGATCACGTGCTCCTCTGACGCTGGCGTTGGGAGTTGGCTTTCTCACCGTCGCCATTCCTCTTAAGCTGGATCAGTATTGGATTGACCTGGGATGGCTCGTCGAAGCCGGGGCGCTCTTCTGGGCGGCACATCGCAGCAAGAGCCAGCTATTGCGAACCCTTGGCGTTGTGGCTTTTGGTCTCGGCGCCTTCCGGTTGGTCGCCGTTGACTCCGAAGCGTATCAGCCGCTGATCTTCAATCCGCGATTCGGCTTGTACCTGGTAGCGATTGCTTCGTTGGCTTTGCTGGCCTACTTCGCTCAATCAGAAGGGGACGAGGAAGATCGGCAATGGGCAGCGGGCGCAATTCTCTGCCTGAATGTCCTTGCCCTGATTGCCCTGCATTGCGAAGTTATGGACTACTTCCGGCCTGCCGCGGGACAGTTCGTCACGCGCGCGGACCGGCTCAGCTTGCATACTGCTCGCGATTTCACCTATTCCGCCGTGTGGATGGTCTATGGCAGCGCGCTGATGCTGGTGGGCTTCTGGAAGAAGTCGGCATTTCTGCGCTGGCAGGCGATCGTTCTGCTCGCGCTCACGGCCGCGAAGGTCTTCTTCTACGACATCTCCGCTTTGGAGCGCGGCTATCGCATTGTCGCGTTTATCGTGCTCGGCGGAATTCTCCTCTCTGTGTCGTTCTTCTATCAGCGCGCTCGCGTGAAGCCGGCGGAATAACTTCCTGTAGTGCTTCGTGACTTCCGCCAGCGTTACACCCTTCTCGACTCTTAGGCCTAACGGTTGGGTGACCGCTTGCCTATGACGAAAGTCACAGCTTTTCTGGCACCAGTGACTGCGCGATCAACAACAGAAAATCAGTTCCCTGCAAATTCCGTTGCAAGTTGTGCGATTGCCTCTACAATAACTTTGGCATGCGGAACGACGCCCACGTTCCCACCAAAGTTGTAGACGTCGTCTCTCGATTCCTTATTCCCGACTGCCGAGCCTACAACACCAACTTATTTTTCAAGGAGACTTAGATGAAGCGTTTCATGATGATCCTGGCCACGTTCGCCGTGCTGTCAACCATGGTGTGGGCGGAAGACGGGGCTGCCCTTTATAAAACGAAGTGTGCCATGTGCCACGGTGCGATGGGCGAAGGCAAGGTAGGACCATCGTTACAGAAGACGTCATTGTCGGAGAAGCAGATTGCCGATCTGATCACTAATGGCGCGGCGGGCAAGAAGGCGCCGCATAGCAAGGGAGTCGCTGGTTTGAGTGCCGACCAGGTAACGGCCGTCGCGACCTACGTCGCTTCCCTGAAGAAGTAGAGTTAGACTAACGGCCAAACAAGAAGCCGGCCCCTCACAGGGCCGGCTTTTGGCTGCTTGTTCCCCCGATCAAGCAAACCTCAGAAAGTCACCCGCAAACCCAATTGCGCTGCGAACGGAATTCCCACCGTCGTTCCTGGTCCGAAGAAATCGCCCAGCGCGCCCTCAGGTATCTCAAGCTGGTTCAGGTTGGTGATGGGCGTGGTTGTAGTGCAGGCTGGGTTCGTGCAAACACTGGTGACATTGGTGATACCGGTCACCGGATTGGGTATCATCTGCGACGCCGGAACCGGAAGCTGGACCACATTGACCGCGTAGTTCGCCCCGGGATTGTTACGGTTGAAGAGATTGAAGAACTCGACGAAGGGCAGGATTGTCCAACGCTCGTTGACTTTGAAAGGGCGCGTGACGCGCAGGTCAGATTGAATGTAAGGCGTGCCGCGGAACTCGTCGAGGCTTGTGTACACCCCATTTACGTAGATGCGGCCAGTGTTGTCTGCATTGGTGATGGTGATGGGGCGGGCGCTCTCGAATTGATTGACGCTGCTTATCTGAAATCCACCAGGAATGTTCAGCGTGAAGGCCAGAACGAAGCGGCTGGTAACGTTTTCGCCAGACGGTCCGTAGTCTCCGGGTCCGAAAGCATTCAGCTGCCCGTTCGCCTGTTGGCAGACGCCGTCGACATAATCGAACAGTTCGCCCAGCAGGCAACCCCATGTATCCGCCCGGGAGAGCGTGTAGTTCGCGACCACATTGAAGCGCTTCGTATTGCCTGCCAGATGCAGCATCAGCGCGTTGTACTTGGAACGGTTGTCCGACTCGAACACATTGACATTGGGCACTACATTTGCCTGGTCTTGTGCGTAGTTTGGGTCCGACGTGGGAATGAGTGGGGTGGTTAGGTTGGTGCCGCTGGTATAGGGGAAAGCACGATATCCATGAACGCCGTCCTCGTAGACATAATCGGCGCTCATCAGCCATTGATTGTTGAAAGCATGCTGTATGCCGCCGGTGATGTGAATGGCGTAAGGCGTTTTGTAAGGCGATCCAATCACATTGCCCGTGGCCCCAGCGCCGCCCTGCAGGCAGCCGGAGCCGGTAAGCGCATACGTGCCCGGGCCTCCCGTAAGGCTGCACGGTCCGGTGGTGTAATTCGAATTGTTGACAGCCTGGAATGCAGTGGCCCATCCGTTCTGTGCCAGATCGTCATAGAACATGCCGAAGCCGGCGCGAAGTACGGTCGTCCCGCTGTTGCCGAGAGAGTAAGCGAACCCAAGGCGCGGCGCGAATTGGTGGTGGTCATCCTGCGGCAGGCTGGGCACAATCGGAATGCCCAACGCCTTCATCGTGATGTAGGCGGAGTTATCCGCCTCGCTCCGACCCGAAGCCTCGAATAGTCCCCAAGTTGACTGCCAACGCAAGCCGTAGTTGACCGTGAGTTTGGGCGTGACTCGCCAGGAGTCCTCGGCGTACAGTGCCATACGCTGGACGTTCTGCGAAAAGCTCCCGTCGGCGGCAGGGGTGAACGTGCAAGTGGAGCCGTCCGTTGGGTTGAAGTTGACACACCCCGGGGTGAAAGTTCCAAACGCGCCCGGGTTCTGTATGTAATAGGTGGGGTTATTGACGTACTGGGCAAGAGTCTCGGCGGTGCCAGGAAACGACCCGCTCAGCACCGGTTCGTGAATAAAGTCGACTCCGAACTTGAGCGAATGAGTGTTCACAATGTGGCTCAGGTCGTAGCGAAACTGGTATTTCTGCTGATTGCGCAGGTCGGGAAAAAAAGTAATAGGAGTAGCGAATTGGTTGTCGCCATAGGTCTCGAAACCGGAGATAGTCAGCGCTGTGGAACTGAAGGGGAAGGCCAGCGCGTATCCCAGATTGGAGTTCCGAGTCTGGGTGAGATGCAATAAGCTGAAATCGAGAACCAGGGTGCCAACTGTGTTGTTATTGAAAGCGTAGGTATTGCTGATCGCCGTATTCCAGTAATTGTTGTGCGTCAGCAGACCGGTTGACGGCAATGTGCCCTGCTCCACCAGGTTGTTGTTGGTGACATAGCTGTCTTCCGAGGTGCGCAGGAACCAGCTCGATTTTGGCGATTGCGACCAGTCAAAGCGCACCGTACCGATGTAGTCGCGAAACGGAATGCCAACAAAGTTGGGGGCGGCGATATAAGGAGAGCCGGCGATCAATCCCTGTGCCGCCAATTGCGAGAGCGCGTTAAATTGCGTCTGGCTGGCCGGACTGTAGGCGACGCTTGCATCCTCCTGCACGGTCTCGAAGGAACTGAAGATCCACAACTTGTCCTTTACGATGGGACCGCCGATGGTGCCAACATAGTTCTGGCGTGAGAACGGCGCCTTGGGATTGTGCACGCAAACCCCGTTGGTGCAGGTTTCTGCCGGATTCTCAATTGGGAAGCGGGCGTTTAGCGCTGCCGCGCGCTCGTAGACAGCCATGTCGCCGTGCCAATCGTTGGTGCCGTGCTTGGTGGTGATGACGACGGAGCCGGCCGTCGTCCACCCGGTATCCGCTTCTTCATTCGAGGTGCGCACGGCAAATTCCTGCAGCCCGTCGGGCGAGAAATTTTGCAGAAAGCCGCCGATCCAGTCGTCGGAGTTGTCGGCACCGTCAACCGACAGCTCGTTATTCAAGCCGGAGCTTCCGCCGGTGGAGACGGCGGTGATGCGCGCCTTGGTAGGATCGGAAGGCTCGACCGGCTCAGTTCCGGGGACCAGATAAGCGATGTTGGCAAAGCTGCGTGCCGGGAGGGGAAAACCTTCGAGGTCTTGGCTGTCCACTACGCCGCCGCGCACAGCGCTCGATGTATTAAGTGTCTCAATCGTGATTGAGGAAGAATTCCCTTGCACATTTACCGTCTCATGCGCGGCTGCAGGTTTGAGCGTAATGGTGATATCGCGCACTTCGCTGACTGCAGTGTCTACAGCGGCCGTGGCCTCCGCGAAACCTTTGGCCGTAGCGCCTACCTGATAGGGGCCGGGCAGCAAGCCATCGATACGAAATTCTCCGCGATCATTTGCCGTTGCCTCACGGGCAATGGAAGACCCCGATCCTCTCAACCGGACGACGATCTGGGCACCCACCACTCGCCGGCCGCTTTGGTCCTCGACCACACCTCGCAGTGTGCTGGTGGAATTTTGCGCGTGAGTTGTAATGGGAATGAGAGAAAGACAGAACAGGAGCAGGAAAAGCGTTCTGCCCCAACGCGTACACCAGGAAAACAACGGCATGGGAGCGACTCCGAGCTGGCGCGATATAAGGGGAGCAGTTCAGCCAGACAGATGATGCATGAAGCATCACAGGCTATATCGCCATCGGAGTTACTACCATTGCTAGTAAGTAGTTACTATCGATGCTAGTAGTTATTCGGCGAGGAATGATGTTTCGCGGATGCAGGAAGAGTGTCAACACGAAGGCATGGCGATAAGCGGTCGTGGTTTTGCGACAGCATTCACTGCGAAAAAATAAGCTCGAGTGCCTTGTGCCAGACACTCGAGCCGAAGAGCAGCACTAAACCGACAGTCGATCAGAACTGGCGAATGGCATCGCCTCCCGCAGTGAGTGCACCGGAGTCGACATCCAACAACACCACGCGCGTCTGATCAACAATGTAGCCGACAAAGTTGCGAGTGCCGTCAGTTTGAGTGGTAATAGCAACCGTCATGCGCCCGGGCGCGACATTGGTGATGTTGTAGCTGCCTTGCGTTATTGTCTGGCCCGTCAAGTATCCAGGAGGATCGTTGATGTCTAACGTGCCGGCCAGCGTTCCAGCGCCATTTGAGGAGATCTGCCCCGTGATAGCGGTCGCGTTGCCAGGGAGGATTCCGGCGCTGGCGATGAAATAACCGAACTGTTTGGTGGCGTAGCTGCCCGCCCAGGCAGAGTTCGCGTTGACCGCGGAATTCTGTCCGTAGATACTGCCCCCGCCAACCGCGGTCGTTCGCTCATCGAGGTAATACCCCTGGCTGGGCGAAAACAGATACATCGCGAAAGGCAGCCCGGCACCATTGACGTTGAACGAACCGTTGATGCGGCCGTTCGAGTTCAGACTATAAGCTCCCGTCAAATTCGCCTGCCCAACCACCCCCGTGTCGTTGACGTCGTAGTAGCCGCTGGAGACATTTCCATTCGACGCATTCATCTGGATCAGCGTGTAGGAAACGCCGCCTCCCGGGACACTCCGCGTGTTCGCCGAGGTACTGACGACATAGCCGCCGCTGAAGTCAGTGTTCGAGAACGACGGCTGCACCTGGATGTTAGCGCCACCCAGGAACAATGTACCGGAATTCAGGGAGATAAAGCGATAGCTGCCGGCGGAGACCACGTAGTAGACGAAGTTGGAGGAACCGCTGTGACCGGAGAAGTTTCCGGTGCCGCGTCCGAAGCTGTCGACACTCGTGTAGGTGCCACTGAGTGACTGCGCCTGGGTTATGCTCCCGCAAGAGTTCACATCCTGCACTCCGCCCAGTTTGCCTCCGCTGAGATTAAAGATACCGGCAGAATTGATCGCTCCGCAGGTGGTGAGGCCACTAAAGCCAAAGGCGAAGTTCGCCGGCGTCAGCAGCGGACCGGACTGGACTTCAAAATTCCCGGTGCCAGCAATTACCTGGTTATCAAGTTCGTTCAAGACAGCATTGTCCAGAGCTTTCAGGGCCAAAGCGTAGCTGAATTGCTGGCTGCTGAGGGCCGGCATATTCAGATTCAGGGTACCTCGTCCATCCGAGCCCACGCTGTAGGTACCAGTAATAGTCGAAGCCGGCACTTGAATATATCCCAATGCGACCGAATTCCAATCGGCTTCGCCACCGGTGATGTTGCCGGCGCCGTCGGCGGTAACCGTTCCCACCAGATAGAAGGGCAAACCACTGGTGCCGACACCGTTGAGGCTAAAGACGTAGTTCCCTTTAATCGAGGAGTTACTGAATTGCGCCCCCGTAATCGTGACGATGGAATTGCCGGAGATGCCGCTATTGGATTGCGACACCGCCGTGATGGTGATGCTGGCCGGACTGGGAATGACCACCGGAGCCGTGTACAAGCCGTTGCTGTTGATGAGTCCGGTGGCTGCGGTACCCCCGGTGACTCCGTTGACCTGCCAGGTCACCGCTGTGCTAGTGGTGCCAGTAACGGTAGCTGTGAACTGCTGATTCGCACCTTCCTGCACGTTGGCGGTCGCGGGCGAAACCGTAACCGAAGGACCGCTGGGCGGTGGTGTACCACCGCCGCCGCCGCATGCCGAGAGAGTACTAACCACCAATGCAGTGACTGCCGACAGGATCGCTCTTCTCATGACAACCTCACCTAGGACCGTGATACCGCCGCAGATTGTACTTGGAAATCGGCAACGGAGGACTAAGACAGACGCACTCTTAAGAAACGCAAATGTCGTCCGGATGTTGCGGAGTCTAACATAACTTCGGCCGGGCGATTGCCACGTCCGCGTATCAATGTATGCAGCTGATAAACGCTGTCACGGCAAAAGGACCAGAGCTGTAGTAGTACAGCTGACTGATGGCCACCGGGGCTCTCCGTCCCCGACATCGCGGATGACAAGTGAGAGCCTCCGTTGGGAATACGAAAGCGGAATCCTACTGCGTGATGGTCTTCACCTCGTCGCCGACTTTGAAGCCGCTGCCGGAAACCGGCGCACCCACGGCCGAGATGGCATCCACATCGGTGAGCTTGATGACGCCAACGTCGGAGGTCATCTTGCGGATTACGGCACCGGTTGACGGGTCTTTGATCTCTTTGGTCACGCGCTTTACGGTCAGCTGATCGCCAACCTTCAAGCCAGCCTTGGAACCGACATTCAGGACGATCTGACCACCATCAACGGCGGCTACCAGGCCCTCAACGCTGATGGTGCGGGCCACGAGCTTGGGGGCATCGGCAACCAGTTCGCTGGTCATTTGGACAACGGCCTGGTTCACGGCTTCGCCCAGGATGGTCTGCTGGAAGTCACTGCTGCCGAAGTCGACTGCGCCGCCACCCCCGCCACTCCAGCCGCCGCCGGCGCCCAGCAGTGAGGTGCTCTCACGCGACGACTCACCTTTGCCGCTGGCCACGCCCATGATCTCAGCAGTATCGATGTTCACCAACCGGGCGTCCACCTGCACGACTGCTTTGCTCTTGCTGTGGCCTACGCCGCCCACACCGAACCTTCCCAAACCATAACCTCCACCGCCGACATTGGTGTGTTTGTTGTCGTTGCCGAACTGGGTGATACTGCCCACGATGATGGCATCGACGCCGAGAATCCTGCCGATCTTGGCGGCTGAATTGGCATCAGCGCGATCGCTGTTGGAAAAATTCTGCTCGCCAAGGATTTTGTCCATGGCCTTGCGCTCGATCACGGAATAGGTGCCATCCTGCACCAAGTGCCGCACCAGCAGATCAGAGATGCCTTTGCCGACATCCACGTTGGTCCCAAACAGCGCGGCGCTAGAGGACTGCACCGTGGCATAGTCGAAGTCGAAAACGGCGACACGTTTCTTGCGGCCACCCGGCGGCGGTGTCGTGGAAGGGGCAGCGGAAGCGGCCGGCGCCGGTGAAGTCTGAGCGCTTGCGGGTACGGTAACGAAGAGAGACGCGACAACCAGTAAGGCAAACAGGACCCGGTGCATACAATTCTCCCTGTATTTGAAATCGCTAGATACAAGCGGGCCCGCGGCTGGACGGCGTGCTCCACCCGAACGAGCACCCACATCTCCGGAATTGCAGACACTAATTCCGTTGACACGTAACCCTGGCGCACTACCGGGTCGGAGCTGTCCCGACTTGCGCCTGTAATTGGAACAGCCGTATGGTACAACGACTTGGCGCCTGCTGCAGCAAGTTTTTGTCACGCTGGACAATTGAAAATTGCATATGGAGCGCCGGTACCAACCCTGGCTAAGTTCTGAAAATGGAAGCGCGTGACAAGCTCACGACTGCCAAATTACTCTGGCTCTATGGCGAAAACGGTTCCTCCAGGTACGCGCGGCGAAGTGGAACGGCGGGTTGAATTTCGACATACCCTGAGCGCGTGGAAGCCGGAACTTCCCCCGGTGCTGTCCACACCCCACATGATCGGCTGGATGGAAGCCGCCGGCTTTGAGGCGCTACTTCCCTTCTGCGAAGGCGACGAGGTCAGTGTCGGCACGGCGATCAACGTAACCCATCGCGCGCCGACCGGCATCGATTCAATGGTGAAGTGCGAGGCGGTACTGGAATCGATCAACGGCCGCTTCCTGACCTTCCGCGTCAACGCCCACAACGGCAGCGAAGTGATCGGCTACGGCACCATCAGCCGCGCCTTCGTGAGCAAGAGCAAGTTCGAAGAGAAGCACAAGGCCAGCAGCCGGTAGCTGGTTGTCGGTTATCGGCTACAAACCTCGAGGGCTACAACATTCATTTCTGGAGCGTAATCATGCCGGCAAGACTGAATTACCTGACAGCATCACACGATGTTCTTGAAGCCATGAGGGACTTGCAAAAACGCGTCAGCAACAGCGGCCTGGAGACGGGCCTGCTCACCTGGTGTCTCTGCTAGTGTCGCGGATTAATGGCTGTGCCTATTGCATCGACATGCACAGCATCGATTTACGCTCGGACGGCGAGACCGAGATTCGCATCGACCTGGTCAGCGTCTGGGACGAGGTCGATATCTACACCGACCGCGAACGCGCGGCCTTTGCGTGGGCCGAGTCCGTAACCAAGGTCAGCGAAACGCATGTGCCGGATGCGGTATTCGCTCGCGCGCGGCAGCACTTCAGCCCCGAGGAGCTGGCGAAGCTGACTTTGGCGATCGTTGCCATCAATGGCTGGAACCGTTTCTGCATTTCCTTCCGCAGCGAGCCCGGACACTACAATCCAGTGAGGGAGCCTGCGGCAAAACCACCTGCGACGTAAATCAATGGGCCGCTTCAATGGTCTTCAAACCCGCGGTTAGGCTCACGCAATGATGAAGCGGCGGCAAGGTTGTCTGAGCAGGTTCAACTGTTGTCCTGCGGCTCGCTGGACAGTAAGGTTTGGAGGAGTTTGTTGGGCGAGCTGGCAAACGGGCTTGCGACGGTGAGGCCCTGCCAGGTAAATCCGTCCTGCATGTCCTCCGAGAGGAGCAGACGACAACCTGCCTCCGCCGCGGAGGAGAGAATGACCGCATCCCAGATACTGAGATGGTGCTGCGCAGCCAGATCGGCAGCATTCAGCATGACTGCGGTCGAGGTCTCGACCGTGGCACAAGCATCGTGCCAGGCCAGCACCGCCGACCGAGCTTTGGATGGCGAGCGCCCGGCCTTGCGAACCAGGACATGAAACAGTTCGCCGAGCGCCTGGACCGGAACGATGACGGCACTCTGCGGTAACTGCTGCAGGACTTGCAGAGCCGCCTTCTTCTTTGCAGGTCCATTAACCCCTTCCACGTAAACCAGCATGTTGGTATCCAGGGCCACTCTCATTTTTCGTCCTCGTAGAGCTCGTCGCGTGTCCAGCGGCCAATATCTGTGACCGGCTGAGACCGGAGCCTGGACAGCAGGGCGTTCCAGGCGCTCGACGCTACGGCGTCGCCTTCAGCGACGGGGACGATCTTCGCCACCGGCTTGCCATGGCTGGTCACGACGTAACTGCGCCCACGGCGAACCGCTTGCAGGATCTGAGAAAAATTACGATTCGCGTCGCTGGCGGAAACCGGCTTGTCCATTGATCCTCCGGATGTAGTTATTTTAACTACTTTACTCGAAAGGGGCGGAAATAGACAATGGCGATTTCAAAGCATGTGTGCTCTGACTGATAATCGAGGTTGAATGGATCCCGCTCACATCGCCGAACTGCTGCGGCCGTTTGCCCGCGACACCGTAGTTTCGCCGGCAATCCTGGAGCAGTTGCAGCTCTACCTTGATCTGCTATTGCGCTGGAATGCGCGGATCAATCTCACGGCCGTGCGCGATCCGGAGCAGATCGTTACCAGACACTTTGGCGAGTCGCTGTTTGCGGCGAGAATTCTCTGTCCCGCAGGTCGAGACACGGAAATCTGCACGCTGGCTGATGTCGGTTCGGGTGCCGGATTTCCAGGCATCCCCATCAAGCTCTGGGCGCCGCAGATGGAATTGACGTTGATTGAATCACAGAACAAGAAGGCAACGTTCTTGCGCGAGGTTTTACGAACTCTCAAGGTCGACAATGCCCATGTCTTCGGCGGTCGCGCAGAAGATTGGGGCAATGATGCGGACGTCGTGACTCTGCGCGCGGTCGAGAAGTTCGAAACTGCACTACCGGTTGCGGCGCGAGTGGTCACGCCAGGAGGCAGGCTGTGCCTGCTCATCGGTGCGAGTCAATTGGAGACGGCACGAAAACTTCTCGGCGAACGATGGATATGGGATGAGGCGCATCGAGTGCCACAAAGCACGGGACGGGTGATCACAATCGCACAACGTATCGCCTAGCAGCAGGAAAGATGTCTTAGTATGGTAGGACCTCCGGAGAAATCACTTGCCAGCCAATCCGGGGAAAACGAGAATAAGCGATCCTGACCTTAGCCGAGGGGTGAGCTGTGCCCATGCAGCCTGAAGCGCGTGTAGTCGATCCTTCCCATGCCAGCGCTGTTGAAGAGACGTGGACAACTCAGTCTCCCCGCTGGAAGCTTGGCACCAAGATCGCCTTTCGATTCGCATTCCTATACTTCTCGCTGTATAACCTCTACATTCCTTTGCATCTGCTCGCATTTCCTCCCTTCTCGCAGATTAACGCGCTGTACGACTCGGCCAGCAATACGATCGTCCACTGGGTAAGCCGGCAGGTGCTGCACTTAAGCCATGACTTTGCGAGGGACTACCTAAACACTTCAGCGGGAAGCAAGGATACAACTTTTGACTACGTCCAGGTGCTGTGTTTTTTGGTCGTGGCTGTGGTGGCAACGGTGGTCTGGTCGTTGGTCGACCGCCGGCGGCGGAATTATGAGTGGCTGTATAAGTGGTTCATCGTCTACATGCGCCTGTCCTTGGCCGCCGCCATGATTCCCTATGGGGCGATCAAGATTTTTCCCTATCAATTTCCCCCGCCGACGCTTTCGAAGATGCTGGGCACCTACGGGAATTCTTCGCCGTCAGACCTGATGTGGACATTCATGGGCGCCTCCCACAGCTACAGCGTGTTCGGCGGAGCGTTGGAGTTGTTGGCAGGGGTGCTGCTGGTTGTCCCGCGGCTGGCCACGCTTGGCGCACTCATCTGCGCTGCCGCGATGTCCAACGTCCTGATGTTGAATCTCGGTTACGACTTTTTCGTCAAGCTGATCAGCATCCACCTGCTCCTAATGGCAATTGTGATTTTGCTTCCGGATGCGCTGCGTCTCTTCGATTTCTTTGTCCTGAATCGCACCGTTCGGCTCGCGCCACCACGGCCATTGTCCCAGCGGATCTGGCTGAACCGAACGCTCGTGGGGTTGCAGATAGCATTTGGACTTCTGCTGGTGGTCCACGACCTCCGCCGGGCGCACGAGATCGTAAGTCTGAGAGATGCCGGCAAAAATACTCCTCTCTACGGCGTCTGGTCGGTGGACGATTTTAGCGTCGACGCCCAGCCCAGACCTCCCCTGGTCAACGACCCTCTACGCTGGCAGCGCTTTGTTGTCGAGTCGAATGAAGGTGTCGCGATCCAGGAAATGAACGGCTCACTGCTGTATTTGCACTTGCATCCCAATTCCCTGCGGAGCGCGTTCAGTTTGACACGGTATGACGACCCGAGCTGGGTCGCCGAATTCACTTATGACAACTCGAGTCCTGGCTCGCTTTCTCTTGCCGGCAAGATGGATGGACGTCTCATCACCATCAAGCTACACCGAGAGGATGAAGCAAAGTATCTTCTGAAACCAGGCTTCCGTTGGATTCAGGATCCATAGTGGGATAGCGGCTGCCTAAGACAATTTCTCCCCGCCACCACCAAGAAGGGATCGGATATACTCGTCGCGGACAAGGGGGACGCATGACTTCCGGCAGCAGCAAACCTCAGGCAGTTTAGGATACTCGCGGCTTTTCTGCACCACCCCTCTAGCGTTTTTCATTCAGGAGCACTTGCTCGCTATGAAGAGTACGCTTTTCAAAATTGTTCGCTCCCCGGCCTATATGGTGCTGGCGGCGTTCGTGGTGCGGGTTTTCTACACGTTGCTTACCCGCTCGTACCATTTCGTTGGGCTCTGGGACATGTTCGAGCCGGCCAATCTGGCGCGTTCCCTGGCGATCGGCCATGGATATAGCGATCCGTACGTGGCCGCGACCGGTCCTTCCGCGTTGATCCCGCCAATCTATCCCTGGATAGCTTCCTTGGCGTTTCGTTCCTTCGGCGTTTTCTCGCATGGCGCCGGCTTCGCAATGGTGGTGTTCAACAGCGTCTTCTCCGCGCTCACCTGCTGGACCGTCTATCGCATTGCCCAACGGGTCTTCAACGAAACGGTTGCCGTGTGGTCGGGGTGGCTCTGGGCTGCGTCGCCTTTCGCAATCTATTATTCCGTCGACTGGATTTGGGAATCGACTCTGTCCGCGTTTTTGCTGAGCCTTCTGTTCCTGCTCACGCTGGAGATGGAAGGCGACGCTCGCCTCACGTCGTGGGTTGTTTACGCCTTGCTGTGGGGGATCGCCGGACTGACCAACACTGCTGAACTGTCGTGGCTTCCCTTCTCCGGCTGCTGGCTCGCTTATCAATTGCACCGCCGTGGCAAACGCTTTCTGGTCCCGGTGCTGCTTAGTGCGGCAGTTTTCTGGGTGACTCTCAGTCCCTGGCTGGTGCGCAATTATCTTGTCTTCGGGAAAATGGTGTTCATCCGCGATAACTTCGGTAACGAGTTCCGCTCCGGCAACAACCCACTGTCCCAAGGCGTGAAGGTCGCCAACTACGACATGGCTGCCAACGGGAATATCTTCGCCTTGTATGAGCGCATGGGAGAAATAGCGATCAATCAGAAACAGGCCGACGAAGGAAAAGCATGGGTGTCGCAGCATCCCCAGAGATTTCTGGAGCTATGCCTCCTCAGGTTTTATTACTTCTGGGGTGGCATTCCCAGGAAGTACGATACCGACCAGTTTGCGCCGTTGAAGCACTTAAAGAACCTGCTCTTCCTGGCGTCCTCGCTACTGGCCATGGCTGGGCTGGTGCTGGTTATTAAGAAACGCGCTCACGGCGCCTTCCTGTTCGCCACGCTATTGCTGTTCTATCCGCTGACGTACTACATGAGCGTCACGGAACCGCGCTACCGGCATGTCATCGAGCCGCAGCTCCTAATACTCTCGATGTATTTGTTTTGGTCAATGGCAATGCGCTTCATGCCTCACCGCCAACCAGTCCCGGATGAGGTCATGGCGTAACGCTCTGGAAAGCACGCCCAGGCTGAGTTTGATCGGATATACTCTTTCGAATCAAAGGGGGAGATGTGGCTTCGGCCGGGGTCAAACCGGAAGTGACGGACGCAAAAGCTAACCTTCTCTGGCGGGATTCGCAGATACGCACCGTCGTTCTGTGCCTGGTGCTGGCCGTGATGACGTTGGCCGTGTATTGGCCCGTCCACGAACATCCCTTTCTAAACCTCGACGACCCCAAGTACGTCACACAGAATCCACACATCTCCGATGGGCTGACGCCCAGCGTGGTCTTCTGGGCCTTCACGCACGGTTACGCCGGCAACTGGCATCCGTTGACGTGGGTGTCCCACGCAACCGACATTCGGCTGTTCGGACTCGATCCCGCTCCGCAACATGATGAGAACGTGGTTTTGCACGCGCTGGATGCGGTGCTGCTCTTCTGGGTGCTGAAGCGGGCAACAGGTTACGCCGGGCGCAGCTTCATGGTCGCGGCACTGTTCGCGCTGCATCCCGTCAACGTTGAGTCGGTAGCGTGGATCGCCGAGCGCAAGACCATGCTAAGCACGATGTTCTGCCTGCTGGCACTGGCCGCGTATCGCTGGTACGCCGGCAAGCCGGGCGTCCTCCGCTACATCGTGATGACAGGTTTGTTTGTCCTGGGGTTGATGAGCAAACCGCAGATCATCATGTTGCCGCTGGTGCTGCTGCTGTGGGATTACTGGCCGCTCGAGCGGCTCGCTCCTCGCTCTTCGCCTCTCGCTCTTCGCCAGAGTGGCTCGGCCGAAATCTCCGAACCAACAAACAGCGAGGAGCGACTTTCTGGCGAAAAGCGAATGGCGAATCGCGACTTGCGATGGCTGCTGATTGAGAAGATTCCGCTCTTCGTCATCTGCATCGTTGACGCAAGCGTGACCATGATCGCGCAACACGTCGCCGGCGAGAAGCAGCCCTTCACGCTGTGGATTCGGATCGAGAACGCGCTGGTCTCTTACACGCGTTACATTCGCAAGGCGTTCTGGCCGACAAATCTCGCGCTGTACTATCCGCATCCCGGCAAATACCTGCACTGGTGGCAGGTGTGGACGTCGATCCTGGTGCTGGCCGTCATTACCGTGTTGGCGGCGCGCGCGCGGCGGCACAGGTACTACATTGTGGGATGGTTGTGGTTCCTCGTCATGCTGGTGCCGTGCATCGGACTGGTGCAGGCCGACGTGCAGGGGATGGCCGACCGTTACGCCTATGTGTCGTTCATCGGGCTCTTCATCATGATTTGCTGGGGAGTAGCCGACTGGGCGAGCGGGCAGCATCTTCCCAAAGTAGTGCTGCCGGCCGTCAGCGTCATAGTTTTGGCGGCACTGACTCTGGTTACTCACCGCCAAATCGGTTATTGGCAGGACAACGTCACGCTATGGACGCACTCCGCCGAGGTAACAACCGGAAACTGGAAGGCCGAGTATCTGCTGGGCGGGGCACTGGTCCAGGCGGGACGCGTGGAGGATGCGTTTCCGCATTTCCGGCGTGCGGCAGAGATTGAACCTGGCGATCCCTTCGTCAACGTAAGCATCGCGGCGTACGCGCAGATTCACGGCAATCTCCAGGTGGCTCTGGAGTATTACAACAAGGCGCTCGGGGAATCCTGGAACGCCGAGCAGAGTACGAAGATTCTGAAAAATATGTCGATCATTTATCAACAGCTCGGCGATCCAGCGAAAGCCGAGGCTTGCGTAACCAAGGTACAGGCGCTGCCAAAGCCTGCGGTGAATTGGCAGGGATCATGGTGGGAGCAGTTGATCCCCATGATCAAGCAGCGCTTTAGCTCCAGCTCAAACTAGAGCTCAACTCATAAATGCTTTGTATCAGGGCACGGCTTCATGGCTGCGGAAAAAGTCGAACCGCAGATCCCTCGTCGGACTAAAGTCCTACTCGGGATGACAACATAGGAAGCTCATCAGGGATTGTAGCGAGCCAGCCACGCGGCGACTTCGCGAAAGACGTCGTGGACTTGCTCCCACACGGTGGGAAAATGCGGCGATCCCGGATAGGTGACCATGCGCGTGGTCTTGCCGCGTGCCGCCAAGACCTCGAATAGCTCCCGCCCTTCATACGTCGGCACGCGCTCGTCGGCAGCGCCGTGCAGAATCAGCAACGGCGTGGTCACGTTCTCCGAATGCATGGCAGCAGAGAAGACCAGAAACGCCTGGGGATCTTTGTCGGGCCAGCGCGCGTCATAGTCAAACTGCTGTATGTCGCTCGTCCAGATAAAGGTGAGCCAATCGGTGATGCCGGCGCCCTCGATCGCAGCTTTGTAGCGATTGGTTTGCGTCACGGTCCAGGCTCTCATGAAGCCGCCAGCACTCCAGCCGAAGATGGCGAGGTGGTTGGGATCGGCCCACCCCTGCGCGATGGCATAGTCGGTGGCGCTGTCGACGTCACGGTAAGCACGATCGCCGAAGTGCTGATAGATGGCATTGAGGAACTCGCTGCCATAGCCGGTTGAGCCGCGATACTCCGGCTGCAACACAACGTAACCCATCCCGGTAATGATTCTGGTGAACCAATCGAAGTCCAGGGTGTCATTGGCTTCGGGCCCGCCGTGGGGCAGAACCATGAACGGATATTTCTGGCCAGCCTTGTAATCCGCGGGGAAGGTCACGATGCCTTCCAGCGCAATCCCCTCCGCGCTTTTCCAATGCACGGCGCGCTCGTCGCCCAAGGCAATCTTCGCAAGCTGGTCATCGCCTTCGTGCGTGATGAGCTGTAGCGTGCTGCCGTTGGCGACGGCAACGTTGCCAGTGTGATGCGGATCGGACACCGTGAATACCCGCACGTCAGGCGCGGAGGCGATCTGCGGCGTGACCATGCCGCCAATACTGCCATCGGACCATTTGTATGTAGCGGTCAGTGCGTTGTCTTTGAAGGCATCGATCTCAGTCTGAACGCCGCGATCAACCCATACCCAGGCATTGCCCTTGGGATCGACATAAAGATGAATCGCGCTGGCAGGCAGATCAGGCGTGCGGTCCTGTGGCGTTCCACCGGCAGCGGAGACAGTCCAAACATGATCGGGAGTCAGGACCTGCGTCGTCGTGCTCAGGAAGACAAGATCCTTGCCGCCGTCGATCCAACCGATGTTAGAAGATGCGTTATCAGTGTTCGCGATGTGATGGGTTGCGGACGCGCTGCACACGTCGATGTTGGTATGAATGTAGTGAAAGCCGATTTTCGGGGTCTGCGAAAGAACCGCGACGGATGCGGCGTCCGAAGACCACGCGATCCCTTCTTCGGCGATCTCCCGCAATGTGGGACACCACCATGCGCCGCCCGTGCCATCAGCATTCACGACGTAAAGGCTCGTCGGCTCAGCTTCAACAACGTTGTGTACATCGGCGAGCGGATCGGGAAGCCGCGGGTCGGCAAGGATGGCATAGCGCCGGCCGTCGGGCGAGATCAAGGCGCTCTGGATGCCCTTGGGCAAAGCGGTGAGCGGAACCGGAGTCGCGGCCGCCGCTGCAGGAGTGTCGGCAGGCGCAAGCGGGAGCGTCGCCAGCTGCGCCATATTATTCGCCTTCAACATGCCGTACAGCGCTTTGCCATCGCCCGTGAATCCGGATGGCTTGAACTGCTCCGGAATGTTGAGATGGCGAGCGTCGCCGCCAGAAACGGGGAGCAAATACCACTCGGTGTTGCTTGGACCCTTCTGGCCGCCAAAGCCAACGCGGTAGAGGATGGTCTTGCCATCGGGCGAAACTGCGGTCGCAGACGCGTGACGCAGCGTGGCAGCGTCGTCGAAATTGAACGGATGGCGCGTGGATTGAGCGGACGAGACGATAGCTGAGGAAAACAGAAGAACAACTGCGGCGAGATTGCGCATTCGGCTTCTCCTGAAACCGAGAAGCATAACAGGCGGGCGAAAAAGAATGCCAGCGGGCGGGACGTGCCTCGGTCCCCTGCCCCGTCGTTTGGCCTCAGACGCGGGACGTCTGGCTGGCGTGCTGCCGCGCCTGGATTTCGATGTAGACGTTGATGAGCGAGACAGCCGCTGGCGTGACGCCGGGGATGCGGCTGGCCTGACCCAGCGTTTGCGGGCGTACGCGGCTGAGCTTCTCGTTCATTTCGCGCGAGAGACCGGAGACTTTGCCGTAGTCGAACCAGGCGGGAATGGTGCGCTGCTCGGACCTCTTGAGGCGCTCGATGGCTTTGGTCTGCTGATCGAGATAGCCGGAATACTTGATCTCGGTTTCGACGGATTTGAGCTCGTTGCGGATAGCCGCGCTTAAGCGCGGCGTTGTCGGTTGTCGGTTGTCGGTTGTCAATTCTCTGTTGTCGGTTGCCGGTTGCCGGTTGTCAGTGGTCGATAGCTCATCGACTTGATGCGCAGTATGCGATGCCTTCTCTAAACCTGTCATCCCGACCGAGGACTTCAGTCCGAGCGGAGGGACCTGCGGTTCGCTTGCAGTGGGACGATCTTGCTTCGCGGAAATCTCCTCGCCATCGACACGCTCGAAGAACGCCGGCGCCAATCGCCTGAGCAACGGCGCGAGGCTTTCAATCTGCACCTCAGGACGCCGCAGAAGTTGTGCGAGTGTTATACCCGTGCTCCTGGCGTCATTCAAGAGAGCGAGCGTCGCGTCCGAGTCACTGACAACCGACAACTGACAACTGACAACGGCTTCATTCACTCGCGTCTTTTCCAGCAGCTCGCGCATGGCCTTCATGCGCTCCTGCTTGGCAAGGTGATTGGCCCAGGCGTCATCGTTGATCAATCCCACGCGACGGCCGTGCGGCGTGAGTCGGCGGTCGGCGTTGTCGATGCGCAGGTGCAGACGAAATTCCGCACGCGAGGTGAACATGCGATAGGGCTCGTTCGTCCCCTTGCTGATGAGATCGTCGATCAGGATCGCCGTGTAGGCTTCGGTGCGGTCGAGGATGAGCGGCGGCTCGCCTTTGATCTTGAGCGCGGCGTTGATGCCGGCCATCAGTCCCTGGCACGCCGCCTCCTCATAACCGGACGTGCCGTTGATCTGTCCAGCGAGATAGAGGCGCTCGACCTTTTTCGTTTCGAGCGTGCGCTGCAGTTCGGTCGGATCGATGGAGTCGTACTCGATGGCGTAGCCGGGACGCAGCATCTCTGCGTTTTCGAGGCCAGGAATCGACTTGATGATCGCGAGCTGCACGTCGATTGGCAGCGACGTGCTCATGCCGTTGACGTAGATTTCGTGCGTGTTCAGGCCCTCGGGCTCGAGAAAGAGCTGGTGCGTTTCCTTGTCGGGGAACTTGACGATCTTGTCTTCGATCGACGGACAATAGCGCGGGCCGATGGACTGAATCTGCCCGCTGTACATTGGCGAGCGATGCACATTGTCGCGGATGATGCGATGCGTCTCCGGCGTGGTGAAGGCGATGTAGCACGGCACCTGCTTGTCGTGATGCGCAACGCGACGGGTGCGGAAGCTGAACGGTGTGGGATCGTCGTCGCCTGGCTGCACGGTGAACTTTGACCAGTCGATGCTGCGGCCATCGAGGCGCGGCGGCGTGCCGGTCTTCAGGCGACAGCCACGCAGGCCGAGCTTCTTCAGCGCTTCGCCCAATAAAACGGCCGGCGGCTCCCCGCTGCGCCCGGCGGGATATTGCTGCTCACCGCAATGGATGAGGCCATTGAGGAAGGTGCCGGTGGTGATGATGACGGCTTTCGCGCCGACGGTGCGGCCGTCGCGGAGGCGAACACCGGTTGTCAGTTGTCGGTTGTCAGGGGCTGTTGTCGGTTGTCGGTTGTCGGTTGTCAGTAGGTCTTGGTCGCAGTTCTTACTGACAACTGGCAACTGACAACTGACAACTTCTTCGACAACTATGTCGGCCACTTCGGCCTGCTTGATGTGCAGGTTCGGCTCGGATTCGAGCACCTCGCGCATCTTGAGGCGGAATTGCTGTTTGTCGCACTGAGCGCGAGGAGACCAGACCGCCGGACCGCGTGAGGTGTTCAGCAGGCGAAACTGGATGCCGACCGCGTCGGTCACTTCGCCCATAATGCCGCCGAGGGCGTCGACTTCGCGAACGAGATGTCCTTTGGCGATGCCGCCCACGGCGGGATTGCACGACATCTGCGCGATGAGATCGACGTTGAGGGTGAAGAGCGCGGTCTTCAGCCCCATGCGCGCAGCCGCCATCGCGGCCTCGCATCCGGCATGACCGGCGCCGACGACCACGACGTCAAAGGTTTCTGTAAATTGAGACAAAGGCAAGCTACCCAGAGCCGCCAACGGCGACCGCATATCTCTATTGTAGAGGACGCGCGCGTCCATCGATGGACAAGCAGTTGCGTCATTGGACACGATGGTGCGCGGTCCCGGCACAGCCTAAGGGTCTAATTCCCTCTGGTCCAGCCACTTCCCCGCTTTGCGAACTGGCGTGGTAGTTGCTTCGTACTTTTGATTGGCTGCTGATCTGAGATTCCGTCCGAGGCTCCCCATGGAAGGATTGCTCCAAGACATTCGCTACGGTTTCCGTGTACTCCGCAAAAGTCCGGTATTCACGCTAGTGGCTGTGCTGACGCTGGCGCTGGGAATCGGCGCAAACGCCGCGGTCTTTTCCATCTTCAACGGAGTTCTGCTCAGCCCACTTCCCTATCCGCACGCCGACCGAATGGTCACGCTGGGCGCCAGCAAGCCAAATTTCCAGAACGGCGCGATCTCGTATCCCAACTTTCGCGACTGGCAGAAGGACAATCAGACCTTCGAGGCGATGGCGATCTTCCGCAACACCACCTATAGCCTGACGGGACTGGGCGATGCGGAGGAGATTCCCGGCGAGCTGGTCTCATCCGAGCTCTTCCCCATGCTGAATATCAAGCCGGTGCTGGGGCGCACATTCGCGACGGGTGAGGACGACGTCGGTGCGACGCCGATTGCGATCATCACTACCGGATTGTGGGAGCGCAAATTCGGCTCGTCGCCAGGCGTGCTCGGAAGAGGCATCACGCTCGACGGTCAAGCTTACACCATCGTTGGAGTGATTCCAGCCGGCTTTAACCTCAACATTCCGAGCTTGTCGCCGGCGGATGTTTATGTGCCGATCGGCTTGTGGGCAAACAATCTGCTCACCGATCGCGGCGCCGGGCTTGGCATTCACGGCCTGGGACGGCTCAAGCCCGGAGTCACGCTGGAGCAGGCTCGCGGCGATATGGCGCGCGTGTCGCAGAATCTCGCGACGGAGTATCCGACTAAGGATCGCGGTCTGGGCGCGCACATCGTGCCGCTGAAGCAGGCGGTGGTACGCGGCGTGAAGCCGATACTGTTGGTGCTGTTAGGCGCCGTAGGCGTGGTGTTGCTCATTGCCTGCGGCAACGTTGGCAATCTGCTGCTGGCACGCGCCACCAGCCGCAATCATGAGTTTGCGGTCCGCGTGGCACTGGGCGCAGGACGCGGAAGGTTGCTACGCCAACTTCTGACGGAGAGTCTCACGTTGGCGCTTGCCGGCGGCGCGCTGGGCGTGGCGCTGGCGTATTGGGGAACGCAGTCGGCGCTGAAGGCACTGCCGGCGACGCTGCCGCGCAGCGAGAACATTGGGCTCGACGCGCGAGTGCTGCTGTTCACCGCAGGCATCTCGCTGGTGGCCGGCGTGCTGTTTGGATTGTTGCCGGCGCTCAGAGCGTCGCGGCCTGACCTCAATTCGGCGCTGGCAGACCGCAGCCGTGGAACCAGCACCGGCAAAGCCAACACGCAGCGCATCTTCGTTGTGGTGGAGATGGCAATGGCGCTGGTGCTGATGATCGGAGCCGGCTTGATGATCCGCAGCCTGGCAGCATTGTGGAGTGTCGACGCCGGATTTCGCGCGGACAACCTGCTCACTTTCGGGCTGACCATGCCGCCCTCGATGGTGAATGCGACACCACCAGCAATCCGGAGCGGATTCCGCACTCTCGATGCACAGCTGAATGCGATTCCGGGCGTGCGGGCCTCGTCGGTGTGGTGGGGCGCGTTTCCCATGTCGACCGACGACGAGGTCCTCTTCTGGCGCGAAGGGCAGCCGCGGCCTGCCAGTCAAAACCAGATGAACTGGTCGCTGAATTACGTTGTCGGGCCGCAATACCTGCAGGTAATGGGCACGGAGCTGTTGCGCGGGCGTTTCCTGAACCAGGGTGACGATGAGCACGCGCCTGCAGTGGTGGTGATCGACGAGGCGTTTGCGCGGAAGTTCTTTGCGCATGAAGATCCCATCGGTAAGCGACTGAATCTGGTTAGTCCGGATGAAGTGAATGCGGAGATCGTGGGCGTTGTCCGGCACGTGCAGCAGTGGGGCTTGGATGATGACGGGACCGAGGAACTGCAGGCTCAGCTGTATCGACCGTTCATGCAGTTGTCCGAAGGGGCTATGAAGCTGACGCCTACGGGCGTGAGCTACTCGGTGCGGCTCAGTCCGGCGGCGCACACCAGCTTCGAGGCGATTCGCCGCCGGCTGCAGTCCGGCAATGCCGAGCAGGCGGTTTACGGGCCGCAGACGATGAACGAGATCATCGCGGCTACACTGGCGGCGCGACGGCTGTCAATGATTCTGTTGAGCGCGTTTGCGCTGCTGGCGGTCTCGCTGGCCAGCATCGGGATTTATGGCGTGATCTCCTACGTTGTGGCACAACGCACGCAGGAGATTGGCATTCGCATGGCGATGGGAGCCAACCGCGGGGACGTTGTGCGAATGGTAGCGGGACAGGGTCTAAAGCTGATCGGTATAGGCTTGCTGTGTGGCAGTGTCGGAGCTTTGGTCGCTACGCGGGCGCTAAGCACGATGCTGTTTGGCGTCAGGCCGTTCGATGCAGCGACATTTGTTGCGACCGCGTTTCTGCTGCTCTGCATCGGCATGCTGGCGATTTATGTGCCGGCGGCGCGCGCGGCTAAGGTCGATCCGATCGTGGCACTGAGAGAGCAGTGACGCTCGCTTGTGACGCTTACCCTTCTTTCGATATAGTGTTGTCACTTCCGAATTCTTATCTGGGGTGATTCATGGAATTGCAAGCTTTCTTGACGGCGCTCGAGGAGCGCATTGCCCGCTACGATCTGCTGTGCCATCCGTATTACAAGGCGTGGACTGCCGGTGAGCTGACGCGCGACGATCTGCGCGAATATGCCGGCGACTACTACCATCACGTTGCCGCGTTTCCGACGTATCTGAGCGCGCTGCACTCGCGGCTGGACGATAGTGAGGTGCGCCGCGCGGTGCTGCGCAACTTGTGCGAAGAGGAGATTGACGGCCGCGCGCATAGCGAGCTCTGGCTGGATTTTGCCGAGGGCATGGGCGCCGATCGCCAGACCGTACGCCGCCGCGACCCGATAGGCGAGGTGCGTGAGGCGATTGCGGAGTTTCGGCGCGTGGCACGCGAAGGTGCGACGGCCGAGGCGCTGGCGGCGTTTTACGCATACGAATCGCAGGTGCCGCGCGTGGCGAAAGAAAAGGCCGACGGCCTGGCGCAGCGCTATGGCGCCGACGCGAAGACCTGCGGCTACTTCCAGCTGCATCAGTTTGCCGATGTCGAGCACGCGGACGTCTGGCGCGAGTTGCTGAGCGCGGAGATCGCAGCTGATCCTCAGCAGGCAGAAGCCGCGCTGGATGCCGCCGAAGCTGCAGCGAAGTCGCTATGGCAGGTGCTGGACGGGATGGAAGCGCGACGGACAGCGACGGTTGGGTAGAGCCGGCGACGTATCCGACATCCTATAGCCGCCACCATCCTAGGACGATCTTGGCGGCTATTCTCGTTTTGTATTTGCTGGACGCGGCCCTGAAGGGCCGCTCTTCCAAAAATTATGCGCGCTCGAAGGCGTGCTTCAGGTGCAGCTCTTCCAGCGTGTGATCTTTGGCGGCGATGATGGCGTCGCGCTGGGCGAGCAGACCATCGGTGGCGCGCGCATAATCGCCGGCCAGCTCGATCATGCCGCGGGCGGCCAGGTCTTTCGCTGCGGCTGTCAGCTTGTCGATCATGTTAGGGTCGGTGGCGCCAAGATATTGCGCATCGCAGGGATCGGCTGTCAGGACAGGCTTTCGCTCTTCGCCACTTCCCCAAAAGACCTTGCGTGCGACGAACTCTTCGAGTTGCGGCGGCGTCACATTGCCAAACCTGAAGTGCTTGTGCCGAATACTGTAGCAGCGGCTCGAAACCGGCACTGGCTGCCGCTTGCCGGACTTCAGCAGTTCCAGCTGCTTGTCGTCGAGCGCCTTGCGCGCGGTGTTGATCGCAACCCAGAACGCGAGATCGCTGTCGATTGACGCTAGAGCTTCGCGCACGGTTTGCGCCAGGTTGAGCGCGACGTCGGCGTGCAAGCCGCTGCCGTCGTCCAGTTGAACTTTGCCGTGCACGACATACCAGTCGCCGCCGCCTTCGGAGCGATGAAACGGCCATTGCAATTCAATGCGAACCGGGAAGCCGTGGACGGTAACACTAGTAAATGATTTGTCCATGCGAGTAACTAGTAATTAGTAATTAGCAACATTAGCTTTCATCACGCGCTCATGAATCAACACCGGATGGCAATTGCTAGTTACTAGTTACTAATTACTGCTCTCACCATCTTCTTCCCTGCTCGCAGGGTGAACTCCGCTCCCATCTTCACCGTGACGACTACTTCAGTCTTCAGTTCGCCATCGACTTTCACCGCATTCTGCTTCACTTTGCGTAGGCCATCGGTGACGGAGGTCGCCAGTCCGGTTCGCGCCAGGAGCTTATCGAGCTTCACCTGAACATCATCGTGAGTGGTCGAGGCATGGGGCGCGGCGACCTCGGCAAACGGCACCGTGATCAGCGGTAAATCCTCCGGCACCTCATCTTTCTGGAACATGCGCGACCAGTCGTGCGCCGCCTGCTCGGCTGCCTCGCGTGAATGACAGTCGGTAACTATGCGCTTGCCCAGTTCCTGCTTCAGCTTCATCGGGTGCGCCGCACCGCTGGCCACATCGCGCTTCATGTGCTCGATGTCGGCCATGCTGACATCGGTCACCAGTTCGTAGTAACGCCACATCAGCTCGTCGGAGATCGACATCACTTTGCCGAACATCTCCTGCGTCGGCTCGGTGATGCCAATGTAATTGCCGTACGACTTCGACATCTTCTGTACGCCGTCGGTGCCCTCCAGCAGCGGCGTGGTCAACACGATCTGCGGCGGCTGGCCATAATGCCGCTGCAGCTCGCGTCCCATCAGCAGATTGAACTTCTGATCGGTGCCGCCCAGCTCGACATCGGCCTCGAGCGCCACCGAGTCGTAGCCCTGCGCGATTGGATACAGCAGCTCGTGCATGGCGATCGGCTTCTCTTCCATGAAGCGCTTGTGGAAGTCCTCGCGCTCCAGCATCTGCGAGACGGTGAACTTCGCAGCCAGGCGGATGAAGCCTTCATAGCCCAGCTTGTCGAGCCACTCGCTGTTGAAGCGCACTTCGGTCTTTTCGCGATCGAGGATGCGGAAGACCTGCGCCTTGTAGGTCTCGGCGTTCTGGTCGATCTGCTCGCGCGAGAGCGGCGGCCGCGTTGCCGAGCGCCCCGAGGGATCGCCGATCAGCCCGGTGAAATCTCCGATCAGGAAGATGACCGTGTGGCCCATGTCCTGAAAATGTTTCAGCTTGCGCATGAGCACGGTGTGGCCTAAATGCAGGTCCGGTGCCGTCGGATCGAAGCCCGCCTTCACGCGCATCGGCTTGCCCGACGCGTGCGACTTCTCCAGTCGCTCGCGCAGATCGCTCTCGCGGATGATCTCGGCCGCGCCCTTGCGCAAGTAGGCGAGCTGCTCGTCAACCTCGGGGAATGAGGGCATGGACTTTGATTATAGAAGTTTCGAGTTCCCAGCTTCAGTTTCAAGTTTCAAGTTCACCACGACGTTGACACCGCACGTATGCTGGAATGGCGTTACACTAACGAATCCCAACGCACTCGCGATGAAACTGCTTCTCCCGGCTTCGATCTTCATTCTCATGGTGTCCGTCGGCATGAGCTTGAAGCTGAGCGAGCTCATCGCCAACTGGCGAGCGCTCACTTTGTCGGCGTGGACGCGGCTTGTCCTGGCCACGTTTATTCTGCCTGCGCTGGCTGCGCTTATCCTGGCGCGCGTCTTCTTCCTGACGCTGCCCGAAACCGGCGCTCTCTTCATGGTGGGGGCCACGCCGGGCGCGCCGCTGCTCACTCGCAATCTCGCGCGGCGCGGCTTCGATATGCAACTGGCGGCCAGCTATCAGGTCTGGTGCGGCGCACTCACGCCCATCTTCATTCCGGTCATGCTGTGGGCGGCGGCCAAGCTCTACAGCCGCGACATCTGGATTCCGCCACGCGTCCTGCTGCTGCAAATCGTCGAGAAGGAATTCCTGCCGCTGCTGGTGGGCATGATGCTGATGCGTCTCGCGCCTACATTCTCCAAGAAGGCGCAGCGCGGCATGAACATGGTCGGCAATCTGGTGCTTACACTGGTCTTCGCCCTTCTGCTGTGGAAGATGCGAGCGGATCTGGCAACCGTTACGCCCTGGATCGTGCTGGCGACCTTCCTTCTCATGGTAGCCTCGATTGCCGCCATGCATTTTCTAGTGCGCGCCGACCCGGTTACCGTACGCACGTTTTCCGTCAGTAATGCCAATCGCCATGTTGGCCTGGCGCTGCTCCTCGTGAACCGATTCAAGAGCACCCACGCCGCGCTGCCGGTGATCGCCTGCTACGCCATACTCGTCGCTCTTTTCCTCGTCGTTGCGCCCAGGATTTTCCGGCCGCAGGAACTCGTCGCGCAAAAGGCCACCGCGTAGTCTTGTGCAAAGGCGCTTTCGCGCCAAGCTCAAAATATCCTGTCCCCAATGCGTCACTACGGGGCTGGCTCGGAAGAGCGAAGCCATGGGATGATATGGAATCAAGGTATTCGATGGCGTCAGCGATCAACCCGCAAAACCATGCCAGCGCGCCGCCGACGCTGGTCTACGATGGCTCCTGCGGCTTCTGTAGCCGTTCAGTTCGGTTCATTTTACGGCACGAACGAAGGCACGACCTGCTGTTTGTGACTCGTGACTCGGAGATGGGCAAGCAATTGCGCCGCACATATGGAATGGAATCGATCGAGTCAATGTTGTGGATCGAGGATGGTCGCGCATTCGCCGAATCTAACGCTGTAATGAAGGCTGCGGGCTATGTCGGCGGCTGGTGGTCTCAACTGGCAGCTCTGGCTTCGCTTTTTCCGCCGAACATTCTAAATAAACTTTACAAAATCATTGCCAGGCACCGTCGCCGTCTCTCAACCAATGTGGCCGTCTGCCAGCTTCCCAGCCCTGAACAGCGCCGTCGTTTCCTGGCCTGACAATGGCGGCGATTACCTTTTTCCGGCACAATCGAAAGATGTTCGCGCGCAAGATCCGAGTGCAATACGAACAGGACGGCCAGCGTCTGGCCTGTCCGCTGAAGTGGCTCGACAGCTTCAGCATGAGAAACTTCACCAACGATCAGGTCTTCGACGACACCATCCCCACTGGCGATGGAGCCATGGAGATTGGCACGCGTGTGCCGCTGGAGCGGCTGCGCTCATCGATGGAGGACTGGTTCCGGCGCAAGAGCTATCTGCCGCAAGGGGCAACGCTGGTAGTAGAGGAGGGGTAAACCAGTTGTCCGTTGTCGGATTCCGGCTGTCCGTTTCTCAGCACCGATCCGCTCAACTACCGGTCTAGCGTAGAAGCACACGATTTCCGATTTGCATCTGTTACACAGAATCGGCGGTCGAGTCTGACAACCGACAACCGGCAACTGATCATGGCTACACGCATCGTCTTCATCATCATTGCACTCGCGCTCGTCGGCGCCGGTGTCTGGGCCTATCACCATGACGAAAACCTGCGCAAGAACGCGCCTCTGGTGAACCTCGGCGATCCTAACGAGGTGGTGCGGCAGCTGCTGGGCGATCCCACCTCCGAAGGCCCATGCGGCTCGCTCACGCCGATTCCCAAGGGGTGCACGGATGAGTATGTTTATCGCTATTGGTATGCGCTGTTTCAGCCGCAGTATGAGGTCATCTGGTTTGATCATGAGGGCAAAGCTCTCGGCGAGCAGCACGTGCGTTCGCCGTTCTAATGGGAGCGGCGCAATGAATTGGACGGAAGAGCGCTCGGTTCCCGTTCCCACCGGCTTAATTGACCGTCTGCGGAAACTCAAAGCCGACCGCAGGAACCGAAAAGAGCGCTGAGGAGCACCCGGAGCTTGTGCCGTTCCTTTGTGCTGCGATTTTTCGCGTCTCCAAATCCAAAACATTACTGGCATCCTAGGGATCGTCCTCGCGGCACGGTATTACGGCGAGGCGCCGTGACGGCGCGCGAAGACTGGCGCTGTCGGAATCATCACGGCCGATGACCAGCCGCCGAGCCATTTCCTCTAGAACAATCGCCCAACCCGGAAGAAGAATTTGTGATGCCCGGTATCGCCGTAGGCATAGGCAGCTTCTACCGGTCCGAAAATTGTATTGACGACGATGCCGGCAGCGGCATCTGTGGGGAAGCCCGATGCTTTGTTCACCATCGAACTGGGCGGGCCGTAAACCTGCGCAGCCTCATAGATGCCCAGGATATAGACGCCGCTACCCAGCAGTGGTGGCAGCTTCAGCATTTCCCGGATGTATCCCAGCTGGAATAGGAAGTACTTATCCATCAGCAGTTCGTTGGTTCCGTACGCCACCAACTGCCGCGAGCCTCCCAGGGAGAACTGTGGGATACCAGTTGCATGGTCGAATGTGGTTCCGGCAGATCCGTCGAGGAAAACCGAGGATGTTTCGTTCAGCCGGAAGTGAAGCTGCCCAGCGCCTTCGAGCACCGGATAGGCTTGGGGCGCGGCCGGACTGGCGTTGTACCAGAGAGCGTCTCCCGTGAAGCTTTGCCCTGCAAAAGGAATCACAGCATCGTCCAGGCGATCCAGCCTGTATTGAATTCTGCTGACACCGTAGCCGCCGGAAAAGGATGGCAGTTCCTTTGGGTTTCCGACCCCCCGCACAAAGTCTTGCCACCCTCCTTCGTATCCGACGCGCAGCTCACCAGTATTTCTAAACTGGTAGCCGACATCGACGCCTCCACCGAGGGTGCTACGCCGATAGGTGGAAACTAGTTGGTTGTTGTCGTAAAGGTAAAGCGGGTTATTATCGGCTAGAGCCCGTGGCGCGATGAACCAATGGGTCAGCGGTGTGAAGGGGTGGTAATACTCTGAGTTCAATCCGTAATCGGAGAAAAGCACGATGTCATTGCGCCATTCCGAGCGGAAGCCGCCAATATCGAACCACGTGAATCTCGCTCCCATGTCGAGCGTAACGTTCTTCAAACTTGACCCGTCGATGAGGATAAGTGGCTGAACCACCGGTGGGCCAACATCCCTTTCCTCGGTCGTAATCAGGAGGCCCTGCTGCCCATTGCGGTCTACCATTTGGTAGGTCAGCGCCGAATAACGTTCCGTTCCTTTCAGGCGCATGATTTCCTGGTCCAGTTCGTCGAAATTGATGGGCTTCCCTGTTAAATTAGCCGTTTTCTCTTCGATCCGTTGTGAAAGATTTCCGTGTACGCCTTCGACCGTGACAAACTCTGGAACGGGATTGGTGCGGACACGGGATTGGCGATCGGCCAGGTACTTCTGCCAGGTGGCGTCATCCACCGCGAGCGTCATCAAGACCTTGGACTTCGCAGCGGCGGCATCGTATCCGGCCTTGATGATCGCGTCAGCGTCGTTGAAACTCAACGCGCTCCATTTCTGTACCGGTACCGAGACCAGCAGGTCCGCCTTTTCCATGCTCAGCAGTTCGTTGGCCGAGATCATGACCGAGATCGACTGCCCGAGAACCGCGAACGAGGAGAGGTTTGCATTCGCAGGCACCGGCGCCTCCTCCAGGTGAATCGCCAGTGTCAGGTCGGCTCCCATCTGTTTCGCGACCTCGACGGGAATGTTTTGCAGCAATCCGCCATCGGCATAGATCGCATCCTTGGTCCGCACCGGCGTGAAGATTCCGGGCAGAGACATGGTGGACCGCAGGGCCAGGGCCAGGGACCCGGCGCGGAAAACTTTGGGCTTGCCGCTGACCAAATCCGTGGCTACGCAAGCGAAGGGAGTAGGCAGATCGTTGAAGCTCTTGACCTCCGAGTAGGGGAGCGCGATCTTATCCAGAACCAGAGAGACCTGCTGGCCGGAGTTGAGGCCTGCGGGAAACTGCAGGCCTTTGCGCAATCCGAATTCCAGGCTGTTGGGATAATCGCGGGCGTCCTCCTTGCGCCGGAACGAAAGATCGTCGAAGGGTGTTGTCGGGGAGAGAACCTCGTCCCACGGGATCCCATTCACGATCTGGCGCATCTCAGCGGCATTATGTCCAGTGGCGTAGACCCCTCCGACCAGACCGCCCATGCTGGTACCGGCGACGTAGTCCACCGGAATGTGATGTTCCTCCAACCACGTAATAACGCCAACGTGGGCAAGCCCCAAGGCTCCTCCACCTTGAAGAACCAGGCCGATGGTAGGACGCCCTCCAGTCCCGGCCGTTGGAGCGCTTTGGGTTAGGCCAAAGGGTGAGGTGATACACGCGAAGATAAGTATCAGGAAACTTGCCTTTGGATGTTTCATATAAAGCCATCCTTTCTCGATCTTGTGAGAAATCTGCATGATACAGCGCAGAGTAAGTGAGTCGCTGTGACCTCACCTTTTCTCACTTACGTACCTCAGAAACCAACTCGCCCCACTCGAATCAGCGCAGACCACTTCGGGGAGCCGTCGGCCGCCTGGCCAGCCGCATTGATGTGCTCTCGCTGCTTCAACTCTGGAAACGGAAGTCCGCTCGTGACCAGACGTCCCCGGTTATACAGCAGTTCATCCAGCGTGCCGTTCAGCAAAAGCTGATAGTTCCAGGGCTGGGGATTCTTCATATCCTCGGCGATTTTGGTGTCGAGCGTGGTCGTACAGTTTCGTGTAACCGCGTTATACCACTCAGGATGGTCCCTCAACTTGTTCAGGTAATCGGCGTAGATGAGGAATATCTTTCGTGCCTCGTCCGCCGAGATCGTGGTGCGATACAGGAAGACTTGCTCGTCCTTGCGGTAATTGGTGCGCAATCGAATGACGTCGCGCTCATCGGCTGTGATGAAGATCAACTCGTACTGCCGGAAGAATCCGAGAACCGCCGAATACGACTGGCCGGCTTTATAGCGCGCCTCAATCGAGAAGGCGATGTGATCGTTGTCGCCGAATTGAAAGCTGAGAATCGGATGACCAATATACTTCGGTCCCCAGGTGGTAAAGAAGAGGTCGGCGAAACGGAGTTGCGATAGATAGACTGTTCTATCGCTCCAGCAATTTGAGTACTCGGTCTTGGTGCGGTAGTCGCAGTTGCGCAGGTTGTGGATTGTAACTCGATCTCCATCGATCTCGACCCAGGCGGTCCGGGCAGTATCGGCTTGCCAATCACCATCATTCGACGGTTTCAGACTGAGCCACCACGTTAGCACAACGCAAAAGCCCGCAAAACAGAACACGGCGGCCCAGAGCCGTCGTTTGACCTTCAGGAGAATTACGACGACCACAACAACGTAGATCAGGGTCACCGGAATGCGCAGTGCTTCTACCCGGAAATCAACGTAAAGGGCTGCCACTGCCCACAAGGTGAGCAAAGCGAGAACGAACCACAGGATGACGCCGGCAAGAAGTGCGAGTTTGCTCGTAGTTTTCATGGTTGTGGTCCTTCTATGGTGGAAGCAGCGGTGACTCTAACGCGATGCGACTGACAGGTGCTCCGCTGCCAAGACCTGCTTCCGCGCGCCTATTCATCCTGAGCTGGCTTGCATTCGGCCTGCGCGGCGCGCGGGCACTTCTCGCGAAGCGCCTTGCCTTGCTTGTGCCTTTCTCTCTTGGATAACCCGGCAGCAGATTCTATTCTCATTCTGCTCCGTAAGTTTGGGATTGGAACCAGAACTGAGTGTTAGGAGTTAGTGCCGAATAGACATCAACCTCGGGGGAAAACCCTGTTATCGGTGCACTCGCGTGCACGCAGGGTCTGAGGAGAGCCGCCGCTAGCCACCACGTGCGGGCTCCGGTCAGCGTGGGTACTGTACGTACCCACGCCAGCCTGGAGCGCAGCACAGCCTCTTGCCGGGCTGCATAGGTTCTATTGATTAGGCCCTGCGACATTCGGATTATGATCCCGCGATGCCTTTGTTCTGCAGCACCCGCACCACAACCCGCCGGTTCTCGGCCTGACCCTCGACGGTCGTGTCAGGAGCTACCTGCTTGCTCGTGCCCATGGCGCCGGGAGCTAATACGTTGGTTAAAGGAATATGGCACTGCTGATCCAGGAAGTCGGTAACGTTGGCCGCCCGTTCCTGGCTCAGCTTCTGGTTCAGCGCAGCAGAGCCCACGGCAGAGGCGTAGCCCTTCACCTGAATCACGTATCCAGTGACGGTCTTGGCCTTCTGGCACAGCGCCAGCAACTTAGAGTCGTACTGCGGGTCAACTGTGACCTTATCGTTGCCAAAGTACACCGTGACCTCATCCCAGATGTTGTAATCAGCCAACTCGCCAAAGCGTTTGTTGACCGCGGCGATGGCCGCCTTGTTGGCGGCGATCTTGGCCTGTTCAGCCGTCAGTTCCGCTTGCTGTTGCTGCTGCGCCTGCTTTTCCTGCTGGAGCTGTGCCTGTTGCTGAGCTATCTTCTGCTGCTGCGCCTGCTCTTGTTGCTCCACCGGAGTCACACCAGCTTGAATATCGGTGGCGTTTTGCAGAGCTTTGCCATTGAACTTGATGGTGTCCGCCACCAGTTGGTTCTGGGCGTTGTAGTTGCCTTGCACCTGGACCTGGAGGCCGGGCTCCAGAACGGTCAAGCCCATCTGTTTCTTGCGAGCATGGAACAGACCGGACACGTCTTCCACGGTGGTGTAGTCGTTGAGAACGACGACAACATTCCCGGCGTCTTGGGTCTGAACGGTCATGGTGGCGCCGTTGCGTCCGTTGATCACACCACTAATATTTTGCGCGCCGGCAACGGTACAGAGCAGCAGAACTGCTGCCAGCGACAGAGTTACGATGCATACCATTCTTGCCGTAATGTTTCGGTTCATAATCCTTCTCTCCTGATTCACCGCAGGTATGGCACCTGCTTAGCGTTGATGTGTTGATGGGTCGTTTTTCAATTCTGACCTCGCAGATTGACCCTTTCTCCGGGACCGATATGAAAGTTGAATATCGAGCTGAGTTCGAAACCAAGAATCCAGCCCGGAATTGGGCGTACCTGGCGGCGCCTGGCCCGAAACCCCATCTGCCCCAGGATTGCTTGATGGTGACGAGATCAAACAACTGGAGGTCACCCACGCCGGTCACACCGAGTTGCTTCAAATCTACAGTTCCAGGTATTGCCTCATACAACGGCATCGAGAAGCCGAAGATAATGATGCTTCGAATTTCAGCCCTCCACAAGCAAATCACAACAATCTCGCTTTGTTGGAGGCTCCTTTACACGCGAAAATTAGGGAGGTTGGCTGGTATTCCGGCACGCTCCACGCGCTGCAAAATATCCTTCATGTCGGGATCGATCTGTTGCCAGAACCGCTGCAGGCCGCTGCACAGGTAGTTCAGCCCGGGCTCGCCATCGCGAGTGCGGATGAGGCGGTTTTTCGGACATTCGCCGTTGCAGGCAAACAGGTAGTTGCACTGGCGGCACTGCTGCGGCAGGTCATCACCTTTGGCGAAGCCGAATTTCTTTTGCCCCTCCGAAAAGACCATGCGCGACATGTGGGTTTCCGTAATGTTGCCCAGCTTGTATTCGGGATACACGTGGTGATCGCAGGCATAAACACTGCCGTCGTGTTCCAGCGCAACGCCCTTGCCGCAGAACTCGCTATAGACACACAACTGCGAGTCCCGGCCCATCCATTGAGCCACTGCGGTCTCGAACAAGTTGACGTGCACCTTGCCGTAATCGCGCCGGAACCAGTCGTCCCACACTTTGCAGAGGAAATAGCCCCAATCGTCTGGATCGACCGACCAGTCCGTGACCACGGAATCCGGAGTGCCCGGATGGGCGGCAGCCGTATCCTGCATAGGCAACCCGGCGGGATCCCATTTCTGAGGTGCGGTGTTGGCGAATACCCTGGGCTCGACACAAGGAATGAATTGCAGCTGGCGCGGGCGAAGCTCGCGACTTAGAAAACGATAGACGTCCAGTGGCTTCTTCGCGTTGACGCGATTGACGACCGTCAGGGTGTTAAACGGGATTCCATACTTCTGCAACTGTTGACCAGCAGCGAATACTTTCTCGAAGGTCGGCTGGCCGCCCTTGTCGGTACGGAAACGGTCATGCAGCTCCTGCGGACCATCGATGCTCAGACCAACCAGGAACTTGTTCCGTCGCAGGAACGAATACCACGCATCGTTCAGCAGCGTGCCATTGGTCTGAAGATCATTCTCGATATTCAGACCCGGACGCTGGTATTTCTTTTCGAGTGCGACCACCTTTTCAAAGAATTCGACACCCAGCAGTGTCGGCTCGCCACCCTGCCAGGAAAACACGACCTCGTCGCCGCGCTGGGCTTCAATGTACTGACGAATGTGTGCTTCGAGGATCTCGTCGCTGATGCGGAATTTGCTGTTGCTACCGAGCAGCGCTTCCTTATGCAGGTAATAGCAATAGGCGCAATCCAGGTTGCAGATCGCTCCTATCGGCTTGACCATGGCGTGGAAGCGCGGCGTCGTTCCCGGATAGAAGGGCAGCGGCGATAAAGGATCGCTGAAGTTGCTCATGAAGTCTCACTCAATTCTAGGAAGCTGTGCACCCAGCCCTTTGTGTCACTCGTCACGCCGACGTGTGAGCGGCAGGAGTCGCGCCCGCCTGACGCACGTGCTCACGATCACCCATACAAGCCTCATCGCGGTCGCGACCAATCACTTCTCCCAGGAAAAAATCTGTTTCCAGTCATTCTTCATGCTGATCACAGTCCAGCCTTTCGCCATGGCCTCGTCGTACAGCGCTTGGGTAAAAGTGCCGACCTTGGAATCGGGCAGCCCCTGTGCCGGGCCATAGGCGTACTCACGCGTGGCATCGTCGTGCAGCACCAGCATCATCAAAGACGCACCGCCGTTTGCCTGTGTGTATTCTTCCATCTGCTGGTCGCCGGTCGAGTTACCGAAGGCCGCCTTGGGATGACGTCCGAGGAAGAGGTAAATGCCCTCCGGCTTGCCAGAGAAATTGTTATTGAGCAACAGCTTCGGCGCCCGCATCAGGACGCCCTGTCCTTCTTTGTTGTAGCCGTATTGGGTCTCGAGCGCCGAACCGATGACCTGTTCCGGCGGGATGCCGTACACCTGTTGTGCATACGCGCGCACAAAGTCCTGCCCGCCGCCGGTCACGATGTAGGTCTTATAGCCGTTGTCGCGCAGATACTTCATGACCTCCAGCATCGGCTGGTAAACCATTTGCGGATAAGGTTTGTCGTAACGGGGATGCTTCGCCGTCGCCATCCAGTTCTTTACGATCGACTGGAACTCTTCCGTGGTCGTGCCGGCGCTGGTTGCCAGGCCGATAACTTCGATGTCCTTCAGAGTGAACTTCGCGATTGCCTCTTTGTCGCCGGTGACGATGGCCTTGAACGGCATCGTCGTTTTCCATTCCGGATGCTGTGGTGCCAGAGCGACCACCCGATCGAACATGAACAGCACCTGCGAGTAGATGGGCTGCTCGACCCATGTTGTGCCGTCCTGATCGAAAGTGGCGATGCGGTCCTCTGGCGGCACGAACTTCGGATTGTTCTTGTCGGTGGTGGTTTTGACGAAGTCGAGGATCGCTTGCTTGGCCGGCCCATCGTTCCACGAAGGCAAGGGATCGGTCGCGGCGGTCGCGGCCGGTTGGCTTGCGGTGGGAGTGGCGGCTGTCAGGCTTGCAGACCAACCGGTAAGGATGAGAATTACGGAAAGGAACAATGTTGACAGAAATGCCGCACGGGTTTTCATATCTGGATCTCCTGGTGTCGCATGGCGGAAGCTCTCCCGCTGGGGGACAATCCGTCAGGTTCACCGCGTTGGCGGTGGTGGTAATTCGTGAGAGGTTTTATCGAATATTTTTCCATCTTGCTAGTCACTCTCATCCACCGAGAAGAACAGATATAGGGCCAGCCCAACCGCATCTTCCGGATGGTTTTTGTGTCCACCGGTATTATTCTCATGCTCGTAGTACGGGTTGAATTCTACATGTCGGCCTATGGGGAAAAGGCTGGCGGCGTATAGGGCGGTGGTGCTCCACTTATTGAACTGGCTCTCGTAGAAGGGCTCGACGGCGACGTAAGGGATATGGTGAAAGGAGCGGATCGTAACCGTTCGCTCGACTGTCAGTCTGTTGCGATAGCGCCAGGTGAAATTGCCATCTCGCCAGTCGAGTTCCGCGCGGTTGCGGTCAGACGTGCTGAATCCGGCTTTCATGGGAAAGTTGAAGGTTGCAGCCGTGATCATGCGATTCTCAGTTGGAGTGTCCGGCTCCCCAATGTAGCGCTAACCAGTTTCCAGAACGAGAAATCTTTTCCTCGCATCGTCGAGGTCGAAAGCTCTCATTTCCTTGAGCTTCAGCAGAGGTTTCACAAACAGCTGAAGGCTTGGGCCAATCCCCCCTTGCGCCGAATCACCGCCGTCCTGATCGTCCTTCGCCTCCACATACAACTTGGAACATAGGATTCAGCTTTAGATAGGGCCTTCTGTGACGAAAATCACAGTTCCGTGAGCGGAGGAATGGCGCTACGCTGCGGGAACCATCAGGGCCCGGATTGCTGCCGAGTCGGGAAAACATTCAAGTAACGCGAAGGTGAAACACCCGATCACACCGATGTTCTCCGACCGGCGAGACGCGGGGGTTCCCTAGAAGCCTTCTTGTGGGGAGTTGAATGCTCCCTGCGGTATCCGGAGATCGTTGACTATAACGGCTAACCCGGGCTGGGCATCCGTCACGCGTACTGCGAAGCCACGTGCATTAGACCAGCTCCGGCAAGACCAGAAGCACAACCAGCATCAGTACTGCTTTAAATACCTTCTCTCTCATCGCAATTCCTTTTCTGTCAATTGTCGCCACTCCTGGCATTCGCTTCTTCTGCGGTTGCTGTTCGATCAGAGAAAGCGATAACCGGGAGCGAGGAAGGGCGTTCTGCCTTCCCCGCCTCCGACCCTGTTGTGCGGACTCTCTCGAGTCCGCGTTTTCAAGCGCTCGCAAGGGTTCTGCGACTTCGAGATAAGCGCATCGTTTTGGAGATGTAACCGTCAAAACCACCTGTTTTGTCCTTTCGGGCTCAGTCGCCGCTGGCTGCGTTCGTAAGCTGAGTCATAACCTGATTGAGGTTGAAGCTGGCAGGCCTCTGGCGCGGCGGAAACTCCTTGAAGCTGCTCAACCACTGCCCGACGTAACTTGCTGCGGGAATGACCAAGTAGGCGCGATCGATCCGCCAGCGCGGATAGTCGATGCCTTCGTATTCGGCCCGCTCGAAGGGGTCAGCGTGCAGGTCGAACAGCTTGGGAAGGCGCAACGCAACGAAAGGCGTCTCCCAAACAGCAAAGCCATGGGCGGGCTGCTCCAGGAACAACATCTTCCAGCGGTTGTAGCGTAGTGCGGCAGGTTCGCCATCATCGGTCCAATAGAGAAATTCGTGACGCGGGCCTTCCTGCACCTCTCCCTTGAAATAGGGCATGAAGTTGTAGCCATCGAGGTGGACCTTGTAGGTCATGGCGCCCGCCTGGTAGCCAGTTAACAGCTTCCCTTTTACGTCGGGCACGCCCGCCGCGGCCATCAGCGTGGGGACCAGGTCTTCATGCGCGGCAATATCGTTGATTACGGTTCCGGGCTTGATCACTCCCGGCCAGCGAATAACGAAAGGTATGCGATATCCGCCTTCCCAGCTGGTGTTCTTCTCGCCCCGGAAGGGAGTGGTTCCTCCGTCGGGCCAACTCATGGCTTCTGCGCCGTTGTCGGTGGTGAAGATGACAATCGTGTTGTTGGCAATGCCGAGGTCATCCAGCTTCTTCAGGATTACGCCAATGTTGTCGTCGAGTTGGGTCATGCCGGCGCCGTACAAACCCTTCTCATTGACCATGGCCATGTACTTCGGTGGCAAGTGCGTCCAGATATGCATGCGGGTGGTGTTGTGCCAGATGAAGAACGGCTTACCCGCCTTGACGGAACGGTCGATGTCATCGAGGGTCGCGGCAAGAAACTCATCGTCGGCGGTTTCCATCCGCTTTTTGGTGAGCGGGCCGGTATCCTCGCAGACCTGCTTGCCCCATGGACCGAAGCGTGGATCTGCAGGCGCCGGATTGTCGGTCGCCGTGGCTTTACACTTGAAGACGCCACGCGGTCCAAACTCTGCGGTGAAGCTGGGACTCTTCGGATAGTCGATGTTCTCGGGCTCTTCTTCGGCATTCAGGTGATAGAAATTGCCGAAGAACTCATCGAAGCCGTGAACCGTCGGAAGAAACTCATTGCGGTCGCCAAGGTGGTTCTTGCCGTTCTGGAAGGTCATGTAGCCGAGTGGCTTCAACAGTTCGGCCAACGTCGGATCTTGCTTCTGCAAGCCAATGGGCGAACCGGGCAGCCCGACCTTGGTCAGCCCGGTGCGAATAGGGCTCTGCCCGGTAATGAATGCCGCGCGTCCTGCCGTGCAGCTCTGCTGTCCGTAGTAGTCGGTGAACAGCGCGCCTTCGTGGGCGATCCGATCAATGTTGGGTGTACCGTAATACATCATGCCTTGGTTATAGGCATCGACATTCCAGTAACCGATGTCGTCACCGAAGATGACGAGGATGTTCGGCTTTTGTGCGGCGCCTGCTTGCGCCGCAGTTGTTCCAATAGCACCGGCAAGAAGGCTCGAGACAGCAAGCGCTCCGAGCGCAAGTTTTCGAATTCCTGCACCTAAGTCCACACTGGTCTCCTTTCGAGTGATCCTGGCAACTTCCCAGCGTACACTGCAGGTTGGCAAGCCATGTTGTCCTTAAGGCACCTTTTTTTCGGAAGAGAACCGAGAAAGCGCCTCATGCATCGCGGAAATCAAGTCGCTATCCACGTTGTTGGGGAAGTCATTCGAGGTAGTCGGCTTGGTCTCCGACGGGCAAGCCGCTCTGGACGCAACGCTCAAGCTCAAACCCGACCTGGGTCGTATTGGACGTCTCGATGCCAGCGCGCCTGATGCTGATGGGTCGCAAACGGGAGCCGAAAACCGGGCTCCGGATTGACATTTTGTGAAGGTGGGCGAGCAGTTCGAAAGGCCCACTGGACCTTGGCTCACTGGTGCTACTTCATTCTGTAGTGCTCGGCTGCTTGACGTTCGGTAGGATCAGAACCGACGATCCCCGAGAGCTCGTTACGAATTCCTTCTAGTCGTTCCAGTTCACTCGCAACTGCACTTGTTCCCTCCGCGATGACCTCCCGAGCCTTTGATAAAGCTTGCTCAGCGCTGGTGCTTACCTCGCGCAGCAGTTTCCGCACTTCCGATTCGAGTCGCAGACGGCTTTCGACTACTCGTTGCTCAACGTCTCCCTGCACCCGCGAGGCGTTGGTATCCAGAAGCTGTTCGAGAAAACGCTCTGCGTCCCTTTGAAACCAGAGTCGAATGTGCAGCACTCCCATCAGCGCAGCAAGAGAGTACAGTAACGGTGAAGCCGGTTGCGCAATGGTGACCATGTCGTGAAAGAAAAAGCGTGAGCGAGTGCGGAAGCCGTGCTCTGGGTCCAGCGTTGCAGGGAGGTGTGAGAAGTCCGCTGACTGCTCCTCGGAGATGCGTTGGAGCAGCCCATTGACAAGGCTTACAAAGCGCTGCGTCGCGGCATTGTAGAGTTCCTCTGCCTGCGCTTCCTCGGCATCGAGCCAGGGCATGACATGGCGCCTCGCGATGGCCTGCGCAAGCGCCATGAGTTGCCCGCGGCGATCGGGCCCAAAGCTTGTGTGAATAGCGCACGACTCCTGCCGAAAATCCTCTGTTGCGTTTGGAAGAGTCTGTCTGAAGAACTCTTTGCGCCGGGCCAGCAGTGTGTTGGATAACCGCATTTGCTCGGCAGAGAACAGAGCTCCGAGATCACGCAACGACTGCTCAGCCTGGCTCACGGTTAGCCGAAGGCTGGCGATGCGGTGCTCGGAATCCGCGATGGGCTGGTTCAGAGCCCGAATGCGCTCCTCCACCGCGCGCGTTAGGGAGGCCAAGAAACGTCGCAAGCCTCGCTCCGCGGCGGAACGGGTCATGTCCTCGCCAGATTTCGTTGCCAGCCCACCCAGATCTCCCACCAGCAACTCCCAATCATCGGGTTTGGTTGTCCCCGTCAGTCGGTTGAGTGCGCTGACCTCGTAAATCCGCGCAACAGGTTTCTTGAGGCGCGCTGCCAGCACCTTCGCAGCGAAGGCGGATGCCTGCTGGCGGTCGGTGGCCGATACACGGTCAATCTTGTTGAGCACCACCAGGATTTCGTCAACATTCGCGGCAACGGCTTCGATCAGCGCCAGCTCCTCGCCGGAGATCGGTGGGTCGGCCCCCACGACAAGAATCGCGGCATCAATCTGTGGAATGAAGTCTTGGGTGGTTTCCGTGTTGCCGGCGAATACCGACCCGATGCCGGGTGTGTCAACCAGGCACATACCCGAGGCCAGAAGCGCAGAGGGCAGAAAAACTTCAACCCCTTGAACCTGCTTCCTGTTTTCGGGGTTCAGTTCCTCTGAGACATACTGCGGAAGTTCCTCCGGTCTGATCGAATGCCATTTGTGGTCAATGAGAACACGCGCTGCACGCTGGTCGCCGTGGCGGAGAACAGTGGGGACCGTCGTCACCGGCACCACGCCTGTCGGCAGAATCGGTTCGCCAACTAAGGCGTCCAGGAGCGTCGATTTGCCGCGTTTGAACTGGCCGATACAAGCGACGAAAAACCGGCCTTCCGTGATTCTTCCTAATAGCTGACTTATGTCAGCAGCGATTTGCGCTTCCGCGAGTTCATCGGCAAGCCGAGCTATTCGCGCGAGCCCTTGAGCGTCGGGCGGCCCTACGGCCTGGAGCGTCTTGATCGGTTGTTGCTCCAGATTCGGCATGCTTACGCGCCATCGACTGTTGCGAGTTTGTAATCGATGTACAAGGGAGTAACTTTGATGTGACCGTCGTGCAAGTACTTAGAAGACCGCGCCATGCGGATCATGTGCAGCATGGCTCCGGGATTCCCTGCACTGAACTCGACAATCTTCTCCAGAAATTGGGCGATATTCTCTGCCTGAAGGTTTTCTTTGCCAGCACACCATGTTGCAAACTGCGCGGCAGCTTCAGGATCGAAATTGCGCAGAGCCAACCGTTCTTTTCGATCGGAAAACGACTGGAGAACGAAACCGGCATCCTCCATGTGATCCGAACGCGAGACGGCAACGACCGGGACCGAGCAGCTAACCCTAAGCTCACGAATTGCCGCCGCCATAGCCTGCGACGGGCGTACCAGGTGATCGACCACGATGAGGTACCCGGAATCCCGTAGAGCGTCTCGCACCAGGCCCTTGGTTGCGATGGCAGTTTTGTTTTGAAGTGAAGCCAAACCCCTCGTGCGCAGAAACTGATCCTGGCCGGCAATTAGCGTCTCGCCAAGGTTTCGGTACAACACCTGTGGTGTGGAATTCTTCGGACTGTACTGCACCTTAGACAATTCGGGGAGAAGCACGGACAGTAAGAGCGTCTTGCCGACCCCGGCGGGGCCGTGGAACAGGAAAGAGCGTCGAGACAGGAGTCGCTCTCGAAGTTGCTGGGTTTCTTCCTCCCGACCGAAGATCGATCCTGCGAGTGGTGACTGGTCACACCTGGGGCCGAGATGGTAGCCACCATTCATGATCCTTGCGGATGCCGCCCCTCCTGATGTACGTACTTGATGACTTCAACATCGGACATCGCGATCAGCCCCTCCGAGACCATTTCGTCCAGAGCTGGAATAAGCCGCTGAATGTTTTCGTGTGTGTCGATGATCTGAACTAGAATCGGCGCGTCCGCGGAGAACGACAACAGATGCGACTTGCGGATTCTGGTGCTTGCTCCGTACCCTTCGATTCCGCGATAAACCGTCGCTCCTGCAATGTCGAGCTTGCGGCAACGCTCCACGATCGCTTCGTATAACGGCCGGCCTTGCCACTGGTCGTCTTCGCCGAAGTGAATGCGCAGCATCTTGGCTTTGCCTTCGAGCTTCATTTCTGCGCCTCCTGGGTCTCCGGCAATGGCTGTGCGTGCGAGTACTTGATAACGTCCACATCCGAGAGAACAACCAGCCCCTGCTTTACCATCTGGTCGAGGACAGGAAAGAAGGCTCGCAGCTTCTGCTCCGTGTCCACGACCGTCAGCAGAATAGGGGCGTCGTGCGACAAGTTCAGCGTCGAGTCCTTGTGCATGCGACGGTTCGCCCCGTAGCCGAGTATTCCCCGATAAACCGTCACGCCGGCAATATCGTTGGCGCGCAGCGCCTGCACTAATGCTTCGTGAAGAGGCTTGCCGTTCCATCGGTCATGCTCACCGATCAGGATGCGCATCATTTTTGCCTGCGCTTCCAGTTTCACCGCCGGAACTTCCGGCTGCTGCTGCTTCCCCGGAGGGATTGGCCGGATCACCGTCGTGTCGTGTACTTCGATCAGTCCGTGACAGGCAATTTCGGTAATCTTGGGCAGGACTTCCTGCACCTTGTCCGGGCTCTCGATGAATTCGATCTTGATCGGCATCTGGTCCGCTAGATCGACGAGCCTGCTGGTGTGCATCTTATGATCGGTTCCAAAGCCGGCGATGCCGCGCGTTACGGTTGCGTCCGAGATTCCTCGGAAGAACAGGTAGTCCAGAATTGCCGCATAGCATGCGGTACCGTGATAGTTCTGGCCTTCCATAACGTAGACCGTCACCTTCTTAGCTGGTCCGGTGTTTAGCACGTTGCTCTCCTGGCAAGCTGGCGCGGTCGGGAGACGCGAGATTCGATAGATCGATGAATGGCACCAACTTTGTTTTTCATACGAGCACTCGTCCCAGCGTGGAGCCAAGCCAGACGGCAATGAATCCGATAACCACACTCACCACGACATTGAGTAATCCGCTCATGGGCTGGCCATCCTGGATAGCCCTGAGCGTCTCGTATTCAAAGGTTGAGAAGGTCGTGTACGCACCAATAAATCCGATCGGGATCAGGTAGCGCCAATACTCGCTTGCCGTTGTCCTGGCAAGCAATGCCAGACTAAAGCCGACTATGAAGCAGCCGCTCACGTTGATAACGAAGGTGCCATAGGGGAAGCGGATACCCAACCGACTCCCAATGTAAACTCCGAGCGCATATCTGGCTATGGCGCCCGCACAACCTCCAACCCCAATCATGACGTATTTGAGCAAAATCTACGTTCCTCTCTTTCAGTCTTGCTTATGGAAACATCTATCCTGTTCGACCAAGCTTTTCGTCCTTCTGATCACCGTCGCCGGCTGCCGGCTTGGGAATGTATTGCGCCAGTTCCTTGACGGCAGATTCCAGCTCGGCCACGATGCCACTGAGATCGGCAGCGCCTTCCTCCGAAACCGGACCGTAGCCCCGCATGTAGCGCGGCGCGAGCTCCGCGATGGCAATGTCTATAAACGTGAGATTGACATTGATGGAGTGCGCGGCCGATATGTGGGGCGGCTCCGGCGCGAGTGACTGGCTGGCCAGGACCTCCAGGAGTTGTGTGCGGATCCGCGCAATGTTGCCTTCTATCGACTTTCGCTGAACCGGAGTGATGTCCTCGACGTAGCTGGGGAAGACGCTCTTTGAGGCGGCAGCATCAAGGGTGGCCTCAATGTCGCCCAGCAGCTTATCAATATGCCTACAGGTGACCAGCAATCGCTGCCGCTGGTTGGCATTGAGCGAGATGTGGTCTTCGTGCACGTTTCAGCTTTGCCTCTGGTTCGCCACAACAGTCCAGGACCGGTGATCACACTATTCATCGCTCAACGTGGCACCTATTTCACCAACAGGACCGGGCAGTGTGCGTATCGCAACACTCGTTCGGAGGTCGATCCCAACATGATCTTCTGGAACAGTGAGGTGCCCCGGCGGCCCACGATAATGAGGTCCGCTTGCTCGGTCTCCGCCCGATGGATCAGCTGCTCTGCCGGATGGCCGACCACAATATCGGTATTGATCTCAACTCCGCGCGACTGGCCTCGTTCAACCACCTTCTTCAAGCCCTGCTCGTAATGCTCGCGCGCATCGTCGAGAACTGCTTCTACTTCGACGGAGGTTGCGGGTTCAGGCAGCCTCGCGACTGCAAGCACCAAGACCGAGGATTTTTCGCAGAGACCAAAGCGGATGGCCACATCCACTGCCTTTTCGGCTAGCGGCGAACCGTCATAGCCCACCAGGACTTTCTTGAAATATGGGACTTCGAGATTAAGTGGCATATTTCTCCTACTCCGCCTCCATGGGCACTTCGGAGACTTGAGGTGTGCGAGCGCTTCCCTGGGGCTCTTTATGCTGTTTAGGGAGCAAGTGTCGCGGCAGGAAGAGCGCGTTGGCGATGACGGTTGGAATGACGGCCGAGCCAATTACTGTCGCAACCAGATACGAGTACTGTGCCTGTGTGATGACGTTGTGATTCAGGCCGAAGAGCGCAGAAATTGTCCCAAAAGTCAGGCCGGTTGACATCATCAATGTGTAATACAGTCCTTCCTCCCGCTGGTACTTGAATGCCCTGACGGTCGGAACCAGTCCAACCATCTTCGACAGCATCTTGGCAAAAAACAGGACGACAAAAACCAGAGGCGCAGCAATCAGCGCGGGGACGGAAACAAATGAACCGGCTCGAATGAAGTAGAACGGCGTGAGGAGGCCAAACGTGAGAGTTCGCAACCTGCGAACCAGGACGTGATCCTTTCCTACGGTGCCGGCCAGGACCATGCCAATTACGTACGCTGGAAGGACCGCTTCGCTGCCGGCCCAAACGGCCAGTCCCCCCATAGCGAACAAGAAGAATAAGAGAAACTTGGCCTCCAGTTCGGAGACACGTCCACCGTACTTCGAAAAGAATCGAGGCGTGAGGAATGGGAGCAGAACAAAAACCCCAGCCGACGCAAGAACGAAGATCAGGGTCTTGTAGGTGAACGGCGAGAAAATCAACCCGAGTGCGATAACCGTACCCAGGTCGTTGACAAAACACGCAGCCAGAATCGCCTTGCCGAAATCTGTTTTGTTGAACCCGAGCTCCAGCATCACGGCATATACAACAGCGACGGACGTGGTACTCAGAGCGACTCCGGCCAACTCACTCGATCGCCAACTCCAATGCAGCAGGAAGTAAGCGACCAGCGTGCAGCCAATGAACGGCCCAAAGAACCCGACCAGACCCACAACCATCGCTTCTTTCCACTTAGTCCGGAAAATGCCGGGGTCAAGCTCGGCTCCAGCCAAAAACGTAAGGACTATAGCGCCAGTCCCAGCCAGGAAACCGATCCAGCCGGTTTTCGCGCCCAAGCCTCCTTGGACAACGAAGGCCCCGATGATAAGCTGCGCAACTGTACCAACGACAATCTCGGTCAGTGCAGTCGAGATTCTGAACCAGATCGCAAGCAGAGTTGCAACCAGGGCGAGTCCCACCCAAAGCGCCGCCAGTACCCACACGTTCTCCATGGAACGCTGCTCCTAAGTTTGGCTGGAAGCTTGCCGGGGACATGACTCCGCGACAAGGCTTCCTCGTCAGGAGTCATCATCTGTCCCGGTAATCGGAAGGACAGCGGTTGGGGGTGAACTCCTTCACCCTTGTTGCAAGTTGTACAAGTAATTTCATAGCTCACGGCCTCTATGAAGTCAAGGACGCCCGGCGGCAGCTTAGGACACTACGTGCAAGTCGAAGGCGTCCCGCCTTTCCCAGGGCGGGTTTCAAGCACACCGCAGCGACAAAATAGCCATGATCAAAGGGAAGGAGTACGAGCAGTTCAAATTCCGCCTTGCGGAAATTGTTCGGTTGGCCGGCGTTCTCGATTACGCGGGAAAAGGGTTCTGAGAATTGCGAGGTTTGAGATTGATTTCCTGCACCATGGCCCCTCGACTCAATTGGATTGAAATGTCGGTCAGACGGTGAACCCTCGTCGCAATCTGTTACAATCAAGGACGTTCGGTTGAGAGCAAGAGGTTAGTGCTCGGCCGGGTAGGTCTTGGACGGCTCTGCTTACCGTCCATACTGTCCATAAAACATCAAAAGAGATGTTTGGTGGAAATGGACGAAACTGGCGAAACAGTTGAAGAGGTTGATCGCCAGTGTTTATAAGGGTTTCCGCTAACCCGATCAACCCAATAGCGGGGTCGTAGTTCAGTTGGTTAGAACGCTGCCCTGTCACGGCAGAGGCCGCGGGTTCGAGTCCCGTCGACCCCGCCATCATTCCAAACACCTACGGAATGACGGCTCGAAAATTCCCATCCACAAGCCCAACCCACGGTTCATTGGACAACCTCCGAAGTGAGTAGCGCGTCGGAGACTGCTCCTGTGGCGGACGTTTTTTCATCGTGCGTCGAGAACAAGGACAGATCATCTAATGGGTCAGAAGTGGACGCGAAGCCCTCGCCGGTTTGGATCTTCGATTTCGATCGGCACTGACTTTTTTCGAGGTCAAAAAGAGGGAGATTCGGCCTACAATATGGTTGTTGGCGCCGTCGCGCCTGTGGAGGGACAAAATGAATCGGCCTGGCGTTCTGCGGGTTCTTTTCCTCAGCATTGTTTTCGCAGTGTTCGCATCTTCCGGTAAGTCGGCTTTTGCCGGTGTTCATGGCGGAGGAGGTGGAGGCGGATTCCACGGCGGTGGAGGCGGTGGCTTCCATGGCGGTGGTGGTGGCGGATTCCACGGCGGCGGCGGTTATGGCGGAGGGTATCACGGTGGCTATGCCGGAGGCGGTTACCGCGGCGGCTATGCCGGTTACCGCGGCGGCTATGGCTATCACGGCGGTTACGGCTATCACGGCGGTTATGGCTATCACGGCGGTTATGGCTATGGCGGTTGGTATGGTGGTTACCGTGGCGGCTACGGTTGGGGATGGGGATGGCCCTGGGGCTGGGGCGTTAGCTTCAATTTCGGCTGGCCCTATTACGGAGGATATTACGGATATCCCTACGCTTATTCTTATCCGTACTACTACCCGTATTCTTACTATGCTCCGGGCTACTACGCTCCGAGCTCCTACGCTCCGAGTGGCGGTCCATCAGGCTATTCGGATCCCGCTCCTCCAACGCAGGCTAACGGCGGATATCAGAATTACGCCCCTCCCGCGTATCAGAGCAGTACACCGGTTCGTCCACCGGCAGCTTCTGCGAGCAGCGTGACCCTGCATGAAGCGGTGTATCGCCATCCGGCGGCAGGCTCCGGAACGGCTTCGGCCTCTGCAGTGAGCTATCGTCCAGCTGCGGCTGAGCGCCAGCTTTCGTCGATGCGTCCCGAGGTGCAGAACGTCGTTCGCGCTCTGCGCGCCATGCCACCGGAGGCACGGCAACGGCAACTCGAGTCAGGCCGATACAGCAATCTCTCACCGCAGGAAATGAAGGTAGTGAGAGCTGCGGCGGATCTGCCGGCTGGGAATTTCTAGCGCGATCATCGGCAGCGATCGGCTTGGCGCACGACTGAAGTCGTGCGTGAGAACACGTGTCGTCCCTACGGGACTCGACAATAATTTTCCGTGTACCCAGGACTCCGCTTCGCTCCGTCCTGGGCTAATGGCAACTCCACCCTTCGGGGTTCTGTTTTCGTGCGTCATACTCCACTGGCGGAATCCCACATTAGTTCCCACACAGGCGCTGAAGCGCTGGGCTATCCTGTTGCGTCCCGCTAAGCGGGACTCGGTCTCAGCAGCTCGAACTTATCAGCCGCATATCGGCATGTTCGCCTGACAGAGGATGTCGACAAAGCCAGATAACTTTTAGTATGGCGCCGGAGGCGGCGGCGGTGGGCCGGGGACGGCTACTGCTCCGTAAGGATAGGGTCCAAATCCAACCACAAACGGCGGACGGTTGGCTCCCAGTCGCTTGTCGCGAACGTAGGCCCACTCTTCGAAGCCGTCGGGCGGCGGCGCTTTCTCCGCCGTATGCTGCAACGAGTTTCCACCTAGGAAAGTCACCTGCTGGCCGGAACTCACCGTGACGGACGGCCCATGGCCGGTCGCCACCACGGAGCCTTTTCGCGTGGTGACTAACGTCTTCTCCTCAGCCGGTTTGACCTCAACGGTGTAAGCCCCGGATTTCGTTATCGTCAATGTGGCGTTCGGCGTATCGATCTCGTAAATCTCTCCCGGAAACAGCCGCACAACCGTCAGGCTGACTTCGCCTTGATTGACGCTCACTTGCACGGTGTTGGGGCTAAGGGCAGTCAGCGTCAAGCTCGCTTCAGAATTCATGCGGAGGAAGCCATCACCAAAACTGATTTCCGCACGCGAGTTCGTCGCCGTCCACACGAACTCCGATGGCCTCAGCGGCTGATTCAGCTGCGCTGCTTTCCACTCGTTGGTGGCACTGGGCGCGAACGACACCTCACCCGAGATGTACTGTAAAAAGGCCGGCCGCTGCGGAGCGCCTCCGCGAGGAGGCGGCGCCCCATATTGTGCAGCGGCTGACACCGTCAGCGCGAAGATTGCGACTACTGCAGGAAGCAGCTTCCCTGCTTTTGAATTCCGAAACATTAGGTTCTCCAGATACAAGAATAACGCTTAAGTAAACACCATTACGATTGATTGACGTCAGCCGCTGCTCGGACGGATCTCCGCCCAAGCCGGTCATTAACTCAAACCCCAACTCGGACAGGAAGTTTTACCCGGCGCAGTCGTGCGTCGATCCGGTTTAGGCTGCGGGAGAACTCTATAGAAGCAGATCCCTCGCGGACTGAAGTCCGCTCGGGATGACAAAAACTAAGAGGCTTATGGCACGACTCAAAGTCGTGCCCTGATTTGAAACAACCACCCGACGACTTGGGCTCGCCGAAGTCGAGCCGTTCTTAGGGTTCGCGCTGCAACTCCAAACTCGAACCTAACTTGAAACTCGAGACTTGGCACTCGAAACTCGAAACTGTCCTTCTCACTTCCCTTTAAACTGCGCCGGCCGCTTCTCCAGAAACGCTTTCGTCCCTTCGTTCTTGTCCTCGGTCGAGCAGCAGACGCCGAAGAGCGTAGCCTCCAGATACAGGCCGTCGGCGAGCGTCATGTCGAGGCCGTGGTTGACGGCTTCCATCGAGTACTGCACTGCGAGCGGCGCGTTGGCGACAATCTTGGCGGCGATGGCTTCGGCGCGCGGGATCAGCTCAGCCGCGGCGACCACTTCGTTCACCAGGCCGATGCGATGCGCCTCCTGCGCCGAGATCATCTCGCCGGTGAGCACCAGCTGCATGGCAATTCCCTTCCCGACCAGGCGCGGCAGCCGCTGCGTGCCGCCGTAGCCGGGCATGAGGCCGAGCTTCACCTCGGGCTGGCCGAGCTTGGCGTTGTCGCTGGCCAGGCGCATGGTGCAGGCCATCGCCAGCTCGCAACCGCCGCCCAGCGCGAAGCCGTTGATGCAGGCGATGACCGGCTTGCCAAGGTTCTCGATGGCGTCGATGATGGCCTGGCCCTGGTGCGTGTACTCCTTGGCCGAGACCGGCGTGTGCTGCGAAAGCTCGCCGATGTCGGCGCCGGCGACAAACGATTTCTCGCCCGAGCCGGTGAGGATGACCACGCGCACGTCGCCGTCGTCCTTGATGGAGGCGAAGGCCTGCTTCAGCTCCTGCATGGTGGCCATGTTGAGCGCGTTGAGAACCTTGGGGCGGTCGATGGTGACGTAGGCGATGTGGTTTTTGGTTTCGAGCTTAATGTTCTGGAAGTCAGTCATGAGTTCCCTTTCGAGCAATACAGCAATTAGCAATAGCAAAAACAAGCGGAATCATTTTCTGTAACACGCAGGATCATCCTGGTCGCAGTTCTTCTTGTCGTAGTCGAGATCGGCGTATTCCTGCACGCTACTTTTGCCATCCGTTAGGATCTTAATCTCCAAGTGCGACCAGTCACTTCTCGTAATTTTGTTTCACCGCGAAGCCGACAAGCTCCAACCGAGCCCGCAGGGCGGCATTTGTGTTAGCCGTGGGCGTCAGCCCGCGGTAAGTCCGATTATCAGATAACATGAGTCCCTTTAGGGACGGCAGACGTCATTTCCGTCGACGCAATCGAAAACCGTGTCGCCGCTGACGCGGCTCAACATACGAATTCTTACGTTAACCGCGGGCTCACGCCCACGGCTAAAACAAATGTCGCCGCAAGCGGCTCACGAATTTCCCAATCGAGCTCAGCTCAGTGTTCGAGTTCCTGACGAAATGGGCCATCGCGAATCTGCTCCTCCCAGGTCTCGAGAAGCGGCGAGACCCTTCGGCAAGCTCAGGGCAGGCTCTGGGGTACCCTCGACGTATGGCTCTTTAATGCTATACGAACAAACCAATACGGTCGTCGAGAAATCAGACTTTCGCATTAGAGGCCCGTACAGCCCTTCCAGCGCCCTTAGATGATGCAAAGGTCGGACTCTTCGCCTAAAGTCGCTACAGCGGCTTCCTGACGCAATTACGGGGCATCTGGCGGAGCCGTATTGCTCAGCAAATGACGGCCCCGACCGACTGTCCAAGAAAACGACGCTATGTATAGCATTAAAGTTCTATATTTTCGCTAAATATTTCCCATTGTGGGAAACACATCGACGACCACTCCTCCGCGGACGAACCGCAGATCCCTCGTCGGGCTCAAGCCCTCCTCCGGATGACAGAACAATAAGAACGCTTCCTTGTGGCACCGCTGAAGCCGCGCCATGCTCGTAGCTCGTGGCTCGTAGCTGGTCGCTCCTAGCTAATTGCTAATCGCTTCTTCCTACATAAACCTTCCCGGCACCGGCTTGTTCGGATCGGAGTAATCGTAAAATCCTTTGCCCGACTTGCGACCGTACCATCCGGCCAGCACCAGGCGCTTTAGCAGCGGCGGCGAGGCGAAGCGGCGCTCCTTGAACTCGTCGTACATGACGTGCGTGATGTAGTAGGTGGTGTCGAGTCCGACGAAGTCGAGCAGCGTGAACGGCCCCATCGGATAGCCGCAGCCCAGCTTCATGGCTTCGTCAATGTCGGTGATGGAGCCGACGCCCTCTTCATACGCGCGAATTGCGTCCAGCAGATACGGCACCAGCAGCCGATTCACGATGAAGCCGGTCTTGTCGCTGGTGCGCACCGGAACTTTGCCGAGCTTTGTGCCGAAGTCGACCGCGGCGTCGTAGACTTCGGGCGCGGTGGCAATGGTCTTTACCACTTCCACCAGCTTCATCATCGGGACGGGATTGAAGAAGTGCAGGCCGATGAAGCGCTCGGGGCGCCTGGTCGCGGTCATCAGCTCGGTAACCGAGATGGACGAGGTGTTGGTGGCGAAGATCGCGTCCTTCTTGACGATCGCGTCGAGGTCGGCGTAGGTCTTGCGCTTGAGCTCGACGTTCTCGATGATGGCCTCGATGACGATGTCGCAGTCGGCGAGCTCCTGCATGTTGAGCGTGCCCTTCAGATGCGACTGCGCTTCCGTCTTCTGCTCGGGCGTGAGACCGCCCTTCTGTGGGCCGCGCTCCACCAGCCGCGACAGCGACTTCTCGATGCCGGCGAAACCTTTGTCGAGGAATTTCTGCTCCTGCTCGAGCACGACGACGTCGAGACCAGCGCTGGCCGCAACCTGCGCGATGCCCGAACCCATCAACCCACAACCCAGTACTCCGACTTTCTTGATGTTCATCTGTGCGTGTTTTCCTTTAGAAATAAAATCGAATTGTCATCCTGAGCGAAGTGCCCGCGGCGGTTTTCGACTCGCGTCTTTCGCGAGTCGGCGGGCGCGGAGTCGAAGGACTCCTATAACAACCAGCCGCCCCGTGCCGCCGCTAAAGCGGCTCGAATCATAACTGCTGCCTATCCAGCGCTGAAGCGCTGGGCTAACCTATGTCGCGCCTATCGCGCTATCCCTTCGGCGCTCCTACTTCACTGATCCGGGTGTTCTGCAGCGCGACGATGCGCCACTTGTCCTCGATCCTCTCGGCGACCATGGTTGGCCGGGCGTCGAGTTCATCGGTCACGCTGTCCTCGGCGAACTGCAAATGCTGGCGCAGAAAAACGAGCGCGATATCCGGCCGCAGAAACTTGATCTTCTCGACGCTATAGTGAACCGTGCTGCCCTTGTAGATCGTGCCTAAGATCATGCTGATGGCGGCTCGAATGGCTTGCCGTCCCGCATAGTATCCGCCGAGGATATGAATGACGTCGGCGTCGGCGGCGAACAAGCTGGCGAAGGCGTCTCCGTCGCCCGCGTTCCACGCCAACTCCAGCTGATAGACCAATTTGTGCAACTCGCGTTCTTCATTCGTCATTTGTTTTCGCTATCCGCCTGCGTGCGCCGGCGCAGCACATAGGTATAACCGCCAACCACGATACTCGGCGACATGAACAACAGCGCCGCGACTTGCGGCCAGGCCGGCCCTTTGCGGATCATGACGACGATTGCCGTCACCGCAACCAGCGCCCCGGCGACCCATGCGGCGATGAAGTGCGGACGCCCGCCGATGAAGCTGGCCAGGAATCCCGCGGCCAGCGCGAACAGCAGTCCAAAGATCACTGCCCCAGCCTGGAAGCTGATGCTGGCGGGCGCATGCGGATCAGTGTTGGTCACGCGAAACAGCGTCCACCACAACAGCTCAAAACACAAGTATCCGAGAATGATGCCGCTGAAGACGCGCATGGCCGTTTCTCATCGCAGTTAACTGTGTCAGTCGGGCCCGTGTCCCTTGATGGGGTGCTTATCGGCCAATACGGTGTGCAGCGCCGACGTGCCTTCGGGCGTGACCAGCGTGTTCTGGAAGGTCACGATCTCCCATTGGCCTTCGCGCCGTTGCGCAATCAGCGTAGGCCGCGCATACAGTTGCGGCGGCATTCCCGGCTTGTTGACCTTGAGCGTGGCAAATACGAATGCGATCGCAACATCCGGACCAGCGAAGCGAATCTTCTCCACCTGAAACTTGTTCACGCTGCCCTTGTAAACGGTGTCAAAGATCAGCCGATGTCCCTGTTCGATGGCTTCCCGCCCGTAGAAGTGGCCGCCGAGAACGTGAATGAAATCGGCGTCATCGGCGAAAAGCTTCGACCATGCCACGCTGTCAGCCCGATTCCACGCAGTCTCAAGCTGCGCCACGATGTCTCGCAACTGCTGCTCATCATTCGCCACGACCATCTCCTACTCGAAACAGCGATAATGTGCACGACTATCGCTGCAGGTTCTCCACAATCACCGCGATGCCCTGCCCGCCGCCGATGCAAGCGGTCGACAGCCCGTACTTCCCTTTGCGGCGGCCCAGCTCGTACAGCAGCGTGATCAGCAGACGCGTGCCGGTCGCGCCCAGCGGATGTCCGAGCGCGATGGCTCCGCCATTCACGTTCACCTTGTTGGGATCGAGGCCCAGTTCTTTCTCGACCGCCAGCGCCTGTGCCGCGAAGGCTTCGTTCAGCTCGATCAGGTCGATGTCATCCAGCTTCAGCCCGGCTTTCTTCAGCGCGATGCGCGTCGCGGGCACTGGACCCGAGCCCATGATCTTGGGATCGACTCCTGCGATGCCCCAGCTCACGATGCGGCCCAGCGGCTTCAGATTGCGCTTCTCGGCATCCGCGAGCGGCATGACCACAACCGCTGCGCCGCCGTCGACGATGCCACTGGCGTTGCCAGGAGTTACCGTGCCGTTCTTGCCAAACGACGCTTTCAACTTGCGCAGCGCCTCCAGCGTCGTCTCCGGACGGCGATGATCGTCCTCGGTAAACATCTCGCCCGTGGGCTCTCCACGGCGATTGCGCAGCGCGACCGGAGTCAGCTCTTCCTGCAGGCGGCCGGCCTTGTACGCAGCGTCAGCATTCTGCTGCGAGCGCAGCGCGAACTCGTCCTGCATCTCGCGCGTGATGCCGTGCTGCTCGCCGTAAAGCTCGGCCGTATTGGCCATGTAGAGATTGCAGTAGCTGTCGAGCAGCGCGACCATCAGCGAATCTTCCAGCTTGCCTTCGCCCAGGCCGACGCCCCAGCGCATGCCGCGAATCACGTGCGGCGCCTGCGACATCGATTCCATGCCGCCGGCCAGCACGGTTTTGGCCTCGCCCAGTTGGATGAGCTGCGCGGCCGTCACCACCGACTGCATACCCGATCCGCACAGCCGATTCACCGTGAGCGCGGGCACCTCGATGGGCACGCCGGCTTTCAGCATGACGTGACGCGCGCCGTAGATGGCGTCGCCCGAAGTCTGCTGCGCGTTGCCGAAGACCGCGTGCTCGATCTCGCCGGGCTCGACGCCGGAGCGCTTCATCGCCTCGACCGCAGCGATGGCGCCGAGTTCCTGAGCCGTAAAATCCTTTAGCTTCCCGCAGTACCGCCCCATGGGCGTACGGGCGCCGTTGACAATTGCGATATCCGTTCCGTTTGGCATGTGTATATAGATAGAAGAATAGGGTCAGTGGAAACATTCGAGTTTATCAGCCGCGAAAGACGGGCGGCAAATAGGGCAACTCCGTTATTTGCTTGTCCGCTGGCGGACAAGCGTTGCCGAATGCGGACGGCCCGGCTGCGCCTGCGAGTCGCATTCAAAACATATCTCTGCTATTTCCAACGACTTGAGCAAGGCCCGAGTTGGCGATCAACGTGTAAGTTCCTAGGCGGAATTCTGTCGGTACCGGAGAAGCTTGATGTCGAACCTGCTGCAGGATCTGCGCTTCGCGATTCGCCAATTGCGCAAGAGTCCCGGCTTTGCCCTGACGACGATTCTGACGCTGGCGCTCGGCATTGGCGCGACCACCGCGATTTTCAGCCTGATCAACGCCGTCCTGCTGCGGCCGCTGCCATTTCCCGAGCCCTCCCGGCTGATGGCGGTCGGCGAGATCCATACCTCGGTCTCAAAGTTCGGCCCTCTCGACAGCCTTAGCTACCCCGACTTCTTCGACTGGCGAACTCGCAATCGTACCTTCGAGTCGCTCGCCTCCTATCACGGCGACAACCACACGCTGACCGGTAACGGAACTCCGCGGCAACTGGAGGCAGAGACGGTTTCGTCGGAGTTCTTCCGCTTGCTGGGAATCAATCCGCTGCTCGGACGCGGCTTCGTCGCCGACGACGAGAAGCCCGGCACGCACGTCGCCGTGCTCAGCCACGAAACCTGGCAGTCGGTCTTTGGCGGCGATCCCAGCATCGTCGGCCGCAACATCACGCTGGATCGCAACACCTACACGGTAGTCGGCGTGATGCCCAAGGGATTTGAATTTCCCATCCAGACTCCCGCGCCGCAGTTGTGGACCACGCTGGCCGATGACGCCACCGACAAGGAACCCATCACTGCGCAGCGTGGCGCGCACATGGTCACGCTGGTTGGACGGCTCAAGCCAGGCATCAGCGTCGCGCAGGCCAATGCGGACCTGAATGTCATCGCGCAAAATCTGGCGGAACAGTATCCGGAATCGAACAAACAATTCGCCGCCGCTACGGTGGTTTCGCAGTTGGAAGATCTGGTGGGCAGCACGCGCTCGGCGCTGAATGTGCTCTTCGCGGCGGTCGTCTTCGTGCTGCTGATCGCCTGCGCCAACGTTGCCGGGCTGATGCTGACGCGCGCTTCTCGCCGCCGCCCCGAAATCGCTGTGCGCTCGGCCATGGGCGCTACGCGCTGGGAGATCATGCGCCAAGTGCTGGTGGAGTCGGTCGTGCTGGGGCTTTGCGGTGGCGCGCTGGGCGTTGTGCTCGCGGTGCTGCTGCTGAAGATTATGCTGCGCTTCGTGCCGCAAAATCTGCCGCGACTCGATCAGGTATCGGTCGACGGCATGGTGCTGCTGTTCGCCGCCGCGGTTTCCATCATCACCGGTGTGCTCTTTGGAGTGCTGCCGGCGTGGCGCATGTCGCGGCTTGACCCGGCATTGGCTCTGCGCGAAGGCACGCGCAGCATGACCAGCGGGCGCAGGCAGAACCGCCTGAACAGTGCTCTGGTGGTCGCGGAAACGGCCATCGGCCTGGTGCTGCTGGTGGGCGCCGGACTGCTGGTTCGCAGCCTGGTGCGCGTGTTGAACGTCGAACCCGGATTCAATCCGCACAATGTCCTCACGGCAAGCATCGACTTGCCGGAGAGCCAGTATCCCGATCTGAAGAGAGGGCTGTTCTACGATGAACTGTTGCCGCGACTGGCCGCGCTGCCGGGAGTGAAGTCGGTCTCGGGCGGATATCCGCTACCGCTCTCGCGCGGAAATATCACGCTCGGATTCACGATTGAAGGCCGTCCCGCCGCCAAGGGTGAGGAGGAAGACGCGCCGTGCAGCGTCGTTACGCCCGACTTCTTCCGCGCGCTCGACATTCCGGTGATCGCCGGCCGCACGTTTCTGCCAACCGACGACTCCAAAGCGCCCGCCGTGACCGTCGTCAATCAGGCTTTCGCGCGCAAGTACTTTCCCCACGAGAATCCCATCGGCAAACACATCCAGCCGGGCCTGGGCGATGGCATCACCAATCATCCGCCGCGCGAGATCGTTGGCATAGTTGGCGACGTGAAGCGCAAGGGCTTGACCGCCGAGATGCCGGCGCAGTTTTACCTGCCGCTGAAGCAGGCGCTGATTCTCGATCCCAGCATCATCATTCGCACCGATGGCGACCCACTGAGCCTAATGGGACCGCTGCGCGACCAGCTCGGTCAGGTCGACAGCAATATTCCGCTCTATCGCATCCGCACGCTGGACGATTACTTCTCGCTTTCGGCATCGCAGCCGCGCTTCCAGACGGTGCTGATCACGTCGTTCGCGGTGATCGCGCTGCTGCTCGCGGCGGTCGGCCTATACGCTGTGCTGTCGTATATGGTGGCGCAGCGCACGCTGGAGATCGGCTTACGCCTGGCGCTGGGCGCGCAGCGTGACAGCGTGTTGGGATTGATCCTGCGTCGCGGGATGGTGCTCGCCGTAGCAGGGCTGGCGATCGGCATCGTGGTTTCGCTGCTCCTGACGCGCTTCATGCAGGAGCTGCTGTATGGGGTGAAGCCCTTCGATCCGCTGACGTTTGTCGCGGTGAGCGCCGTGCTCCTGCTGGTGTCGTTGGTAGCCAGCAGCGTGCCGGCCTATCGCGCCGCGCGCCTGGATCCGATGCAGACACTGCGGGAGCAGTGAAGCGGTTGTCAGTTGTCAGTGGTTAGGGGCTCGGGGCTCGAAGCTAGAGGCTCGTGGCTAGAAAGGGGGATGGCATGGCCAAGACCGAACGCATTCGCCAAGAGACGCCCGCATCCTTCGGGCCGGAAGAGATCGCGCGGCAAGCCGAACAGGGATGGAAGCTGGTCGCCGTCGAATGGGAGCGCGAGCTGCCCGAATCCGAAGGCGTAGCCCCGGCTCCGGAAGAAGTTCCCTTCGGCTTGCAGGTCGTGCCCGATGGCGGCCGCCTCGAACCGAATTCCACCGAGCAGGAGATCCTTTTCCTCATCATGGAACTGACGATTCAGGACGGCCCGTACTCCGTCATCGCTGAGGAGCTCAATCATCGCGGCTATCGCACGCGCCACGGGATGAAGTGGACGCCGATCTCCGTCTTCCAGATGCTGCCGCGGCTGATCGAGGTCGGCCCACGCATCTTCGCCACGCAAGAGTGGCAGCAGCGCCGCGCGCGCCTGGCGAAGCTGGGAACCTAGAGCTCATCTCCGAAATCATTAGGGTTCGTGTACCCGGGAGACTTCCGAATTCCACCTTTGCGATTCCGAATACAGAGTCCAAAGCCGACTTCGTTGCAGCTTCTTCTCGGCTACTTCTGGGCGATGGTCTGAGCCTGATTCGTCAGGACATCTTCCGGGAGGCTTTCAAACGGATCGCATATCGATTCAGGGCGCGCCATATGAAAATTGCTTCACAACGCCGTCGAGCGGGCGAAATGGGCGTAAGATGTTAGCCGTTTTCGAGGTCAAAAAGGGGATTCCTGATGAAGCGAGAAATCATTCGCGTTGAGCCACTGGCGACCTACCTGGAAAAATATAAGGCCCCAGCTTCAACCGTGACCAAGCACGGCGACACAATTTACGTCTCAGGTTCTCCGCCGTTCGACCCCAAAACAGGAGAAATCTTCAAGGGACCAATTGAGCGTCAGACGGAGATCGTATTGGATCAACTCAAGCTCTGTGTCGAAACGGCGGGCTCTTCTCTGGAAAACATTCTGAAGCGGAATGTTTACGTCACCTCAGTGGACATGTTTCCTGCAGTTAATGCCGTCTACTGGCGTTATTTCCCGGAAGATCCGCCGGCGCGCATCTTTATCAATGTTCCGGCCTGGTATGGCGGGTTTGATATTGAAGTGGATTGTATCGCCGCTGTTCTATAAGAACATCCTTTAGCTTCCCGCCGGGTGCCCCGGGTCTCGCGGCGTTGGAGACCCGGGAGGCTTCCAAACTGTCTACGTCAACAGACTTCCGCTCAGTGATGGATCATATTTACCCAGGTCTCGAAAATCGCGAGACCCTTCGGCAAGCTCAGGGGCAGGCTCCGGGGCACCCCGACTCCGAGTACAGGGGCTAAAGCCCGACTTTCTTGGATCTTCTTCGGCACGACTGAAGTCGTGCCCTGTTACAAAGCGAGTTATGAGACGGGTCCCTGGACCGTGTTGCGGTCCCTTCCAACGCACGTCACGAACTGCATTTTCACTTTGACTTTTGTAGCTCCGACAACTGCCTCACCGTTTCCGAAGGCTCGGGCCGAATCGTGTAGTCGGCATTCACGTTGGCGGCGCGAATGATTCCGCCGCTATCGATGATGTAGCGCGCCGGCATCGGCAATCGGTATTCGGGTTCGTCGTTGAACTTATCCAGCGTGACTCCAAAGCCTTTGTAGAGCTCGCGCAGGTAATCCGGAAGCACGTAAATCAGCCCGAACTGTTCTGCCGTCTTGAGGTGCAAATCGGTCAGAATGTCGAACGTCAAGTTCGACTTCCCGTGGACGAGGCGAGTGTACCGTTCCAGCTCGGGTGTGATGGCAACGATCTGCGCACCCAGCGCCCGGATCTCGGAATGAACTTCCTGTAGAGCCTCCAGCTCCATATTGCAGTAGGGTCACCAGTGTCCGCGGAAGAAGTCGACGACCAGCGGACCTTGTCGAAGAAGCTCGCCGGAGCTCACCTCGACATGGTCCTGATTGAACAAGCTGAACTCCGGAGCACGATCTCCAACCTTCAGCGCTTTCTGCGCCAGGCCCGAGGCTTCCAACTCCGCCGTGGCGCGATGCATGGTCTCGATTGCTTCGCGAGGCGCATGGTATGGCGGAGCTCCCGACTCAAATGCCGCTTTGTATTGATCCAGACGATCTCTCAGGGATGACATTCGTCGTACCTTCCGTTGGTTTTGTGATGCAAGGGATTGGATGCTACCGGGTGCCCCAGGTCTCGCGACTTTCGAGACCTGGGTGACTATGGTCCATCGTTAAGTAGAGGTTGTCGGCGTAGAGGGTTGGAAGTCTTCCCGGGTCTCGAACAACGCGAGACCCGGGGCACCCGACAACGAAAAACGGTACAGTCCTATCGGCTGTACCGCTTTCGATTCGCATTCCTACATCCCGAGCGGAGGGAGTTAAAACGCGAACAACCTCACTCCGGCTGCCGCTGATCGGGGGTGGTGCGGCTGGTCTTGCAATTTACGTGGGTGTGCACGTGAACGTGAGTGGTAACGTGTCCGCCATCATCGGTCACATCAACTACGGGTACTTCCATGTTTTCCATTTGCATCGCCGAAGGGCTGAGCTGGCTGGCATCGATGTGCAGGTTAATGTTGTTCGCCGCGAACTTGGCGGCGATGGCAGCGGTCTTGGCCTGAATGCGCGCTTCCACATCGGGAGGCAGTCCCGACAGCGCAGCCGGAGGAATGCTGATGTAGCTGACCGAGTGCGTCATCTGCTGCTGCAGCCGCATGGCGTCGCGATAAGCGCGCTCGGCATCACGCATTGCCCGCTCGCGCGCACATTGCGCAATGGCCTCATTCTGGCGCGACATCTGCTCGGCGATGGTCGACTGCATGTTGGCCAAAGGAACATTCATCTCCGCCAGCAGAGCCGCCTCTTCGGGAATACGCGGACGCAGATGAGTATGAATCTTCGCCAGCGCGCGCGCCGCAATGCTGGATGGACACTGCGGATTCGCCATGGTTTGCGCGTGCGCAGCATGCACCAGCGAAACGTGCTCGAGGGCGCGGAAGCCGCGGGACGTGATCGCGAAGGTTGCAATGAGCGCCAGGGCCGCCACCAGGTATCTGCGTTCCATACTGCCTCCTACCCCCTTCAGACGTGAGAACCGGCAAAGCGTTAGAGCATTTGGGGTTAACCGCACGAACACGGGGTCAACATGGGAAATACACGTTGAAGGCCATTCCGAAGATTTCTAAGCGACTGGTTTTGCAGGCACTTACGAAATATTAATGTCCCATGAATCGGCTGGTGCGTCCAGATTCAGGACGCGTTGTCCATCAATGGGCAATGCACGGGGGATGTTGGAACTTCACGTCGTGGCGCGCGACGCGGCGCACCAGGCCTGGGCAGCATGCAGATGTTTGTTTCGCTCGGAGAGCCTCGCCCGGCATCCCATAGCCGCGTTCTGCATGACCGCCAGCTCGTGATGCAGCCGAATCAGATTCGCACGATAGCGAGCCAGTTCATCGCGGACCGCAACTGTTTGATTGCCTTGCAGGCGGCCGTCAAGATAGCCGCGAACCGATTGCAGCGTGTTTTCCACCTGGAGCAACGCTTCGACTTCCTCGTCGGTGCCCAGCACCGGCGCTCCCGAGAAGCGCGCAAAAAAACGGCCGAAGCGCTCGTTGGCTCGCCGCAAGAGTTGCAGACTATCGTATTGGTCTATGCGCTCCATTTGTTTGAACCTCCCTCCGCGGTTGAGGAACTGGCCGCCGGCGTCACCGCACCCGGCCGCGGCTCCAGCATGCGCTTGGCTTGCATCCAGCAGTCCCGCACCTCCGACATGTAGCGGATCTGCTGCTGCATCAGCTCAGCCGAGCCGCGCATCTGCGCCTCCAGCAGCTTGGCCCGCACCAGGTTGTAGAACTGCTCGAACTGTTTGGCTGCGCTGCCGCCGCGCTCAAAGTCCAGCGTGCCCTGCAGCTGTTGCAACACCATTAAGGCGTGGCCGATCTCGTTGGCCCGTGCTTCGATGTCGCTCTTCTTCATCGCCGTCAAGGCGCGGCGCATGTTCTCGATCGCCGAATCGTAGAGCAGGACGACTAATTCGAGTGGGGTGGCTCCGCGTACTGCGCTGTCCTGATAAATCTGCCGGGCATCAACGATGGTCTTCATTGGCCTCTTCTACACTGTGCTATTGCTGTTAGTAGTCGTAGTCGAATCGGGCAGGCTGGCCAGTTGGTCCTGAGCCTCCTGAATCTCCATCGGATATTGCATCAACAGCGTGTCGAGATTGTCGTATTGCGTAGTCAGCGCCTGCTGCACGTTGGTCATGTTGGCTTGAAAATCGCTGATTTGATTGCTCAGGTCGTCGTTCGTCTGGGTGAGCCCGTTGATGTCCAGTGCAACTGGTCCGTCCGTGGGATCCGTCAGCTGCGTCATTTCGGTGTTGGCGATCTGTCCCCAACCCTGCGGCGAGGTCGACTGGAAAAAGTTCTGTACGTCAGAATAATCGCTGCTGAGAGCATCGCTTAAGGTCGAGCTGTCGATCTGCAGCGTGCCATCATCTTGCATCTCGATGCCCATCGACTGCAGGTTGGTGTACTGCCCCACACCCGTGACCGCGGTGGAGACCATGTTCAGCATCTCGCTCTGCAATGTCTCCAACATGCTGTCGCCGGCCAGCACCCCTTCATTGCCGTTGGAATTCAGCGTGTACTGGCTGTTGATCGAGCCGACCACGGCGTTGTAGGCGGCGACAAAATTCTGTAGTGCGGTCGCGGCTCCGCTGCTATCCGGCTCCACGCTGATCAACACTGGCGTATTCGGAGCGGCCGCACCCAGGCTGAGCGTCACTCCCGGAATCGCGCTGGTGATGGTGTTGGTGCTGCTGTCGACGGGGACGCCGTCGACCGTCAGTTGCGCGTCGACGCCGGCGGAGCTGGTAAAGCTGGTGGCGGAGCTCGTCACCGTGAGGTTGCCGGCGGCTCCCGAGGTGTTGCTGGTCAAAACCAGCCGCGAGCCCACCGAATCCGTCACTACATCCGCCGTCACACCATAATTTCCCGACTTGATGTAGCTGGCCGCTTCCTGCAGCGTGGTGTCGCTGGTAGGAATGTTGATGGTATCGGTGCTGAGGGGGTTGTTGGGATCGGGACCGTAAGCCACGTTGATGGTGGCGCCAGCCAGTGAACTTCCCGACGAAATGTAGCCGGAGTAACTGCTGGAGATCGTGGCCAGGTTCGTGACCGTGACGCTATGGGTACCGGCTGTAGCCGTGGTGTCGGCCGAGGCCGAAACCACACTGTCGTCACTGGAACCGGTGGTCATCTGGCTCAGCGCGCCGTTAATCGGGTCTTCCAGGGCCTGTACGCTGGTCTGCAGCGCGCTCAGCTCGGTATTGATCGTGGTCAAAGCGCTGATCTGCGAGTTGATGGTGGTCTGCTCCGACTGCATCTGCGTCATCGGCTGGTCTTCCACCGCCATCAAGGAGTCGACCACGCTGCTGACATCGATGCCCGCACTCTTGCCGCTGAACGCATCATTGACCTGGCTGAGAATGTCGCCCAAGGCGGCGCTGTATCCACTGCTGAATGCGCCCATATTGCTGGAAGCTCCTTTCTTGGTTAGCGACTAGCAATTAGCAATTAGCGACTCGTGCTTAGCTCGAGATTGAGGAGAGACGATGCTCACACGATCCTCTGCAGCAAAAGACTAGTTGCTAATTGCTAAATCGAGAGAAGGGGAGCCCGAAGGCCCCACCTTCTCCCCCGTGCAACTTGGCGGCGCCGGGGGCGGCAGGTTCTCCGCCGCCGGCATCCGGTGCCGATTACTGCAGCAGCTTGAGTACGCTCTGTTGCATCTGGTTCGCCTGCGCCAGGGCGGAAATACCGGTCTGGCTCAGGATCTGATACTTGGTCAAGTTCGCCACCGTCTGCGTAATGTCGGCGGCGCGGATGCCGTCCTCGGCGGACGACAGGTTTTGTGTCTGGTTGTTCATGACGTTGGTGGCCGCGTTCAGCCGGTTAATGCCCGCGCCGATGGAGCCGCGCAACGCCGCCACCTGTGCGATGGCATTGTTCACATCGGTGAGAGCCGTCTGCGCGGAACTCGCCGTCTGCAGGTTGTCGTTGGCGATCGAGATGCCATTCATATTGCTGGCATCGAAGGTGCCCAGCGTCACGCCGATGGTGCTGCTGCCGGCCGTCGTCGAGTCGCTGAGGAACACATTCATAGTGCTGGAGTTGGTGGTGTTGCCCATCGGCTGGGTGTCGGCCGCGGCGAACGTGGGAGCCGTGCCGTCGATCTTGAAGCCGGTGAGCGTCTCCGCAAGCGGGTTAGCGAGAGTGCTTCCCAAGCCGGTATCGGTGATGACCAGCGCCCCGCCATCGAGTGCCGCCTTGAGTCCCGGATTGGTGGTCTGGGTATTGATGTCGTTGATGAGAGCCGCCATGGTCGTATCGCTGGCGCTGGTAGTAAAGGCCGCGCCGGTGTGCGGCGTGATGGTTAGCGTGCCGGCAATGGTGGAGGCCAGGGTTGCGGTCGTAGTTCCGCTCGTGATCTGGTTGTACTGGAACTGATGGTTCGCGCCCACATAGAAACTGCCGCTTGTGGTGTTCGCTTCCAGCGCCGTGGCCGCGGTGGTGCCTCGGTTTTCCGCGTCGGTGATCATCATGTGGCCGGTGCTATCCAAAGCCGCTACCAGCCCGGTTCCGGAATTGTTGATGTCGTTGATGACCGCGCCCACCGTGTTGTCGCCGGCCTTGGTGGTGTAAATTGTGGTCGGCGTCGCGCCCGCCGTCTCAATCGTGAGCGTGCCGCTGGCCGCAGTCTGCAGGCCGGCAGCGGTGCCCAGATTGGCGTCAATCTGGTTGTAGTTGGTCTGCCCGCCGGTGAAAATCTGCGAGCCGTTGTAGGTGGTGTTGGTGCCGATGCGGTTGATTTCCGCCGCGATCGACTGGAACTCGGCGTCCAGCGCCTGGCGTTGCGAACCGTCGTTTACGGTTCCGTTGGCCGACTCGGTCGCCAGGGTTACCGCGCGGTTCAGCAGGCTGGTGACCTGGGACAGAGCGCCGTCGGCGACTTGCAGCTTTCCGACGCCTTCAGTCGCATTCAGCGAGGATTGCGTAAGCGCCGTGACGTTGGCTTGCAACCCATCCGCAATGGCCAGACCAGCAGCGTCGTCCGCACCGGTATTGATACGCGAACCCGAAGCCAGTTGCTCCAGGGTCTGATTCAAGTTGGTTTGGGTGATCGATAACTGGTTCTCCGCGGCAAGGGCTGGAATGTTGTTCAGAATACTGATTGCCATGGGACAGCTCCTCTCATGGTTCCACCTTGCCCGAGCTCGATCGGAGTTCGTTCCCGCAGGTGTACTGCCGGGCTTTCTGTGACCGGCGGAACCTTTGCGTATTCACCCACACTATCGGCCCCTGCAGAAATCAGCTTTAATCCAAATGAGATATTTCCCTCCGGGAAGCTTGCTGCGCAGGCCGGCGGCCATCACGGATTAGAAGGAGTTAAGAAGCGACTAGCGACTAGCGACTAGCAACTAGCTTCTGGCCGCTGTCTCATGAATTGCTTTGTATCAGGGCACGACTTCAGTCGTGCCGTCACCGGGCCAGCCAAGGACTGGGCTTCAGCCCCTGAGGGATGTTTTGCAGGGGGCTGAAGCCCTCACATTCACCACGCGTCGTCCGGCACGAGGTCGTGCCCTGATACAAACCAAAGCAACTCATGAGCTAGTTGCTCGTCGCTAGTTGCTAACTTCCCCGGCAATTCTTGCCGATCATTCTCCTGATTCCTTCCCCCGGCGAAGGAGTCGTCATGATCCAGCTCACGCGTCTCAACAACGCCCGACTGGCCGTCAACTGCGACCTTATCAAGTACGTCGAAGCCGCGCCCGATACCGTCATCACTCTGTTAAACGGAGAAAAACTGGTTGTGCGCGAAACCACCGAGCAGGTCATCGAGCGGGTGCGTGATTTTCGCCGCTCCGTGCTGCTCAGTACCGGCGCCGGGGCGCCGCATGCCGAGGAGAGTGCCTCGAATACGCTCGCCGAGAAAGCACTGACACAGGTAGCCGACGCAGAAGGACCCGAGCGTGGATAAAAGCAGCTTCGCCGGACTGTTCCTCGGGTTGGGCGGCATCGTAGCCGGACTGCTGCTGGAAGGCGGCAAGCTCTCCCAGGTCGTCCAGCCGACGGCAGCGATCATCGTATTCGGCGGCACGCTCGGCGCAGTGCTGCTGCAATATCCCATGCCGGTGGTCGCCTCCGCCTTCCGCCGACTCATTCAGGTTTTCTTCGAGCCCAAGCTTGATCCTCAATTCACCGTGCAGCAACTGGTGGTCTTCGCCAACAAGGCACGGCGCAACGGCATGATCTCGCTCGACGCCGACCTGCCCGGCATCGCCGATCCCTTCCTGCGCAAGTCGCTCATGCTGGCGGTCGACGGCACCGAACCGCAGGAGCTGCGCAAGATGATGCAGCTGGAGATGGACAATCAGGCCGAATATGAAGAAAACATCCCCAAGGTTTTCGAGTCGGCGGGCGGATTCGCGCCCACCATCGGCATCATCGGCGCGGTGCTTGGACTCATCCAGGTGATGCAGCATCTCGACAACATCAACGAAGTCGGCAAAGGTATCGCTGTCGCCTTTGTTGCGACAGTGTACGGCGTCGGCTCCGCCAACCTTTTCTTCCTGCCCAGCTCCGGCAAATTGCGGATACGCATTCGCGAAGAACAGATCGTGCACGAGATGACGCTGGAAGGCGTGATCTCGATTCTGGAGGGAATGAATCCCAGAATGCTCGAAACTAAACTGATCGGATTTCTCCGCGAGCCGCCGAAAGAGAAAGCAGAAGCTGAACCCGCCGAGATTGAATCGTCATGAGAGAACGCCGCCGCAGACCTGAGGATCAGGTGAATCACGAGCGCTGGCTGGTCTCCTACGCCGACTTCGTCACGCTGCTGTTCGCTTTCTTTGTTGTGCTCTATGCTTCGGCGCAAATCGATAAGCAGCGCGCCACGCGACTCTCCGATGCCATTGACTCGGCTTTTCTACAGCTTGGCATCTTCGAGAAGGATAATCACAAGCCGGGCAATGTCGAGCCCAAGATCACCCTCCCCAGCTCGATGAACGCCGGACAGGACCTGTCGCATTGGGCACAACTTGGTAAGGAGCAGCTCGGAGCTGATCAGAAGAAGCAAGACTTCAACGCCATGCGCACGGAGCTGGAACGCGCCCTGGCCAGCGAGATCAAGCGCAACGAAGTTGCTCTACACATGGAGGCCGACGGCCTGGTTGTAAGCCTGCGCGAGATTGGTTTCTTTGACAGCGGATCGGCGGCAATCAAGCCGGGAGCGGAAGCCGCGCTCGGCCGCATCGCCAATATTCTGCAAGAGCACTCCTGCGCGGTGCGCATCGAAGGTCACACCGACAACGTTCCCATCCACACCTCGCAATTCGCTTCCAACTGGGAGCTATCCACCGCGCGCGCCACCGGGCTGGTAAGGACTCTGGTCGAGCAGCATGGCATCTCCGCCGATCGCCTATCCGCAGCGGGCTATGCCGAGTTCCATCCCTCCGCCAGCAACGAGACCGCGAAAGGGCGCCAGCTCAACCGCCGCGTCGACGTCGTGATCCTGACCTCTGCAAAACAGCCTGCTCCAAGCCAGTCGAGTCGGGCCCATCCTTAAGGGGACTCTGATTAAGCCCCGGTTTTGAAAGGGCACGGCTTTAGCCGTGTCGCAAGCGTCGCAAAATCAAACGGGGCTTTAGCCCCTGCCGCAGGTTTGGCCAGGTATTCGGACCTTCCTTAAGTCAGCGCGTCGAGCTCACGATGCCGCATTGGGACCAATTCCGGCTCGGCCTCCGCGTCATATTCTCTCGACAGGCCGGTCTTTCCATCCCGCTTAGCAACGCCGTGGGAGCCACCCGATCCCGCCCGCAACGCCTCGGCTACTCGCGCCAGCAGCGTCTGCACGGTGAACGGCTTCTGAATATGGGTCCCCGATGTCCGATGGATTTTCCGCGCAACATCACTCTCCGCATATCCCGACATGAAGACCGTCACCAAGTCTGGCAGCATGTTTTGCAGCTGCCCGGCCAGGTCGGCGCCGTTCATCTCCGGCATGATGACATCGGTCAGCAGCAAATCGACATGCCCCGCACGCGCCGTGGCCAGCTGCAGTGCTTCTTTCGCACAGCTGGACTCCAGCACCTGATAACCGGCGTGGAGCAATACCTCGCGCGTCACTTCGCGCACGGCGGATTCATCTTCTACCAACAAGATGACTGGGGGATTCGTTGTCCTCAAGCTGGATTTCATCGTCTCTGTCTTCATGTGCCGTGTCCTGGAATCTGCAATCACGCCTACAGACAATGCAATCACCGCGCCAATCGCTATTGGCAGACGTTCATCAAGCTAAGCTTAGACGTTGAAGGGAGATACGAAACAAAGGCGAAAACAAAATTCAGCACGGCTGCCTCCACATCGGGAAGCGTTCCTGGAATGGGGCTCCACTTCGGAACCCTCAGCAAAGCAAAAGCGGGCGAATGTTCCGCCCGCCCCTATTCTTATGTTTTGTGTGCCAGCGTCGTGCTGGCGCGCCCTACATTGGAAGAGTTTGTCCGCCGCTGCCTCCCTCGTGCTCGCCGAACAATTGCTCGATCTGCGAGATCAGCGCGTCCGGGCCATCATCCTTCACCACAAACCGGTCGACAGCTCGCGCGGTTCCGTTGCGCGGTCCGTAGTAGTAGGGGGACAAAACCACTGCTATCACCCCTGGACAGGCACGCTTTACTGCCGTCGCCACCTCTTCCAGGTCCATCTCCGGATGGGTATTGTCCATCAGGAACATGTCGGGACACTGACGCTCGGCGACGGCCTTAGCGTCCTCCACCGAACTGCTGGGAAACACCTTATAGCCAAAGTGTTCCAGCAACATCTGCCGAACCTGCAACATATTCGTGTCGTAACACAAACAAAGAATCGCTTTGCGATGGGTCTGCATGTACGCTCCCGGATTGATCGCAGTAATCATGTATGGTTCCTCTGGCGCAAATTCGAGATTGTGCATGTCGCTAAACCGGCAACTACAGCCGTTCCTGTATAGGGTCGCGTTGTGAATGGAGCAACACAGGTGCCAAAGCTTTTCGACTGAAACCAAAGGGAGTTAGCACTCAGATGGGTTGATGATCAATGGAAATCTTACACACTCTGTGAAAGCCGGTTAGGGCCGCTCTGCACAATTTCGGATCCCGCTCGGCGTACTCATCGCCGAAAACAAATCAGCCGCCAGAGCCAATCATGACCGCGGCGGCCGTAAAAGCGGGTGCCCCAGGTCTCGCGCTTCTCGAGACCTGGGGCACTCGCCGACAACCGATTCGCAATTGCAAATGATGGCTCACGCCTGCGCCGGCAATCCTCCATTCGACATCCAGCGCTGCTCTTGCTTCGGCTTCGCCTTCGGCAGCACGTCCAGGTAGATCACCGCATAGCGGAACGCAATCACGCCAGCGGCAATCACCAGAATGCTCGATGCGAACTCAGTCCACTTGGGCACGTAGTGGGTTCCCATCGCCGTCTGCAGCGAGTTGATCGACACGTTCAGCCGATCGACCATGAATCCGGCAACCACAATCGCGCAGCTCCCGTAGAGTTTCTCCAGGTTGTTGCGCACGCTCTCAAAGCTCAGCAGCGTGATCGGAATCACCAGGAACAACATCATCTCCAGCCAGAAGTATCCTGCCTCAGTGGTCCACTGAAACGCATAGCGCACCGCCTGATTGGAGATCAGGTCCAGCACCTTGAAGAACGCATAGACAATCAGCAGCATCTGTATCATCCTCCCGCAATCGCTCAGGATGCTGGGGTCGATGCGCACGTTCAGCGAGCGCATGCACAGGTAGATCGCCATAACGGTAAGCGCCAGCCCCGCGGGTATCGCCGACAGGTAGAACATCGCATGCATGTACGGCGAATACCACAGTGGATGAATCTTGCCCATCGCGATCAGGAACAGCCCGCCCAGATACGACTGGTGCATCGACGACAGCAGCACGCCCGCCAGAACAACAGCAATCAGAATCTTATGGTGAAAGCGCAGGATGGTTTCGCGCAGCGGTTTCCACGGTAGCTTCTCGATCAGCGCCGGCGCGAACTCAAACGTCAGCACCGTGGTGTACGTCATGATGCAGATGCACACATCGAACAGCACCGAGCGGTGATTCCACATCACGATGGGGTGCCAGAAGCGCCATGGCAAGCCGATCTCGTACAAATATCCGACGCATACCGTCAGGTATCCGAGGAACGAGATCAGAATCGCCGAGCGCAGGATTGGCCGATAGCGCTCCATCCCCAGCAGCTCAACCGCCGCACTGATGCCGAAGCCCGCCGCTGACAATCCAACGCCGCACAGCGTGCCAAGCCCAACCCACAGGCCCCACGGCATCTTGTCGCTAAGATTGGTGCTAGCGCGGAATCCCTCGAAGAAACGAACATACGTGGCATAAAGACCGGTTACTAAAATAACCGCTACAATGGCGCGCCACAGGGTAATTTCATTCTTGATTCGCGCAATCATGGCTAGCTCCCTTCTCCTTTGATCTTGTTGATGGCTGCTTTTTCTTCCGCTTCCGCCAGCGCAACTTCGCGCCGCCGCTGCGTCACCCAGTACAGCGCCGAGAGAATCGTTCCGCCCATGATGACGACCTTGGGCGAATCGCCCAGCGCGCTCGCGGTCAGTGTCGGCATCGGCTGATTGCCGCTTGGCGCCGGCTTGAACCCCAGCTTCTCGAACGGCACATCGGAGACGAACAGCACACTGCCGCCGCCCAGTTCCTCGACTCCCCAGATATGCGGAACATACGACGAATCGCTGCGAATCCGCTTCCAGGCTTCGTCGATGAGCTCATCGCGATTGCCGAACACCGTCGCCTGCACCGGGCACGCTTCCGCGCACGCGGTTGGCTTGCCGGCCTTCACGCGATCGGTGCACAGATCGCACTTTTTCACGAACGGCGCCAGCTTGGTCCACTGATAACGCGGCACCTGATACGGGCAGGCCAGCATGCAATAGCGGCAGCCAATACATTTATCGGCGTTGTAAACCACCGGCCCCAGCGGCGTCTTGCCGATCGCGCCCACCGGACACGCCGACGCACACGCTGGATCCTCGCAATGCATGCAGAGCTTGCGCACGAACTTGTCGCCGCGCGCCTCGACCACCGTAAAAGCGGTGTCGGAAAGAACCGGCTCTGGATCGGTGCCGAAGCCGTGCAGCTGTTTGCACGCCGTTTCGCAGCTCAGGCAACCGATGCAGCGCTTGATGTCGATCAGTAATGCTTTTTCTCGTGCCATAACTTCCTCCGGTCTCCTTTGCCGTATCCCTCTATGTCAGGAAGAACTCTCTTGCCAGTTGCTGTTGCGCATTGGCGTCTACCTGGAAGAGCAGCCCTTTGACCGGCAGGCCACCGTCTTGCGCCAAGGCAGGATTCATCTGCTGCACCATCGCACCGACGCGGGCCAGGCTGTTCTGCATCCACGCCGGCACAATCGCGCCGCGCAGCAGATTCTTCACATTGGTCGACATCTCCGGAGCTTTGATCTGGCACAGCCACCCGTTCCTGTACGGGTCGTCCACAATCAGGTTCGGGTTCTTGAGAACTTCGTGGTTGACCGACACCAGCACGCCTTCGATAGGGCACAACATCTCTACGCTGCGGCCGTCGCGGGAGATCGTGCACAGCGGCTGCCCTTGCCGCACCCAGCGATTCAGATCGGTGACTTCGATGGAGTCGATGCTCCCGATCAGGTTGCCGGCAAACGCATCGATACCGACGCGGGCATTCTGCCGTCCTTCATCTACAACCCAGGTGTGTCCGGGATGGAAGCAATACTCCTCCGGCACTTCGAAGCCGGCCGCCTTCACCATCAGCGGCGGCGCGACCTTCTTCACCGGCGCAGTCTGCAGCGTGTTGGCCGCAGCTTCCGGACGGCGGAAGTACATCACGGTAAGAATCAGTAGGAACGTCAGCAGTACAAACAGGATCGACATAAGGCCTCCTTGCTTGCTCCGCTCGAGGTCTGGACGAAAGATCGTGGCGCGGAGTGGAGCGCGCGCCGGGAACTGCCACCTGCTTTGGCTGGCGTTGGTGGGTAGATCGCCATGGCATCGCGCTCCACGTGTACACGTGCACGTGGAGGGCAACATGGCGTCCCGAAAGAGGCTGTGGCTTATGAAGGAGTTAGCGAATCAGTTCCAATTGCGGAGGCCCAAACCACTGCGTTTCGCAGGGTAACCGTCGCACTTTGCAGTAGTGCGGAATGCGACGGTGTGAGGCCGGCGGACATAAGGGGACGTTACGTTACGCTATCCGGCCGCGGCCCGCTCATTGACATGGCCCGAAGCAACACCTAACCTGAGGAGACCATGGAAGTTCATCTTACCCCTGATGTAGAAGCCAAACTCGCGCGTCTAGCCGCCGAGCGGGGGCGTAACGCCGAGGCGCTGGCGCAAGAGGCTATAGAACATTTCGTCGACTACGACGCATGGTTCATCCGCGAAGTAGAAAAGGGCCTGGAGCAGATCGATCGCGGTGAGTTCCTAACCCATGAAGCGGTCGGCGAACGCCTCGAAAAGCGGATCGCAAGGAAGCAGTCCCCATCCTAAATGCAGCTTCGCTGGACAGAAGAAGCCGCCAGAGACCTCGAATGTATTGCGGACTATTTGTTCGAACACGCGCCGGAGCGTGCGACGGATTTGGTTCGCCAGATTTACGATGCCCCCTCAGCACTGTTGAACTTTCCCCACCGTGGCCGTCCAGGCAGGAAAACAGGAACACGAGATCTCGTGCTTTCGCCGCTACCCTATATTGTGGTTTACAAGATTTCCGGTGACATCATCCATATCGTTCGTATTCTGCACGGTGCCCAGAAGTGGCCTTAGAGGTGTTTCACACCACTTCGTGGTTCTTCTTCAGCCGTCTCAGTAGCGAGGTAGGATGAATCCCCAGAATGCGCGCGGCGTGCGTCTTGTTCTGCCCGGTCGCGTTCAGCACGTCCTGGATGTAGCGGTCTTCTAATTCCTTCAACGGTACAAACTGATCGCCTGTGGGAGACACATCGAAGGATGAGAACTTCTCATCCAGAACCGGCTCCTCGTGGTAGTCACGAATCTCTTCCGGCAAGGCGTCTTCGTCGATCTCGTTTTCCGTGGACAGGATCATAGTGCGCTCGATCACGTTGCGCAGTTCGCGAATGTTTCCCGGCCACGGATATCTTTGCAACAGCTCAGCCGCCGCCAGCGTGAAGCCGACAAAGTTCTTCTTCAGCTCCTTGTTGAAGAACTGCATGATGTCGAGCGCCAGCGGCAGAACATCCTCGCGCCGCTCGCGCAGCGGCGGAATGAACAGCGGCACCACGTTCAGCCGGTAATACAGATCCTCGCGAAACTCGCCGTTCGTCACCGCCTCTTTCAAAATCCTGTTGGTCGCAGCAATGATGCGCACATCCACCTGGACCGGCTTCGTCCCGCCCAGCCGAGTGAAGTTGCCCTCTTCCAGCACGCGCAGCAGCTTGGCTTGCAGGCTGGCCGACGTGTTGCCAATCTCGTCGAGGAATAGCGTTCCAGTCGAGGCTTTCTCGATCAGTCCTTCTTTGCGCCGGCGCGCGTCGGTAAACGCTCCCTGCTCGTAACCGAACAACTCGCTCTCCAGCAGCGTGTCGGGCAGCGCCGCGCAGTTCAGGGCGATCATCGGCGCCTGCGCGCGTGAGCTGTTGTAGTGGATGGCCTTGGCCAGAACTTCCTTGCCGGTTCCGCTTTCGCCCTGAATCAGAATTGTGGTGTGATCGCTCTCGGCGGCGCGCCGAGCCATGTCCAGCACCTCGCACATGCCGGGACTTTGCGTCACGACGCGTCCGAAATCGTAACGTCCCTTGGCAGTCTCTACCGTGTCGCGCACCCGCACCCGCAGCGCCAGCATCTCTTCGGCGCGCTGAATCGTATTCACCATGTCGGCCAGATGGAACGGCTTGATCAGATAGTCGTACGCACCCAGCTTCATAGCTTCCACCGCGCGATCGACCATGTGATAGGCGCTCATCATCACCACGATCATCGCCGGCGAAATCTTCTTCGCCTGCCGCAACACCTCAATTCCGTTGATCCCCGGCAGCACGACATCCAGCAGCGCCAGGTCTGGCTTCTCTTCCGCGATCACCTTCAGCGCCTCTTCGCCACTGCCCACCGTCAGGACCTCGTAGCCTTCCGACCGCAGCGCGCGGCCCATGGTTTTCAGTGTGAGCGCTTCATCATCGACAATGAGTATCGAATGCGGCATCTCTAGGCAATTACCTCCTCGTTGTGCTGCATGACCTTCCCCGCCTGCCGCACGGGAAGCGTCACTCGCACCGTCGTACCGCACTCGGGAACGCTCTCCACCTGAATATCGCCTCCGTGGCTGCGCACGTACGCCTGCGAAATGCTCAGTCCCAGACCCGTTCCCTTCCCGCGCTTGGTGGTGAAGAACGGTTCGAAGACATGCGGCAAAATGTCCGCCGGAATTCCGCTGCCCGTGTCGCGGACCCGCAGCTCAATCACGTCGGTGAACCGCGCTCTGTCGGCGAGGATGGTGATGCTTCCTCCGGGAGTCGTTGCCTGCGCTGCGTTCAGCAGCAGGTTCATCAGGATCTGGGAGAGCTGGTTGGAGTCGGCACTGATGCTGGGCAAATCCGGCGGAACGCAGTTGTGCAACTCGATCTGGCGAAACATCGGCTGATGCGCCACAAACTTCAGCGTCTCGTCCGTCAGCCGCCAGAGATTGACCTTGCTCAGCGTAAGCGGTCCCGGGCGCGCGTAATCCAGCAGGCCGCGCACCGCCGACGAGATGCGCTTGGCGCCTTCAATGCACTGTTCGATCTCCTCGCGTCGCTCGTCGTTGGCATCGCGCCATTCCAATTCCAGATGCGACAAAATGCCCAGCAGAGGATTGTTGATCTCGTGAGCCGCGCCCAGCGCAAGCTGCGCCAGCGACGCGTATTTCTCGTAATCGGAGAGCTGCGACTCGAACTGCATCTTCTCTTTGGCCAGTTCGCGCTCTTCCTCCAGTCGGCGTACCAACTCCTGCTGCGCGACATTGCGCTCGTATTCGCAATGGTTCGCCAGCTCCCTCAGCCCGGCGATCTCCTTTTCAGCCGATTTCACCCTCGTGCGCGAAAACACCGCGATCACGATGCTGAGAACGAGGCCGAAGGCGATGCCGCTCCAGACTCCGCTGCCCATTGGAGCCGTCGTTCCATCGCTTGCACTTGCCGCTGCCAGCGGCAGACCTAGGAGAAATGGAAGCAGGAGCAGCCTCAGCCGGATGCTTGGCGCATCCGTGCGCTCCGTCTGCATGCGGCGATCAAGGAAGGTTGAGAGGACCATGTACCTCTCCTCTATGACCTTCGCTCACTATGGACAGAGGGGCAGTGACAACAATCACTTGCAGACGTGACGGGTGGGCCTTAAGTGCTTTCGCCAGCGCTTGATTCGTCAATTCACAATCCCGCCGACGATGGTCTGCCGAACTTCTCCTGCGGCAGAAAACACGGCAATGTCCGCATCGGCCCCCACTCGCAGGCGGCCTTTGCGGTTGTCAATTCCCAGCACGCGCGCGGGGTTCAACGTCGCCAATCGAATCGCATCCTGAAAACTGATGCTGGCAAATTTCATGATGTTGCGAACCGCCTGGTCCATGGTCAGCACGCTGCCCGCCAGCTTTCCGTGTGACTCACACCGGCCGCCGCTGACCGTCACCTGATATAAGCCAAGATGATACGTCCCGTGGGGCATGCCGGTTGCGCTGATGCCATCGGTAATGAGCACGGCCTGATCAAGACCCTTCGCGCGGAGAAAAAGATCGACAATCTCAGGGAGTACGTGCAGCCCATCGGCGATGATGTCGGCCGTCAGGGTATCGTTGGTGAGGATCCCGCCCAGCAATCCCGGATCGCGATGATCCATGCGGCGCATTGCATTGAACGCATGCGTAGCGTGGCGCGCGCCGGCGCGGACACCGGCAACAGCCTGCTCCAGGCTGGCATTAGAGTGTCCGATGCTGACGCAGATGCCACGGCCCGTCGCATCGCGAATCAGCTCCAACGCACCTTCCAGCTCGGGAGCGATGGTGAGAATCGAGACTTGTCCGCCGGCTGCCTCCCACATCTGATCGAAGATATGCTGCGACGCCCGCTGCAGATAAAGCGAGGAATGCACGCCGCGGCGAGCATGACTGAGAAACGGTCCTTCCAGGTGAACTCCCAACGGGCGCGCGCGATCGCCCTCTCCACGGCCGATTTGCATAGCCCGTGCCAACGCTTCCAGCGCGCGCAACGTGGGATCGATTGGCGCCGTCACGGTCGTAGGGCAATAGCTGGTGACCCCATGCCGCGCCATGAGTCGCTCGATCGCAGCCAGACCTTCCTCGGACGCGTCCATTACGTCATGCCCGGCGCCGCCGTGGATGTGAATGTCGATCAGCCCAGGAGCGAGGATCGCATCGCCAAAATCGATCACTCGTGCGTTCGCGGGAACGGTCAGGTCTTCTCGTTTACCAACGGCTGCGATGATTCCGCCTTCGATGAGGAGCCCAGCATCCTCAATCCGCTCCAGCGGGGTCAGCAGTTGCCGAGCTGTGAGGACGAGGGTCAAAGTCTCACCTGCGCGATTTCCGGTTAAGGGAATTCTAGTCCTCGCGGAGATGACATTCTGTGCGAAACATGCTCTAGTAAGGGCGATAGCCTTAAGCTTGTTGCTAATTGCCAATCGCTAGTTGCTAGTTGCTAGTCGCTAATTGCTGCCTTATGGACTTCGATCAACTGGAAACGTTTCTGGAAGTCGCGCGGCTGAGCAGCTTCTCGCGCGCAGCCGAGCGGCGTTTCCGCACTCAGCCGGCGATCTCGGCGCAGATCCGGGCGCTGGAAGAGGAAGTGGGCGCCCGACTGCTCGATCGCAGCGGCGGTAAAGTGTCGCTCACCGCGGCAGGCAAGGTCTTCCAGCGATACGCTGAAGATACGCTGCAACAGCGCCGCGTCGCTCTCATTTCGCTGGCGGAAATGGAGCGCGTTCCGCGCGGCGAAATCGTGGTCGCCGCCAATGAGGGCACCTGCCTGCACATCCTTCCGGAGGTTTTTGCGGAGTTCAAACGCCAGTACCCCAATGTGGGAGTCGGCATCAAGCGCATGGAACACAACAAAACGCTTGAGGCCATTATGGACAACTCCTGCGATTTCGGCATCGTCTCCCTGCCCGTGACCGACAAGCGCCTGACCGTGGTCCCCATCCATCGCGATGAACTCATCGTGATTACTCCGCCCAATCATCCGCTGGCCAAGCGCGAGAGAGCGACGATCGCGGAAATCGTCGAATTTCCTCTCCTGCTGCCCAAGGTTGGACGCACGCGCGATTCGCTGGAAAACCTATTTCATGAGAAGCGTCTCAAGCCTGCGATTTCCATGGAGCTCGACTCCAGCGAGTTGCTGAAGCGTTTTGTCGCCGTCGGGGTGGGAGTGGGCTTCATCGCCCGTTCCAATGTCGTGGAGGATCTGCAAGCCAAGGTATTGGCTGCCGTAGCGCTGGCGGATGCCAGCATTCAGCGCGATCTGGCGCTGGTTTTTCGCAAGGACAAAGCCCTCAGCCGTGCCGCACTCGCGTTCATCGACATCGCAGTCAAGCTGAAGACAGCCGGGTCCGCGGTTAGCGTGGGATAATACTACGCACGGTTTTTCCTCTTCCTTATTTCGATATCCCACAATGTGGCATATCACTCGAGAGGAGAATTGGCCGGTTAAGTCACCCGCGCGTGAACTGTCTGTGCTCCCACGTTGTGGTACATCACTAAGGACCGTGACAAAATGGGAAACCGGTCCGTTATCGGATATTAATTTTCGATTTGACCTATTACTTTCCTCTGGATGTGTTATTTTGAAAATTCGTTTAACGACTTCTCCTTTGCGGAGGCACTCACAAATTGTCCAAAGACATGGTCCCCAAACGCATCTTTCTGACGAAAGGCGTAGGGAAGCACAAGGAACGGCTCACCTCATTTGAGCTGGCGCTGCGCGATGCCGGAATTGCCGCCCAGAATCTGGTTCGCGTTTCTTCCATTTTTCCGCCCAACTGCAAACTCATCCCTCGCAAGGACGGCCAGAAGTATCTCTCCGCTGGAGAAGTGACCTTCGCCGTGGTCGCGGAGAATTCCACGCGCGAGCCGCATCGCCTGGTCGCGTCCAGTATCGGGGTGGCCATTCCGGCCGACCGCAGCACCTACGGCTATTTGAGCGAGCACCACTCGTTCGGCGAGACGGACAATGTCGCCGGCGATTACGCCGAAGAGCTCGCTGCCGAGATGCTGGCCACCACGCTCGACGTGGAGTTCGACGCCGACAAATCGTGGGACGAGAAGAAGGAAGTCTACCGAATGTCAAACAAGATCGTGCGTACGGCGAACGTCACGCAGAGCGCCGTCGGCGACAAGCGCGGCTTGTGGACCACGGTCATCGCCGCCGCGATCCTGATCTTCGAGTAGGCCAGGATTTACATCTTCTGCTTGGGAGGTTCGCCGCTCTCCGGAGTTCCTTTCGGGTTTCTTCCGTCGTTCTCGGCCGGTGGCGGCGCGCTCACTGAACTTCCCTTCTTGCAGGTCGTGGAAACAGCACGGACATCCGATGCCTGTACACCATTGGCTAAGCGGCTTGTCGAGTCCCCAGCCGGGCTCGTCGGATTCTCAACGCCAGTGATCTCGACCTCGCGGCCTACCATCGACCGCAGTGGCGCATCATCGCCAGCAATCTGATACTGCATTCCGTTCTGATCGGTGAGCGTGTAATTTCCTGGCGAGCCGCTGAGACAGCCCCGGATCACGTTCTGCGAAGTCGGCGCGGACATGGTCGTTACATCCGGATTCTGGTATTGCGCACTTCCGGCCGTAGTGTTGTTCTGCGGATTCTGGCCGGCTGCAGTCTTGTCTCCCATGTCCTGGGCCAGCGCGAATGTTGCCGCCAACATGGCGAATGCGAGCGTTATAAGCACACGCCTCATATTCCACCTCCTTCGCTTCCAATAGTTGGAGCGCAGTTAGGGTAAGAGGGTTGCAAGTGGCATTGACTGGTCGTTCGGGTTGAAAGGGCACGGCTTCAGCCGTGCCGCAGAGCGCCACCAAGAAAGCGGGCTTCAGCCCCGGAGGCAAAGCACCGATTTCCTGGATCAACTGTGATCGTTTCTAGAAATATTCGCGCAATTCGCCGAAACTGCTGACCTGCAGCAGTCGTCCATTGCCGATCTCCGGTTGAAGTTCGGCGCGCTCCAGCATCCAGGTATTGCGGTGCGGCACGAACACCGCATGCAAGCCGGCCTCCAGCGCGGGATTGATATCGGAGTTGGGACTGTTACCGATCATCCACGTCTGCTCGCGCACTAGGCCATATTTTTCGACCAGGCCATTGTAGGCTTGGGTGTTTTTCTCGGCGACGACCTCGATGGCGGTGAAATGTTCCCTCAGGCCCGAGCGCTCGAATTTGCCGGTTTGCTCGGTGAAGTTGCCTTTCGTCACAACAAACAGATGGTGACGCTGCGCCAGATCGGCCAGAGTTTCCGGAACCTCAGGCAGCAGTTCCATCGGATGTTCGGCGATGGCGTAGGCGATGCCGTGAATGGCCTCATGCAGCGCGGGCGTGAGCCGCTCAACCGACAGTTGCTCGAAGCACTTCACCAGCGCCATGGCAAAGCTCTGCATGCCGTAGCCATGCTGGCGAATATTCTCGCGCTCCACGTCGTACAAAACCTCGCGCACTTCATCGGGTGTGTATTCGTGATGATTGAGGAACGAAATGAAGTTGGCGATGGCGCGCTCAAAGTAGATGTTATTTTCCCACAGCGTATCGTCGGCATCGATCAGCAGGTTCTGGCCGGGCGGAAGGCGAGAAGACATAAATTTATCTTAAATCTCAGCGCGCGCTGTTTTGCAATCGACTGCGGCGCCAATGTGTGCCCATAATGCACACATTGTGGTAGACTCTGATTTTGAAATATTTTGTCTGGGATGAAGAGAAGAATGCGAAGCTAAAAGCGGAGCGGAGCGTTGGCTTCGAGGAAATCGTTTTCCTCATCGAACGCGGAGACTTACTGGATGTCCTTGAACATCCAAACCAGCAGCGGTACGGCGGCCAGCGAATCCTCGTAGTGCGACGTGAGGACTACGTTTATCTTGTGCCTTTCGTCGAAGACGATGGGTTGGTGTTCTTGAAAACGATCATTCCGAGTCGCAAGGCGACTCGAGATTACTTGGACAGGAGGGCGCAGGACGATGAAACTTGACGCGGAGGAAAAAGAGATTCTGGCATCCGTCGAGCGCGGCGAATGGCGGTCAGCAAAGGGGAGAAAACCGAACGTGAGCCGGTATGCGCGCTATGCCCGCGCGACGTTTCGCAAGGACCGCCGTGTCAACATTCGCATCTCCAGCAAGGATCTGGAAGCAATCCAGAAGCGGGCGCTGGAAGAAGGCTTACCATACCAGACCCTGATCTCCAGCCTATTGCATAAGTATGCGTCGGGACGGCTGCGGGAAGCTTAGGAATCAACTACTGCCCGCCCGGTCCCTGCTCGCCCATCAGGTTTGCCGGCGGCGGCGGAATTGCGATGTCCACATCCTGCACCGGGCCGAGCGAGCTCAGCGGCTTGTCGAACTCCGCATCATTGCCGACCACCAGCACCGCCAGCTGATTCTTGTGAAGGTATTTGTGGGCGACACGCGCCACATCCTCGGCCGTTACTTTTTCGACCTCGCTGCGATACTTCTCCAGAAAATCCAGTGGGTAGTAATAGAACTCATACGCCATCTTCTCGTGCAGAACTTTCTCCGGCGAGTCGAACTGGAAGATGAAGGAATTCAGGATGCTGTCCTTGGCGCGCTTCAGCTCTTCGGGCGTTGCCGGATTCGTCAGCAGGCCGTCGATCTCGGTATAGATTCCCTGAACGCCTTCCACCGTGGTGCCGCTCTTGGTCTGCATGTCGATGTTGGTTAATCCAGGATGATTCCACCCAGAACCGACACCTCCGCCAACCGCGTAGGCAAGCCCTTTGCCTGAACGCAGATCGTTGAACAGCCGCGAGGAAAATCCGCCGCCGAAGATTTCGTTCATCACGGTCACGGCGTAGTAATCCGGATTGTTGCGCTCGATGCCGAGGTCAAGCATGCTGATGCTGCTCTGGTTGACGTCGCTCTTGCGAACAAAGTAGTAGCCGGGCTTGGGCTCGGTGAACTTAACTTCCGGAGTGTGCGCCTGCGGGCCCTTGGCCCACGACTCAAAGGCCGCGCGCAGCTTGGCCTCCATCGCCTTCGGATCGAAGTCGCCCGAAATGCCGAAGATGATGTTGTTGGGATAAACGTACTGCTGATGCCAGTTCAGCAGGTCCTGGCGCGTGACTGCCGCGACGGTCGCATACTCCGGGACGCGCGCATACGGATTGTCCTTGCCGAACGCGATGATGAGGCTTTCGCGATGCACGATTCCGTTAACGTCATCATTGCGGCGAGCAATCGCCGTGTAAGCCTGCTGCTTGGAGAGCATCAGCTTCTCTTCGCGGAACTCGGGATTGTGCAGCAGGTCGAGGTACATGTCGAAGACTGCGTCGAAGTCGCCCTTCAGACAGTTCAGCGAAATAGTGGTCGAATCGGACTGATTATCGGTCTCTATCTTGGCCGCACGCGCCTCCAGGAAGTCGTCCATCTGATCGCCGGTTGTCTTCTTGGTTCCACCGGTGCGCCAGACATCGCCGTAGAGATCCGTGAGTCCCGTTTTACTTACCGGCTCAGAGATCGAGCCTCCGCGAATACGTGCCGTCGCACTGATCAGCGGGAGCTCGTGATCCGGCTGCAGAAAGATCACCATGCCGTTCGCCAGCTGAATGCGCGTCGGCTGGGGTGGCGTGAACGCCGGAAGCGGTGGGGCCTGGATTTTGTTCCAGGGTGTGAGTTGCTGCGCAGACAACAGGGCTGCAAAGAACAACACGAATGTCAGCGCAAGCGAAAAGCAGATCCCTCGCTTCGCTCGGGATGACAATTCATTCTTACGTGTGCTGACGCGGCGCTGAAGCGCCGCACTACCCAATACAGATCTCGTGTGCGCGCTCATTGTGCTGCTCCTTGGCTAGCTGAAGCTGCTGCTCCGCCGCCACCTGCCGGCATCCCCGGCTGGCCCGCTGCCTGCGTCTCGATAATCCCCACCGTGCGGTTGGTATCTGTGAAGACCTGGTTCGACACGCGGCGGATGTCGGCCTTCGTCACTTTGTCCACGCGGTCAAGGTAGTTGAAGAGTTCGCGCCAGTCGCCATAGCGCGTTTGATACATGGCGAGATTTTCTGCCAGGCCTTCATTGCTGTCGAGGCTGCGGATCAAATCGGCTTTGGTTCGCGTTTTGAACATCTGCAATTCTTCGTCGGTTACATCCTGTGTCTTCAGCTTCTGGATTTCCTCGGCGAAGGCCTTCTGCATCTCAGCCGGGGTGTGGCCGGGAGTTGGCACAGCGTAAAACGCAAACAGGTGAGCGTATTTGATGCCGGGCAACCCGGTGAAGCCGGCCGCATATGCCGCAATCTGCTTGTCGCGCACCAGCGACCGGTACAGCCGCGAAGTGCGGCCGTTCGACAGAATGTCGGAGATCGCGTCATAGACGACGTCATCGGGAGCGAGATAGCTGGGCCGGTGATACCCCTCGAGATAGAAGGGCTGGGAAGGGTCGTGCAGAGTTACTTCGCGAACCGAATTCTGCGGCGGTTCGATGGTGTGATTCTCCTCCGGCTTGGGCGCGGCAGGAATCTGGTTGAAGTAAGGCTCGATGATGGGAAACACCTTGTCGGGATCCAGATCGCCCACCAGGCCGATCACCATGTTGCTGGGCAGGTAGTAACGCTTGAAGAAATTCGCCGCGTCGGTGGCGGAGAAGCTCTCCAGATCGGAGGCATAGCCGATCGTCGGCCGATGATAGGGGTTTGCCATGAAGGCGGTGCCCAGGAACTGCTCGACCAGCCGTCCGGTGGGACGGCTGTCGGTGCGCATGCGGCGCTCTTCCATCACCACGCTGCGCTCCTTGTAGAACTCGCGGAAGACGGGTTGCTTCATGCGATCGGATTCCAGCGCCGCCCAAAGTTCGATCTGATTCGAGGGCAGCGAGTACATGTAGGCAGTCTCGTCGTAGTTGGTAAAGGCGTTGACGCCAACCCCACCGTGCGACTCGATCACCTGACCGAATTGATTCTTGATGACGTACTTTTCAGCCTCGTCGCGGGCGTCCTCCCACGCTTTCTTCAGCTGCGCCAGCTTCTGAGGATCCTGTCCGACGCGCTTGATCCGCTCGGCCTCATAAGCAGCGTACGTCTGCTCGACTTTCTCCAGCGCTGGCTTCTCTTTGGCGTAATCGGTGGTGCCGATGTCAGGTGTGCCCTTGAAGGCCATGTGCTCCATCATGTGCGCCAAGCCGGTCTCGTTGAGGGGATCCTGCGCCGAGCCGGCATCGACCAGGGTGAAGAACGAAAAGACCGGCGCTTCCGGCCGGCGCCACAAGACGATCGTCAGGCCGTTCGCCAGCTTCTTCACCGTTACATTCTTTTCGAACTGGGAAGGATCGAACGAACTGGCCGGCGTCGATTGCGCAACGGCTGCAGATGATGTGGACGGCGGATTCTGCGCGCCTAACGGCAATGCCGCTGCCAGCACCAGCAAGCCGACGAGCCGAGTAATGCGGTACTTCATTGTGCCTCCAAGGGCCAGCGAAGCTAAGTACAGACAAAGTTAAAACGTTACGCAGTGAGGGACGAAGAAGTCAAACGAACGAAAGCAAGCGTCAGTGGCTCGGCGGGAGCTCGACCGCAAACGAGTTGTGCTCGGCCGCGCGCAGGATGTGGGGTGTGATGACGACCAGCAACTCATCCTGCGTGACATTCTTGCTGTGCGTGGCTGCTCCGTAGCCCAGGCCCGGAATCTGTCCAAGGTATGGATAGCCGTTGATGCTGAGCGTGTCATTCATGTCGATCATGCCGGTGATCACGCTCGATTCCCCGTCCTTTACCGTGATGTAGCCGCTGTACTCGCGGTTGTTGATGATGGGAATGCCGTTGTTCATGGTCGTGCCCAGCGAACGAAGCTGCAGCTCGAACTTCATGCTGACGGAAAGGTCGCCGTTAACCAGCGGCGTCGTCTTCAGGATCAGGCCGAGATCTTCGAAGTTGAAGGACGGAAACGGCGCGATGTAACTGTTGTTGCCGATGACCGAAGCAATCGCCGACGTGTTATAGATGGGCGCGAAGCTAGCGTTGATGATGGGATAGCGCTCGCCAATCTTCAACGTGGCGGGATCGTTGTGCGAGCAGCGCAAGGTGACATGCTCCAGGTTGCGAATATCGGAGGTATTCAGGCTGAAGGTCGGCGTGACGCCCGCCCCGCCTGCATTCAAGCCGAATAATGTCAGGCCGCCGCCGAAGATCACGAAGGGAGTCGTCAGAATCGAGCCGGTGCTGGAATTTCCCAGCTGTGCCAGCAGCGCGGAGACGGCAGTGGAATTAGCCTGATTGATGCCGCCGGAGGAGATCAGCTGGTTAATGAGATTCGTTGCGTTCTGCCCCAGTCCCGCCAGCAGCGCCGGAGAGATGTTGAACGCGGTGAACTGCGTGGGCAATGCGGTGCCGAGGGTTCGTGCGAAGCTCGTGGCGACCGCAAAGACGCGAATGTCGAGCAGCAGCTCCGGACGTCCCGTGGTCAGGCTGCGAATCAGTTGGTCGGCCGCTTCCAGAACCGGCAGCTCCGCGCGTATGACGATTGCCGATTGTCCCTTGTCGAGCGAGATGAAGCGCAGGTTCAGCAGCACGCGCAGCGAGTTGCTCATCTCGGTCAGCTGCTGATCGTTGAGATCGCTTAGATAAAACGTGCGCAGCCCCATGCGCTCGAAGTTACGGTGGTTCTCGACCGTGTCGGCCAGCAGGAATATCTGCTTTGGCCCCAACGCAATCCAGAACGTCTTGGTGACCGCGTTAGCCGTTTGTAGGGCGGTGGCGAAATTGACATCCTGAATGTCGTAGCGCACCCGCAGGTTCTTGACGGAGTCATCGAACTGGGCGGTGATGCCGTAAGCGCGCGCCACTTCGGTGAGCAGCGCCCGCGAATCGCCGCGAAAGTGGAAGTCCTGGTGCTTGGGATCGGGCTGTAGCTCAATGGGGAGCGACTGCTCCACGCGGACTTCCCGGGCTTGCTCCTCCGGCTCGGGCATGGCGTCGCGCAGCCGCTGCAGCGCGTAATCGTTCGACGGGTCATAGTCCAGCGCTCGGCGGAAGTCGGCCATGGCAACAATCTCATTGTTGTTCTGCATGGCCTGGTTGCCCTGCTTCAGCGCCCGCAGCGCCAGTTCCTGGCGAGCGAATTCCCGCGCCGTCACGTAGGTCACGTTGCGCGGATCAAGCTCGGAGGCGCTGGTGAATTTGTCGAAGGCCGCATCCAGATGGCCTTTCGATTTCAACTTCATGCCCGCCTGAAACTGGTGCTTGGCTTCGGCTGCCTCCCGTGGAGTCACGGTTGGCATGATCGGTGTTCCAGGCAGAGCCGTCGAGACCTCGCCTGTAGATTTGGTGGATGGCTGTTGTCCTGCAGTAGTGCCGGGAACCTGTCCGTTCGCTGGCGGCGGAACGGCCTGCGACGGCGGGGCTGCGGTATTCGGATTCAGACCTGGATCAGCAGCCGGGCCGCTTGCGCCTGGTGTCTGCGAATCCGGCTGAGCAGCTGGAGTGGCTTGCGTGGCGACTGGTCCGGAACCAGACTGCGGCGCTTGGCCTTGCGACTGCGCCTGAGTTGTAACTTGAGAACTTGGTGGGACGGCGGCAGCGTCCGGCGCGGCAGTCTGCTGTGCGGCCAGCAAGCTCGCCGTAACCAGGGTCAGCAACATCGAGGCGAAGAGCCGCATGTACTGCGATTGTAAGGCAGAAAGGCAGAGGCGCGCTAATTGGGCTGTTGGCATTCAAGACTCATTACAGGGCACTACATTTGACAGCCCAGTTGCCGTTCCGTTGGCGTAAGCTTGCTCAATAAATATGGCCGGCTTTTCCGACGGGCACGACTTTTTGCCCCCTCCCAGGGTTATAAACTACGGAAACGCGGGAAGGACTCTCATGAATCGCCGCCGGTACTGGGTGCTCGCAACGCTGCTGGTGCTGCTAACGGTCAGTCTCGCCGCGAAAAAGCAGAAGCAGACACACGCCCCTGACGATCCGAAGCGCGCGCTCCATGCGCTCGATCGCCTCACCTTCGGCCCGCGTCCCGGCGACGTCCAGGCCGTCGCAGCCATGGGCGTCGACAAGTGGATCGAACTGCAACTGCATCCCGAACAAATTAACGACACCGCAATGCAGTCGCGCCTGGCGGGATATCGCACGTTGCAGATGAGCACGCGCGAGATGGTCCTTGCGTTCCCACCGAATCCTATCGTCAAAGCCGTAATGGACGGCAAGATGGCGATGCCGCGCGATCCGAATCGCCGTGCCGTCTATGCCGCGGCAATCGCTCGCGAACAGGAAAAGCAACAGCAGAAACAAAACACGGCGACTGACGCCAATGCCGCCACCGGTAATGCGCCGGCTTCCGCATCGCAAGCTACGCCTGGTGGCGCGGTCGTGAAGCCCGCCGATCTTACGCAAAATCAGATGGCTCGTCGCGAAGCGCACAGCGCGGTTGACGATCTGATCCTGATGGCTCCGGCACAGCGCATGAACCGCATTCTCAGCATGCCGGCCGTCGAGCAGCACGATCTGTTGCAGGGCGTTCCATTGTTCAAGCGCCTGGCGCTGCTGGCCGGGCTCACGCCGGAGCAGCGCGAAACCGTCATTGCTCTGAATCAGCCGGAAGCGGTCATTGACAGCGAGGTGCGGTCGGCGAAGCTGTTGCGCGCGGTTTATAGCGATCGCCAACTGGAAGAGGTGCTCACCGATTTCTGGTTTAACCACTTCAACATTTTTATCGGTAAGGGCGCCGACCATTATCTTGTCACCTCTTACGAGCGGGACGTGATCCGGCCACACGTGCTCGGCAAATTCAAAGACCTGCTAGTCGCCACCGCGCAAAGTCCGGCCATGCTCTTCTATCTCGACAACTGGCAGAGCGAAGGCCCGGACTCCGACGCGGCTTTGGGCAAGCCGGCCAATCCCGGTCCACGCGCCTACATGCAGCGGCGAGGAATCTATCCGCCGCTGCCACGCCCGCAGCAACCGAATCCGCAGGCCAACCAGCAGCAGAAGCGTCGCAGCGGCCTGAACGAAAACTATGCGCGCGAGTTGATGGAGTTGCACACGCTCGGCGTCAACGGCGGTTACACACAGCATGACGTGACCGAGGTCGCGCGCGTCTTCACCGGCTGGACGCTGGATCAGCCGGGACAAGGCGGCGGCTTCATCTATCGGCCGCGGCTGCATGAACCCGGCGACAAGATCGTACTCGGCCATCACATCAAGGACAGCGGCGAGAGCGAGGGGATGGAGGTGCTGAATCTTCTGGCGATCCAGCCGGCTACCGCGCGCTTCATTTCCACGGAACTGGCGCAGCGTTTCGTCTCCGACAATCCGCCACCAACGCTGATCGATGCGATGTCGAAGACTTATCTTAAGAGCGATGGTGACATTCGCCTGGTGCTCGAAACAATGTTCCACTCGCGCGAGTTCTGGGCGCCGGAGGCCTATCGCGCGCGCGTGAAGACGCCGTTCGAGTTTGTCGTCTCGTCGCTGCGAGCCACGCAGGCCGAAGTGACGGATCCGCAGCCGCTGTTGGCTACGCTGAACAAGATGGGTGAGCAGTTGTACGGCTGCCAGCCGCCGACCGGCTACTCGACAAAATCTGATGTGTGGGTGAATTCGGCCGCGCTGCTCGATCGCATGAACTTCGGGCTCGCGCTGACGACCAACAAGCTGCCCGGCACGACATTCGATCTCGCGCAACTGATGGCCTACGGAACAACTGGCAGCTCGGCACCTCAGAACACAGCGGCACCGCCGTCTGCACCCGCGACTGCTGCTGTGGCGCCTGCGAAGCCACAAGCGAATTCTGCGCCGGCTTCAGATAATATGCTGAACGCGGCGTCGACCGTGCCTCCGGCGTCGGCAACCAACGAGACGATCGATCCGTATCAGGTGCAGCTGACGTTGGAGCAGACGCTGCTGGCCGGCGACGTGTCGAAGCAGACCCACGACACGATTCAAGAGCGTATTGTCAGTCCGGAAAATGTGGCGGAGAGCCAGAATCCGAATCGTCCGCCGAACGTGAATGTTATTGCTGGATTGCTGTTGGGCTCGCCGGAGTTTCAGAGGAAGTGAGTGTCGGCTTCGCCCCCGAGAAATGCAATCGCCTCGGCTCGTAGCTCTTAGCCGTTAGTTTTTTAGCCGGCGCGATGCAACATCTCAAGTGAGAAATGGGGCAACGTAAGCGAGGTTTTGCTAATTGCTAATTGCTAAAGGCTGATTTCCTATGATCACTCGACGCGGATTTCTCCAAAACGGCGCCATGGCGGTTGTCGGCACCGCAGCTATTCCATCTTTTCTGACGCGCGCGGCCTGGGGCGCGGCTTCATCGCAGTCTAACAAGCGCCTGGTCGTGATCTTCCAGCGCGGCGCGGCTGATGGTCTCAATATCGTTGTCCCTCACGCCGAGCCGTCGTATTACGCGATGCGGCCCAGCATCAACATCCCGCGCAATCAGGTGATCGACCTCAACGGCTTCTTCGGACTGCATCCTTCCCTCTCGCCGTTCAAGCCGCTCTGGGACCAGGGACATCTCGCCATCGTTCATGCCGCGGGCTCGCCCGATCCTACGCGTTCGCACTTCGACGCTCAGGACTTCATGGAATCCGGCACGCCGGGCATCAAGAGCACGACCGACGGCTGGCTCAATCGCACCTTGCAGTGCGAAGGCAGTGCCGCCGACGCTCCCTTCCGCGCGGTCGCGCTGGGCACCTCGACGCCGCGCATCCTGTCCGGCAAGGCGCCGACGGTCGCGGTCAACAACGTCAACGCCTTCGGCATCGCAGGTGGCAATCCTGCAGCAGCGCCGCTCGGCAATACGTTTGAAGCGATGTACGCGCAGTCGGTTGACGCCGTCCTCCATGGCACGGGTCAGGAGACATTCGAGGCGGTCAAGATGTTGAAGTCGACCGATCCGCAGCACTACACGCCTGCTCCGGGTGCGAATTATCCCAAGGGCCGTTTCGGCGACGCGCTCCGCCAGACGGCGCAGCTCATCAAGGCCAATCTCGGCGTGCAGATCGCATTTACGGATATCGGCGGCTGGGACCATCACGTCAACGAAGGCGCTGCCGAAGGCCAGCTCGCCAACGTGCTCCGCGACTTCTCGCAGTCCATCGCCGCATTCTGGACCGATCTCGGGCCGCTCGGCGAAGACACCGTGGTCGTAACCATGTCGGAGTTTGGCCGCACTGCGCGAGAAAATGGCAATCGCGGCACTGACCACGGACACGCTAACGTGATGTTCGTTCTCGGCGGTCCGGTGCGCGGCGGACGCGTCTATGGGCGCTGGCCGGGCCTCGATCCTTCGCAGCTCAACGACGGCCGCGATCTCGCGCTCACTACCGATTTCCGCCGAGTCCTGGGCGAGTCAGTCGCCTACCATCTCGGCAACACGAAGCTGGAAGCCGTATTCCCCGGCTTCAATAACTCCCCGGGGCAGTTCCTGCATTACCTGGGTTGAAATTCGGGCTACACGCTTGCAAAATGCAATGCACCCGATTGCAACAATCTGTGTTCCCGAATTGTGCCTAAATTTTTACAACTTTGGCTGCTGTTTTCTGTTGCCGGAAGTCGAGAGCTCCTCTACTATCTCATATAGTTTCGATCAGTTTGACTCCTAGAGATTCCCCCAGTCTCCCCCGGGAATCCAAACTGCCCGAAATCATTACCTAGTTAATTGAGAGTCCACGGGAATTGGCGTTTCTTTTTCCAAGGAAAAGTTTGCTTGGGTAGGCGTACGTTCCCGGGGGACGGAAGGTCGGCCGTTTTGTCAAAGGATGTACGCGTAGTCGTCCGCACCGCAGTCCGCTCTCTTCTTACGATCAGCTTTCTATCGATTATTAGCCTGGCACAGGCTTCCTCCAGCGCATCCGCGGCCGCAGCTCCCGGCGGCGGAAGTTCGTCTTCAACCAACAATGCCACCTCACCCGGCGAACGAGTTGTCATCAAGGTGGGCGACAAGCAGATGACTCAGGCGCAATTCGAGCAAATGGTTGCCGATTTGGAGACCACACAGGGCCCTGCCGATCTAAGCCGCAAGCAGTTGGGCGAAAAGTTTGCGTCGCTGTTCGTTCTTTCCCAGCAGGCGGTCGCCGATCATCTGGATTCTTCGCCCGAAGTCATTCGGCAGATGGTGATCGATCGCACCCAGATTCTCTCCAACGCCGAATTTCTTAAGCTGAAGGACGAAGCTAAGCCGACTCCCGAACAGATCAGCGCCTATTACAACGCTCACCTCGGAGACTATGACGTAGTGACATTGCGCCGGGTCTTCATTTGGGAGAAAGGTAAAGGGTCCGCGCATCCCAACGGGCTGACCGAGGCAGAAGCCAACGCGCTGGCTCAGGCGATCAAGCAGGCGTATGCCTCCGGCTCCGACCCCAAGAAGCTGATCAAGGATCCGGAGTTGGTTCATTTTGACGAACAGCCTTTGTCCTTCCAGTTCGGCGAAATGCCGGGCGAGATGGAGAAGGTGGCATTTGCCATGCAAAAACCGGGCGAGTGGGTCCAGGTGCCGGATACCCCCGGTAGCGTGGTTCTGCTGCAGTTGGTTTCGCGGAGCCGCCGCAGTTTAGGCGAGGTGACCGAGCAGATTGAAAAGAAGTTGCAGAATGAGCAGTTGCGAGAAGAGTTGAAAGCACTTAAGAAGAAAACCGGTATCTGGATGGACGAGACGTACTTTGCCTCGAAAACTCCGGCAACCGGATCCAGTACGGAGCCTGATGCTCCGGGCGCAGGTAAGTCCAGCACGGAAAGAGGAGAAAAAGATGAACGACAGCCGTAGGATGCTCTGGTGGACGCTGCCCGCTCTGTTAGTGGTAGCGTGCATTCTTGCACCAGGGTTCGCGCAAGCGCAACAGACAACCACAGGTATTCCCTGCTCGGAGATTGCTTCGCGCCGTCTGCTGATGCAGGACAACATGCGAGCCGGCCTCACCCTGATCGAGTGCGGAGTGGTCAAGGGCGGGGATGGCGAGCGCGGTCGCGGCGGTGAGGAAGAAGCACCGCAGCCTCCCAACGTTCAAGTTAGCAATCGCACCTGCACTGGCCCAGATGCCTGCACCCATAGCGAGAGCATGGTGTGGCCCGACACCGCTCCCGGCAGCCAGCTGGTAGTCGTCAACTACAACGACGACACCAATGGCAATGGCAGCAACTATTCGGGAACGTCGTACTCCACCGATGGCGGTGCGACCTTCACCGAAATCCTACCCGCCCCATTTGCTTCCGGACACGGTTCCAACTACGGCGATCCGCTGGTGGTTTACGACCAGAAGCTGGGCAAGTTTTTCGCCGGCGACCTGGCCAGCGGTTGCGGTGGTTTTGGCGTCGGTATCTGGAGCTCCCCGGATGGTCAGAACTGGACCGTAGCCGGCTGCCCAGCCGACAACGACGACAGCGATCGTCCGTCGATGTGGGTGGACAACAACCCCTTCAGCACCAAGTACGGCCGCATGTACGTTTCCTTCAACAACTTTTCCATTGATGGCGGAGCTATCTTTGTGAGCCACTCGGACGACGGGCAGACGTGGAGCACTCCGTCGCAATTGACCACCGAATTCGAGCGCGACGTGCAGCTTACCGGCGCACTTCCGGGACCGCCCGCTCCGAATGCAACCTACACCAGTGCTGTGTTTCTCGCTGCCATGGACGAGGGTAGCGGTGGTCTGGACACCCGCCAGAACATCATGTTCCACTCTTATGACGGCGGCAATACCTGGACAGAAGTCATGGTGGGTTCGCGTTTCAACCCGCCGGGCGACGGTACCTGCGGCTACTTCGCCAAGATGAATCCGATCTGGCGGCACATGGGTTGGGGCCAGCCCGCGGTTGGTCCTAACGGCGTGGTGCATTATGACTATGCTGCCAAAGGCGTGCTGTCCACCGGCGACATCATGTACACACGTTCGACGGACAATGGCAACACCTGGTCGACTCCGATCGTGCTGAACGATGCCGAGACCAACCAGTATCAGAGCCATTGGATGCCTTCGCTGTCGGTTAACTACACCCCCAGCACCTTCACTCAGCCGCAAGATGTAACCGCTACCTGGTACGATCGCCGTCAAGCCACCTCGGCTTGCAACAACGTCACCGATCCGGGATGCAACTACCAGCGCTACGCCGTGCAGTCGAGCAACAACGGCGCAAGCTGGGGATCGAACATCGCAATCAGCCCTGTGGTCAACCAGCCGGCTCAGGATGATCCCTTCATTCAGAGCTGCTACGCTGGCGACTATGACTACTCCACGGCGTTGAATGGCAATGCCTATACCACGTGGACGGACGGACGCGTTGCGGTCGGAGGGGTTCAGGTGCAGAACGTCTTCTTTGCCGCTCAGCCCGAGCCGTAAACTTAGTGCGTACGATTGATTCGCGGAGGATAGCCACACGGTTATCCTCCTTTTTGTTTTTGGCCGTTCAGATGAGGAGTAGCACGATGAAGAAAAACTACGGTAATGTTCAGCTCTGGTGTCTGGCAGCTGTGCTCGCCGCGTGCCTGCTGCAACAACCGGCGCAGGCCCAGGAAACAACGACTGGTATCCCCTGCTCGCAGATTGCTGCGCTTCATCTGGAGAAGCAACAAAATCTGCGCGCCGGGTTGACGTTGATTGAGTGCGGAGTGGAGAAAGGCGGCAGGCCCAGCAGCTCCGCCGCTAAATCTGATGTCGACTCTCCGCAGCCGCCGAACGTTCTGGTGAGCAACCGCACCTGCACTAGCCCTGCGACTTGCACCAAGAGCACCAGCATGGTGTGGCACAGCACGCGTGCGGCCGATGACACCGTAGTGGTCACGTACAACGATGGCAATGGAACCAGCTTTTCCGGAGTCTCGTTCTCGACCGATAACGGCTCGACCTTCACGGAGATCCAGCCGCCGCCGTTTACCTCCGGACATGGCACAAATTACGGCGATCCTTTACTGGTTTACAACCAGAAGCTCGGCGAATGGTTCGCAGGCGACCTGGTTACCGGCTGCGGAGGTCTGGGTGTTGGCATGTGGAGCTCGCCCGACGGCCAGAACTGGAGTGCGTCGAATTGCGCTCACAACGGCGACGACGATGATCGCCCCTCCATCTGGGTCGATAACAATCCTTACAGCTTGAAGTACGGCAGGATGTACGTCTCGTTCAACAACTTTAGCGTCGATGGCGGAGCCATCTTCGTCACTCACTCCGACGATGGCAGCACCTGGAGTACTCCTGCGCAACTGACCACTGACTTCCTTCGCGACGTCCAGCTCACCGGCACACCCCCGGGACCTCCTGGCCCGAACGCTGGCTACATCAGCACCGTATTCCTGGCCGGCATGGACGAGGGTACCGGCGGCCTCGGCACGCGGCAGAACATCATGTACCGCTCCACCGATGGCGGCAACACCTGGACCGCAATCGTCATGGGCCCGCGCTTCAACCCGCCGGGCGACAGTCTCTGCTCCACCGAAAGCTTCTTCGCCATGATGAATCCCATTTGGCGGACTCAAGGTTGGGGACAGCCTGGCGTCGGTCCCAATGGCGTGGTTCATTATGCCTACGCCGCGCAGGGCGTGCTCTCCAGTGGGGATATCATGTACACCAGCTCGACCGACAACGGCAACACTTGGTCGACGCCCATTGTGCTGAACGATCCCGAGACGAACCAATATCAGAGCCACTGGATGCCGTCGCTGTCCGTCAATTACAGCCGCAGCGCCTTCCGTCAGCCGCAGGATGTCACCGTCTCCTGGTACGATCGCCGGCAGGCCACCAGTGCGTGCAACAACGTGGGCGATCCCGGATGTAACTATCAGCGCTTCGGTGTTCAGTCCTCCGACAACGGCGCTACGTGGGGATCGAATATCGAGATCAGCGACATCAGCATTCCCCAGCCCGCGCAGGAGGATCCGGACTTCCCTGCCTGCTATTCCGGCGACTACGACTACGCTACCGCGCTGAATGGCAACGCCTACGTGACCTGGACCGACGGGCAGGTCGCAGTGCAGGAAGTTCAAGTGCAGAACGTGGAGTTTGCCAGCCAGCCTGAGCCGTGAAGCCGCGGCTATCGCGGAAGGGCTGTCAGATCCGGATCGCTGGCGGCTCGCCGGACATTCTCCACCGTTCCGAGATCGCGCCAGGAATACTCATCGGCGCGAAAACCCAGGATGTTTTCTCCTTGGGCCGCGAGCTGTAGATAGGCCGGGACAATCGGAAAAACTCCTTCTTCCGTTAGTAGCGAAAAGATGCGGCGCGAGATCACATGAATCCCGCAAAAAGCCAGCGGATGACACTGCGGCGCGGAAGGTGTTATTTCCACTGACTCACCTTCGGCTTTGCGACCACACAGCCCCTCGTCCTCGTCAAACAACAACTGCCGAGAGCTGGCGCGTTCCTGAACAGCCAGCGTCGCGAGCGCTCCGCTTTCCAGGTGAAGCTGCACCATGCGCTCAAAATCGATGCTGCTGAGGACGTCTACATTGTGCAAGAGGAAATGCTCACCGGATTCATCCGCAAGAAAGAAGTGCGCAGCTTTCTTGAGCCCGCCTCCGGTGTCGAGCAGCACTTCCTCCCGCGAAATTTCAATCCACATTCCGAAGTTATCGTTGGCTTTCAGGTAATCGACGACCATATCAGCGAAGTGATGCACATTGACGATCACCTCGCGAATTTCGAAGCCGCGCAAACGCGCCAGCGTGATCTCCAACAGCGTGCGGCCGTTGATTTCGACCAGCGCTTTCGGGCGATCGTTCGTCAGCGGCCGCAGGCGCGTCCCCAGACCAGCCGCCAGGATCATCGCGCGCATCAGTCCATCTTCTCCAGTTCTCGATGTTTCACGATGACGTCCAAGCCCTCCCGCGCTCGCAGATGTTTGGCCAGTTGTTCGGCCAGATACACCGAGCGGTGCTGACCGCCGGTGCAGCCGAACGACACCGACAAGCTCTTGAACCCGCGATGCAGGTAGTCGTCAGCTGCGGCACCGACCAGCGCGATCGCATGCGCCAGAAACTGCCGAACCGCTTCCTGTTTTTCGAGAAACTCGATGACCGGCGCGTCTTTGCCCGTCGCCGCCTTGAATCGCTCGTCACGTCCGGGATTGGGCAGACTTCGCGCATCAAAAACGAATCCGCCACCATGACCACTCTCGTCTCGGGGAAGTCCGCAGTGAAAAGAGAAGCTCATGATGCGAACTGTCAGCTTGTCGGTCTCCGCGGCTACGCCCTGTAATTTCTCCGAGTTCTCCATCTCCGTAAAAACTTTCATGAGTGCAGGTAGCGCGATCGGAAGCTCGACATTGTTCAGCAACCAGCGCACGTTCTTCAACGCATAGGGAATGCTTTGCACGAACACAGGCCTGCCTTCGTACAATCCGCGAAAGCCGTACGCCCCCAGTGCCTGCATGATGCGAACATAAACGTAAGCGTAGTAATGCCGCATGAATGCATTGCGATCCAGCGCGAGGTGGCTTGCCAATTGATCGAGGTAATAATCAAGCAGTTCCTGGCGCAGTGCAGGCGGCAAATCTGCTTTGGCGTCGAAGAGCAGCGATGCGATGTCGTACTGCAGCGCACCTTTGCGCCCGCCCTGGTAGTCCAGGAAGTATGGCTGGCCATCGCGTAGCATTACATTTCGTGATTGAAAATCGCGATAGAGAAAATAGCCTCGGTCGGCGCTCAGCAGGAAATCAGCAAGACGGCGGAAGTCGTCTTCCAGAGCCTGCTCATTAAACGCAATTCCTGCGAGCTTGAGGAAGTAGTACTTGAAGTAATTCAGGTCCCAGGCGATCGATTGCTCATCGAAGCTGGCTCGCGGATAACAAACGGAGTAATCCAAGTCACGTCCGGCCTCGACCTGAAAGCGCGGCAAGACGGCGACGACCTTTCCATACGTCTCGATCACCTGCGGCGCGATCTCGTCGCCCACACGATTCTTCGTGAGGAATTGAAAGAGAGTGGTATCGCCTAAGTCCTCCTCTAGATAAGCACCGTGATCCAGATCTTCGGCGTAGATCTCCGGCACCGGCAGACCGCGGCGTAGAAAATGTTTGGAAAATTCCAGGAAGGCGACGTTCTCTTCGCGCACGCCGTAGAGGATGCCGATCGCACGATGTTCTTGATTGCTGAGTCGAATGATGCGCCGTCCGGAGGCGCCAAGCTTGTCGCCGATGGGGCGCAGGGTTTCGGCAGGAGAGCGAAAATGCTGCTCGAAGAGCTTCTTGAGGATGTCCATGAACCCGGTGCCCAGCAATGCTGGTGTGGCGTTACTCGAAGTGAATCAGGTCCTGACCGACTTTAACCGGATTGCCCGGAGCGACGTCAACCGACTTGATTTTACCCGCGTGCTGGGCCATGACGTTGCTCTCCATTTTCATCGATTCCAGTACCAATAAAACTTCTCGCGGCTGTACCTGCTGCCCCGGCTGTACATTCACCCTTGCGACCAATCCCGCCAACGGGCTGCGAATCACATTGGGATCGGTATCGACATCCGGCCTGCCGGCCGTGGGCAGCACTTCCGATTGAATGGTGGCGGTGACAGGGGTTGAGGGATCGAGTTCGGCTTCGTTGGCTACATCGACTTCGACTTCGTAGGCTTTGCCCTCAATAACGATCCTGAGTTTCAATCCGCCTCCTTGAACTCCGCCAAGCTATATGACATTCAATGAAAAAGCCTTTTCACCACGGAGGCACGGAGTACACGGAGTTTATTTTGAATTTTCTTCTTCGTGTCCTCTGTAACTCTTCCGCCGGACCGAGCCACCCAATTTCTTGAAAAAGTGTGCGTTCGCCGCGGAGACGCGAAAGGTCACAGAGCCAATTCGTTGACGTTTTTTCTCCGTGCTCTCCGTGCCTCCGTGGTGAACAAACTCCGACTCAATGTCCGCGCTGGACCAGGTTGTGCGACGTCTGAATCATATCGCGGCCCTGCGAAGCCCAGGCGTTGGAATCGCCGTCCGCATCTCCAATCATTCTGATCGATAGAATGCGAACCTTCTTGCCCATAAAAGCCTCCGCGGCGGCTTCGAGCACGGCCACAATTTCCGGAGTCACGCCCTGCTGCCCATCGGCAGAACCCTTGTGCACAACCAGCGCAGGCGCGGACTCTGCGCTCAGCTCAGTCCTCACCTTCGACGAGGGACTATCAGCAACCAGACTAACACCTACCACGACAGACCTCCCTTTCTACAGTGGAATGAGTCCATGTTTCTTGGGCGGGCGGAACTCCCGCTTGGTGTGTAAGGCTTCCAAAGCTTCGGCAAGATAGCGGCGAGTCTGCGCCGGCTCGATGATGTCGTCCACTAACCGGCGACCAGCTGCAACAAACGGATTGGCGAATGTATTTCGATACAGATCGATCATTTCCTGGCGCCGTTGCTGGGGATTCTCGGCAGCATCGATCTCATGGCGGAAGACGATTTCGGCTGCTCCCTCCGCTCCCATGACAGCAATCTCGGCCGAAGGCCACGCCAGCACCCGATCGGCGCCCAGATCGCGACAGCACATCGCGATGTAAGCTCCCCCGTAGGCCTTGCGCAGGATGACCGTGATCTTGGGAACCGTCGCCGCCGAGTAGGCGAACAGGATCTTCGCGCCGTGACGAATAATTCCGCCGTATTCCTGTTCCACTCCCGGCAGGAAGCCAGGCACATCAACGAATGTAATCAACGGAACATTGAACGCATTACAGAAGCGGACGAAGCGTGCGACTTTGTCGGAGGCGTCAATATCCAGCGCGCCTGCCGCCACACAAGGCTGGCTCGCCACAATTCCTACCGATCGGCCCTCAAGCCGCGCGAAGCCAACAACCGCGTTGGCCGCGAAGCCAGGCTGGATCTCGAAGAAATCCTGATAGTCGACAATCCGGTGGATCACTTCGCGAACGTCATACGCGATCTTAGGTTCGAGCGGCACAATGTAATTGAGCTCAGGATTCGGGGCCAGCGACTCCGAGCAAGCCAGCCGCGGTGGATCTTCGACATTGTTCGACGGCAGGAAGCTCAGCAATCGGCGACAGAGCAGCAGCGCACCTTCATCATCTTCGGCGATCAGGTGAACCACACCCGACCGATTCATCTGCGCCGCCGGACCACCCAACTGGTCTGCGGGTACGCTCTCGCCCGTCACCTGCTTAATAACCTGCGGACCAGTGATAAACATCTGCGCGCCGTGGGTCATGATGATGAAATCGGTGAGCGCGGGGCTGTAGGACGCACCTCCGGCGCAGGGTCCACAGATAATCGAGATCTGCGGTACGGAGCCGGACAGCATGACATTGTTATAGAAGACACTGGCATACCCGGCTAGGCTGTCGATTCCCTCCTGCACGCGGGCGCCGCCGGAGTCATTGATGAAGATGAACGGACTGCCCGTCTTGAGCGACAGCTTCATCATGTCGACGATCTTGGCGCAATGGACCTCGCCAGCCGTGCCGCCCAGGACGGTGAAGTCCTGGCTAGCCAGGTGTACCGTGCGGCCATCGATCATTGCGCATCCGGTAACCACCCCATCGGCCGGGACTTCCTTGTCCCCCATCCCGAAGTAAGTGGAGCGATGACGCGCGAAGATTCCGATCTCCTGAAAACTATCGTGATCGACCAGCTTGGTTATGCGCTCGCGCGAGGTCAGCTTCTTCGACGCGTGTTGCTTGTCAATGCGCGCCTTGCCGCCGCCCCGTTGTATCTCTTTGCGCTTGTCCTCAAGATTCTCGAGGCGCGTATCAATACTGTTGGGAGTGGCTGCAACTGTTTCTGTCGCCATAAGGCTCCTATCCCCGACTACGCCGGGACTGGGACAGTTGTGGCAATCAAGAGTGATCCAGTCAGGATGACTTCAAGCCGCGCTCACAGGATTCAAAGTCAAGCCCTGACTCCAGCCGTGGTTAAGCCATGAATCTCTGATTCCAGAACGGCCGCAAAGCGAAAACCTGCGAGCACAAGCTTATTTCTATTGAATATTGGCAGCCCTCGGCTCAGCAGTTACGGGAGTCACCCTTTTGTGTGATGGAGTACCCCGAGGGGTGTTCTGAGTCCCGAAAATGAAAACCCCCTCCTGCGGCAGCGAACTTCGTGCCACAGGAGGGGTTTGGATTTCAGCTTTGGATTCGAGTGCTACCTAATTCACGGTGATGTTATACGGGATCGACGGAATGCCGTTGGCAACTACCTCCAACTGGCTCGGACCGGTTTCCATGTTGGCCGGCACATCGAAGTTGGTGAAGGTCGGAAGGCCCTTCGTCTGAACCCCCATCGTGCTGTGATCGTGCGTCTTGGCGTAGAAAACGTGTCCGGTCGCGTTGTTGGTGATGCGGACCAACGGATAGTTGGTCGCCGTCTCGAACTCGTCGCCGAAGTTATCAGCCTGTGACAGACCATTGAACTGCTTGCCAAAAACCGGGTAGGTCTGGCCGCGGGTGACGTTGGCCTGACAATAGAGGACAAATGGCGCCCAAGGCTGCAGGTAGTTGCCGGTGGTGGTGTACACCTGCGATCCATTGACCAGAACCTGTCCATTCGGCAACACGATGAGGCTGCCGCCGAAGGTGGTCACCGTCGGAGTAAAGGTTGTGCCGTTATATTCGTACAACCTGCCGGAATTGCCTTCCACCAGCGCTCTGCCGTTGGGCATTAGCACTGCGAAGTTGTCACCGGCGTCGTCGCCGTTGGCGAAGTCAGGTCCGGGAGTCCAGGTACCGGGATCGGTGGGGCTGGCGCCGGGAGTGTAGACCGAGGTGTGGCCTTCGTTGGCACCGGAGTGGGTAGCGCCGGTAGCGAATACCGTGCCGTTGGGCATAAGAATGCCAGGTCCGGTTTCTCCCGGAGGACAATACTGTCCACCGCCGTACTGAATGCAGCCGACTTCCGGAGGTCCTTGCAGGTTAGCGATCGTGCTTCCGTCCGATACCCACTCCTGCTGCGAGGGAATGTAGCGCTCGGAGTTGGGATTATCCAGAACATCCCAGGTCAGGATGGTGCCGTCGGGCATCAAGGTCCAACCCTCCTCGGCAAACCAATCAGCCTTGCCGGTTGAGCCCATCGCCGTCCAAACCATGGTCTTGGGATCCAGTTCGGCCATCTCCATGTCGAACTTGCGGCCGATCAGGAAGTGACCATTCGGCAGGATCGCCGAAGGCGAATCGCCGATGTACTCCCAGCCAGAGGGTGGGGTCAGGTTCGTCCAGGTGTTGGCCGCAGGATCGTAGACTGCGCCCATATTCGTGAACGAGAACGAGCCGAAGTTGTACTCGCCGCCTTCGATGAGAACACGGCCGTCGGGCAGCGTAGCCGAAGCGAAAGCATACGGGTCGTAATCGGAGGCCAGGCTGGCCATCTGCGACCAGGTGCCATTGACATAACTGCCGGTGATGTCAGGAGTCAACTTCCACCAATCCTGACCCTGGTTACCTTGGGCAAGGACAGTGCCATCGGTTAGCAAAAACAAGATACCCGCTCCATCGGGCGGTTGGTTCTTCAGATTCGTCAGGGTTTGTGCCTGCAACATGCCGCAGGCCAGCAGGAGCACAGCAACAGCAGTGAGAGATTTCTTCCTCAAAACACACTCCTCTTCTTCTCTAATATTGGCTAAAACACGCCAACAGCGATACCAGATTGTTGGCAGAATCCCATTCCGAGCGGCGATTCTAATGACAGGCGCTGGATGTCAATGCTGAAAACTCTTTGGGGAGTGGCAGCAAAGCGGTTCGAGCTCGGCAAACAAGGTGACAAGATTTTCCTTCAAGGACAAAGCGGTGTCAATTGATTTGAGATGGGAGAACAAAATATCAAAAAACAGTACTGACACGATGCCGGTAGTAGTTCATCGCACTGAGCAGTTTTCTTCAGCGCAAACTCGCCCGGCCCGCAACTCAAGCTGCGATGGCCCTGGAAAATGCGAACTCGTCGATGCCGGGAATCAGCGCCTGCGGTGGCCCCAGCGTTGGAAAACTACTTCTTCCCCCGAACTTAGAAGGTGTGTATCCTTTTCTCCGTCCAAAGCAGATTCACGGTTCATTAACCGAGGCTGAGCGCGCCCATAGGCATGCTGGAGCGCGCGTGTGGTTTCGCGTACCAAGGTACAAAGGATCGGTCCTATGACAAACTGCAGGCAGGCGTTATCGGTCTTTCTCAGCATTAGCGTGACATTCAGTGTTCTTGGCCTTGACGGCTGCAAAAAATCGGAGCAGCAATCGTCGAACCAGACGCAGCAGCAGGAACAGGGCCAGCCACCGGCGACGACGAACGCGGCTCCTACGGCGGACCAGCTTTATCAATTGGTCGCGCCCATCGCGCTCTTCCCCGACAATCTGCTGGCGCAGGTGCTCGCCGCATCGACCTATCCTAATGAGGTCAGCGATGCTTACACCTGGCTGCAACAGAACTCGAGCCTCAAGGGGCAGCAATTGCTGGACGCTGTGAACCAGCAGTCGTGGGACCCGAGCGTCAAAGGGCTGACCCAATTTGCCGACGTCCTGAAACAGATGGCCACGAACCTGTCCTGGACTTCGGCGCTCGGCGATGCCTACTACAACTATCCGACCAGCGTAATGAACGCGGTGCAGGTGATGCGCCAGCGCGCGCAACAGTCCGGCAATCTCAAGAGCAATCAGCAGCAGACGGTGACCGTGCAGAATCAAGCGCCGGGAGGCGCGCCCACTCCAGCGCCCGCATCCTCGGCGCAGGCGACAGCGACGGCCGCACCTGCTTCGACGAGCGCTCCGGCCCCGCAGACGACCGTTATCGTTCAGCCGCCGCCGCAAACCATCATCATTCAGCCGGCCCAGCCCGATGTCGTCTACGTGCCTGCCTACAATCCCGTGGTCGTATACGGCGCGCCTGTTCCGGTTTATCCCGGCTATTCGACCGGAGCGCTGGTGGCGACCAGCCTGATCTCGTTCGGCGTGGGAGTGGCCGTGGGCGCGGCGATCAGCGGTGGAGGCTGCTGCGGATGGGGATGGAATTCATGGAATTGCGGCTGGCACAACAACACCGTCGTCTATAACCACAACACCTACATCTCGAACTCGAACACCTTCGTCAACCGCAACAATTACTACGCGCACAATTCCAGCTACAACAACGTAAACGTCAACAACGTCAACGCCAACAACGTCAACGCCAACAACGTCAACCGCAATAACGTCAACCGCAATAACGTCAATAACAACAATTACCGCGCCAACAACTTCAATAACAGTAACCACTCGACGCCGAAGTTCAATCAGAAGTACGACGCGCCGCAGTATCAGAACAAGAACCTGGGCGGGCAGCAAGGCAATCTCGGGCAGAATCGAAGTGGCGAGCAGAACTTCAATCAAAATCGGAATCAGCAAGGCAATCCGGGCCAGAACCGCGGCCAGCAGTCCAACTTCAATCAGAACCGCCAGCAGCAGAACCCGGGACAACAGAACCGGCAGAATCTTGGACAGAATCAAAGCCGCCCTAACAATAACCAAAACCAAAGCTGGCGCAACGACGCTTCGCGCGGCTATGGCCAGCAACCGCAGCGTGGTACGAGCAGCAGCGCCTTCAGCAATTACGGCGCCGGCGGCAACACGTCGACGAATAGCGCCCGCGGGCAGCAAAGCCTGCAAGGGACGCGCGGGAGTGGGAACGCTAGCGCCAATCGTGGCGGCGGATTCCGTCGCTAAGCAGGAGGGGTGAGATGGAACTCGAAATCAACTGCAGGAGAGAAGAACTGATGCCATCGACGTCCGCTATTCCATCCGCTTCCCCGCTGAACAAGCCTCGGGTCCTGACCACTACAGTTCTTGCAATGGTTATGGCCATGACTCTGCTTTTGGGAGCGGCGGTATCTTTCGCGCAACAAGGCAACGAGAAGACATTCGCCTCACCTGGCGAAGCTGTGTTGGCGTTGTATAACGCCGCCAAGAACCACGACAATCAGGCGGCAGCTGCAATCTTCGGCTCCAGCGCGAACGACATTCTGCACACCGGAGATGAAGTTGCCGACAAGAACATGGCGACAAACTTTGTCGCTCATTATGACAAGATGCATCGCGTGGTGCTCGAGCCGGATGGCGACGCAATCCTCTATATCGGCGCCGAGAACTGGCCGTTCCCAATTCCCATCCTCAAGAACAGCAGCGGCGCCTGGTATTTCGATACCGAAGCCGGCAAGAAGGAGATCCTCTACCGCCGGGTGGGCAGAAACGAAAACGATGCCATCGACATTCTGTACTCGCTGGTGGACGCACAGCTCGACTACGCTTCGCAGCCGCACGATGGCAAAGCCGTCGGGCAATACGCGATGAAGTTCATCAGCGACGACGGCAAGCAAAACGGATTGTATTGGAAGACGACGGAGAGCGAGCAACCCAGTCCCATCGGACCGCTGCTCGTCAGCGCGGCTGGCGAGGGCTACGCCATGAAGCAGGGGCAGCCGGCTCCTTATCACGGCTATTACTACCGAATGCTCACCAAGCAGGGAGCGGCGGCCAAGGGCGGCGCGAAAGACTACGTCGTCAATGGGCAGATGACAAAGGGATTTGCCTTTGTGGCCTATCCGGCCGAATACCGTAACTCCGGCGTGATGACGTTCATCGTCAATCAGGACGGCGTTGTTTACGAGAAGGATCTCGGAGCCGATACCGCGAAGATTGCAGCTGCCATGACGGAGTACAACCCGGACAAGACGTGGGGCAAGGTGGATTAGCGAAGCCTGCGTTTTGAATTCGAATGGCTTGGCGTCAGGACACGACCGAAAGCCGTGCCCTGATTCAAAACTCACTGATTTACCAGATGAGTCTTGGTCGCTTCGCTACACGCTGTTCAGACAACTAGGATGATTGCAGGCGCAGGCAATCTCTACCTCCCGCGATCCGGCATCGCGGCAGGAGTCGCTACAGTACTTTTGCCCTTGTGGGACGGTGCAATTGCACGGTTCATGAGCACAGGTATTGGCTTCGTTTTCTGCCATCGTAATTTTCCTTGCTGAAATTTTCAGGTGCCGACGTGCACCATGGCGATTTGGATTGCCAACCGCACGGCATTGTTGCCCGTTGCGTGGGACAAAGTCAAATCAGGCTTGACTGGCGGGCAGTTGTTGGATGCGGAGACCCGGCTCCTCTGGCAGCCCAAGAGGCACGGTGAAGTAAAAGGTGCTCCCACGTCCGGGCTCGCTCTCCAGCCAGATTTTGCCTCCCATTGGCTCAACCAGACGCTTGCACACTGACAAGCCAAGGCCCGTGCCGCCGTATTTTCGCGTGGAACTGCCGTCGTTCTGCGTGAACGGCTCGAACATGGCCGCGTGCTTCTCTGCCGGGATGCCAATGCCGCTGTCCGAAACTGCGAACCGAAACTCCGCAGTGTGGTCGTGGTGGGAGCCGCAGGTCACGTCCACAACCACCTTTCCCAGATGCGTGAACTTGATCGCATTGCCCACGAGGTTCACCAGCACCTGCCGCAACCGTTCCGGATCGCCGACAACCGCCGCTGGTAAATCAGGGCTGGCCTGGCAGAAAACCTCCAGCCCCACCTGCTGAGCCTGGAAGATGAACGGCCGCACGGTTTGCCTCAGAGTCTCCTGCAGATTGAAGCTCACCCGATTCAGCCTCAGCGCGCCGGATTCTATATTCGTAAAGTCGAGCAGCTTGTTGATCAACTCCAGCAACGCAATGCCGGAAGACTGGATGGTCAGCAGATACTCGCGTTGTTCGGCGTCCAGCGTTGTATCCAGCGCCAGATCCGTCATTCCCAGGATGCCGTTCATGGGAGTGCGCAGCTCGTGGCTGATGTTGGCAAGGAATTGACTCTTGGCGCGGGTTGCCGCCTCGGCCGCCTCTTTGGCGCTTAGTAACTCACGCTCGGCACTCCTCTGCAAGGTAATGTCATTGGCGATGGTGGAAATGCCAAGCACTCTCCCCGTCTTGTCGGTAATGGCGGAGATTGCCAGCGAGACGGGAATACGGCTGCCGTCCCTGCGCACGCATATGGAATCGAAGCGTGGAACCTGTTCGCCCCGGAGGACTTTCGCGATGACTTCAGGGACCTCGTGCAGCTTTTCAGGAGCGACCAGCATAGAAATGTGTTTGCCGATAGCATCGTTTGCGGCGTAGCCGAATATTTTTTCCGCACCCGGGTTCCAGGAGACAATCCTTCCGTCGACGGGTCTTGCCGATGATGGCCGCAACGGACGAGGTGACGATCGATGCCAGCTGGGAGTTGATTCGCTCGGCCTGTTTACGCTCCGTGGTATCAGTGAGAGTGCCATCGGCGAAGAGCACACCGTCCTGCTGGTACGTCCGCAGCGAGCGACTGCGCACCCAGACCCAGTTGCCATCTACGCGGCGCATGCGGTAATCGACATCGAAGGGTCGACCGGCCTGGAACAGGGCCTGATAACTTCTATTCACAAGGTCCCGGTCGTCAGGGTGGATGCGCGAGATACGTAGCTCCTTGTCTCCTCCCAAGACTTCGTCAGGACTATAGCCGAACACTCCCTCGAGGTTGGGGCTGACATAGGTCACGCGGCCTTCCGCATCCATGGTCCAGGTGACGTCGGGCAAGTTGGCTAGTAGCCTGCGATATTGCACTTCACTCTTGCCAAGTTCCTCCTGTGCCCGCTTCTGGTCGCTAAGGTCGATACCCACGCTGAGTACACACGGCTGATTGCCATCGAGGATGCGTACTCCGCTCAGATAGCACGGAATCCGCTCTCCAGACTTCGTGAGCCACGCCGCTTCCATCTCTGCATGACCTTCGGTCCATGCCCGTCCCATGACCTTCGGTACCAGCTCGCGGTAGTCCTCCGGCAGGGTCTCCGTGCCATCCATTGCCCGTAATTCGGCGGAGGAGTAACCCAGCGTCTCCTGAAAACGCGAGTTCCATCGCACAACCTTACCTTCGGGGCTCACCAGGCACGCGAGGCTCGGCAGGTTCTCCATCAGGTTGTGGAAGTTGGTTTTCTCGTGCTGGAGCAGCTCGACATCGAGTTCCCGGCGCCGCAAGATAACTAGGGCTACTACGAAGCCCACAATTGTGCAGAACCCTATCGTGATGTAGTGACATTGCCAGCGGGAGATATGGGGAAAGATGGCGGTCTGGACGACCTCATAAGCGGTTATAGCAACCGCTGTGGACAATGCCGCCCATACCGCTTTGACGAAGTGAGAGTCCTTGCGCATGGCTGAACCAGAGATACTCATGCCCGGGCGCCAGGCGAGAGTTTCCCTTTTCTAGAGTAAGAAAGAATGCCTGGCCATCATGTGACATGGCTCACAAACTAGCTGCTTATTTTGCCCAAAGTTGTACTCATTCCACTTCGGCAACGACGGTAACGGCTGCGGCAGGGGCGGGCTTGGCGCGACGTACGAAGCGGATCGCCGAAGACATCTCCTGCGACGGCTTCTCGATGAACTGATACATGATCCAGGCGGCCCACATCGAGGCTGCCACACCGATTACGTCCAGCACTCCGAGGAAGTAACTGGAATACGGCAGCCAATGCGACAGCAGGCCAATGACGCTGACCCCGATCGGCAGGTGGAGGAGATACAGCGAGTAACTGACGTCACCAACACGGTCCATCGCGCGACTCTCCAGCTTGGAGAAGGCGATCAGCAATGCCGTGGGCACCGCGACCAGCGGCACCAACCAGCCGGAGATCCGCGACATCGAGAGAACCATGACCGCGATCAGCCCCAGCATCTCGCGCTTCCTGATGAGCTCCGAACGGTACTGGAAGACGAAGACGCCGATCAGGAAAACCGGGAGGTAGTGGAAGACGAGCCTGTCCCAATAGATGGTGAAGTAAGCCGCCATCATGGCTGAAATAGCGACGAATCGCATCCATTTGCGCGCGCTCACCAGCATCGGCAGCACGACACCGATCAGCAGATACCACTGAAACTCAATGGCCAGCGTCCAGTAGACAACGTTGATCCACTTCACGTGAGCGAGGTCGTTCAGGTAAGCGAAGTGGAGCAGGATGTCGCGGCCGGTAACCGTCATCCGCGGGATGTGGAAGAGCGGCACCAGAATGAGGTTGGTCGCCAGGATCGTGATCGCGATGGATGCCAAGTAGGGCGGATACAGGCGGACGTTGCGCTTCAGCAGAAAGCGTGGATAATCGCGCAACACGTAGCGCGAGCGATAGAGGCTCCAGGGGATAACAAATCCGGAGATGACGAAGAAGATGTCAACGCCAAGATAGCCGTACTTGCCGGAGAGCCCGAGATACTTTCCCTGTCCGGCGACGAAGTGACCCCACGCCACTGCGAGCGCGGCAAAGGCTCGGAGCGCATTGATAACGCCGATTCGTTGCTGGGGACGGTGGTTCTCCACTTTACAGCTATGTTAAACGGATGTGCCGGTTTCCCGTCAAACAAGTGTCACTGGAGTGCGTGATTCGTAAACAAGAAAAGTGAGGTTTGGCCGCCGCGCGATCTAGGTCGGGAATCGCCCAAGGACAGCGAAATCGTTGGGCTGGAATTTGTTAGAGATTCTGAGAGCGACAGAAGGTCCGATCTATCGACTACAATATTGCCAAGGTGATGCCAATGAAGTACCACCCATCCGCTGCCTACGTGGGACCAATCTTCCTGTCGCTGCTGGCCTTGTGCCTCGTTCTGCCGGTGGTTGCCGACGATCGTGGAGAGAGCAAACTCGATCCTTCGCAACCCCAGGGCGTCACAGTCGACGAGATCATCCAGAAGTTTGCGGCCAAGGAAAAACAGTTCAAGGTCGCTCGCGAGCAGTATACCTACACCCAGGATGTGACGATCCAGACGCTGGAAGGCAACACGGTCGACGGCCAGTATCATCAGGTCAGCGATATTTTGTTTGACGACAGTGGGAAGCGCATCGAGCAGGTGACGTTTGCGCCACAGTCGTCGTTAGAGCGCGTGATCATGACGCAGTCCGACTATGACGATATCCGCCATCGCTTGCCATTCGTTCTGACCAGCGACGAGATCGGCAAGTATCAAATTCTCTACGTCGGCAAGCAGAAAGAAGATGAGCTGGGCACGTACGTCTTCGACATCGCTCCCAAACAGATCGAACACGGGGAACGCTATTTCCAGGGCCGCATCTGGGTGGACGACCACGATTTCCAGATCGTGAAGACCTACGGCGAGACCGTTCCGCAGGTCCACAACGCGAAGCATCCGGAGAAAGAGAATCTCTCCCCCAAGTACACCACCTGGCGCGAACAGATCGACGGCAAATATTGGTTCCCTACCTACACCTACGCGCAAGACACGCTGCACTTCAGCAATGAAGAGGTCGAAATGCGGTACATCGTGAAGTACAAGAACTATAAGCGCTATGGAGCGAAGTCGCGGATCACCTATGAGGGACAGGAGATCTCGAAGGGAGACCCGCAGCAACCGAGCGGAACAACGCCGACAACGCCGAAGCAGTAAAGCAGCGATTAGCAATTAGCTTAAACCCGTCAGACCTAATGAGTTTTTCGAACTCCCTGCGGAGTCAGTGAAGCCCGATTAGCAAGCATTTGATTCCAAGAGCGATTATGCCGAATATTTCTGCTGTCGAAGAGTCCCGCCTCGGGTCTTAAGCTAATTGCTAGTCGCTAATTGCTAATTGCTGCCTTTACGCCACCCGCGCCGCCGAGCGCTTTGCAGCGCGCTGCAGGAAGCGCTTCATGACGTTAGCCCGCATCACCTTCTTGCGCTCGGCGCTTTCCTTGATCACGCGTCCCTGAAGAAACATCTGGAGCAGAACCTGCATTCGCAGCGCGGTTAATAACCCTTGCTCCTGCGCGCCTATTCCGTAGGCTTCGGTGAACGCATCCTGCACGACCGTAATCAGGTCGCGGTTGCAGAAAGGATATTTCTCCAGAGCCTCGACGGTGGCGAGAAAGTTCGCTACGTCCATGAGCGACGGGCCTTGGCGGGCAAGGGTCGCGAACTCAGAAAAGCCAATACCATCCTCCGCTACCAGCACATTCAGCGGCACAAAATCCTGCAACCGGGCGGAGAAGCGCAGCGGCCGCTTCTGCCTGTTGAACGCGCACTTGGCGCTGATCAGGATGGCTTCGGTGGACTCGGCCGGCAGACCGTCTTCCTGGGCCCTGGCACAGAGCTTTTCCATGTCGGCCAGCAGACTGTCGCAGTCGATCGCGGCCGGCACGCCTGCGGTCGCTTTATGAAACTGTTGTAGCCACTCGCCGGCTTGTCGCGCAGCCAGCTCTAGTAATCGATGATTGCCGTTATCGGGCAGCAAAGCGACCTTCATGATGATGCTTTGCAAGGGCAAACCATGAATCTTGGTGCTGACAACGGCGCCCAGTTCGGAGAAGTCACCGATTGGCCGCGGAACCCCCGTCAGTTTGCGGCGGCTGGCTGTCAGGTGAACAAACTGCAGATTTTGCATTTCATTGTGCGCCAGTTCCTGCGGGCTTCGCTGACCCGACTTGCCGCGATAGATCTTTACGTTGACTCGCTCGCTGGCATCGGGGAAATCGAGCACGATTTCATAAATGTAATGATCGGGCTTGGGTGTGTGCCCAACCACGCGGGCGGACTTTACCTCGGGATACTGCGGAAAGTAACCGCAAGCTGAAGTGCGTAGCTGATTAACAATTTGGTCGAGAGGGCTGTCGGCCATTCATTCTCCCCTGGGACTCGGACCCGCCCACCGCGTCCGGACGTGATCTCTAATAGTGAGATGCACGCTGGCGTTCAAACGCAAGGAAGTGGCCTATTGCTCAGTTCGGTTTTGGCCGAATTTGGCGCAGATCGCCTGTTTTCGCATAGTTACGAAGTTCGAAATAATTACTCTCAGACGCTGTGCGGGCAAAGTTGGTACTTTGATGCACAGTTTGGAGCGATGGGAACACATACGGACGGGTAGAATTTGGTAAGCGACGAACTCAGATTCCTTAGCGACGACACCGATTCCAGCTCACACCGTAGTGTGATTCGGGTCACAGCACCAGAGTGAGCTCCTTTGGCATAACATCTTCATGACACCTGTGGTCTCCCGGTCCAATATTCTGAAGGTCTCTCCGGAGTTGAAGAATACTCTGGAGGCTGCCGGCTGCAAGGAACGCTTTTCATCTTCTCAGAAGCTGTTTCAAGAGGACGGCGGCAATGTGGGCGTGTTTCTGGTAACGAAGGGCAAAGTCCGTATGAGCGTGAAAGACCTGCCTAAGCTCGACCGGACGTTCGCTGCCGGTTCGCTGCTGGGTCTGCCTTCCACCTTTACCAGTCATTCCTACAGCTTGACGGCGACTGCCGTGACCGAGGTCGAGGCTCTTCACGTTTCGCAGGAAGATTTTCTGCGGATCATGAAAGAGCAGGCAGAGTTGTGTCGCGAAGCCCTGGAAATGCTAGGCCGCGAAGTCAGCTTTATCCAGGCCGCGCTCAGCGAACGGCGTAAACAACTGGCCGCCAGGAAGTTTTCCTTAAGCGAAGCGCTGGTCTAGTAGTTGGATGCGCCTTTCCCTCGGCTGCGCTCGCTAGGGATGACACGGGTGATGTACCTATTCCACCTCGAAGTCTGCCGTACGGGCGGACGTCTGATGTCCGGCGGTGTCGATCGCGGTCAGCTGCAGCTCGTACGAACCCGAATTAAGCTTATCTAAGGGTAGCCGCATGCCCAGCGAAACCACCGGATTCCCCGGATCGTTGGGCAGAAGGCCGTGCATTTCGAAAGCCTGCGTTCCGGTCTTGCGATCGACCACCTTCATCTGCAACCCGACCTTCGGCGGATTCGTGCCGGTCAGCAACGGATCATAGATCTCAATGTAGAAAACCGCCGGATCGGTCTTCTTGAAGTGATCGCTGGCTGTGGGCACGATCTCCATGCCCTGCGCAAGCAGCGGCTTGCGATCTTGCATCAACTCGGCATTAAGGTTCGAAGCCATCTCATTCAACGGATGAACCTCAGTGCTCATGGCGACGGTGCTCATGCTGAGTTGTTTCCCGTCATAGCTATCGACCACCAGCGGCATCTGCAATTTGCCGAAGTTCGTGCCTCCGGAATTGAAGGCCACCTTCAGGTCGTAATGACCAGGACCAATCTCAAACTGGGTTTCGTAGTGGTAAGGCTGCTTGGAGAATGTCTCCACCATATCCTTGCTGTCGAAGTTGAACTCCACGTTGTCGCTGAAGCGCGCGCCGACGGAGCCGTCGGGCTTGTAGGCTACGCCGAGGACGTTCACCTCGGCGTGCTGCTTGCCGTTCTTCTTTTCGAACTTGACGGCGCCGGCCGGGATGTCAATCGCCAGATCGACGCGAGCAACGTCTGCGGAAGTGTAAAAGTATGGCGCCTGCATCGACGCCACAACGTTGCCGGCCTGCGAGCCGGCGACCTGATTCTCCAACTGCTTCTCGATGGGCTTGCCGGCGAGCACATCCGCCGGCCTGATATTGCAATATCCGCTGCGCGACCGCACGACGCTGTCGCCGCGATCGACCTTGACCTTCAGCGTATGGCAGCTGCCTTCTTCGGACGAAGCCGGCGCGTAGGACAGAAGATAATATTGCCCTTGTTCCGCAGCGATCTTCTGCAACCCTCCGAGGAGATCGTTGGTGTTGCCAATGACGAATCCTCCGGTTCCCTGGGCTAGTTCGTACAGGACATCCTGATTGTGTGCTCCACTTCCAATGGTGGGAACGAGATTCTTGGCGTTGGTGAAGGGAGCATTGGGCGCGAGAATGGTCGGCTGCGAACTCGCGTTGCTATTGCCGTAAGGTCCGGTGTTGACACCGCGAGTTCCGCCACTGCCCCCGCCGGTTCCATGTCCCCCGCCGCCACCCCCGCCTCCGCCGCCCTTCTGCACGTAAACAAGATGGGCGCTGGTGTCCTGATCGCCATCCTGCACCAGTGCGGGCTTGTCATCATCACTCCAATCGAGCGTGGCCGAAAGCAATCGGCCAGATTGCTCGGCCGGGAAGATTTCGAGGGGAGGCGCCGCGCTGACCGCGCCCACACCGCGCACGTCGATTGCGTAAATCGCTACGTTGGATCTGTTGCAAGCATCGATTGCGGCCGTCAGCTCGGAATAGAGCACCCAGTAATTGGGGTCGCTAGGGCTCATTGGAAAACCGGCCGACAGCAACACCAGTGACTTGCGTCCAGGGACGTTGGCCAGGCCTTTGGCAAGATCGCGCAGCGCGAGCAACAGCGTGCGCGCGCCGAAGTTCGCCACCATATTGCCCAGCTGGGGAAGGCCGGTAATGTCGGTGTTCGGAGCGTTTGGCGAGACCGAAGACTGCTTCTGCCCTTGCGACGCCGCTTTCAGACGCTCGACATCGGTGGTGAAGTTTTGCGCGATACTCAGCGTTCCGCCAAAGTTGACGATGGCCATGTAACGGTTCGGACCTGCGTTCGACTCCAGAAATTTCAAGGCTGCAGTGCGGGCTTGCACCTGATCGCCCTGACTCATAGTGGAGGTATCAAAAAACAGCACCAGATAGCGGTTGGGATTGACCGATGGCGCCGTGGCATTGCTCTCCGAAGAGAAGCTCTTGACCGTCTGCTCCTTGCCATCTTCAAAGACGCGGAAGTCTTTCTGCGTGAGGTCGCGGATGTAATTGCCCTGCTTGTCGGTAACGACCGTGTCGACGATGACCAGACCGGTTTCTTTGGTGATGGTCGGAGTGGTTTCCGTGGCCGGAGGATTGGGCTGCTGCGAGCGCGCCGATAACGGCAGCATCACGGTAAGAGCTGCTGCGAGCACGAACCGTCGGAATTGCATGATCTCATCCTCCGCCTAAGGAATTTCTACCGCGCTGCTTTGCGCCGCCAGTTGTCCGTCGGCGTCGCGAACCACCATGCGCACGATGTAGCGGCCCGGCTTGACATCGAAGCTGCTCTTCAACGTTACTCCTGAGTTCAAGCGGCTTTCCAGCGTTTCATCCTTCAAATGCATCTGCACAACCTTCTGCGTACCGCTGATGAAATTACCATTGCGGTCGAAGAGTGCCGATACCACGGTCACGTCATCGTTGTTTCTGCCGTCGGCTTTGCGAAAGTGAAAATGCCGCACGTCCATATGCACCAGGACGGAGAGCTTAACGTCGCCCTCGTCGGGCTTGAAGAATTGGGTATGCAGCTGGACCGGAATCTCGCTGACTTCCTCCTGAGAAAAGACGGCGTCCTGGATGGCCAGCTTGGCCTGCTCCGAGGCGTCAATGGCTCCGTTGGGAGCATAGTAGCCTTTGCGAGCCTGAACGGCACCTTCAGCCGGCGGCTTGAGCGTGACTTTTATCTTGTGGTACTTGCCATCGGTCTTCAAATCCTCGGGTGAGAAGCCCAGCAGGTAGGAAACCTCCGGCAGCCCTGCCAGGCGGCCAAATCCCTCCTTCAGATCATTGTTATTGTGAAAGAAGGAGCCTCCAGTGGCGTCGGCGAGATCGGCCAGAATATCGCGATTGGCTAGCTGTTCCATGGTCTGGTACTGCAGCATGGGACCGGCGATGTTCGGGCTGGGAGACCGCTGCGCGCTGGCATCGGGCATGTTGGTGTAGAGGCCTGCAGGATCGAGAGAATTGATAACGACGCCGGAATGCAACGCGCGATTGGCGATCTCTGACTGCATCGGCAGCGCATTGATATTCATGAATCCCGGCGATACCAGGATGATGATGCGCTGACCGGGCATTGAGGCAATGCGACGGACGACGTCCTGCAGAGTGGTCAGCGAGATCAGGATTTCCTGGTCGCCAGTCTCCAGTACGCGGCGGGCGACGGTGTGTACCAGCCCGACAGGGTTACCGAGACTCAGGCTCTGACCGGCGGGGAGACCTTTCGTAACGGTCGCGGTAGCCGCAGCACCGCAATTGACGGCGTCAGCTGCGGCTACCTGCGTCGCCCGGGCATCGTTGCGATTCTCAATCGCATCAGCCATGTAATAGCTAATGTCGGGACATGGTGTTAGATCGGTACGGCTCAACGAGTGCGGAACAATCCGGTTCAAGGCTGCGATCAGTGCAGCCCGATCGTCGGTGAAGTCGAGGCGCACCTGGCCGGAAGTGGTGAAGATGGCGGCGCGATCCGTCGGCTGCAACGCTTCTATCTGACGGGCAGCGGCATTGCGAGCCTGCGCCAGATCAGGAAATTGCACATGCATGTCGTCGAACAGATAGGCGATGTAGCGATTGGGGATAACGGGCTGCACTGTTGAAGGCTCCCCTGTTCCTGCTGCATTCCCCGGCTCTTCATGCGGAGCTGGAGGTTTTTCGTCGGCCCGCTCGACGCTGAACTTGCTGATGACCTGCGGCTTGCCGTTGTCCAGGAGTTGAAAATCTTCCTGCTTGAGATTCCCGATGGCCTTCCCTTTGGCGTCGCGGACCACGACGCGTACCTCAACCAGATTGACCTTCACCTTGAAGGTCGGCGTCTCGTCGTGTTGGCTGATTTCTGCAGAGTTCTGAGCGGAAGTTTGCGACGTTGTAGAGGAAGCAGTCGATTGTTGCGCTCTCGCCAAGACACAAGAGAGCGAGAATACAGCGAGGGCAAAGTACGCGAGAGAATGCAGTCGCGAAGACAATTGCTTGCCGCGCGCGAAAATGCCGATTCTCCTGCCGGACATCATGAGCTGCACTACCGATGGCGCACTGAGTCTAGACCATTGTTAACCGATTACAAACACTTTCCTCTGAGGCAATTACAGGTCGCAATAAAGGAAAAAGTAAGGCTGCCTCGCGCATCCACTAAACAGCAGCGTCCCGGACAGTGATTTTCTAACCTACGGCATTATGTGCGCAATCGCGCGGAACTTGTGGCAGTTGTGGAATTCCAGCAGATTGCGATTCTTCCGTCCTCCGCGGGCAGAGGCGTTTACCACAGTCTTAAGCGGCAACAGGAAGCTGGTGCCATCGCCAAAAGGAACCTTGCGATAGTCGATCAGCAGATCGGCGCTGCGCAGCGGAAAGTCTTCGGGCAGGACGGTGGTCTCTACCTGCAGTTGGCGCAGCTCACCGGTCTTTTTGTCGATGCGCAGTTCTCCATGGTACGGCGGCGCGGCGACCCTGTCCCAGACATGCAGCTGCCAGAAGGGAACGTCCTGGTGTGCGACTTCATAGTGAAAGGCCAGGCTTCGACTATCGCTGCTGGCATCGTCCAACTCAAAACTGACCTCGTTGCTGCGGTCAAACAGGCCTCGTATGTCGGCCCCAAACTGACCCGTAGACCAAGTGTGCGCTTTGAGCCAGCCAACGTCCGTCACCGGCAGTCCATTCGACTTGACGTTCCGGTATGATTCCTGTCCGTCCAGGTAAGCGACCTCAGCGGTAACCACATCCTCCGCTCTACCGTCCTGGTAACGAGTGGTGCGTTGCTCGCAGGTGAAATTTGGTATGCGCGTGGGAAGCGAGACCGCGTACTCACAGACCTTGCGCAGCGCATCTGAACGCGGCATATCAGGACCGAGTGAATCGCATGGATTCGAGGGGGCGGCACCGTCAGCTTCGACGGACGCACTGGTTTGCGCCCAGAGCGTGCTCATCAGGAGCAGACCAGCGCCGAGCAGGACAGGGAGGAACCGACGTCTGGCCGGAAGCGGAATGTCCGGAGCGCTGAGGGGACGTGCACTCATTGCAATCACTCCGAAAACGCAGACTATTCTAGATCGAAAACTTAGGGCCGGCTGTCACGCGAGAAAAGCGATGGCGCACTAAGTCTAGACCTTTGCCACGTTATTGCAATTGCTTTCCACGGCCGCGCTTGAGTTGCAGCGAGTTCCTGAATACGATGCGGACTATGCATCTTCGCCAACCGTGGGTCAGCGGTTTCCGAGTGTGGGCCATTGTCATCACCTTTGTCCTTGCCGGCGGGCAAGCAATGGCGCAAACACCAGCTGATCAACCTCCCACGCAGCAGCTGCCCGACGAGCCAGGCGCGGCGGCGCGGCGGCCTAATGTAGCGCAGCCGACGGGAATTGCGATTGGCGGCGAGCCGATTGTTACGCTGCAGCGGCCGCCAGTCACAGATCGCAGCAAGCCGCAGTTTCTGCAAGCCATCTTCCTGCCGGGGCGCGGCATGGCGGTGTTGCAGATTAAAGCTTATCTCCCCGGCAAGGGTGAGATCGATGTGCTCAACGCGCCTCCGCTCGCCGAAGCGGAGCAGTTGCTGAATAAGCAGGACGACGAATTTGGCAACGAGATCTTCAAGATCGGCGGTGCGATCCTGCTGCCCTTTGCGAATCGCATTCGCGGCGATCCTTCGCCAGACGGTAAGACCATTACGACCATCGTTCTCGGACGAAAGGTCACGCTGCCGGCGAACTGGAGCGGCAGCAATCCGGGAGCGGAGCGGCACGCGATTCACGGGCTAATGCGAAAATCACATTTTCAGGACGTCGTCAGCCGCAATGGTGTGCAGAATTCGGCGGTCAGCGCCATACTGCATGCCGGCAATTTTGATGGCCACTGGCTCTCCGATACCGATGTTGACGTCGAAGCCACGCTGAGCTACAACGCCCTCGAATTGACGGTCACGGCCAAGAACGCCGGACCGCGCCTGCTTCCAATGGGGATTGGCTGGCATCCATATTTTGTCCTGCCGGGCGAGGATCGCGCCGAGGTGCGCTTGCATATTCCCAGCGAGACTCGCGCCATCATGAACAATTATGACGACACGTTTACGACCGGCCAGCGAATGTCGGCTAAGGGGACGCCTTACGATTTCTCTGCCCCTGACGGCCGAGCGCTGGGCACGCAGTATCTGGACGACAACTACTCGAACCTGCTGCATGAGGCGCCGGACCAGACGGTTTCGGAGATCATCGACCCGGCAGCGAAATATGGGTTGCGGCTGATAACGCTTTCCCCGAAGATCAAGTCCATCCAGGTTTACGCGCCGCCACAGAAGAATTTTGTTGCTATTGAACCGCAGTTCAATTTACCTGATCCTTACAACAAGAACTGGGGGAGTACCGACACCGGCATGGTGCTGCTCCAGCCCGGACAGTCGGTCTCGTGGCGCGTCCGTCTAGAGCTGTTCACGCCGAAAGAATAGGTGAGTGAGCCATGCATCGTCTTTCTATCAAGACCCACAAGAAGCGTGAGGTTATCGACATTACGCAGAAGCTGGAAGCGATCCTTTGGAAGCACTATGCCGACAAGACCGGTATCTGCCACTTGAATCTTCTGCACACGACGGCAGCGCTCACCACCGCCGACCTCGACCCCGGTACCGATCTCGATATGCTGGATGCCTTCGACATCATGGTCCCTAAGCTTGACTATCGCCACGAACACAATCCCGAGCACGTGCCCGATCACATTCTGTCGGCGATGATCGGGACTTCCGCGCAACTGGCGGTAGAAGCAGGACTACTGCTGCTGGGAACATGGCAGCGGGTGGTGCTGATTGAACTGGACGGCCCGCGCGAGCGCGAACTCGTCATGTCACTGGCCGAGACGGTGTAGACCGTCCGGAGCCCACCTCGAATTCCCTCTACGATGACGGTCGTTAGCGATTGAATGGAACCTCCTGCACCCAGTGGAAGCCCCGGCTGATCAGTAGGAACTTCTCGCGGCCGAAGAGCCGCAGTTGCATGCGGACCTTATGGCCATCCATCTGGCCGTCGAGGGTCAGCTGATCAGGCGTCTGACGTTGGAAGGCGAAGCTAGCTTTCCAGTTCTTGTCGTCGGACTTACTGAGCACAAGGGCATTCGAATTCACATCGATTTTGGCGCGGTAACCCGCGAAGGAATCGTCCATGCGCTGGAAGGACGACGCGGTCGGGAAATCGAAGATCACGCGCCGCCAGCGACCGTAATCAGTTAGCAGCGGCGAACGAACCTGTCCGTCAACTGTCATCTGTTCAACGTCCCAGATGCCGTACAGCGCTGATTTGGTGCGGCCATCGCCGTACATGTGCCAACCGCTCCAACTGCTATAAGCATTCATCCCCATCAGCCAGACGCCGATGAAGATTTGCACCGCCAGCGCAGTCCGGTTGGCGCGCGCCGTCGTGAACAGAGGAGGCTGCGGGAAGGTCCGGCGACGCGATTGAGGAAGAAGATGTTGACGAGCCGTTGAAGATCGGGCGCAAGGAGAAACACCGACAGCAGGATGAGGTGAAACGAAAGCAGCTTCACCGGCACGTCGTAGGTCATGTTCAGCATGAAGACCTGCGTCATATCAGCCAGGCAGACGAGGGCACCCAACGTCGTCGTGCGAGGAACGATGAGCAGAATTCCGCCCAGCATTTCAGCGCATCCGGCGAACATCTCATAAGCGGGCGAGGCGCCGATGGAAGCCCACAGAACTCCCATGTGCGAGAAATTGCCATACGGCTCAACCAACTTTGTGAGATAGGGGAACGGCATCTGCAGGGGAACAGCTTTGGCCCAACCGTAACCAAACATCTGCCCCGCGAGACAAATCCGAATCACCAGACGAAACCACTTATGCAGCGTGACGTAGTTCTCGCGCCGGCGATCGACGATCGACCATATCGCGGTCGCGATCGCTGTAAAGACGACCATGACGAACAACAGGACCCAATCGAAGATCTTGTCGCCGCTGCCGCTGAAATAAACCAGCGGCTTGGTGACACCAAAGAGGTGGACTGCGGTCCAAGTCACGATCTGGTGCATCGGCGGGAACGTGGAGGGGTCAGGAATGTCCACGTTCGGTAGTGGAACCAGGCTGGTGGAGATCTGTGTCAGCAGGCAATAGAGTCCGAAGTAAATGAAGCAGAACCTAAAAGCAATGCGAGTGGCAAGGCTCCAGCGTGCCGCTGGCGCGGTACCCGGTTCAGCCTGGAGTTGGATACCCGGAGCAGCCATCCTAACCTCGATCGGAGGATTGCAGATGGTTGGGAATTATAGCCCGAGAGGTCAGCAGCCGGACGACAAAGTGCGGATGGCCGGAATCGAGTAGTTCAATCGATCAGCCGCGCAGATAATAAATCCTGTTGGTCCAGTCCCGCTTACCGGTTTGCTTGAACAAGATATGCAGCGTGCGAACTAACCCGCCAATATCAGCTGGCGAAATGCTCTTTTCATCTACGAAAATCGCACCACCGTGGTCGCGACCTACCTCCGCCCAGTTTTTCAGTAACGGCGGAATCGTCCTCCGGTCATAGGTCACGAGGGTCAGGCCCTGACTGGCGGCTGCCTGCAAACAGACCGAGTCTTCCTGCCCCAAGTAGTTTCCGCCCTCCCACTCGAGCATGTAGCGAACTACCATAGCCCGACTGCGCCGGCGCAAACCCACCGCCACGTTTAGTGAAATATGTTCGTCGAGGAGAAGCTGCAGCATCTCAGCGCTTCGGCTTGCGCGCCTTCAGATGGCCGGCGTGGGTCGTGGCGACCTTGCCTGCCTTGAAGTCAACCGCTTGCGGCAACACACGGCTCAAGGCGGTGAAATCGGTCGAGCTGTTCTCCGATACGGCGTCGTTGATCTCATCGGGGAATGCCTCTGCGTAACGGATAGCAGCCTGGACTTTGATTTTGGGCCAGTGCAGGTGCTCGGCCACGGCGCGTACATCGCCCTTGTAGCTGCGCACGAGCAGCATGACCTCCCAGACTGCGAGCGTGCTTCCCTGGAGGCAAGCCTGCCGTCCCACCGATGAATCGCGAAAGTCGATGAAGGCAAATTCGGAGCGCCGCAAACCTTCCTCGACCAGACGCGCGCTGGCGTCGCTGGGGGTCCATCCGTGCCGCTTCGCCATGCGCTTGAGACGCTGCCCGCTCTCCGTCGGCAACCGCATACTGATAACCATGGAATGAGTCGATGCCATGAATACCTCAATAGTGTAACTGTTGTAACTATTGTAACTACTTAACGCAATTGGGAAGGCGCGTGATTGGGCCGCGAATCGTGCTATTGGAACGGTACCTCGCTGTGTCTCGCCTTAACTTACTCACGCGGGTTTCGAATCGATGAAATCACAGCACGGGCGCCGGCCTGAAGCGAGTGCGGGAGAACGGTGTCGGACCTGAAGGGACTTGGGTTGTTTCCACTCAACCCAGCACTACGCCTTCGGCTCCGTGCTGGGCCAAGTTATGCCGTGCCTTCGGCACTTGATTTCCGCTGTTCGTACTCTACCGCCGCGCTCCAACGACAGTACTCACGCAGGCACTGAAGGCCAGCTCTACCTGAGAACAGCTCATTCGACTTTTTCAGCAGCCTGTCTAAGGCGTGCCCTACCCGCGATGCCGCCTATACCATGACTTCCGCCGAGCGATGCTCCAGTTCATGCGCCACGGCGATCGACAAGCGCCGTATACCTTCGCGGATCTGCTCCGGCTGAGCGTTGGAGAAATTCAGACGCATGTGCGATCCGGGGTCGCCGTTGGGGAAGAACGGCCCGCCCGGAACGAAGGCCACGTTCTGCCGCAACGCCAGGTCCAGCAGCCGCGACGAATCAACTCCTGGCGGCATAGTGACCCACAGGAAGAGTCCGCCGTGCGGGTGAGTCCAGGAAACGTCGGGCGGGAAGAAATCGCGCAGCGCCTCCAACATGGCATCGCGTCGCTCTTTGTAGGTGGCGCGAATGAGTTTCACGTGCTCGTCGATGAAGCTGTCGCGCGCGGCTTCGTAGATAACCATCTGGGTGAAGGTGCTGGTGTGGAGATCGGTGCTCTGCTTGAGCTGCACCATCTTGGCAATAACGTCCGGCGGAGCGACGATCCACGCCACACGCAGTCCCGGCGCGAGCACCTTGGAGAACGTGCTGAGATAGATGACATTGCCGAGCTTGTAGTGGTCATCGCGAGCAACATTGATGCGGTCGAGAACGACCAGCGGGGTGATGTGCTCGCCTTCGTAGCGAAGCTGGCCGTAGGGATCGTCTTCGACGATCGGGATGCCGTATTTATCGGACAGCGCGACGAGTTCATCGCGCCGCGCGCGAGAGAGCGTGACCCCGCCCGGATTCTGGAAGTTGGGGAGGATGTACATGAACTTCGGCCCGGAGCGCAGCGCCTGCTCCATGTTGCAGGTCTGGAGGCCATCCTGGTCTATGGGCACGGTGACGTACTCCGCGCCCATCAGGTCGAAGGCCTGCAGCGCGCCAAGGTACGTGGGCGACTCCACCAGAATGCGGTCACCACGATTGATGAGCAGCTTGGCAATCAGATCGAGCGCCTGTTGCGAGCCCGAGGTAATAAGGATGTTGTCGACGCTGGCCAGAATGCCATAGCGCGCCATGTGCGCGACGATGAGCTCGCGCAGCGGACGATAGCCTTCCGTGGGGCCATATTGCAGCGCGATCGCCGACTGGGTCGATAAGACCCGGTGGCACGCCTCTTGAAAGCGCGCCACCGGAAAGACCTCAGGGGCGGGCAAGCCGCCGGCAAAGGAGATGACCTCAGGACGTTGGGTAAGCTTGAGGAGCTCGCGGATGATAGAACTTTTGGCTGTTTTGGTGCGTTGCGCGTAACGATGTGCCCAGGGCGCGGCCATACCACACCTCCGTTATTACAACCCACGCTAACGCGGAAAAAAGCGGCTGTCAGTGATGGCGGACACGCGTGTCACGGCAGTTCGCCGCCCCAGCCAGAGGCAAGCACCAACGACAATCCGGCCACAGCAGTCCAGCCGCACGGATCGAAACTGTTCAGCTCTTGCGGGAGGTTACGGCGTAGAACTCCGCTACATCCTGCTCGACTTTCTTGCTCTTACACCTGGGACAGCGGATTTTTTCCGTGTCGTGCTCTTTCAGTGTGAGGACGGATTCGAATGAGTAGTGGCAGTCTTGGCAGATGTATTCGTAGACCGGCATGGTGTCCTCCACAATGAACCGTTGATCGTCGCACCTTAGATACGCCGCTGCGGACGGGGAGTCAGTGACGGGGATCACGGGAGGGTGGTGCAAGGGAAAAGATTGTGAATTGGACGGCAAAAACCCCACGAGCATGGGCGGAGCCGGCCTTCAGGCCGGCGTTCCATCGTGAGAACAAAAGGCTTCTGTTGCCGAGGTCGTTGACCTCGGCAACGGAAGCCAAGTCTCTTTGCGCAGCGTTCCGCGGGCCTGAAGGCCCGCACTACCCGAGTCTCAACCTTTATATCCCGCTCCGCGCAGGGCGCTCTCGAAGCAGTGCATGAAGTGATGCACGCTCTCGCTAGTAGCCAGCGGTCCCATCAAGCCGACACGGAAGACCTTGCCGGCGAGCGGTCCGAAGCCGCCTGCGATCTCGATGCCGTTTTCCTTCAGCAGCGTGGCGCGAACCTTCGCGTCGTCGACGCCTTGCGGCACCTTGGGCGTGTTCAGGTTCCAGATGCGGTTTGCCGGGTTGGGCACCAGCATCTCCAGACCCAGCGCTTCCACCTTCTTTACGAACTCCAGATGTGCCTTGTGATGACGCTCCCAACGGTTCTCCAGGCCTTCTTCCTCGATCAGCGCCAAACCTTCGCGCAGGGCGTAGAACATGGTCGCCGACGCGGTGTGGTGATAGCGATGCGACTGAACCAAGTAGTCGGCGATTAGGCTGATGTCGAAGTACCAGGAGCGATTGGGATTGGTGCGGGTCTTCAGATGTTCCAACGCACGCGGCGATACGGTCAGAGGCGAGAGTCCCGGAGGACAGCTCAGGCCTTTCTGCGAGCAGCTGTAGGCGATGTCGATTCCGGTCTTATCGATCTCTACCGGCATGGCGCCCAGCGAGGTCACGCAATCGGCAATGACCAGCGCGCCCACTTCATGCGCCGCGTTGCAGATGGCTTCGCCTTTTTGGAATGCGCCGGAGGAGGTTTCAGCCTGAACGTAGGTGACGACCTGCGGCTTCTCGAGACGAATGAAGTCGGCCGCTTCCTCGTCGCTGAAGACTTCGCCCCAGGGCTTTTCGAGGCGAACCACGTTGCCGCCGTGGCGGCGCGCCATCTCAGCCTGGCGATCGCAGAAGAAGCCATTCCCGAAGGAGGCGACCTTGGTGCCCGGTGAAACGAAGTTGCTGATCGCGGTCTCCATGCCGCCGCTACCGGTGGCGGAGATCAGGAAGGTCATCTCATTCTTGGTGCCGAAGACCTTGCGAAGCAGTTGCTGAATCTCGTTGGAAATCTGGAAGAAATACGCGTCAAGATGGCCAACGATGGGTTGCGCCATCGCCTGATAAACCCGGGGATGCACCTGACCGGGACCAGGTCCGTATAAAAGTCGTTTTGGAGGATGGATAGAAATTTGGTCCATAGTAGCGGTGGGTTCCGCGACAGTTGCCATTCAGCGCTCCTTTGCCTAGTAATGGATGTTCCCAGTATAGGAAGGGTGCGGAAAGTGTTCTGTGACCTGTGAACATTGCGGATGGGCATAGACAGCGGCTAGTGGATGGTGGATCGTTAGGCGTGGCTCAGGAAGGCTGCGGGCGAGAATTCCCGGTTTGGGCGATGCCAACCTTGCGATTTGACTTTGCAGATGTCGCTGGTGCACTCTTCCGAAATCTCATGATCCTGCAAAAACTGATGGGCGGGTTGCGGCTCGCTGGAGTGAAGGCGTGTCTAGTCTTGGGGCTGGCTTTACTTGCCCTGCAAAACCCTGCCTGGGGTACATCTTCTCAAGACATTCGTGGCACGGTGAAGGACCGGAGCGGCGCCGTGGTGGCTAAGGCGCAGGTCATTTTGCACGTCGAAGGACAGAACTTTGGGCAGGTAACACAGCCGGATGGGACGTTCGAGTTCAGCGGCGTTGTTGGCGACACAGGAACGATGGAGGTCCGAGCGCCAGGCTTTGCCACGACCACGACAACATGGCATGCGAGCGACAAGCAGCTCACCCTCACGCTCGAGCCTGCGGCGGTGCAGCAGAGTCTGGATGTGACTTCCACGCGTACTGCGATTCTTCCCACTGGCGTCGACAATGTCGAGTCGCAGCCGGATGCGGTGGTCGTGACCGATCAGCAACTGGAAGAGTGGGGACCATTGACGACGGACGACAAGCTGCGGCAGGTTCCGGGATTCTCGCTGTTGCGACGCTCGGGCAGCCAGACGGCGAATCCCACATCGCAAGGAGTGTCGCTGCGAGGGCTGGGCGCCAGCGGCGCCAGTCGCGCACTGGTGCTGGTGGACGGCATTCCGATCAACGATCCCTTCGGTGGTTGGATTTATTGGGCGCGCGTCCCGCAATCGTCGCTGAGCGAAGTGCAGCTGGTGCCAGGAGGAGTTTCGGCGCTGTATGGGAACGATGCTCTGGGCGGTGTCGTCAATCTGGAGACGAAGCCTGCCGTCGAGACGGACGCAAATATTGAGGCGTCATATGGTAATGAGAACTCGCCGTTCGGATCGGGTTGGGGAGCGTTGCGCTTTGGGCAGTGGGACATGTCGGTCAGTGGCGAGGGATTTCGGACGGATGGATATATCGATGTTCCGCAAGACATCCGCGGCACCGTGGACACGCCGGTCAACGAGCAGTACGGCAGCGGTAATTTCAAGATCGAGCGGTTGTTTGGCGACCGTGGCCGGGCGTTTCTGAACGGCGAGCTTTACGGCGAAGACCGGCAGAACGGAACGCCCGATCAGATCAATGACACCACCATCCGGCAGCTCGCGTTTGGCACCGATTACAACTGCCCGGCGGCGGGATTGTTCACGCTGCGTCTTTACGGTGGGACGCAGAACTACCATCAGACGTTTTCTTCCGTTCCTCTCAACCGCGACAGTGAGTCGCTGACCGATGATCAGTATGTTCCGGCGCAGCAGATGGGGCTGATCGGACAGTGGTCGAAGCAGATTGCCAGCAAGCTGACGCTGCTGGCAGGGCTCGACGGGACGTACGTGCAGGGCGTGAGCCTGGAGACGACATTCTCCAGTGGAAAACAGACCGCAGATCTATCGAACGGCGGAACGCAGGAAGCGCTGGGGACGTTCGTCGAAGGCATTGTGCAAATCACGCCGCGGTGGTCTGTGACGCTGGCGGGCCGAGAGGATTTGTGGAGCAATTACGACGCACACTCCTTCCGCTACCCGACGCACGGATCGCCGACCCTCATTGACTATCCCAGCCGAGGACAAAACGCCTTTGACCCGCGGGTCACAACATCGTATCGGCTGGGCGATCGCGTAGTGCTGTACGCGTCGGGATACCGGGCGTTTCGCGCCCCGACCTTGAATGAGCTCTATCGCTCGTTTCGCGTGGGAAATGTCGTGACCGACGCCAACGCGTTTCTTGTGGCCGAACGGTTTTCCGGCGGCGAGGCGGGCGCGCGCACGACAATGATGAATAACCGCGTGTCCATTCACGGCAGCATCTTCGGAGGCGTAGTCGACGATCCAGTGGAGAATGTCACCATCAGCTCGACGCCCACGCTCATCACACGCGTGCGCGAGAACCTGGGGCGAACTCAGTCCATTGGATTTCAGCTGGGCACGGATATCCGGTTCACCAACCGCATCACGCTGAACGCGGGATATCAGTTCATGAGCACGACGGTGGCGAGCTATCCGAGAAATCCGGCGCTGGTAGGCAATCAGATCCCGTTGGTGCCGCAGAATATCCTTACCTTCCAGGGAACGTGGGCCGCGCCAAAGATGTTTATGGTGGCGATTCAGGGACGCTATGAAAGTAACGAATTCGACGACGATCAAAACCTCTTTCCGCTGGGCTCGTGCTTCGTGCTGAGCGCGACGGTGTCGCATCCGCTGCCCGAGGGGTTCACAATTTTCTTCCAAGGTGAGAACCTGACCAACAACGAGTATTTCATCGCGAAGACGCCGACGCCGAACATCGGCCAGCCGATTCTGGTGCGGGGTGGCTTGCGCTGGCAGAGCCGGAGATAGAAAATCGGTGGAACTGGGGTTCTTCGGGGATGGAAGTTCATCTTATAAGTTGCGAGGAGAACGCATCGCGGGCTGAACTTCGGCCAGGGCAGGAGAGAAAGCAGCTATCGGCAGGAGCAGACTCGTGCCCTGATGCGAAGCTAATCGACGTTGAGTTCTTTGGGGCCGTGTTAGCCGTTCCTGATACCGAACATCATGCCTCCAATAGGCTTCTATAGAACGAAGGTTGCCCTCCGCACTTGCGCAATCGCGGTGCTGGCCTTGGCGATCCTGCCTACGTTCTGCGCGGCGCAGACCGAGCAACCCACCAAATCCGCGGACGCGGCCAAGCTGCTCAAGAGCGATCCGCTGCATGTGTTCAGCGAGTCGGTGCAGCAGCTGTCGAGCTCGGTGACCAAGTCGGTGGTGCAGGTGCTGACGACCGGCTACGGGCTGTCTACCGACGAGGACAAGAACGACACGGCGTATCTGGAGGCGGAGCGAGGGATTGGCGCGGGCGTGGTGTTGTCGTCCGACGGCTACATCGTGACCAACGCGCACGTGGTGCAGGGCGCGCGCAAGATTCGCGTGCGTTTGCAGGGACTGGACAAGCAGACGGCAGCCAAGGTGGAAGCCTCGCCGCACGGACCGATCGAAGCGAAGCTGGTGGGTGTTGATCGTGTAAGCGATCTCGCCGTGCTGAAGATCGACGTCAGCGGATTGCCGACGCTGCAGCTGGCCGACTCGAATGACTTGAGGCAGGGGCAAATAGTGTTCGCGTTCGGCAGCCCGCTGGGACTGGAAAATTCCGTCAGCATGGGCGTGGTCAGCGCGACCGCGCGGCAGATCGATCCCGACAAGGCCGAGATTTACATCCAGACCGATGCGCCGATTAATCCCGGCAACAGCGGAGGGCCGCTGGTTGACGTCGATGGTCACGTGGTCGGAATCAACACCTTCATTCTGTCCGAGTCGGGCGGTAATGAGGGATTGGGCTTTGCGATTCCCAGCGACGTAGTGCGCAGTGTCTACGAACAGCTGAAGACCAAGGGCCACGTGCATCGCGGGCAGATCGGCGTCTATCCGCGAACGATTACGCCGGAGCTGGTCGAGGGCCTGCACCTGCCGACGAATCGAGGTGTCCTGCTGGAGGACGTGGTGCCTGGTTCAAGCGCCGATCACTCTGGATTGAAGGTGGGAGACATTGTGGTGAGCATTGGTGGGAAGCCGGTGGCCGATGTGCGGCACTTCGCCGTCGATCTGTACTCCTACCGGATCGGGCAACAGGCTGAGGTTGGGGTGCTGCGCGACGGGCAGGTGAAAACGGTGAGCGTAACCGTGATGGAGCGTTCGGATGATCCGGAGCGCTTTGCGGATATGTTGACGGGACCGAATAATCTTGTGCCTCGGCTGGGGATTGTCGCGGTTGGCATTAACGACGAATTGCGCGATGCCATCGGCGATCTGCGCATTCCCAGCGGCGTGCTGGTGGCCGCGCGGACGCCCAGCAGCACGTTGTTGGGCGAAGGCCCAGAACCGGGCGATGTTATTCACGCGTTGAATGGCACACCGGTACGCGACGTCCAGCAATTGCGGCAAGAACTACATAAGACGAAGGCGGGCGATACGATCGTGCTGCAGGTCGAACGGTCGGGAGTGCTGACTTATCTGGTGCTGGAGACGGAATAGGCGAATCAAGAATCAAAGCAGCATTCGATCAAAGACGGGCGCGGGTAGTGGCTGGCCAAGGTTAGGCCAAAAGACAGCCGAACCTGCACTAGCCCAGCAAGGGGGTAAGAGCCGTCCATGCAATTCATTAGAGAGCAAAAAGTGTAAAGCCTGGTCAGCGTACCCCTTGGGATGACAATGTCCAGTGGGGTCACTCGACAGGCGATGTCAATGGGATTGGTCGACAAGTTTAAAGAATGCGGGGAGCCGATATGCAGACTCGCAAAGCGCAGACGCGGCCCTCGCCAATCAACGGCGATCCACCCGATACCGGATCAGGCGGCAGATCGAGACCCATCAGCATCCCGACCACGGGCCCGCGTCTGCAAAATTCACCCTCGAGCGGTCAAGCTCTTGGGGCGGTTACCGAAAGCCCATTGGAGCGCTGGTTCTGCGCTCGTTGGGATCTGCGACCAGGCGAAGCGGCGCAACATCGGCGCGTGCGTTCAGGGTGGCAACGCGACAGGCTACATCAGCCTGCGTGGATGCTGAGATTTGCGCCGCTCCGTCCGGTCAAGCCCGGCTTATACCATCGAGTGCGCAACTCTGGCCGACGAAAACTCCATCACCTCCGGCTTCACCAGCCGGTCGAAGTCGCGATACGCCATCTTGATGAGCTCGTAATGCGAGCCTGCATTGAAGGCGATTTCGCGGTCCTCGGCGAGCGACTCGTCGACGTAAACCGGAATGCCATACAGATTGCCGAACGGCGGCATGGCGCCGGTTTCGCAATCCGGAAAATGCTGCTTGAACTCGCGCTCGCTGGCCAGCTCCGCGGTCTGCACCCCGGTCAAGCGGCGCAGCGCCTCGAGATCTACCTGGTACGACGCGGGCAAGACGGCCATGCCAAGGGCGCCATCGAGCTTGACGATGACGGTCTTGGCCAGCTCCTTGCCCGAGATGTGCGAGATAGCCGCAATGCCCTGCGCCGTGTAGGCCTTGGAATGAGAGATGACGACGTACTTTGTGCCATGCGTATCCAGAAATGCTTTGACTTTGTTCAACGGCATAGCGACCTCCAAAAGAGGTTTGTGGCGGATCCTTGATCCGCGGCTGCTGCAGAAAGATGAAGGAAATGACAGCAGATACGGCTCTCCCCAATCGCCGGAGACGTTCTCACAAACCTCTTTGTGCTGGGTTCCGCGTAGCTCGCGGGCCTTTCGAGGAGAGTTCTCGGCATTCGGCTACCTCCTTGCGGTCAGGCAACCTCTTGTGCCCTCAGTCTAGCCCCGGCTAAACATCGCGCAAGCACAGCCGTCACATGCCGGCTGTGACAAGCGAAATTGGAAAGGATTGGGTTTTTGGAGAAAAACAGTGAAACGGCGGGGTCGGAAATGCGGAGAGACGTGATGTGGTCACGTGTGCTCGCGTCTCCGCTGGAGGAAACTTGCGTTATCGCACGACTTGCCGCACGGGTTCGAGATTCACGCCTTTGCCCGGTGGCTCCTGCTTCCCTTCCCGCTCCAGCGATTCCATGGTCGAGAGCACGACGCTGGTCACGTGGTCGATGCCATGATCGGAGTTCAACATGAGGTGGTATAGGCGACGGCACGGCCACTCCGCATTGAAGTACTTGCGGACAAACGCTGCACGCTCGCGATCGATGGTGTCGACCATCTCAGTGGCTTCTTTCTCGCTCATCTTCAGCTTGACCAGCCGGCGGATCTTGGCGTCACGCGAGCCGTACACGAAGAGGTGGAACGCGTCCGGCCGCGCACGGAGGATGTAAGGAGCGCCGCGTCCAACGATCACGCAGTTCCCTTCCTGCGCTTTCTTCTCGATCACGTGATGCGCATGCTCGACCAGTTCGTCGGCGCCAAAGACCTTGTCCTCGGAGATGGGCAGCGAGCGCTCGTAGCTTCCGCGCCAGAAGACCTTGGCCAGCCGATGCATCAGCGGATCGCACTTCTCTTCCCGGCGCCGCACTGCGCTTTCGTCCACCGATGCCATCTTGGCGATCTCGCAGGTCAGTTGCTGGTCGAGCAGCTGCCAGCCTTTGCGCCGTGCCAACTCTGCGGCAACCAGGCTGCCGCCCGCGCCATACTCGCGTTCGATGGTGATGATTCTGAACATCCCCGCACCTCCCCGACCCCAAGTCTCCAGCATGATACTCCGCTTTATTTATACCTGATGAAAAAGTGTGTCGACGCCGTTGCCTTTCCGACCCGCGGCCGCCTCGGGCACTCAAGGCGGCGTTCGAGCCTGGCAGATCCTACCGTTGGCCACGGCCAGACTGACAGACGACACCTGACAACTGCCCTACCATAATCGAAACTAATCCACCGCATAAATACTTTGAATTTCTCATTTGCTGCAAAACCCGATATCAAATTTGTACCAGTGCAACACGACCGGATTGCCGCGCGGCAGGTCGGAAGAACCATCTCTCCGCAAGCGTCGTCAGCCTGCGCCTTATCGGCGCGCGTTCACATTCACTGCAGTGCAACCGATTCACCTTAGTTTGTGGGAGTTCTGCATGCGGTTACTCCGAAAACTCACTCCACTATTATTGACGCTGCCGCTGGCGGGCACGTTAGCCGCGCAATCGGCGCAGCCCAGCATGGCGCAGCTGCAGCAGCAAATCGCCGACGCCAAAGGCTCGGCCGACAACGCCTGGATGCTGGTGTGCTCCGCGTTGGTGCTGCTCATGACCGGTCCCGGACTCGCGCTCTTCTACGGCGGCCTGGTGCGCAAGAAAAACGTGCTGGCGACGATGATGCAGAGCTTCGCCATGATGGCGCTCATCACCGTGTTGTGGGCGATCATCGGCTACAGTCTCTGTTTCGCCTCCGGCAACAGCTTCATCGGCGGCGTCGAGCATGCCTTCCTGCACAGCGTCGGCGCAGCACCGGATGCTGACTACGCTGCGACCATCCCGCAGCAGACCTTCATGATCTACCAGTTGATGTTCGCCATCATCACGCCGGCCCTCATCTGCGGCGCATTTGCCGAGCGCATGAAGTTCAGCGCCATGCTGCTGTTCATGGTGCTGTGGTCGCTGATTGTTTATGCTCCGATGGCGCACATGGTGTGGGGCAAAGGTGGATTGCTGAATGCCAGTCTGGGCGGGCGTTTCCCGACGCTCGATTTCGCTGGCGGTACCGTCGTTCACATCACGTCAGGAGTTTCGGCGCTGATCTGCGCGCTCTTTCTTGGACGCCGCGTAGGCTTTCCGAAGGAGGCGATGCCACCCCACAGTGTTGTACTCAGCTTCATCGGCGCGTGTCTGCTTTGGGTAGGTTGGTTTGGATTTAACGCCGGCAGCGCCTTGAGCTCCGGCAGCCTCGCCACCAGCGCGTTTGTCGCGACTCACTTCGCAGCCGCGACCGCGGCCATCGGCTGGGCCGTAGCCGAGTGGATTCGCAACGGCAAGCCTAGCGTCCTCGGCGCGATCTCCGGATCGCTTGCCGGCCTGGTTGCCATCACTCCTGCAGCAGGATTTGTCGGCCCCATGCCTGCGCTGCTGATCGGACTCATTGCCGGCGTCTTCTGCTACATGATGGTCGCGATGGTGAAAGCCCGCCTCGGCTATGACGATTCGCTCGACGCCTTCGGCGTGCACGGCGCGGGAGGAACTATCGGCGCGCTGCTGACAGGTGTCTTCGCGGCCAGCGCCGTCAATCCCATCTTCAAAGATGCGCAAGGCCACACGTTGCCCTCCGGCATGATCGACGGCAACTTCCGCCAGCTGGGCAATCAGGCTGTGGGCGTCGTGATCGCGATTGTGCTCGCTGCGGTCGGCACGTACGTCATTTTGCACATCGTTAATCTCATACTCGGCGTGCGCGTTTCCGCCGAGGACGAAGTTCAGGGCCTTGATCTCTCCCAGCACGGCGAGGAAGGCTATTACTGGGAAGCATCGATGCCGTGAGGGCCTTAATTTATGACGAAGCTTGAAACTGTAATCCAGCCCGCGAAATTTGATGCCGTCAAAGACGCGCTGATCGAGATCGGCGTCGAGGGCATGACCGTGACTGAGGTCCGCGGTCACGGACGCCAGAAGGGTCATACCGAGTTCTATCGCGGCCGCGAATATACCGTCGATCTCCTGCCCAAGGTTAAGATTGAGATGGTTCTGCCCGACCAGATCGTCGACCGCGCCATCCAGGCCATCACCAACGCCGCACGCACCGGTAAGATTGGTGACGGCAAGATTTTTCTGGCGCGCGTCGACGAAGCCATTCGCATCCGCAATGACGATCGGGGCGAAAACGCGCTATGACCATGGGGCCGCAGCCATCGGCAATGCCTGCCCCTAAGCTGCCTATGGCAACTCCTGCGGCCAATTTCCCTCTGCGCGACAAATACCGCCAGGAGTCGCAGCGTATTCAGCGCGATTTCGAAGCGGTGGGTTCCGGCTTGGCTTCGCTCAGCAGCCGGACTCGGCTTGTGGACTCGCTGTGTCTGACATTGTGGGCGCAATGCTTTGCCAGCCGGCAAACTTGCGCCCTGATCGCATTGGGAGGCTATGGCAGGAGCGAGCTCTTTCCGCATTCTGACATCGACCTGCTATTTCTGACCGGTGACGACGCTCATCGTGACCGCATAAAGACTGGAGTCACAAGCCTATGTCAGACATCGTGGGACTGCGGTCTGCGCGTCAGTCCTACAACCCGAACTCTTGCCGAGTGTGGCCGCTTCGACCAGAACAATCTGGAGTTCACCCTTTCTCTCCTCGACTGCCGCTTCCTTGCCGGCGACCAAACCTTGTTCGAGCGTCTGCACGGCAAGACTTTGCCCCAACTAATCGCTCGCGAGTCCGATGGGCTTCTACAGCAGCTCTCCGAGATAACGCAAATCCGGCGTCAGCGCTTCGCCCATACCATCTTCCATCTCGAGCCGAATGTGAAAGACGGGCCGGGCGGCCTGCGCGACTGTCATGTCACCCAATGGATCGGAATGATCGTCGCACTCGCATCGGGCCGCAAGCCTGACCTGATAAGCGTTCGGCAAAACGGGGCGCACGGCGAGATGCTGGCTGCGCTGGAGTTCCTCGCTTCCAGCCGCTGTTACCTGCACTACCGTCACGGCCGCGACGACAACACCATCGCGTGGGCCGCGCAGGAGGAGATGGCTGCACGCGGCATCGCTACTGGCTCGGGACCGGTTTCCCCCTCCGAGTGGATGCGGCTTTACTTCCGCCACGCCAAGGCGGTCTATCGCAACAGCTCGCAACTGCTTGGCCAGATCTCGCAGGAACGTTCGTCGCTCTACCGCTCGTTCCAGCATTGGCGCTCGCGCGTCTCCAACAGCGAGTTTTCCGTCGTCGATGGCCGCGTTTTCTTCCAGCAGGCAGCCGACGCGCGTGAAGCGTCAGTGGTCTTGCGACTCTTCGTCTTCCTCGCCCGACATGGCTTCAGCTTGAGTCCCGAAGCCGAGCGGCGGATCAACGATGCTCATCAGCGTCTGGCTGAAACCATGCCCCAGGATCAGTATCTGTGGCAGCATCTGCGCGAGATCCTGACGCAGCCGCGCGCCGCGGATGCTTTGCGCGCCATGCATTCGCTGAATCTGCTGACGCGCGCCGTTCCTGAGTTCGAAACCATCGAGCTACTTGTCCTTCGCGATCTTTACCATCGCTACACCGTCGACGAACACACGTTCATGGCGATTGATGTACTGCATCGCCTCCAAACCGACAAGGACGCGGCGCTGCAACCCTTCGCCGAGCTGATGTCGGAGCTGGAGCATCCCGAACTGCTCTTCCTCGCGCTCTTGCTGCACGATACCGGCAAAGGTCTGGAAGGCGGTGAACACATCCATGGCAGCCTGCAACTGACAGCGGCCGCGGTTAAGCGCATGCAGCTCTCGGAAGATGACGCCGCGACTGTCTGTTTCCTCGTCGCCAACCATCTCGAGGTCTCATCCACTCTGCGCCGCCGCGACATCTACGATCCCGCAACCATTCGTGAGCTGGCCGCGAAAGTCGGCACACCCGAGCGGCTGAAGATGCTCACGCTCATGACACTCGCCGATATCAAGGCGGTGAATCCCGAGGCACTGACACCGTGGAAGGCCGAGAACCTGTGGCGGCTCTACACTCGCACCACCGGCTACTTCGATCGCAGTGCTGATTCCGAGCGGCTTGACGCGGACATTTCGAGCGAAGCGATCGGCAAGATCATCGCCATGCTGCCGGAGCGCCGCTCCGGGCTGCTCAAGTTTCTCGACGGTCTGCCGCAGCGCTACGTGCTTTCGCACACACCTGATGAAGTTGCCGAGCACTTCCTCATGGCCGGACAGCTGCCCACCGAGGACGTGCAGCTCAGCCTGCGCGCTGTCAGTGGTCAGCACGAGCTGACGGTTGTGACCGCCGATCGCGACGGTCTCTTCCGAACGCTGACAGGCATTCTCTACGCATGGGGAATGGACATCACCAAGGCCGCTGCATTCTCCAATCGAGCAGGCGTAGTCGTCGATGTCTTCTGCTTCAAGGATCGCTTCCGCACGCTGGAGCTGAATCCTCCCGAGCGCGAACGCTTCAAGCGGTCAGTGCGCGAGATCCTGATGCGCGAAGCCCCCCTCGAGCCGTTGCTGGAATCGCGTCTCAAGGCCGATCACCGGCCGGTCAAGCTCACGGTCGAAACCCGCCTGCGTTTTGACGACGAATGCTCGCAGCGCTCCACCTTACTGGAGGTCGTCACGCAGGATCGCCCCGGCTTGCTGCACACCATCAGCTCGGCGCTGACCAGCGAACATTGCAGCATCGAAGTTGCGCTCATCGACACGGAAGGTCCTGTTGCGCACGACGTCTTCTACATCACCTGCGCCGACAAGAAGCTCAGCACAGAAACCATGCGCGCCATCGAATGGGCGCTGACGGCGGAGCTCGCCGACGCCTTGCCTTCCACCTGGTAGTGGCCCGAGCATTCAAGACCGCCTCCTCATCCGCCGATAAACAAAGCGAGTCACATCTTCCGATTCTGGTGCTGCCGTCGGACGAGACGCGAGAGAGGCTGATACAGAAATTCTTATGTCCGCCGGTTGGGACTACGCTGCTGCGCTGGAACGGGTTGGAGGTGACGAGCCTCTGCTGGTCGAGCTGATCGCCATCTTCTTTGAGGAGTATCCCAAGTTCGCTGCACGCCTTACGCAATCGCTTTCGCAGAAAGACTTCGCCGGTCTGCGCGAGGCCGCGCACTCGCTGAAAGGCAGTCTGGGCTACCTGGGCGCAGCGCACGGCGAGTCGCTGGCTCTGGCTGTCGAACAGGCCAGCGTCGCGAAAGATGCCGCGCGCGCGGGCGATCTGGTCGCGCAACTCATGGCCTACATCGAAGCGCTTCGCCAGTTGATGGCCCCTTCAGCGGGAGAACCGAACGATGCAAACGGCCTTCACTGAAGACTAGGCCCAAGCGCCGGCGCCGCACCGGCGAGGTCAATGACAAGACTCCAGTGCATCAGGCTACGTAGGAATCTTCTCGCTGCCGAAAACCGTCGCCTACACCGTTCTCGCTCGCCGCATCGACGACACCATCCAGCCAATCGACAACAGCGCCAGCACAGCAATGATGCACTGGGAGATCACGCAATAGAGACAATAGACGCCAAGTACGTGCGCTTCGATATTGGTGAGATACAGCGCGAAGGCAAGCCCAATCAGCGTTGAGATCAGGAGAAGTGCTCTCTGCCGCGCAAACCCCAATAACGCGATCAGCACATATCCCACGATGCCGATGGTCGCAACCGGCACGCCGTGGATCGTCGCGTAAGGGCTGTGATTGACCACGCCGCAATCCCACTTGTCGTTGATGCTGCACGGTTCCTTGCCGGGATCGTCGTAGTGGACCTTCAGAGCGAGCGACGAGACCAGGATGCCAAGCACAGCAAGAAGCACGATTACGTAGCGCACACGATTTCTCCGGCGGACGCTCAACTCGCGTCACATGTTGTGGGATGACATTTCCATTGTAATGTTAGAGCGCATTGCCGCGGTTACCGAACAATAGCCTGCACCAAGCAAGCTTCTACGCAGCCGATATCCTTCAAGCATAGTTGACGTCGTGCTCCGGGTTCCGTCACAGGACATTGTGACGTAGTACAATCTTGGTGCTCATGCGGCGATCGCTGTCCAGTCTGCTACTCGTAGTCCTGATCGGGACGTTCGCACTGCCCTTCCTGCAGGCGAATCCAAATGTCCCGGTCTGCTGCCGCCGCGGCGGACAGCATCACTGCGGCGCGTTCGCTGGCGCCGATGGCTTCCGCGCGATCGCGCCCTGCTGTCCCTTCCAGCATTTCGTTCCGCTGGTATCGCATTCCGAAACCGCGCTACGCGCTTCCGCAAACACGTTTCTCTTCGCTCTGCGCTGGCAGCGTTCCGTCAACTTCGATTCGCCCGACATCGCGCGTCAGGTTGCCGGCAACACTCAGAAGCGCGGACCTCCCCTCGCGTAATCCTCGCATTCAGACAATTTGCTCATTGAAGGTTGTTTCAGCAGCCTGCTGACGAAGCGCTTGCCGCTTGCGAGCCCGTATCTCGCAGCCAACGTCTTCGATTCTCGCGCCGCAGATCCGACATCGGGTGACCTCAGTGTGCAGGTGCGCGCGGGAGCGACTCTAGCACCACAACGCGATGGGAGAGAACTTTATGCAACGCGTTATGCCAAAGCAGTGGTCCTGGCCGGTGATGGCAATTCTAATGGCCGCAATAGCCGTCTTCCCTGTTTCCTATTCTGTCGCCACCACCATCTTCGGCTCCGTGCGCGGCATCGTTCACGACCCGCAACATCGCCCTATCCAGGGCGCTCATGTAACCATCAAAGCTCAAACCTCTGACTGGACGCAATCCCAGGATACGAACGCCAACGGAGAGTTTGAGTTCAAGTCGGTGTCGATCGGGGATTACACCGTCACAGTCTCGTCAAAGGGCTTTGCGGATATACAACAAGATGTCATTGTCAAGTCCGACACGAGCCCGGTGCTGCACTTCAAGTTGGCGGTTGCGGGCGCAAAGGAACAAGTCGTCGTCTCAGGAACTCCCGTCGCCGCGCCCATGGACACGGTCACCCCGACGACGTTGCTGAACCGCGAAGACATCCAGCAAACGCCGGGCGCCGATCGGACCAACGGCGTCGAGATGATCACCGACTACGTGCCTGCGACCTACGTGGCCCACGACATGCTGCACATGATGGGCGGCCACCAGGTGCTCTGGCTGATCGACGGCGTCTCGATCCCCAACACCAATATCGCCACCAACCTAGGGCCGCAGATCGATCCCAAGGACATCGACTACCTCGAAGTCCTGCAGGGCAGCTACGATGCTACCTATGGCGATCGCACCTACGGTATGTTCAACATTGCGCCGCGTACCGGCTTTGAGCGCGACCGGCAATGCGACCTGGTCCTCAGCGCGGGAAATTTCTATCAGACCGACGACCAGCTCAGTTGCGGCGGCCACACGCCGCGCTTCGCCTACTATGCCAGCGTCAATGGAAACCGCAGCAACTACGGCCTGCAAACCCCCATTCCGCAGGTCTACAACGACGCCGAGAATGGCTACGGTGGCTTTGCTTCGCTCATCTACAATCGCGATTCCAACAACCAGTTCCGCGTCGTCGGATCACTGCGCCAGGACTACTACCAGATCCCCGTCGATCCCAATCCCAACTCCGTCGGCAATCAGATTCTGGAGCAGTCGGGGTTGGTTCCCAGCTATGGCTTGCACGACGCCGAGCGCGAACCCGACGCCTATGTGATCTTTTCCTGGGTGCACACCTTCGATCCCAGTACCCTGCTAACGCTCTCGCCCTTCTATCACTACAACGCTGCGCATTATGAAGGCAGCCCTGACGATTATCCAGTCAGCACCAACGTCAATCTGGACGCCAATTACGTCGGCCTTCAGGGGATCCTCAACAAGAGCCTGCCGAAGAACGATCTCGAAGTCGGCGTCTACGGCTTCTTCCAGCATCAATACAGCTATTTCGATAATGTCTTCACCGACGGCACGCAGAATTCTCCGCCCTCTTCCATCGGCGTAAACGGCGGCGTGGCCGAGGAGTTCATCAGCGACCGCTTCAATGCCACCAAGTGGCTCACCATCATCGCCGGCCTGCGCGGCACGGAATTTCGCTCATCCATCGCGGAAAATCAGGCTGATCCGCGGGTGGGTGTTGCGTTCAGGATTCCGCGCCTGAATTGGGTCTTGCGTGCCTTCTACGGCCACTACTACCAACCCCCGCCGCTGGTCACCGCTACCGGCCCGCTTCTGGGATTCGCCAACAGCCAGGACTTTACCTTCGCGCCGCTTTACGGCGAACGCGACAAGCAGTGGGAGGCCAGCGTCATCATTCCCTATCGCGGCTGGAATCTGGAAGTCGACAACTATCAAACCAACGCAACCAACTGGCTGGATCACAATAATATTGGAAACTCCAATCTGTTCTGGCCCATCACCTGGTATCGCGCCCTGATTCAGGGCTGGGACGTCATGCTGCACTCGCCCATGTTGTGGCATCGCCTGCAGGGCCACCTGGTTTACGCCAATCAGATTGCGCAGGCCACGTCGCCCATCAATGGCGGCCTCATCTGCCCTGATCCCAATGACCAGAACTGCCCGCTCTACGTACCGCCGGGATATGCGCCCGTCGACCACGATCAGCGCAACACCTTGAACTGGGGCATCAACAGCAGTCTTCCCTGGCACGCCTACGCGTCAGGAAATGTGTACTACGGCTCGGGATTCACTAACGGACTGTACGGCACACCCCTGTCGCAATATCCCGGGCCGTACTTGCCCAGCCACACCACAGTCGATCTGTCGCTGGGAAAGAGTTTCACCGAAGGCAAATATGCCGTCTCGGTGACCGCGCTAAACGTTGCCAATCGTCGCGTTCAACTCGACAACAGTCTGACTTTTGGCGGATTTCACTGGAACGAACCTCGCCAGATCTACGGCGAGTTTCGCTACCGCTTCCACTACTGAAGAGTCTGTTTGGGAACTAACGTTGGATTTCGGCGGTGGAGTAGGATGCACAAAAACCAGAACCCCGAAGGGGTGGAGTTGCTGTTAGCCCAGGACCTAGCGCAGCGGCGTCCTGGGTCAGCGGGAAAGGAACCTGAGTCCCTTGCCCCAGGTTCGGCCTTCTTCTGGCCTAACCTGGGCTGCTCGAAAACTCACGCTGACGCTCGCGGTTCGCGATGATCCACTTCTGCCGACCCGCGTCTCAGAAAGCTCATCGACAAGTACGCTCCAATCCACGACCCCAGCGCCGCGAAGCACACGTACACCCAGTTTCGCGTGTAGCTGATCACCGCAAACGCCGACAACAGATACCAAATGCTGCTCCACGTCGCCGCCGGCACACGCCGTCGCGACGCCACAGCCGCGCTGAACATTACGTAAACCGCATCGGTAGCCGCAGTCGATGCCGCTACTCCAAGAGCCAGCCAGGGATGAATCTGCCACACGTCGCACCTCGCTCGAGAACAAGCACGTGAGATGACCACCGTCGCCTGAGCATAACAGGAGCGCCTGATGCGCAGTCGCGCCCCAGAGAGATTATCGAGTAGTGCTCCTTGCGATTGCGCAGCCCGCACACTTGGAGCTCACCAACTCACTCTCGTAATCACGCGGCGTCGTTGTCGGCGATATGTCAGGATTTGTCAAGGAGTTGATGGGGTCTAGGTTGCATCGCCGAAGGGAGACCTTGGATTGTCATTGACTCTGCCTAGTCAGGATGGTAGCGTGACTTCTCCTTCATAAGATGTTGATTGGCTGACGGCATTTCAAGGCCCCGGTATGTTGCCACGTCCCCTGTGGGAGGTCGAATGGCGCGTCACTGCCGTTTCCCGTCGCGTTGCTCCGAAAGCAGTCTGCCCGTGGACTGCACCGCCATTCGCCTTCGTCATCTCATAACGGTCGCCCTTACGGGCGCACTTGCGAGCTTTGCCCTATCGGGTCAGCTTTTCGGCGAGACTGACTACGTCGTGCCGCCGGTCGTGCAGCGTTTCCCATCGTCATCACAGTTGGGCCTGACAGTAATGTATGGTTCACCGAAAATGCCGGACTGAAGATCGGCACCGAAAATGCGGATGGCAGAGTCACGGAATTCCCCATTACGGGAGCGCAGGGTCTTTGCGGTATTGCGACGAAGCCCTGCGGCTATAGATAGGTTTCGGTCGGAGCCGCTGGGTTGCTGGTAGGAGGCAAGTTGCTCTCTGCGGAGTAGCGTGAACCGGAGAGTCGGAAACATTTGCGAGGAGCCAAGAAAAATATGCGGCGTCTTTACCGGTTTCTTCTTGTCCCTGTCTTAGTTGCGATAGCGCTGCCTGCGGGTGCACAGACCCTCATTACCAACGTTAAGGTGGGGATAAACCCTTCTGAGGTGGCCGGCAACACTACAACGAACACGATCTACGTAGCCAATGCCTGCGGCAACGATCAGAAATGTGGAATTAAGAGCCCCGGAACAGTGACTGTCATCGACGGAGCGAGCAACACCGTAACCGCCACCGTCACGGTCGGCTTGTTTCCCTTGTTCCTAGTGGTCAACCCGGCGACGAATAAGATTTATGTCACTAACTTCAACAGCAATTCTGTTTCCGTGATCGACGGAACCACCAACACCGTTACGGCCACCATTGACGTTGGTGCGCATCCGAATGGCGTCGCAGTCAATTCCATAACCAACAAACTTTACGTCGCCAATAGTGGCGACACCACCATGAGTGTGATTGACGGAAATACAGACACCGTCAGCGCCACGGTTACGGTAGGGAGTGATCCCAACGACGTGGCGGTCAACCCGCTCACCAACATGGTTTATGTGACGAACTACTGCGGCACTGTCCGCACTGGCTGCAATCCCCCCGGCCAGGGGACGGTCAGTGTCATCGACGGCGCGACCAACACGGTTACGAACACGGTTATGGTAGATGACGGGCCCATGTTCATATTGGTGAACCAGGCCACTAACAAGATTTGGGTGCAGAACACTTGCGGCACCGACCTAAAGTGCGATTTCGCCGAGGACTCCAAGTTCATGGGAACAGTGACCCAGATCGACGGCGCGACGTTGGCGACCTCGAACGCAAATACCGGGCTTGGCAGCGCCGCGCTGGCGATCAACGTCTGCACGGTGACCAACCAAGTCTATGTCAGCAACAACACCGATCACACGGAGACGTTCATCGACGGAGTGACCCTCGCCACCACCACCGTGAATGTCGGAACAGCCCCGGTCGACGTTGAGGTCGATCAGGTCACCGACAAGGTCTACGTGTGCGATTCCGGAGACAAAATGGTGACGGTGATCGACGGAGCAACGCTCGCCACCACGACGGTCGGAGTCGGCAACGGACCTTACGACGCTTGGGTCAACCCCATCACCAACCGGGTTTACGTCTCGAATTTAAACGACAGCACATTGTCGGTCCTCGCCGGCGCTCAAATTGCGGCCACAACGACATTCACATCCAGGCCCAATCCGTCCAACTATCTCCAGCCGGTCCTCTTTACTGCGACCGTGACCGGCTCTAACTGCGGCATCCCTACCGGCACCGTAACCTTCGCCGCCGACGGTACCGTCATCTGCGCCAATGTGCCACTGACGCCTGGCCAGAACGGAGGCACGGCGGACTGCCAAACGTCATCGCTGGCGATAGGAGCGCACAACGTCCAAGCCAGTTACGGCGGAGACGCCAACTTCGTCCCGAGCGCCGGCATGCTGAAGCAAATGGTGCTGGCCACCGGCGACTTCACCGTGCTTGTTAACCCCGGCAGCGCAACGGTCACCCAAAGCTTTAGCAACCTCAACGATCCATTCTTCGCGCATCCAATCAACGTCACAGCCCAGCCGCTCAATGGCTACAACAACACGGTAACGCTGTCGTGCAGCGTAAGTCCTCCGCTCACCGGCGGAAGCTGCGCGGTCGAGTCACCGAGTTCGGGCTCCTTGGCATCCGGCAATCTCAACACAACACTCACCATCAGTGCTGGCAGCTCTACTCCCGTTGGCTGCTACACCGTTACGGTAACCGGGCAAGACAACACCGGATTGATGCATTCGGCGACGCTCGCTCTCTCGGTGATCAATTTAGCTGATGGAGTGGATATTCCCCCCGGAGGTAGTAATAGGACTCCCGTGTCGTTTGGCTGTCCCACCGGTACGGTCATAAGTAATCTCTCCTGTACCTTAGTCGCTGGCACGGGCATCACGGGCACTGAAAACCTCAGCAAGATAGGCGGCGTCTGTACCTTCAATCCAGGATCGCTGACTCCTCCCGGAATGGCGGTCGTCACCATTTCCGGTTGCACAGTGGCGCGGCTCAGGACACGTATGCCGATTTTGGCATCGTTTTTCCTCGGTATACCAGGCGTCGTACTGTTGGGCTCTCTACGCCGCGGCAAACGGCGACCTAAGAATTTGCTGTGGATACTGGCTTTCATCCTGATTGCCTCGGCGCTGCTTGTCGGAGTCGGGTGTGGAGGATACGGACAACTGACTCCGACCGGCAATTATTTCGTGCTGGTGCAAGGGACGGGTGCCAACGGGACGGTATCCTCGGCCGTCGTTCCGGTTACGGTTACTCCGTTGAACTGAGCAGTGCGATTTGCGCAGGGAACCACGAGCATTCAGGAGTGGTTAGTGAGATACAACCGCTGCATACATATTGTCTGCTTTGCGATTCTGGCGGGCGTGGCATCGATGGCTCAGTCCTTTCCCCGGTTCGAATTTGCCGGCGGATATTCGTACGTGGACTTCCATGCCAATGTGCCGCAACTGACCAGCCAGAGCTTTAATGGCGGCGGCGCAGCCTTCGTCTACAACCCCATCAGTTGGTTGGGAATCAAGGCTGAATTCATGGGCTATTCCTTCGGCTCCGGGTGGACGCACAAGCTGGAAGAATTGGGCTATACCGGCTCGGCCAGCGCAAATATGTTCACCTACCAGTTCGGTCCGCAGATCAAGAAACATTCGGGGAGGTTACAACCGTTTGCCGAAAGTCTCTATGGCATTGCGCACTCCAATGGCTACGCCGCAGTCCTTCAGGCGAAGGGCAATGGCACCTATGTACTGACGAGTGGTGGCAGCAACAATGCTTTCGCGATGGAGATAGGTGGTGGCCTTGACATCATGCTTTCGCGGACGATACAGCTTCGCCCAGTTGAAGTGGACTATCAGCTGACCCGCTTCGGATTCCAGAATTTCAGCGCCAATCAGAACAATTTCAAGTATTTTGCAGGCGTCAACTTCACTTTTGGTGATGAATAGCAACTTCCGACCAATGGTTGCTCTCGCTTGTGGGGCGCTCATCCGTTGGGTGGTCGCACGGAAATTGACCAACTCTGGCTCCAGATTCTTTCCTTGGCCTAACCGGGGCAGCGAGTGTATCTTCTTATCAAGGTAACCGAGGAGACCTCGTGAGCAAGCCCGTCGATCTGGTACAAGGCACACTTGACCTTTTGTTATTGAAGATCCTGGCCCTGGAGCCGCTAAACGGATTCGCCATCAGCCGCCGGTTGAAACAGGTGTCGGGTGACGTTTTGCACGTGAGCGACGGCTCGCTGTATCCCGCGCTGCACAAGCTGCAGGAAGCCGGCCTGATCAGCTATGAATGGAAGGCGAGCGAAAATAATCGCCGCGCCAAGTTTTATTCCCTGACCCGCCTGGGTCGCAAACAACTGGAGACGGAGGCGGAAAACTGGGGCCGGCTCTCCAGCGCGATCTCGCGCGTGGTGAAGCTCCGCGAGGCATGAGCACCGGCAATGCTCAACCGCCACACCATCCCGCCGGGGCGCTGGTTTTACACCGTCCCGCTGCGCCTGCGGGCGTTGTTTCGCCGACGGCAGCTCGACCAGGAGCTGAACGAAGAGCTCGAATCCCACCTCGAAGAGAAGACTCAGGAGTACATGGAAAGCGGCATGAGCGCGGAAGAGGCGCATTTTGCCGCGCTTCGTGATTTTGGAAATTTCGAGCTGGCCATACAGAACTGCCGCGACGCTCGCCAGGTTTTGTGGATTCAAAATCTCACCGAGGATTTCCGGTTTGGCCTGCGCTCCTTACGCAAGGCCCCCGGCTTTACCACCGTTGCTGTGTTGACGCTGGCGTTGGCCATCGGCGCGAATACGGTGGTCTTCTCGGTAATGCGCAGCGTGCTGCTGCGACCCCTTCCCTATGCCCATCCCGAAAGCCTGGTATTTCTCTGCGAGTCCGTAGCGCAGGATCCCACGATGTTTATCTCGCTGGCGAATCTGGCCGACTGGCAGTCGAGGAACACGGTATTTGCAAGCATGGGAGGCTTCCGCCGCGTCGGTGCAACTCTGGTGGGTAGAGGCGAGCCGCAGCACATTCTGGCCGGCCAGGTCACCGCCGAGCTTTTTCCGACACTGGGAGTCGGGCCGCTTCTGGGGCGCAACTTCACTGCCGAGGAAGATAAGCCAGAGGCTGCCGCGGTCGCGCTCTTGAGCTAAACACTCTGGGAACGCGAATTCGCGAGCGATCCAACGGTGCTGGGCCGGCAACTGAAACTCGATAACCAGTCCTACACCATCGTCGGCGTGATAGCCAACGGCCGCTTCCCGCTCTACTGGCGGCAAATGGATGTCTTCACCTCTCTGGGCCGATTGACGAATGACATTGGGGGCGAAGATCATCGGGCGCACCACATCGGCGTGTCTGCTTATGCGCGCTTGAAACCCGGCGTCACGGTGGAACAGGCGCGCCGGGAGATGTTGGGAATCGCGCGGCGGCTGGAGCAAGAACACCCGCAAACCAATGCCGGTCAAACCGTGGTGGTGCAGCCGCTACGGGAGCGGACGGTCGGTGAAGTACGCCGTCCATTGGAGCTGCTCATGGGCGCGGTAGCGCTGGTACTGCTGATTGCCTGCGCTAATGTTGCCAGTCTGCTGACGTCGCGTGCCATCGTGCGGCGCCGGGAGATTGCCATTCGCGGCGCTCTGGGTGCGGGCGTATTGCGCCTGACGATGCAGTTGCTGTGCGAGAGTACTCCGCTGGCGATGCTGGGCGGTGCGTTGGGACTGATCCTGGCCTTTTGCGCGATGCCGGTGCTGGCCCACTGCGCTGTCTCGATTTTGCCGGGCGCCGAAGATCTAACGATCGACGGCTCGGTCCTGATGTTCACGTTGGCAATTTCCGTGGCGACTGCCATCGTCTTTGGAGCGGTACCGGCGCTGGCGGTCTATCGCAGCGATCCAACAGAGGCATTCAAAGAAGGCAGCCGCGCTCCGCAAATCCGTGTGCTGCGCTCCGGTCTTCGCAGTCTCCTGGCGACAGCCGAGTTGGCCATGGCGCTGGTGCTGTTGATCGGCGCAGGGTTGACCATCAAGAGCCTCTTCCATGTTCTCGAAACCGACATGGGTATGCAGACCGACGGCGTTCTGACCGGCATGTTGAACCTGCAGGGAACGAAGTACCAGAGCGATGGGCAGCGGGCCTCGTTCGTAGCGCATGTGGTGCGAAAGATTACCGCGCTGCCCGACGTTAGCGCTGCCGGTTTGCAAAGCTCGCAATTGGAAGGTGGCGCGCGGGCGTCGTTTCGGGTCGAGGGCTGTCCCATTCCGGAAAATGGGCAGGAGCCATACAGCGACTTTTCTACGGTGACGCCGGGAGCTATGGAAGCCCTGGGCCTGCGACTTGTCCATGGGCGCTTCTTTGCCTGGAGCGATGGCGCCGACGCGCCGTCGGTTGCGATCGTCGATGACACGCTTGCCGCACGCTTTTGGCCCGGGGAGGATGCCATCGGCAAGCGCATTGCTACTGAGGTACCGGTATCGACGAATGACGGGACCGTGTGGCGCAAGGTGGTCGGGGTGGTTCATCGCGTGCAGACTGATGCGGCCGAGCCGCGACACTTTGTTGAGATCTTCGTACCCTATGCTCAGTTTCCGGGCAGCAGAGGCCGCTTGATCGTGCGCTCGCAAAGCGATCCGTCGAAGCTATTGCCCATCGTCCGCAACGCTATCCATTCGCTGGATGCTGATCTGCCACTCTATGACACGCGCTCCCTCGCTGAACTGCTGCAGCTGCCACAAATGGCATTGCGGAGGGGAACGAGGACTCGCAAGTGATTGAGAATATGGTGGAGCTAGTCGGGATCGAACCGACGACCTCATCGTTGCGAACGATGCGCTCTCCCAGCTGAGCTATAGCCCCACGAGAGACTAAGGAGGGCGCTGGCATCCGTCACGCGTATTGCGAAGCCACGTGCAGCCACGTGCATCAGACCAGCCCCTTGATTATACAAGCAAGTGAGCGCTGCGGAAACGCTTCCTCACCGGCAGACCCGTTTAGTTGGTGACCGGGCGCGTGAGTGATTGCTCTGGAGTCTTCAGCGGCTGCTGCGTGCTCGCGAAAATTCAAACAGCACCAGTTATCCAACTGGAAGATGCCTACGCAGAACAGGATCGCCAATCAGGCAACTCCCGACAACAAGGCTTTCCCAATCGCGGTTCGGTCACTACAATGTAGTCGTCTCATTACACAATGCAATCCAAGACCGCAGTTTGGTAAGAGCGACTGGTCAGTTGCCGGTTCGTCGCGTCGATTTTTGCTGGACGCCGAACTCGCAAAACCGGTCGCAGGCATGGTATTTGGCAGTGGAATTGGCTTCGAAATAATCTCGTCGCCATAGATTGGAGCAGCGCATTCATGGTTCGCCTGAAGCAGTTCCTGGCGCTCATCCTCAGTTGGGGAATCCTCCTTACAACATCTCCGGTTAGCGCCGAGCCAACCGCCAGCATGTATCAGGAGGCCCCACCTGCAAATTTAACGGCTAGTCAGATTGATGCACTGGTCGCGCCCATCGCCCTCTACCCGGACGCCCTGGTAGCGCAGGTCTTGGCTGCATCCACTTTTCCCAACGAGGTTGTGGAAGCCGACCAGTGGTTGAAGGATAACCAGAATCTGCAGGGGACGGCGCTTGCCGAGGCGGTGAACAAGCAACCATGGGATCCGAGCGTGCAAGCTTTGACGCAGTTCCCTTCTGTGCTGGATAACATGGCGAACAACCTGTCCTGGACCTCAGCGCTGGGCAGCGCCTTTTACAACCAGCAGGCGGACGTGATGGCTTCGGTGCAGAGGCTGCGTCAGCAGGCTAAGGCGGCCGGCAATCTGAAAACCACGCCTCAGCAAACCGTGACCACCGAAACTCAGAGCGGTCAGCAGGTCATTGTGATCCAGCCGGCGAGTCCCCAAGTAGTCTACGTGCCGACCTACAATCCGACGGTCGTCTACGGTACGCCGTACTATCCGCCGGGATATAGTACCGGCGCCGTCGTTGCCACTGGCCTTATTTCGTTCGGTGTCGGAATGGCTGTGGGCGCGGCCATGAGCGGCGGCTGCTGTGGCTGGGGCTGGAACAGTTGGGGTTGCGGCTGGCACGGTGGGACGGTGGTTTATAACCGCAACGTGTACGTTTCGCGCAGCAATATCTACGCCAACGGAAATCGCTACTCCAACGGGAACTGGGCGCGGGCTACTCCCTACAACCCGAATCGCAACAACTACAACCGCTCCGGCAATCGCAACACCAACGTGAGCGGCAACACTGTAAATATCAACAACGGTGGAAATCGCACGAATAACGTCAACGCCAACAACGGCAATCGCACCAACAACGCCAACACTAACAACACCAATCGCAACACGAACAACGGCAATCGCGGCAATAACAATGTCAATCGCCAGAACAACCCCGGTCAAAACAATGCGAACCGGCCCTCGAATTCGCAATATCGTGGATACGGCCAGGGTCAACAAACGGGAACGAAGAGTGGAGCATTCAGCGGCTACAGCGCTGGAGGCAACGCGCGTGCTGATAGCAACCGCGGACGCGCCAGTGCCGGTGGTGGCGGAGGCAATCGCGGCGGCGGCGGCGGTGGCCGCAGACGCTAACGGCATAAGCCAGTTGTGGAATCAAGTCACCCGAATTCGGATTTGACGGAGGCTGCTGATGTCGAAAATCAATTGGAGAAAGGCGTCGATGAACTGGCGCGCAATACTAGCCACTGCACCGCTGGCGATTTTGGTCTGCACGCTGTCACCCCTGTCGGTATCAGCTCAGGAGCAAGGTGAAAAGACCTTTGCATCTCCAAAGGACGCGGCGCAGGCGCTCTACTCAGCAGTGAAGGCTGATGACAAGGCGGCGACGTTGGCTGTCCTGGGCTCTTCTGCATCCAGCATTGTCGAATCGGGGGATGACGTACAGGATAAGAACAACCGCGCCTCGTTCGTGAAGAGTTACGAGCAGATGAATCGTTGGGAGGGCGTCGCGAATGGTGAGCGGGTGCTATACATTGGCGCCGACAACTGGCCTTTTCCGATTCCGCTGAAGAAGACCACGAGCGGCCAATGGTACTTCGATACCAAGACCGGCTTGCAGGAAATTCTCTTCCGGCGCATCGGCAAGAACGAGCTGGCAACTATCAAGGTGTGCCGAGCCCTGGCCGACGCTCAGCAAGATTATTTTCAGCAGACTCACGACGGAGATACCACACAGCAGTATGCCCAGAAGTTCATCAGCGATTCTGGAAAGCAGGACGGGCTCTACTGGAAGACGGCTGAGGGTCAGCCGGAAAGTCCCATCGGCCCGCTGGTAGCGTTCGCTACCGCCAAGGGATACGGCGGACAGCACGACCCGGCGCAGCCATTTTACGGCTACTACTATCGCATCCTGACAGCGCAGGGAGCGAACGCGCCCGGTGGCGCCAAGAACTACGTCGTTGATGGAAAGATGACCGGCGGCTTTGCGTTTGTTGCCTATCCGGCGGATTATCGCAACTCAGGAGTGATGACTTTCCTGGTCGATCAAAGCGGCGTCGTATATCAGAAGGACTTAGGACCCAACACTGACAAAATCGCCAGCGAGATGAAGTCCTATAATCCAGACCACACTTGGGTAACAGCAGAAACCGGCGACGAGACCGATCCTGCGAACTAATTCTGTACCGTGAGACAACTGCTTCTCCGGCCTTCACGACACTCGATTGGTTCTGCCGCAGAACCGTTTGAGGTTCGCTGTTGACTAGCACAAAGTCCACCGCGAGCATCGATAGCACAACGCATTATGAGGTATATCGCCGTCCAAGCTCTTCCCGCTCTCGATATCTTTGCTTCGCGCTGCTCCTGCTGACCATCGTCTTCTTCGGATTTATTCGCTATCGCTTGCGTGCTATGCCGTTGGAGCGCGATGAAGGCGAATATGCTTATGGCGGCCAGCTCATTCTCCAGGGCGTGCCGCTGTATGACCTTGTCTATACGGTGAAGCTGCCGGGCACTCATGCTGCCTACGCGGTTCTGCTCGCGCTACTCGGACAGTCGCAGGGGCGCATTCACGTTGGCCTGATCTTCGTTAACGCTGCCACCACGCTGCTCGTCTTCCTCTTGTCTAGCCGGTGGTTCGGTCACTTCGCGGGACTGGTCGCCGCCGCCACTTACGCACTGCTGTCTACCGGTTCATCAGTCGATGGTTTCGCCGCACATGCCACGCATTTCGTGATCCTGTTCGCATTGGCAGGAGGCTGGGTTCTGCTCAAGGCGGTTGAAGCGGACAAGAAGTGGCTACTCTTCTGTTCTGGACTGTTGTTTGGAATTGCCTTTCTGATGAAACAACCGGGAATCTGCTTTCTATTCTGGGCGATTGTGTATCTCGTCTGGACGAAGCTCAAGCGCCCGGCCCCGTGGATTAGCCTAGCTAAGCAGTCCGCCGCAATTCTCGTGGGCGGCATTCTGCCGTTCGCCCTGATCTGCCTGCTCGTCTGGCATTCAGGGACTTTTCAGAAGTTCTGGTTCTGGATGTTCTTGTATGCACGTGAATACGGAACCAACGTGAAATTGCCCGAAGGCCTGAGATTTCTTGGTCACTCGAGCACACAGGTTATAGCCCCTGCCGTCTGGGTGTGGGTCATCGCGCTTGTGGGACTGACAACGTTCCTCTGGAGCGCTCGCGCCCGGGCACATGCATTCGCCGTGATTTCGTTCGTTCTGTTTTCGTTTCTTGCCCTCTCCGCAGGACTGTACTTTCGCCTCCACTACTTCATTCTGTTCCTGCCCGCTGCTTCGATATTGGTGGGATTGGCGGTGAGCTGCGCAACCGAAGCCCTTCAAAGGTGGAAGCAGTCGCCGGTTTTGAGCGCGATCCCTACCTTCCTATTCGTGCTCGCCTTCTACACCGCGGTTTACCATCAAAGAACATTCTTCTTCAAGATGAACGCCGTGCAGGCCTGCGAGAAAACTTATTGGCCTAACCCTTTCCCCGAAATCCTTGAAATCTCGAACTACATAAACAGGACCGCGCCCGAGACCGCAGAGATTGCCGTCATCGGCTCGGAGCCGGAGCTTTACTTCTATACTCACCGGCGGTCGGCGACCGGATATATCTACACCTATCCGCTGCTCGAACCACAAAAGTACGCAGTGACGATGCAGAAGGAGATGGAAGCTGAAATCGAGAGGTCGCGGCCCGAGATCATCGTGCTCGTCAACAATCCAATATCCTGGGTGGCATGGTCGGATGTGGCTTCACCTAACGAGATTCTTGCTTGGGCTAATAAGTATTTGGGTCAGCACTACGAGGTGGTTGGCCTGGCTGAGACGGATGAGACTGCTACAAAATACTATTGGGGAGGTGAAGCCAGGGATCATCGCCCAAGCTCGCAAAGCCAAGTTTATGTGCTGAGGCGAAAGTTTTAAGCGCCAGTAGCACCTACCGCTTTTCGCCGTCCAAGCTCCGCGTTAGGGCCGCTCTCAACTCCCGGGATTCGTCCTCGATTTTGTTGAGCACGGTTTCAACCTGTCGCAACAGCTCAGGATCTTCGTCGCGTAACGCCTGCCGAAAAGTCTGCACTGCGGTTACGTTCTTAGACAACTCGATCATCAACAACACAGCCTCGCGCCGTTCGGATTCGTCGCGGCTCTGAATCGGTTGCGCCTGCAACGAAACGTCCTGTTCCTGCAGCGCAGCAATCTGGTGCTGCAGGCCAAGCATGTCCTGTCGAATCTGCTGTAGCAGTTCAATTGCAGCACGATCGAACTCGTGCGCCGGCCGCGAATACCATCCGATGGCCTTGCGCACGACTCGTTTCAGGAACACTCCGAGCGCGCCGAGCATGCTGTGGGGTTCGACCTCTCCAAGCCGCGCTGCGATTTCCGACAGCCGACTGGTCATTGCAGCTTGCGAGTTGAATTGCCCCGTCCGGACGGCACCGGAGCGATTCCGCACTGCACCCGGAACTTCCCCGCCCGCACTACTATTCCTGGCTGCAAGATACCTCCGCACCTCGAGCATGGCCCGCTCCAGGCTCATTGAGGAGGTAATCCGCAACTTGGGAACATCCTCATTCATCCGTTCTCATTCCCGTTTGGACCGGCGCTATAAGGAAGAACTGTGGCAGGTCCGCAAGACACGGCACATTCTACAGGAGCAGTCGTGCAACAAGCAGTAGGAAGGCGGCCAGTGCGTGGTTCAATCCTAGAGTTGAACTATGCGGCCAATTGCAGCGTGTTCTTGTAATCGGCCACAAACCGCTCAATGCCTTTGGTGGTGAGCTCGTGATGTAAATCGAAACTCTCCCACGGAGCATTCAGGTCGATTTCTTTGTACGGAATAGATTTGAGCTGCTTGCCTTTGGAATCGACCGCCTGATAGGCGAAGCGCGCGTCTGGCTGGGGAAGACCTGCGTCAGCCCACTCTTCCAAAAGCTTGGCGGGCGCGGTAGCTAGTTCGGTTCCAATGGAAAACGCACACAGCAAATGCTCCAGCCGGCGCAGGCTTGCCGCCAGTACATGAACGTGACCATCGCCATGGGCATACATCTTCTTGATGTTCCAGACCAGGTCCATTCCGTTTTCGCCGCAGTCGTCGAGCCGTCCCACGAATGGGGAAACGTAAACCGGATCTGCTGCGCCCAGCGTCGCCGCGTAGACCGCTGCGGCTTGTTCTTGACTGAAACACAGGGTCATATTGACACGGATTCCCCGCTGCACCGAAATCTGTGCCGCGCGCAAACCCTCGGGTAAACATGGATACTTGATGTAAGCGTTGGGAATCCACGAGAACATCTCCACGCCTTGCTCCAGCATTTCGCGGGCGGAAGTGTTGAGATCGGCGAACACTTCGATGGAGACGCCGGCGTCGCCCACCAGCGGCGAAATCTGCTGCACGATTTTGCGGTACGCTTGAAACTGTTCCTGCGAGCTGAGTCTGCGACCGCCTGCGATGCGCCTCTGAATTTCGGGGTTCCTGGCCACGTAGCTCGGATTCGTCGTCTGACCATCCAGGAGTTCCAGGTCTGTCTTGACCCTCAAAGTCTCGTCGGGATCGCCACCATCCAGCAGGATCTTGGTCCTTGGCCTGTCAGCTACCACAACTGCTCCTCCCTGCCCCACACATTAGACGTTGAGCACAGCCCCGGTGTTGTGTTTGAAAGCGCAAGTCAAATTGCGCCACGCGATCACACATCACGGATGGGAGTGCGCGACATCACTGCAACTGGCGACAAGGTCTGTCAACCTCTATTCTTGGCTATTTATGAAATGTTGTCGCCTTTGGCGCCTCAAAACACATAGGATGGATACTGGGATGAGGACACTTTTATGAACCGCACTACGACAACCGCTGGTAGGTTTACTTATGGGCGCAAGCTGATCAACGCCGGTATTTCAGGAATTCGCAGCGGCCGGCAGGATCTCGGCCCAGGCTCGGTTTCCAATTGCATGGTCGCCGCGGTGCCCGGTTCCTTCAAGCTGGCCGCTCTAGGTGCCTGCCTTGGCCTGTTGCCCGGACTACTGATGCGGCGGCGCTCACGCGTTTCCACTGCGATTGCCTTAGCCACGGCGGGCAGCGCGATCGGATTGTGCGCTGGACTCACCTGGAAGACCCGGAAAGTCACCTCGAGTCTGGCCCACTCGGCTCTACGCGAGGTGCGCAAGGTCAACGACGAGCGTTGGCTCGAGAGGCATCCTATCGACTACGCCTGAGCTGAGAGTCAGCCGGCGCTTGGCTCGCTGACATCTGTTGCCTTCACACCTGCAACGCCCTCGCGTTCCAACCACAACCCCGCCGCCCGACCCAGCGCTGTGAGAAAGCGAACCAATGAAGCTCTGGCTTATCGTCATCATCATTGAAATCTCCGCCATCGTGATCCATGAATGTGGACATGCTCTGGCTGCATGGATCTTCCGGTTTCGATGTATCGGAATCGGCATCGGGATTCTTGGCCCGTATGTACGCGTCTTTGGCAACCACCGACACAAGGAAAACGCGATTGTTGCATTGGCTGGTCCGGGAGCGAACTGCCTGGCTGGAGGGATTCTGGCCACATTTGGTCTGCCTATCACAGGTCTGCTGGTAGCTGGAGTCGGAGTCGTCAACCTGCTGCCGTTTCCGGGCAGCGACGGATTGAAGGTGATTCGCGCCGTGTTGGGCTTGTGGTAGCAAGCAAGAATAGTCTGGACATACAAACAGAAACGGCCTCGCACGGTTGCGTCTTTCGAGCGCGAGGCCTGCTTTCCTTTGATTTTTCTGTCGAGTAATCGACGTGTCTACAGTCGCGCTGATTCCAAGGTGCGCGGCTGCTCCACTTCAGCAAAGACATCATAGACGTAATCGTGCGCTGCTAGTGCGGCCCGATCCATTGTGCCGGCTTCGACGCGTTTCACGAGTTCGTCGCGCGAAAGATCGAAGAGCGCGTCGAGAATCTGGGAGCACGTACGCCGATCCGACTGCCCAATCACGAACAGTGCACGCGCGCTGTGCTGGATGTAACGGGGCGAGAGCAACTGCTGCTTCAGCAGTTCCATGATCAGTGGCGCTTTGCCGCGGTCGAAGCGGCCGGGATCACCGCTGCGATCCAGTTCCGCGAAAAAGGCCTTCGTCCACTGGTTGTGAAGCTCCCAGACTTTGTTGAACAGCTCCAGAGTGAATCGCGTGCCAGCTTTTACGGCGAAAACATTCTTTGCCGGAACAACGCCATCCTCGGTAAGCTCCGGCGATTTCAGGTATCCATCTTTGGTAATCACCGCCTGATGGTGAGCCAGGCTCCAGAGCCAGGAAACGTAAATACGATAGGTGGCGAGGTCGTTCATGAAACGCAAGCCAAGCTCGTAGTCGTCGATAGCAGCCGCGAAGTTACCGTTCAGAATCTGATAGCCGTAGTTCGCGGCCATATAAAACGAATGCTGAATGTGTTCGATGGTGATGTCGCCCTTGGGAACGGCGTAGATATCGTCCCAAAGTTTGTGACTGAGAAGCTTTTCCGGGGTAGCAACCGACTCCTTCGTCACCACAGCAGGTGTGATCTTGCCTTCGCCGTTCAGCAGTCCGCGAGCCTGGAACAAAGTGCGCTCCGAATCGACAAGACCGCTCTCGGCGGCGGGCACTTGCTTATCCTTTACCTGTACTGCCTTCTGAGGCGCGTCAATGATACCTTGCAGTTGCTCCAACGATGCGCGCAATGGCACGTTGCCCGCCTCTACGTATGCCGGCTCAGGGCTCGCGACCCAGCTTTGCCGGTAGGTGTCGTAAAGCTTTCCTTCGACCCGACCAGCGAGAACGTCTTCCAACGCGGGCGGCGCACCGTTGTAGTCCGGCGAAGCTGGAACAAAGATCAGACCCAGCAGGCGTTCGCGCAACTTATCGATTGCCATGGCGCGCACAGCAAGCGGATTGTAGCGCGCACGGCCATAGGCATCCGCCTGCTGATAGATCATGACCGCGGCCATGCCGCCGATAGGAGCGCCATTGCGCAGTTCCCCGTTCTTCATGCCGGCCATGAACATGGTCAAGGCGTTGTAGCGCTGATACGCGATCATGTTGGGAGTCGCCATCCCGATCGACTGTGGATCGGGAAAGACGCCTTGGGGATCGTCCTTCCAGATCTCAATCAGGCTGCCGAGATAATCCCAGCGGCCCACATTGGTTCCCAGCAGTCGGCGACGTAAGACCCAGGCAATCGCCGGTAGATAAAGGCCGGCGATACCTTCCTCGTAGAGCATCTTGATCTTGAAGGTACCGGCGGGCACTCCGATCGCACCTTCCACGCGCGCGAGAATCCTCTCGAAGATCAGCGCCTCCCGCGGCGTCTGAATCTTCGGAATGTAAAAATACGCGCCAGTCCCAAGCTTCTTCAGGGAGTCGTAGTTGTTGACAACCCAAAGCACAATGATTGGAATCGCGCCTGGAACAGGTGCATCGTCGACCGTGATGTGTTCGTAAAGGACGTGCAGGCTGGGTGGGCGAACCAGTCGAGTCGGCCATTTTGAGGGCGGATTGTTGATCTGATATTTGCGGACCTTCCCCTTCTTCTGAACTTCGTAAGCGCGACTTGTCCACTGGCCCTCGAAGATCTCTTTTGCGTTCTGCAGGGCGGCAAAGATGCCAACCGGCTCGTTGCTGAGCGAGCCATCAGGACGAAAGTGCGGCGGTGAGGCATCTTCGAAATCCGGCATGTTCATCGGGGCCGCGCTGTTTAGCGCGTTGAAAGCCATGTCCAGCGGATGCCACGGACCCGTCAGCTCGAGGCCGGCATTGTCGAGCGGATGAACATCGGCCGGGATCGGCACCTCGTCGTTGAGTCGCCAGCTCCACTCGCTGTCAACTCCGAGGAAGTTGTCGATCATGCCCTGAACAATCTGTCGGTAGGTCCAGGATTTCCCTGTGACCGGATCCTCGAAGTTGGCGTCCCACTTCGGCCAGGCGTAGCGCTCCCGTACTGACTTGGTTGACTGCAGCAGATTGCGGCGAGCCGTCAGAGCTTGCGCTATAGCCGGACGAAACTCCCGCGTCAACTCGGCGATCAGCCGTTCGACATCGACATCGCGCCCATTTACTTTCCTGGGGCCAAACAAGCTGGGAAATTTCTGGAGAATGTCCTCGCGAATCATGGTTTCCTCACTACGGTGGAATGCTCGAAGGCGCGGCGGAGCCAGATCAAGTGCCGTTCTATAGTGCAAGAGAAGGTTAACAAATAATGGAACGCAGCATGAACGGTTTGAACAACTCGAATCGATTCCATTTTGGCGTCCAGTGTGTGTGGCAACAACCAGACGCCCAGGTGGCAGTTGAGGGCCTTGCCCCAAGACCCCCAGTCCCGATTGCGCGGCCAGAAGGCTACTTACAGCAGCGCGTGCAATTACCGTGCGGCCAAGCGCCTACGGTCTACCCGTGATCCCGAGCGTGTAACGATCCATTTCCTGAGATCGATTGATCCAGCAACTCCATGTAGTGCATAACGCGGAGCGGCTGCCCCTTCTCATTCAACACAGAGCTAATCTGCAGCTGGCATCCGGGATTACCGGTTGCAACCACCTGCGCATGGGTTGAGATGATGTTCTGGACTTTGCGCTCACCTAACTGATGTCCGGTCTCCGGCTGTAGCAGGTTGTAGACACCCGCCGAACCGCAGCAGAGGGCCGACTCGGGCAATTCCACCAATTGCAGACCAGGAATTGTACGCAGCATAGCGCGAGGAGGCTCGCGCAATCCCTGGGCATGCTGCAGGTGGCACGGATCATGGAACCCAACTCGCAACGTGATCGGATGACGAGGCGCCCGCGGCGGCAACCCGGCCAGGATCTCGGATGGATCTTTGCACTTCGCCGAAAAGGCCATTGCCCGATCCCGGTACTTCGGATCATCACGAAGAAGATAACCGTAGTCCTTCAGAACCGCGCCACAACCGGCAGCATTGACGACGATGGCGTCGACTTTCATTTGCTCGAAGACGTCGATCATCTTGCGCGCCATGTCGAGCGCTTCTTTTTCCTGTCCCAGGTCCAGCAGCAATGCACCGCAACATCCCTGGTCCTGCGGCACCAGCACTTCGCAACCTTCTGCAGCCAGCACGCGGGCTGTGGCTGCGCTCACCTGCGCGGTGAAGACGCTTTGCACACAGCCGGTGACCATCGCGACTGTTCGACGCTTTTCGCCTTGCGCAGCGATGCGCGGTGGCAGTGGGGCTGAAGACTCGTTGTCCGTCAGGTCGGGCATCAACCGCTCCATTGTGCACAAGCTCTGGGGCAGCAATGAGGTCAGGTGCAGGGCATGCGCGAGACGCTGTAAGCCGAGCGACTGGTAGGCGCGAAGCGCGACGGCCAGCTTCCGCAACCGCTTGGGGCGGCTGAAGGTAGCAGCAATCATTCTGCGGAAGATGCGCTCTCGCAGCGGCCGCTGATAGAGCCGTTCCACCTGGCCGCGCATCGCCTCGATCAGCTTGCTGTACTGAATTCCCGAGGGACAGGCAGTGACACAGGCCAGGCATCCGAGGCAGTGGTCAAAGTGGGATACGAACAGATCGGTTAGTCCGACCTCACCATCCATGGCCATGTTCATCAAATGAATGCGTCCGCGAGGCGAGTCCATTTCCTTGCCCCAAAGGGTATAGGTTGGACAAGTCTGAAGACAGAAGCCGCAGTGAACGCAGACGCTTGACAGGTCTGCAGCCGGGGGATGATGGTTGTCGAAAACTCGCAGCTTGTTCTCAACTGGGGTTGCGACCGCTTCTTCGATCATATGCCCCCACAAAACGGCCCGGATTTAATGTCCGGGCTGGGTCGAACTTTTCTTTAATCTGCTGCATCACGGGCAGCGCATCCTTGACCGCGCCCCACACATCCAGCGCTTCCTTTACTGCGATGGGACATTGCTTCACGACCAGAGTTCCGTCCAACTGGTCAAGCTCAGCGCGCAAGCCGTTCGATACGTCTACGCCGGAGAGCACACGGGCGGCATTGAAGCGCACATCGGCGACGCCGGTAGCCTGAGCGACGACGATGGCCGTCACGGTTGCCGACTGAGCGCGGGCAAATACCGCTTCGCAAAGCAGGCCAACCTGCGCCGGCAGCACACTACATTTGCAGATCACGGAGTGTTCCGCATGCGAGAACATTTCCTGTCGAGCCTTCCACACATCGTTGGAAGCCTGCACAAACGGCGCATCGCCGGCTACCTTGCTCAGCTTTGCGCATTGATCCTGGAGGGATTCGAGGATACCTTCGAATCGGATGTCCACGGCAATCTGTTGCGGAGTATTGGCGCGCAGCTGCAATCCGGTGTACACCAGCTGCGAATTCAGAATAGCGAGCACGAGTTCTGTGGCGTCTGCTGTGCTGGAAAGCGATGTGCTGTAGGTCGCAGTGGCAACGGGGATGGGGTGCAGGCGGAAGGTCGCCTTGGTAATCACGCCCAGCGTCCCGAGCGAGCCAATCACCAATTTGGTAAGGTCATAGCCTGCGACATTCTTAACCACCTTGCCGCCTGCTTTGATCACATTGCCATCGGGCAGCACGACTTCGACGCCGAGGACCAGATCGCGAACCCCGCCATAGCGAAGCCGTAGCGTTCCGTTATCCGCTGTTGCCAGCAAGCCACCAATGGTCGCACGCTCCGGCCACAGCGGATCTGCCGCCAGGAACTGGCCATGCTCTTTGAGCGTGTGCTGAAGGCTGGCGATGGTGCAGCCGCCTTCGACCGTTGTGGTCATGTCGCCCCAGGCGTGCTCAATCACGCGATTGAGGCGCTCGGTGGAGAGAACAAGGTCGGCCTTCTGCGGTCGATTCCCCCAGTCGAGCTTCGTACCGCTGCCGCGTGGAATGACCGCCAGGCCGGCTGAGCTGCAATACTGCAGCACCTTGGCGATTTCCTGCGCGTCTGCCGGTGCAATGACCTTCGCCGGTTGCAATCCGTCGATCATGTCGCGCGAGCAACCAGGCCAAATGTATTCGCGACCGACGATCGCTTCCAGGTCAGTCCAGGCAACTTCTATCGGGTATTGATTTTCATTCATAGTCGACTCCGTCGACCTGCTGGCCCACCAAGGGCAAGATGTGCGTCACAAACTAGTACCTCTGGGCCAGACCCGCGACTTCGATGGGATGTGGCTCGTATGCGATTGGCCGTTGATACTGAAAATCCGTGCCAGGAAACATCTTGGTCGGATTGCAAAGGTCGTAGGGATCGAATGCCGAGCGCAGGCGTTGCATGGCATCGAGATCAGCCGCTGAAAACATCACTGGCATGAAGTGCTTCTTCTCTTCTCCGATACCGTGCTCGCCGGTAATCGACCCTCCAGCTTCCACGCACAGCCGCAGGATCTCTTCGGCCAAGGTCATAGCTCGCTGCTCCTGACCTTCAATGCGGCGATCGTAAAGCACCAGCGGATGGAGATTGCCGTCGCCGGCATGGAAGACATTGGCCACCCGCAGCCCAGCCTCCGCGCTGAGGCGATCGATCTCGCCCAAAACCCGCGGCAGCGCCGTGCGAGGAATCACGCCGTCCTGCACCAAGTAATTCGGGGAGATACGACCGACCGCGGCAAACGCTGCCTTGCGTCCTTTCCAAACTGCGATACGTTCGGCTTCAGACTTGGCCAGCCGTAGCTCCCACGCTCCGCACGAGGTGCAGATCGGCCCCACCTGCTCCATCAGGACCTCGACCTCGCGCGTTGAACCATCGAGTTCCACCAGCAGCAGCGCCTGGCAATCCGGATAATTGGCATGGACCGCAGCTTCCGCTGCTTCCAGCGCCAGACGATCCATGATCTCCATAGCCGCGGGGAACATTCCGGATGCAATGATGCTGCTGACCGCCGCTCCCGCTTCACTGCTGGAATTGAATGCGGCCATCAGGGTCTGTATGCATTCGGCTTTCTTAATGATGCGCAGCGTGATCTTGGTAACGATGCCGAAGGTTCCTTCGGAGCCTACGAACGCGCCGACGAGATCGTAGCCCGGGCAATCCATGGTGTTGGCGCCGAGCTGAACCAGCGAACCGTCGGACAGGACCACTTCAAGGCCCAGAATGTAGGTAGTGGTGACGCCATACTTGAAGCAATGTGCGCCGCCGGAATTCTCCGCCACATTACCGGCCACGGTGCAAACGATCTGCGATGACGGATCGGGCGCATAGAAATAGCCGTTGCCCGAAACGGCAGCCGTGATGGCGGAATTCGTGACTCCAGGCTCGACGATCACCCGGGCATTGGGCAGATCAATATCGAGGATGCGGTTCATCCGCGAAACGCCGATCACGACGCCGCCCTTCACTGGTAATGCCCCACCGCTCAGTCCCGTACCCGATCCGCGCGCGACAAACGGAATTCGCTCGCGGTAGCAGATCTTCACGATCGCCTGCATCTCTTTGCTGGATGCGGGCAGAAGAACCAGCTCGGGGACTACGCGGAAAAGGGTAAGGCCGTCGCACTCGTAGGTTCGGAGTTGCTCGGGCGCTGTAACTATGCCGGCATCTCCAACGATGGAGCGAAATTCACTGATCAGCTGAGAGTCCATTTCGCAACCCCTGGTGTGCGCTTATGCGAAACTGACGTTTGGAAGGAAAACGCTTTTCTGCGCGTACCAGTTAGGACAATATTCTCGGCACAGGCGGTTGGCGGTGATGGGACTCACAGCTGCAAGTGACCGAAGGAGGTTTCAACTCCACTACGGGTGACTGGAGGCGAATTTGCGAAGCGCCGAGCCCGGACTCGAGCAACCGTTCTAACGACGGGCGAGGGTATTTAGAAGTCATCTCATAAATCGTTCTGGGTTGTGTCAGGGCACGACCTTTAGTCGTGCCGATACGATTGCATCCAACCGCCGGGCTTTAGCCCCTGCAAACTCAGCACTTCCAGGGGCTAAAGCCCAAGTCATTCATCAGTGGGATACGGCACGGCTGAAGCCGGGCCCTGACACAAGCATTTATGAGATGACTTCTAGCTGGCCGGAAAGCTTCCGGTGCCAATCCAGAATTCGGCAAGCGAGATCAGGTTCTTCTTATAGCTGCGGGTTACGGTGTATTCCCTTCCGCCCTTCAAACGAAGCTCGTATTCTCCGGTAGCGCGCGGGCGGATTTCCTCTACGAACGAAGCATTCACCAACACCGAGCGGTGAATTCTGAGAAAGCCGTACGGCTTGAACTTCTCCGCGATTGTCGAAATGGACTCTCGCAGCAGGTACGAACCTTTCTCCTGCTGAAGCAGAACGTAGTTGCCCTCGGCATGAACCGCAGTGACATCATGGGGATCGATAAAGAGAATCCTTCCGTTACTCTTGACGCCGATCTTGCACGAGTTCTGCTTAGGCGTCTGAACGTACGGCAATAGCTGCAGCAACTTCGCCGCCCGCCCGCTGGCGGTCCGGCGGGAGGCAAACTCCAGAGCCTGATTTACTCGCTCCGTTGAAAACGGCTTCAAGACATAGTCGACGGCATGCTTCTCGAACGCAGCTAGCGCGTGCTGCGAGTATGCGGTCACGAATACCACGGAAGGCAAAGGTCGCGGCGATTGCTCCAGGCGACTCAACAGCTCAAGTCCCGACAGCTCCGGCATGCTGATATCGAGTAACATCACGTCATAATCGTCTTTGGAGAGACGCTGCTGTGCCTCGATCGCATCGACCGCCGCATCGAAGCGCTCGACATCGGGCCTGGCAGCCAGAATCTTCGCCAACGCTGTGCGAGCTAGAGGTTCGTCGTCGACGACGAGAACGCGCATAACGGGTCCTTCCCTTCCACAACACTCTGTACCGGATGCCTCTGTATGCCGGCAGGGCGAGAATTCAAGGCCGGCAGAGTCAAAGTCGCAGTGACGGTGCGGTCCTCGCCGAGCGTCAACGCCAAATGCGCCTCACCCGAATACAGATATTTCAAGCGGGCTTCAACATTTCGCAGCCCTATCCCGGTTCCGTTGGAGGTCTTACCATCCGCACTGTTGCGGACACGAAGGGTAAGCACGCCGTCGCGGTTCGCGGTCGCAACCTCCACCCAGCCTCCCTTGCGCGATGGAGCAATACCATGTCGAACTGCATTCTCCACCAGCGGTTGAAGGATCATCTGTGGCACCAGCATGCGGGACGTCTCGGGAGCGACTTGCCAATCGACGGTAAGCCGGTCACCGAAGCGCATCTTCTCCAGGTCGAGATACTCGCGCGCAAAGCGTAATTCGTCTTCCAGAGCAATCAGATCTGCACCGTCGCGCTCGAGGGCGCTCCGCAACAGATTTGACAGCTTGAGGATCATTGCTCTGGCGGTCTCGGGATCGCTATCAACGAGGGTGGCAATTCCATGCAGGGTGTTGAACAGAAAATGAGGCTGCAGTTGCATCTTCAGCGCCTGCAGTTCGCTGGCAGCCAAAGCTTGCTGATATTCGTACCTTTCGGCTTCCTGCCTTCGCACCCGCTTCAAATACTCATAAGCGTGGGCGGCCACTACGATTGCGATGTAGACCTGTACATCATCGGCAAAGCTGGTGCGGACAATTTCAAGCCACCATTGCAAAGACAGCCTGCCATATTTCTGCAATATATCGGGCGACGGCGGAATTACCGCCCACGCGATGGCCGTATGCAAGAGTACGAAAGGCACGGCTCCCAAGGCCCATGCCAATACGTAGCGGAAGCGGTTACTGGACTTACTAAGGGTCTTAGTGACCAAGAAGAAGATGGGCGGTGTCCATAGCGCAAACGGAAACGCATGAGTGATTGCCTGCACCAGCAAGCCGAGGAACCACGACCAGGAGAGCGGTTGATTCGCCGGCCGATACTGGATGCCCATCAGCAGTGCGATCCCATACCAAAAGGCAATGGCGAGCAAGTAAGCCCGGGCGACTCTAGCTAGGCGGGGCAACTGCATTCCGACATTCTAACCCCGGAAACAACTTGCCCGACGGGCGACGGCCAGCCGAATCGCTGTCACGCAATGACGCTCAAAGCGGACTGCAGGTGTCCCATTGGAAGTTAACCCGCAGCCCGTGCGAGCAGGATGAGCGGCGTGTATCGTGGAATGGTGAGAAGAATTCTTCTTGTCGTGATTGCGCTCCTTATTGTTGGGTCGATCGTGGTTGTGCTGACGCGGTCGGCGGTACCCGTCCTCGACGTTGTGCCTCCGGTTACTGTTCTCGGCCAGGCCACTCCCATTACCGTGCAGGTGCAGGACCCCCACGGCGTCCGCAGCCTCTCAGCATTTGTCGAGCAAAACGGCTCACGCTACAACATAGCGCAGAACACTGAACCCTCCGCCGTGGCCGGGCGTGTCTGGCACTTCACCGCGGGAGTGAAGACCACGCCGCAGTTGAAGGACGGAAAGGCGAAGCTACTGGTCGAAGCAACCTCGAACGATCTGCTGCACAAATCCGGTCACTGGGAGGGCGAGGTGACGGTGGTGACGCAACCTCCAAGCGTGACCGCCGACACTGAACAGCATTATCTCTACCTGGGGATGGCTGACCTGGCGACATTCACAGTCTCGGGCAATTGGACCGAGGCCGGCGTGCGCGTCGGCGATGAGAAATTTCGCGGCTGGCCGATGCCGGGCGGCAAACCGGGTTTCTTTTCGCTGTACGCATTTGCCTGGAACATGCCTCCTGGAACAGTGCCGCTGGTTTATGCCTCCAATGAAGCAGGAAACGAGGTGACCAGTCCGCTGGTAGTTGTGTTTCCAAAGAAAGAGCAGCCGAAGTACACGACGCACGACCTGCAGGTGAGCGATGCCTTCCTCAATAAGGTAGTGAATGAGCTCGACCCGAATGGAACGGGCGACCCTGTAGCGCGGTTCGTCAAGATCAACAGCGAAATGCGGAAGGCCAACAATCAGACGCTTTCGGATCTGCGTCTTAAAACTGCGGACAAGTTCCTGTGGTCGCAGCCCTTCATTCGACAGCCGCACTCCCAGGCGGAGTCCAGCTTTGCAGACTTGCGGAACTACATTTATCACGGCAAGAAAATCGATCAGCAGGTTCATCTCGGATACGATCTGGCGGTGACTCAGCATGTCGGGGTACAAGCGGCTAACGATGGAAAGATCGTTTATGCAGCGCCTCTGGGGATCTATGGGAATTGCATTGTGGTTGATCACGGCTGCGGCCTGCAGACGATCTACGGCCATCTCAGCCGCATCGATGTTCATGTGGGCGACATGGTGAAGCAGGGTCAGGTGATGGGCCTCAGCGGAATGACCGGCATGGCCGGAGGCGATCACATTCACTTTGCCATGCAGCTCGACGGCGTGCAGATCGATCCTAAGGAATGGTGGGACCGGCACTGGATCCAGGATCATATAGCCAAGCGAGTCGAACTACCTGGATCCTCCAAGTAGGGCGCGGCATCCCGGCGTTTGGCGACAACTCGTGATTCCCGCGCAGGACACGAAGCATCCAATCCCCTGCGTTTGTTATCCACGTTGAGTAGATCTGTGTCTTAGCAAGCGATCCTATGAGTGCGCCCCCAGCGAATCAGAAAGCTAGCCTGGCCGATTATCTGGCGGCGGAACGAACGCTGCTGGCCTGGATTCGCACCGGCTTAGCTCTAATGGGATTTGGCTTCGTGGTAGCGCGTTTTGGTCTTTTCCTGCAGGAGTTTCAGGCCGTCGAACACGTTGCGCTGGGACGATCATCCGGTCCGTCGCTATGGTTCGGCACAGTGCTGATCGCAGTCGGAGTCCTCGTAAATGTTTTTTCAGGATGGCACCATGTGCGATTGATTCGCGCCCTTGATCGCGGTGACACAGAACACTCGCGGCCTTCGATTCAGCCCGTTGCCATCGCTTTCTTTCTGGCGCTGGTCGGACTGGCGATGGCGATTTATCTGCTCCTGGTTCGGAGTTCAACAGGTCCGCATTCCTGACATTGGCAAGGAGATCGGTATGTCGACAACGGCTGACAATGGCATCGTCAACCTGTCCAGCAATCATTCGGTAGATCAGACCGTGGAAAATCTCAAACAGATTCTGCAGGCGAAGGGGGTGAGCCTGTTTGCTCTGGTCGATCACAGCGGAGAAGCGGAAAAAGTGGGATTGCAAATGCGTCCCACAAAGCTACTGATCTTTGGCAACCCGAAAGCCGGAACTCCTCTGATGCAAGCCGCCCCGAGCATCGCGATCGACCTTCCGCTGAAGATCTTGATTTGGGAGGATGCGCAGGGCAAGGTGTGGGTCAGCTATAACAGTCCGGTCTACCTGCAGCAGCGCCACAACCTCCCGCCTGACCTGCTGCAAAATATAGCGGTCGTGGAAACGCTAGCGACAAAGATCGCGCAATGACACGCGGTTGGCATGCTTTCCCTTATGGCGAGCGTGAAATCATTCGATTCAAAAAGGCAAGGTACGTGAGCCCGTACCTGCAATCATCCTCCATGCGAAAACTCAGGCGTCGACGGCCACATGGGTCTCGGTTCTTTCAACGCCCGCCATCTTCTGCAACTTGTCAATGACGAGCGAGTTGAGGTCCTTCCAGTCCTGGAATTCGACGACGGAGTAAACATCGCCAGTGCCCCAACAGGCATCGGCCATCTTTACACCCGGCAAACCACCCATAACATGCGCAATATCGCGAGCGGCGCCGCTTTTAGCAGTGATGACAACGTACGCCTTCATACCTACCTCCGGAGAGCTGACCTAGCGTGTTGCCTTGACAATATGACCATCCGAGCCGCGTGTCAGTGACGTAAGGGCCTGACCTTCCCGATTCCGGTCAGGTCTCAAAGGAGCAGTTCCTCAGTAGCCCGATCAAGTGACCGATCGAAGGGCAGCAGTCTTGAGGATTGACTTTCACTCTTTCATGCGGGCAAGACCCTACTTGGGCATGCGCGAGGCGACGTGTGACAGTTCCAGCTGGAATGGTTCCGGTACAACGTGGCCGATACCAGAGTAGGGGCGGTTGAGCGACAGAATCAGGAACATACTGAAGGAAAGCACTCCCGCCAGACAAGCGGTCATGATGGCCTGAGTCGCAATGCCCTCGTGGCCGACGAAGTAGGTAAAGCCGACGAGGAGGACCCCTGCAACCGTCAGCAGGCACCACAGGATCTGCGGCACCGCCCCATGACTGGCAAAAAGCCGCGTTCGGCGCAGGTCGGAAAGTTGTGTCAGGTGCCTCAGTGATTCGTTGAAGTAGCCTTGCAGTCGAGGGGTATCCGGCTGTGCGGTTCCATACACATCCCATAGCTGCTGCACCGCCGCCCAAGTCCGCTGGCTGTTACGACCTTGTTCCATGGCAGGAAACTCGTCTTCCACGACGGCGTTGAGGTACTCCATCAAAGCCATTGATATGTTCTTGCGCAGCTGGTACGGCAGTGCGGTGGACAGGCGTGAGAGGTCCGCAATCTCCGTGGCTTCGCGATTCAGATTGGTGCCCGCCTCCTTGAATCCACCCCAGACAACGTAGATGGCGAAGGCGATAAGAACCGCATAAAGCGTTCCGATGGTGTGAAAGTAACAGCTGGCAAGCTCGTGGTGACGCTTTAACCACTCCGTTCGCACGTTGCGGCGAACGATTAGCAATCCGATGACAGACAGCATTATCGAGCCGAGAACCACGACAGCACCGACGAGAAAAGTGCTCATTTGAGAACCATCTCGGGACTAGCGACGACCTTAGTGGCCAATGCCGGCTGTGCATAAAAGGGCATATGCGAGGTGCCTCGTAGCTTGTCGGCAAGCCCGCCGGCGGTTAAAGGCTCGCTGAAGTAGTAGCCTTGAATCTCGTCACACTGATGCTCGCGCAGGAACGATGCCTGGGCTTCGTTCTCAACGCATTCCGCAACTACCTTTAGACCAAGGTTCCGGGCCATACTAAGAATCGAGCTCACGATCGCCGCATCCTCCACGTCTACGTTGACATCGCGCACGAATGACCCGTCGATCTTAAGCTTGTGGACGGGAAACTGCTTCAGGTAGCTGAGGCTGGAATAGCCGGTACCGAAATCGTCAATGGAAAGCTTCACTCCCATCTCTTCCAGTTGTTGCAATATCGCGAGTACCGCATTGGTGTTGGATAGAATCAGGCTTTCCGTAAGCTCCAATTCCAGATACTGAGGAGCCAGACCCGTATCCTGCAGCACCGTTTTCACCAGGCGCAGAAAGCTGGCTCGCCGGAACTGGACCGCGGACACGTTGACGGCAACCGGCATTGGCGCGTGACAGATACAGCCACATGATGCTGTAGGGATCGGTCGGATCGAGCTGCAAGTTTTGGCTAAGATCCTGCTGCGCGTCAGAGAAGTGACCCGTATAAATATTTGCCCGCCCCCGGTTGATAAGCGCGGCCGGAGTTTTCGGATCCAGGCGAAGAGCCTCGCTGAAGTCCTGAATTGCCTGGCTATAGTCGCCTTTGGCAAAGTAAGCCGCGCCACGGCCATTGAACGCACCCGCGGATTTTGTATCCAGGCCAAATGGCCTCGTTGAAGTCATGCGTCGCCTGCTCGTAGTCACCTTTGGCGTAGTGGTCGCCACCCTGCTCCAAGAAGTACGACACAGAGAATTGCGATTTCTTTATACCTTTGATGTCGCGCCCATTCTGGTGAAGCATGAGGTGCGCCACTTCGCCCTTTTCGTTCTTGAAGAACTCCACTTGCGCGTCTACGACTTTCAGGAAAAACTCGGTCTCCGACTCGGCAAAAAGAGGGACTTTGAGCTGTCCTGTCGCCTGCATCATCAACTGGCCGTCTTCGAGCGTCACCACGATATTGAACGACGGCTTCAGTTCATACGTGCCAACGTAGCTTTCCAGGACCGCGGGCGAAACTGTGATTTCTTTCGTCGCTGTCGGCAATGGGACGTTCTCGCCGTGTGCCACGGCAGCCAGCTTTCTCGCGATGCCCTCCGGGGTCCGTACCCTCAGGTTCGCCAACACCACCACGGTCAGTTTGTCCTCCGGGTAATACTCCAGTTCGGTGTAGAAACCCTCGACACTACCTGCGTGGCTGATCACTTTATGCCCGTTCACCGTGTTCACCCCGACCCCCAATGCGTAATTACCCTTGAACGGCGTGGTCATCTGTTGCAGCGAAGCTGGTGACAGCAACTTGCCCCCCATAAGGCCCTGCTCCCAGCGCAGCAGATCTTCCGTTGTTGAATACAGTCCACCTGCCGCGAAAGGCACGCTCATGTCGATATAGCTGGCATTAATCACGCCCTTGGGGCTGGATACATACCCCGAAGCGCGATGCGGGATAATGGCCGAGCTCGAGTCATATCCTGACTCCTTCATGCCCAAAGGATTGAAGATGTTCTCTTGTACGAATTGGCTGTAGCTCTGTTGGCTGATTCTCTCGATTAAATAACCCAGCAACACGTACCCGGAGTTGCTGTACTTCCACTTCTCTCCCGGCTGAAATTCGAGGGGTCTATCACGAAAGCGCGCTACCAGCTTTTCTGGGATTGTTGCAATGGCCTCGGTGGAGTCGTAGTCGTAGAATCCGGTATAGTCGGGAATACCCGAGGTGTGGGTCAGCAGGTTGAATATAGTTATCTTGTCCCACGCTGCTGGCGCATCGGTCAAGTACTTCTTCACGGGATCATCCAGCTTGAGCTTGCCGCGTTCTTCGAGTAGCAGCATGCACGCCGCAGTGAACTGTTTGGTAACCGATGCCAATCGAAACTTGGTTGTGGGAGAGTTGGGAATGTCCCATTCCATGTCCGCAAACCCATAGCCTTTGCTGAGCAATACCTTTCCGTCACGAGCAACCAGCACAGAGCCCATGAACAGCTTGCTGTCGGTATAGCCATGCACTACCTGATCCATCCGGGAGACGTTGTCCTGCGCCACGCAGATAGTGACCAACAAGAATGAGATCGCAATAGGTCGAAACATGGGCGTTCCTTTTCTTGAGCGGTGCGGCGGGCAATTATAGGCGTCCAAAAGGTAGGTGTCTAATCTCGGTCAAACTTATCTGGGTCAAGCTTACAAATCGCCAAGCGAGTGGTCGGCAATCGGAACGGTGACCTCGTCTCCAAGCTCAGTTGTTGGAAAATCGGCTTCGTGTGAACGGGGACATGACGGTCCTCGAGACGCTTATGGGAGCATTCCAGACTTGTGACGATAGCGAGCGTGAACAGGCCAAGTCGTACCCAATCCTGAATGCAAACGCTCAGTCTGCATTAAAGTGTGCATGGGCGATGTTACAACAGCAACCCCTCAGAGATACCTCCAACTCTACGGCTGTCATTGACTTGCCGACGCCTCCGCCATAGCATCTCTTGCAAATGATCGGTCAGACTATCTCGCACTACTGCATTGTCAGTAAGCTGGGCGGCGGTGGTATGGGAGTGGTCTACAAGGCCGAAGACACTGAACTCGGCCGCTTCGTTGCGCTGAAGTTTCTCCCCGACGATGTTGCCGACGACGCCGCGTCTCTGGAACGCTTTCGGCGTGAAGCACGGGCGGCCTCGGCTCTCAATCATCCCAACATCTGCACCATCTACGAAATCGGCAAAGACGGCGCGCAGTCTTTCATCGCCATGGAGTTCCTCGATGGTGTGACTCTAAAACACCGTATCGCGGGACGACCCATGGAGATCGATGAGATTCTTACGCTAGGCATCGATATTGCCGATGGCCTCGACGCGGCACATTCCATGGGCATCGTTCATCGCGACATCAAGCCCGCCAACATCTTCGTCACGCGAAGCAATCACGCCAAGATCCTCGATTTCGGCTTAGCTAAGGTGACAACCAGGGCTGCTGCTGCGACCGGCGAATCTGAAACGAGGTTGGCGGCAGCTTCGGCCCACTTGACTACACCGGGAGTGATGTTGGGCACGGTAGCGTATATGTCTCCGGAGCAGGTGCGGGCTAAAGATGTCGACGCGCGCACCGACCTGTTCTCGTTTGGCGCGGTGTTGTACGAGATGGCCACAGGCAGGATGGCGTTCAACGGGACAAGTTCAGGGGAGATCTGCAGCGCAATCCTGCTCGATCAGCCCGTACCTGCGATGCGAATCAACCAGCAGATCTCTCCCGAGCTGGATGCAGTGATTCGCAAAGCGCTGGAAAAGGATCGGAACCTGCGCTACCAGCATGCTTCCGAAATGCGCACCGATCTGCAGCGGCTCAAACGCGATAGCGACTCCGGACGTATGCCGGCGGCAACTCCTGCGAGCGACTCAGACGTCCCGCGCCCAGTCGCTTCGGATACAGCGGGCGCAAGCAGTTCCGCTGTGATAGCTGCCGCGAAACAGCATAAGTTTGGGTTTCTGATCGCCGGACTGATGGCGATTTTGCTGGTCGCCGCTGCTTTCTACGGAATCTATGCGTGGCTCTCTCGAACCCGGCCGGTCGCGTTTCAAAATTACGTAGTCAGCAAGATTACAAATACAGGCAAAGCCCGGCTGGCCACCATTTCTCCCGATGGCCAGTACATCCTGGACGTGGAAGAGCAAAACGGCCAGCAGGCTCTGTGGCTCCGGCACGTTCCCAGCGCAGCCGAATGGAAACACTTGCTGGCCAGCAGCAGCACACAGATCATCCCGGCAGCAGCATTCGAGTATGACGCGCTGCAATTCTCTCCGGATGGAAACGCGGTTTACTTTCTCCGTCGCGAGCCAGGCCAAGCACGCGCTGCGGTCTACCGAGGGCCAGTTTTGGGCGGCACGCCGGAGAAGGTGATTTCGGTTGCGAGCAGCAATGTAACGTTCTCCCCCAACGGGACAAAGTTTGCTTACTCCGTGAGCGCAAGCCCAGAATCGGGTAAGTTTCGGCTAGTGGTTCATGCGGTGGACAGCGGCGAAGAGAAGACGCTGGTCACCGGGCCTATGAGTCAATACTTGCAGGATCCGGTATGGTCACCCGACGGCAAGCAGATCGCGTCCAGCATGTATCAACCCGGCGGCGGACGGAGTGGATTGACCGGGTTGCTTGCCGTAAACGCGTCTTCGGGAGAACAGAAGCTTATCCTCGGAGCGTCGGGTTACATTTCTGAGCCCGTTTGGCTGCCCGACGGCAGCGGCTTGCTCGCGCTGCTTCGGGACAAAGAGGGCAACTACATACGCAACCGGATCGTGCAAGTTTCGTATCCCAGCGGCACAATGCGAGCCATCACCCACGATGTGAACAACTACTCGGGACTCAGCATCTCGGCTGATGGGCAAACCCTGGCGACGGTTCTCAGCCAGGATCGATACGCGCTTTATGTGCTGCCGTCCTCGCCAATGGCAGGCGACGAAGCGGCGCTAGTTACGGCAGCCGCAGCGATGAACGGCTTTTCCTGGACGCCCAGGGGGCAAATCGTCTTCGACTCCGACATGAGTCTGAACTTGCTCGACCTGAAATCAGCTCCCACGTCCCTTTCACAGGATGTGCTGGCGTTCTCGCCCTCGGTATGCGCCAATGGCCGTTACATTGTATTCACTGTCGGAGCGGTTCAGGGCGGTGTGCTCTCATCAAGAGTCTGGCGTATGGATTCAGGCGGCGGAAACCTGAAGCAACTGAGCGATGGCATGCTGGATCAACGGCCAGTGTGCTCGCCCGATGGCCAATGGGTCTACTACATGGACGGGCTGAACGGCAGTGTGATCAGAAAAGTGGCCCTGGAGGGCGGCAAGTCGGACTTAGTAAGTGAACACCCGACTCTGGGCCGGTTGGACATATCTCCCGACGGGAAGTTTCTCGCCTTCGCAACCGCCTCGCGTGGCGAATCTAAGGTGGCGCTCGCAATCGTACCGGTTGATTCCCCTCGAGACGCAAAACTTCTGCCGCCCGAGCGCCCGCTCAGTCAAACGCTGTGGACGATGACCCCGACCCGCTTTACTCATGGCGGCACAGCTCTCACTTATGCGTTTCACGACAAAGATGCCGACAATCTCTGGCTACAGCCGCTGGATGGTTCTCCGGGAAAGCAAATCACGAATTACAAGTCGGAACTGATCACTGACTTTCAGTGGTCGTTGGATGGCTACAAACTAGGCATCATCCGCGGGCATACTGACTCGGATGTGGTCCTCATCCGCGCCTCCGGTGAGAAGTAGCAGACTGATCTCAATTATCTTCAGAGAGGCACCGGCGTTCTCAATTTGAGCGATTGGTTCTTCGCTCCAACATCTCCCAACGCACCGATTACGGCTCGACCATAACCGACACACGGCGTGCCGTCCGCTCTTCATTTTGTCGGTTTCCCGACTTCTCGTCCAGGTGAGGGGGACGGGAGTTTCACAACGACTTACGAAAAGGGGACGATAACGTCCTTTATCGTTCACTACCTGGGTTGCTAAGCCCGCGCGAACGGAACTGCGGACCAGTAATCGGCATCCCGCAACGGCCCCATCGAAGATATCCACGCGAAAAAAAGGGGGTGAACTGACGACGAAAGTGGCTAATCGCGGGACCTGCCGACATAGCCCGCCAAACCTCGATTCGAGGCAAGTACTGCCATCATCTTCGTCGCTGGCATTCCACGCCGACGCGCCAATTTACATCCCAGTTGCCAAGACTAGGATTCCAGCAGCGCCCGTAACTTGTGAGCGTACCTGCGGCTCGACGTGACCACCGTTCCTTCTGCCAGTACGATGTCATATACCCCATCGAACATCGGACGAATTTCGCTAATGCGGGCACTGTTCACGATGGCCGATTTCCGCACTCGGATGAAGTGGTGTGGCGCCAGCCTCTCTTCCAGGTGTGCCAGGGTTTCCCGCAACAGGTGACTGTCGCTGGCGGTGTGTATGCAGGCATAGTTTCCCGTGGCTTCGATCCACAAAACATGGGAAACGGGAACAAGAAAATCCGCTTCTTGTCCTTCACCACAAAGCGTTCCAACGGGCGGAGACTACGGAGGGATTGGAGCAGTGGTTCGAGACCTCGATTTGCTTTCCTGCCTTGTTCGAGGACCTGGCGTGCGTGAACCAGTGCCTTGGCAAATCGCTCCTTATCATACGGTTTCAGGAGGTAGTCAACAGCGTGCACTTCGAATGCGCGAATGGCATGAGCATCGTGAGCCGTGACGAAGACATATACGGGAGCGGGGCCGGTCGATGGCTCCACATTTTCGATGACTCCAAAACCATCCAGATCAGGCATCTGCACATCGAGAAAAACGATGTCGGGATGAAGTTGATTGATCTGCTCCACCGCACTTATTCCGTTCGCCGCCTCGCCTACGACTTCAATGCCGTTGTGTTCGGCCAGATAGCGACGGATACCGCGCCGGGCGATCGGCTCGTCATCGACGATGAGGACTCGCGTCTTCATGCGAACTCCTCAGTGGAATAGTGATGATGGCCTCACAACCTCGACCGTTGCCCCCGATAAGTTCCAGCGACGACTCGCTCCCGTAGAGCTGTTTCAAGCGTGACTGGACATTGGTGAGTCCGACGCCGAATCGCAGACGCGATCCCGGTGCCGGACCCGGGCCATCATCGCGGACGCAGAGCCAAACTCTGCCGTTGTGGCGTTGCGCAGCGATCTCTAGCCGGCCCGCGGCGGAATCGACGCTGATGCCGTGCTTGATGGCATTCTCAACCAGTGGCTGAAGCGCCAGGCTCGGTACATAGACTGCGAGAAGGTCAGGTGGCACGTCCATGTGAACTTTCAACCGATCATGAAAGCGTGTCTGTTCGATCTCCAGATACTTGCCGACGAACTCGAGCTCGCTCTGCAAGGTGATCTCGTTCTCCCGCCGTTCGAGGGCCATGCGCAGCAAGTCGCCGAGGCAGACCAGCAGACGGCTCGCAGCATCGACGTCTTCCTGCATCAGCACTCCAATGGTGTGAAGACTGTTGAACAAAAAGTGCGGATGTAACTGGCTCTTAAGGTTCTCAAGTTCGGCATGGGAGAGCTGCGTCTCCAGTTGCGCCGCTATAGTCTGGCGCTCCATAGCAGCCTGGTAAAAGTGGATCGACTGATACAGTCCCACAACTAACCAGTACGTAAGCATGCCAGTAAAGCTCATAGATAGAACACTGACTGCGAACGGCGGGAGAAGGCGCAGCACACTAGGATCAGTTATGCGAAAAACTGACCGCACAAGTCCACGGCTCAGAAAGTATTCGGTGACAGATGCCAGAGGAGCCATCATGAGCGACGCGATTGTGTGGACCGCTATATGAGGTACATACCTCGGTCCCGTCAATGGGAACCGTCTGGCCAGACCAATCACAAGCGGTGTGTACGCCGCCCATACGTACCAGTAGACAAGTTCGATCGTACCCACGAACACCCAGCTGACATGGATACCCTGTACCTTCACCAGCACGATCCTGTGCACCGCAAACAACAGTCCCACAATCGTCCACGCACACAGGATCAAAATCCATCTCGTCCGTCCCATATCTGGTGTGGCCTGCTGCAATGGATGTGTCGACCCTCCGCCGCGGATTATAGCTGAGCCGAACCGCCCAGACCGTTTGTGCTGGACCGCTGCCACACTTTGAATTCCGGTTTTGCCCGTGAACCGATCTCTGGCAACAGAACTTGACGACCAACTCTGACCGCTTGTCTCATTTCGGGCACCGCATGTCACTTTTCCTGCGAACATCGGTTTTTCACGGCATATGTTCCGTGAGCAGGGGCATCGCCAAGAACGTATTAGCGTTGCGATGACGCGGTGGCCGACAGGGCTCACAAGAGGAGAAAAAGCGAATGAAATCGAGATTGGCAACTTCAATACGCTGTAGCTCTCTGTACATGAATCTGGGGAGGCGTATTCTGGTCTCCACGGTACTGGCGGTGATCGTAACGGCTGCAGCCGGGGCGCAAAGTGCTCCTGCCATGAGTTCGGCAGAAGCGCGAAAAGCGATTGAATCCGCTTATGTCGTGTTTGGCAAAGCGGCTGTGGCGCCGATGGACAAGAACACAATGGAGAGGATGCTGGCTCCGGATTTATACGTCCAAACTGCCACCCGACGAGCAACAAGGCAGGAGTATCTCGATTATCTCTACACCCGCCCGTTGAGCTTAACGCGATTTAACGCCACTGTGCTCACGGTCGAACCCAGAGGCAACGACTGGGCGGTACTCGTATTTGAGAAACTAGAGGGCCAGCTTAAGGACAAGAGTGGCAAAACGAGCAAGATCTACATCTGGGGGGTTGCACGGGATGGCTGGGGAC